>Ga0082335_1000982_pt1 | contig 66104 bp, 66 predicted proteins | sample Subgrocontami58m_FD_72375 | JGI IMG/M metagenome (GOLD analysis project Ga0082335, IMG submission 72375) | Subsurface groundwater microbial communities from S. Glens Falls, New York, USA - GMW37 contaminated, 5.8 m (SPADES assembly) (version 2) ... | reverse complement strand
ATGGCATGAACGCGACGCCTTGCATCACGAAAGCGAGTACAACTGAGGAACCCGGTGCGGAAAAACTGCACGCCGGGGTCTGTGCGGGGGGCCGCCCGTAAGGGCGGTTCCTACCGCGGAGCCCGCGCGCGCGAGCGGCTTGAGGCTGAGGCAGTCCAGGCACACGCAAGCCGGGTCCAGGCGGAGGAGAACGCCGCCGAGCAGGCGCATGAACGCGCCGCAGCCGAGGCGCGCGCAAAACAGCTCGCGCAGGACGCGCTTGTCGAGGAATGCCGGGCCGAAGAGGCAGCCCAGGCGCGAGCCGAGGAGGAAGCGCGCGCGCTCGCCGAGATGCGCGAACGCGAAGCAAGGGAGCACTCACTTGCGGCTGCGGCCGCCGCACGGGCCCGCGTGGACGCGGAAGCAGATACGCTCGCGCGCCAGCGTGCCGAGGAACAAAATCGGTTGCAGGCCGCGATCGAGGAGCGCGTTGCGGCCGAACACGCAGCCGTGGAGGTTGCCGCCGCGCGCGCGGCGATGGAAACCGAAGCAGACCACGCGCTAGAGGCGTGTCGTGCAGCCGACGAAGAGGCGACGAGGCTGGCGCAGGAACGCACGCGCGCCGATGCGGCCGCGGTTGAAGCCGCACGCGAGCGCGCAGGCCGCGAGATCGAAGCGCGCGTCGCCGCGGCCGCGCGCGAGCGCGAAGAGAACGCCGCAGCCGACCAGGCGCGGGCGTGGGAAGCGGCCGAGCGCGAGGCGGCTGACCTGGCAGAACAGCGTGCCGCGCAGGAGGATCGGCTCCGGCTCGCTGCCCAAGAACGCGAAGCCGTTGAGAGCGCTGCGATCAAAGCGGCTGCAGCGCGCGCAAATTCCGAAGCGCAGACCGAGCAGGCACTCAAAGCGCGGCTTGCGGCCGCGGAACGCGAACGCCAGAGCGCTCACGCGAGGGCGGAGATCGAGAGGCAGGCTGAGCGCCAGGCGCAAGCGCGACTGCAACTCGAGCAGCGCCTTGCCGCGGCGGAGAAAGAGAAGCTGCTGGCCGAAGAAGCAGCGCTACGCGCGGCCGCGGAGCGGTCTCGGCTCGCGGCGGAAGTGGCTTCGCTTGCAGAACGACGACATGCCGACGCCGCAAGGCGCGTCCAGGCGACCGGCGAACGCAGGCGGATTTCGCTGGCACGAGCAGGAGCCAGGTTGCGCAGGAATTCCAGGTCGGCAGCGCTCGTGGTAGCCGCATTTATACTTGGTATCGGCGCGGGCGCCCTTTGGCTTCCGCCGGATATGCCGCCGCGCGGGGAATCATCCGCTAGTCCCATCGAGCGGGCGGCGCTTGCGGCGGCCACGGGACCGCTACTGCTGCGGATCGATACAGATCATGCCGGATTTGGTGAGCGCGCGGCGTCGCAGCCGCGCAAACCGCATCGGGCCAACGTTAAAGTACCGGAACGCACCAATCCTCGCCGCTAGCGCAGGCGCACTTACCCATCCTTCGGGATTGCTCCCAAGTCTATCGCGCAAAACGCAGGCACAGTTGCAGCAGTTCGTCCCAGGCGTCGCCGCGCTCGAGGCCCTTGACGGTACGGTCGATGCGCGCGGCGTGGCGCAGTGCCCGCCCGAGGGCGGCGCAATCGAGCCGGCGCGTCGCGTCGGTCACCAGTTTCTGGTGCGCATCGCCCCAGATGCGGTTGGCGCGAAATAGCTGTTGCAGGTTCTCTCCCGCGCTGATGCCGGCCTGCACTTTCGCTACCGCTCGGATTTCCTCGGCCAGCACCCACAGGATCTTGGGCGGGGCCTCGCCTTCGCTCTTCAAGCCGTCCAGCATGCGGGCGAGGCGCGCCGCCTCGCCCGCGAGCATCGCCTCGTTCAACTTGAACGCGTCGTAGCGTGCGACATTGAGCACTGCGCCGCGCACCGCTTCGAAGTCGAGATCGCCGGCCGGGAAGAGCAGGCCCAATTTCTGGATTTCCTGATGCGCCGCGAGCAGATTACCCTCCACGCAGTCGGCGAGGAACTGCAGGGTATCGCGGTCGGCCTTCTGCTTTTGCCGTGCCAGGCGCGCCGCGATCCATGGCGGCAAAGCGGCGCGTTCGACCTGGAAGGTGTTGACGAGCGCGCCGTTTTGCGTCAGTGCCTTGAACCAGGCCGTATCCTGGGCTCTGCGGTCCAAGCGCGGCAGCGTCACGATGGTAAGCACGTCCGGGGACAGCGCGCTGCAGTACTGCACGATTGCAGCGGCGCCGTCGCTGCCGGGCTTGCCTCCCGGAATGCGCAGCTCGATGAGCTTCTTCGCGGAGAAGAGCGACAGGCTCGCGCCGCTCGCTAGCAGCTCTTTCCAGTCGAAGCCGCGCTCGACGGCGAGCACCTCGCGTTCGGCGTGGCCGCGCGCGCGTGCCGCGGCGCGGATGGCGTCCGCAGCCTCGAGCGACTGCAGCGGCTCGTCGCCGTGGATAACATACAGGGCGGCGAGGTTGCGCGAAAGGTGACGCTCCAGCTCTTCAGCGCGCAGTAGCATCGCGAAGCGCCGGTCTTAACAAGCCGTAGCAAAAGTCATTTTGCCACGGTCCGGTTCAGGGGAGCACGAGGGGCGCTATCTCCTGCCTCAGACCCCAATGCGGGCGGCTCCGCCGGGGCGGCCGCGAGGCGGCGCAGTATTTGCTGCACCATGTCGCTTTGCATGTCGCGGAACAAGAGCAGCTCCTCGGCTTCCTTGGACAGCACCTGCGCTTCGTTGAACGATATGTCGCGCGTGAGCCGGATCTCGGTCTGCGGCAAGTAATCGCGGCCTTTCGCGTCGTGTACGCGGAAGGAGAGGCGATAACGCAACTGGAATTCGCGCACCCTTCCCGAGGTGTTGAGCGAAAGTATGGTCTTGCTGCGCTCTTCGGCAGTCAGGTCGAGCACCGCCTGCGCCTGCTCGGGCGAGTTCACGAGCTTGGTACGCGTGCCCGCGATGATGTTGCGCTTCAGCTCGGCTCCGAGTAGCGACGCGCCGGGAATGGCGACATACAGGGTTTCGAAGGGCAGGCTCGCCTGTCCGCGCAACTGAAATCCGCAGGCCGCGGTGAGCGCGATCAGTGCGGCGCAGAATGCGAAGCGCAGCGCGCGCAACCAAGTTCGGTGCCTGGCAATCGCACTCATGCCGGCGGGCTCACGCAGCATGCTGCACCCCGGTTATGCGCATCGTTATCACACCACCACATTCACCAGGCGCGCGGGCACGACCACCACTTTTTTCACCGCCTGGCCGGCGACGAATCTTTGCACCTGCTCGTTCGCCAGCGCGGCGGCCTCGATGGTTTCCTTGCCGGCGGTCTTGGCGACGCGGATGCTGCCGCGTAGCTTGCCGTTGACCTGTACCACCAGTTCGATTTCGTCCTGTTCCAGCGCAGCCGCATCGACTTCGGGCCAGCGCGCCTCGAGTATGTCCTGGGCATACCCGAACTCGCGCCACAGCGTGTGGCTGATGTGCGGGGTAATCGGGTACAGCACGCGCAGAAGGATGCCGAAACACTCGTGCAACGCGCGCCGCGGCGCGCCCGCTGCGGATGCCGCGGCGTCGTCGAATTTCGGTGTGTCATACAGCGCGTTCAGCATTTTCATCGCGGCCGAGGCGACGGTGTTGAACTGCTTGCGCGTTATGTCGTAGGTTGCCTGCCTGAGCAGCATGTGCGTTTCGCGCCGCAGCGCCGCATGTCGGGGCAGGACTTTGGCGAGTTCGAGCGGGTAGGCGTAGCTCGAGAAATCGCCGGCGCGCAGCTTCGATTCGGCTGCAAGCGCGGCGTGATGCTCGTGCGCGAAAGCCCACAGGCGCTTGAGGAAACGGTGCGACCCCTCCACGCCCGAGTCGGACCATTCGAGCGTCTGTTCGGGCGGGCTCGCGAACATCATGAAGAAGCGCGCGGTGTCGGCGCCGTAATTCTCGATCAAGGACTGCGGATCGACGCCGTTGTTCTTCGATTTGGACATGGTGCCGATGCCGCCTGATTCCACCGCCAGGCCGTCGGCCTTGAGCAGGGCCTGCGCGCGCTGGCCTTTCTCGTCCAGGCGCCATTCGACTTCGGCCGGATTGTAATAATTGATGCGCCCGGCGCCGCTCTTCCTGTAGTAGATCTCGTTCAGCACCATGCCCTGCGTGAGGAGGTTCGCGAACGGTTCGTCGAAGCGGACGAGCTTCAAGTCGCGCATCGCCTTGGTCCAGAAGCGCGAATACAAAAGGTGCAGGATCGCATGCTCGATACCGCCGATGTACTGGTCCACGGGCAGCCAGTAGTTCACGCGCTCGTCCACCATTCGCGGCGCGCCTGGACAGGCATAGCGGATGTAATACCAGGACGAATCTACGAAGGTGTCCATGGTATCGGTCTCGCGCCGCGCCGGTTGGCCGCAGCGCGGGCAGGCGCAGTCGCGAAACGCCGCGTGTTTGGCGAGCGGGTTGCCCGAGCCGTCGGGCACCAGGTCCTCGGGCAGGGCCACCGGCAGGTCCGCGTCCGGCACCGGCACCGCGCCGCAGGCGTCGCAGTGGATGATGGGAATCGGCGTGCCCCAGTAGCGCTGGCGCGAGATACCCCAGTCGCGCAATCGCCATACGACCTGCTTGTCGCCCAGGCCTTTCGCGCGCAGGTCGGCGGCGATGGCGTCGACTGCGGCAGCGTAATCGAGCCCATCATACTTGCCCGAATTGATGCAGGTCCCGTATTCGGCGTATTCGGGTTTCCACGGCTCGGGCACGCTGTCGCCCGCGGGATGGCGGATCACGCATTTGATCGGGAGCCTGTACTTCAGCGCGAAGGCATAGTCGCGCTCGTCATGCCCGGGCACGCCCATCACCGCGCCTTCGCCGTAGGTCATCAGCACGTAATTGCCGACCCACACCGGCAGCCGCTCGCCCGAGATCGGATGGGTCACGAAAAGCCCGGTCGGCATGCCTTTCTTTTCCTGCAGCGCGAGATCGGCTTCCTGTACGCCGCCGCGCATGCATTCGTCGATGAATGCCGCGAGCTGCGCATTGCCCTTGGCAGCGTACTGCGCGAGTTCATGTTCGGGTGCCACAGCGCAAAAGGTCACGCCCATGATGGTGTCGGCGCGCGTGGTGAACACTTTGAGGGATTTCGGCTTGTCCCCCAGCGTGTAGGGAAAGCTGAAGGTCACGCCATGGCTCTTGCCGATCCAGTTGGCCTGCATGGTTTTCACGCGCTCGGGCCAGCCGGGCAGCGTATCGAGCGCGGCGAGCAGTTCGTCGGCGTAGGCGGTGATCTTCATGTAGTACATCGGAATTTCGCGCTTTTCCACCACCGCACCCGTGCGCCAGCCGCGGCCGTCGATGACCTGCTCGTTGGCGAGCACGGTCTGATCCACCGGATCCCAGTTCACCGTGCCGGTCTTGAGATAGACGAGGCCGCGCTCCAAAAGCCGCAGGAACAGCCACTGATTCCATTTGTAGTACTCGGGGCAGCAGGTGGTGACTTCGCGCGACCAGTCCAGGGCGAAGCCCAATGACTGGAGCTGCTTCTTCATGTAGGCGATGTTGTCGTAGGTCCATTTCGCGGGCGGCACGCCGTTGGCCATCGCGGCGTTCTCGGCCGGCAGCCCGAACGCGTCCCAGCCCATCGGTTGCAGCACGTTGTAGCCGCGCATGCGGTGAAAGCGCGTGAGCGCATCGCCGATGGTGTAGTTGCGCACATGCCCCATGTGCAGCTTGCCCGAAGGGTAGGGAAACATCGACAGGCAATAGTATTTCGGGCGGTGAGCGGGCGCATCCTCGCTCACGCGGAATGCCTGCGTCTTCTCCCAATGCTTCTGGGCCGCGCGTTCGATGTCTTCGGCGTGATACTGGGAATGCATGGGAGCTTCTTCGAGTGGCAGAGGTGCCATTATACAAGGCCGATCCGCATACAAGGGCGTGCGCGCTTTCAGCAGAAATCTGCGCCGGGCAGCGATGCGCGGTGCGGTAGAATCGCATCTGCAAAAAATCCGTCTGCCGCACGATGTCGCTCCTCAATAATCTCAATCCCGAACAGCTTGCCGCCGTCACGCTCCCCAACCAGTTCGCGCTGATACTCGCGGGCGCGGGCTCGGGCAAGACGCGCGTGCTCACCACGCGCATCGCCTGGCTGATTCAAACGGGGAATGTCAGCCCCGCCGGCATACTCGCGGTCACGTTCACCAACAAGGCGGCGCGCGAGATGCTCACGCGCATTTCCGCGATGCTGCCGATTTCCACGCGCGGCATGTGGGTCGGCACCTTCCACGGGCTGTGCAATCGCCTCTTGCGCGCGCATTACCGCGACGCCGGACTGCCGCAGCTGTTTCAGATTCTGGATTCGGCCGATCAGCTGTCGCTGGTGAAGCGCGTGCTGAAGGCGATGAACGTCGACGAGGAGCGCTTTGCGCCGAAGCAGGTGCAGTATTTCATCAATGCCAACAAGGAGGAGGGCAAGCGCGCGAATGAGGCCGAGGCCTACGACGAATTCAGCCGCCGCTACTGCGAGATCTACGCCGCCTACGACGAACAATGCCAGCGCGAGGGCGCGGTCGATTTCGCCGAGCTGCTCTTGCGCAGCTACGAGCTGCTATCCAGGAACGAAATCCTGCGCGAGCACTACCAGGCGCGCTTTCGTCACATCCTGGTGGACGAGTTCCAGGACACCAACCGCCTGCAGTACCGCTGGCTTAAGCTCCTGGCCGGGCCCGCGAGCGTCATATTCGCGGTGGGCGACGACGATCAGTCCATCTACGCGTTCCGCGGCGCAAACGTGGGCAACATGGCCGATTTCGAGCGCGACTTCCATGTCGAGAACGTGATCCGGCTGGAGCAGAACTACCGCTCGCACGGCAATATACTCGATGCGGCCAACGCGCTCATCGCCAACAACAGGAAGCGCCTCGGAAAGAACCTGTGGACCGCGGCCGGGCACGGCGAGCCGCTGCGCATATACGAAGCGCAGACCGACGGCTACGAAGCGCATTGGCTCGCCGAGGAAGTCGAGGCGCTGCACCGCGACGGCCTCGCGCGGCGCGACATCGGCGTGCTCTACCGCTCCAACGCGCAGTCGCGCATCCTCGAGCACGCGCTATTCGCAGCCGGCATTGCCTACCGCGTCTACGGGGGTTTGCGCTTCTTCGAGCGCATGGAGATCAAGCACGCACTGGCGTATTTGAGGCTCATCGCGAGTTCGGAAGATGACAGCGCTTTCCTGCGCGTGGTGAACTTTCCGCTGCGCGGCATCGGCGCGCGCTCGCTCGAGGCGCTGCAGGATGCGGCGAAGGTGCGCGGCATCAGTCTTTACAACGCGGTGCCTGCGCTTGCCGGCAAGGCGGGCACGGCGCTCGCGGCTTTTGTCGCGATGATCGAGACCTTGCGCAAGGAGACCGAAGGCCTTGCGCTGCCCGAGATCATCGAGCATATGCTCGCGCGCTCCGGACTGCTCGCGCATTTCCAGGCGGAGAAGGACGGCGCCGACAGGCTGGAGAATTTGCAGGAGCTCGTCAATGCGGGAGCCCAGTTCGTGCAGGAAGAGGACGAGCACCAGGATCTCGCCGCGTTTCTCGCGCACGCCGCGCTCGAGGCGGGCGAGCATCAGGCGGGCGAGGGCTCGGACGCGCTGCAGCTCATGACGGTGCACTCGGCCAAGGGGCTCGAATTCCAGGCCGTGTTCGTCACCGGCCTGGAAGAGGGGCTGTTCCCGCATGAACAGAGCCGCAACGAGGACGATGGGCTGGAAGAGGAACGGCGCCTGATGTACGTGGCGATCACGCGCGCGCGCTCGCGCCTGTACCTGTCCTTTGCGCAGAACCGCATGCTGCACGGGCAGACGCGCTACAACGTGGCTTCACGCTTTCTGGACGAGATTCCGGCGGGCCTGGTGAAATGGCTGACGCCGCGCCTGGGCGGCCTGCCTGCGCCCGAGCCGGTGCTCGCCTCGGCGCGCGACGCATCGATGCCAAAGAGCCAGCCGCGCGCGACGCAAATGGGCTGGCGCATCGGCCAGAACGTGGTTCACGCCAAATTCGGCCAGGGCGTGATCGTCAACGCCGAAGGTCAGGGGCCGGATGCGCGCGTGCAGATCAATTTCGGGCGCAACGGCATGAAGTGGCTGGCGCTCGAATACGCGAAACTCAGCGCAGCCTAGCGCCCTAAATCAGCAATCCAGCCGGTAGACCCGCCGTGCGGTGCCGGCAAAGACAGCTTTCTTTTCCTCGGCAGATGCGCCCGATGTTAGCCGTTTCAATGCATTGAACAGGGCCGCGAAGCCGATTCCCATCTTCTCCACCGGGAAGTTGCTCTCCACCATGCAGCGATTGGCGCCGAACAACTCGATGCAGGTCTCGACGTAGGGACGCCAGTAGTTCGCGAGCTGCTCGGACGAGGGCGGTGCCTCCAGCGCCATGAAATCATAGGCCGCGAGACGATTCAACATCCCGCCCAGCTTCATGGTCACGTTCTGGCATTTCGCCAATTCGGTCACCGATTTCTTCCAGTCGGCGAACACTTCGTCTTTCTTGCCGGCGTAGCGCCCATAGCCGAGCGGGCCGGCGCAGTGGCCCATGACAATGTTGGCCTCGGGAAAGGCTCGCGCGAGATCGGTGACCTCGGGGATCTGCGGATGGAAGCACCAGGCGTCGAGCGCGAGGCCCAGATGCGTCAGGCGCTTCATGCCCAGCCGGAAATCGTCGCGCGTATAGAGGCCGGGTTGCGCGTCGCCGGGACTGTTGCCGATCACGGGATCTGAATCGTGGCCGCAGGAGTGGCGGACACCGCGAAAGCGCCCGCCGCCCGCGCGAATATGCGCTTCGAGCACCGGCGTCACCCAGTCTCCCGCCGTTAGGTCGGCAAAGCCCATGATGCCGGCGGCGACCCTGGTCTTGCCGTAGCCGCCACTGTCGCTCATGGCAGCGATGCCGGCGATGAACTCGGTTTCGCCCACGGGGCGCATAGGCACCGGGCCGGCAGCCTTATACATCGAGTTGCATTGCAGAAACACGCTGCCCACCACGTTGTGGCCCGTGTTGCAGTCAGCCAGGTATTCATCGAGCAGGTAGCGAAATCCCGACGGACCCCAGGACTCGCCACGCGGGCCGTGCCGGCGGATCCAAAGGTGATGGTGCGTGTCGATGATCCCCAGTTCCGGCTCTATGATCGGTTCCGGCGGCGCTTTGGCAAGAAAATCGTCGCGAGGTGGATAAATACGCCCGAAAGCGGTCTTTGTCTTGGTGTCGGTCATTGCGGTTTCTCCCGATCCGATGGCAGGGCTCGCGTGAACTGAGTCGCAGCTCAAGCGGACCCCCTGCGCGGTTTGCGCGTGAATTCTACAAGCTTTGGGTTCCTGTGCGGCTGAAGATGGAGGTCAAGACGATGAGACCTACACTGCTTTGAGAGCCAGGCGCCATGCTGTAGACTTCAACCGCGTCGGCCTGATGCCTTGGCGCATGCGAAGCGAATGTCCAGGTAATCTCTGAGAAGCCTCGGTCGGCGGTTTGTCGACCGAGGCTTCTCGCTCAGATGGGGGGATTTGCAAAGGGGGCCATGGGCCCCTTTTGCGGAGTTTCTATAACTTACGGTTGAGGAGTTCCGAGTATGAGGTTTCTTACCGCTGCGGCGCAGTTAGCGACCGCAGGTCTGCTGCTCGCTTTTGTCGGCTGCGCCAATGCCCAGCAGGCTTACCCAAGCAAGCCGATCCATATCATTGTCACCTTTGCACCAGGGGGCTCGAACGACATATTGGCGCGCTTGTACGGGCCGAAGCTGACTGAAGCCTGGGGCCAGCCCGTCATCGTCGACAACCGCCCCGGGGCCAATGGCGTCAACGGCGCCGTGGACCTGGTCAAGGCCGCCCCCGACGGGCACACCCTGATGATGCATTCGAGCACGCATATCATCACGCCTTTGCTGGTCAAGGTTCCGTATGACACGATCAAGGACTTCGCGCCGGTTTCCACGGTCTGCCTCAGCGAAGACGTGTTGGTGATCCATCCCTCGGTGCCGGCCAACAATGTGCGCGAGCTCATTGCGCTCGCCAAGTCCAAGCCTGGAGAGCTCAATTTCGGATCTTCGGGTTCCGGGGGATCGCTGCACCTGGCGGGCGAATTGTTCTCTCTCCTGGCCGGGATCAAGATGCAGCACATTCCATATAAAGGCGCGCAGCCGGTCGTGACAGACCTCATGGGCGGCCAAGTGCAGGTGTTCTTCAGCCCTCCGATCGTCGTGCTGCCGCACGTCAAGTCCGGCAAGATCAAGGCGCTCGCCGTCTCGGGCAAGCAGCGCATGGCGGCACTGCCGCAGGTGCCTACGTTCACCGAAGCCGGTCTGCCGGGATTCGAAGTTGCGGTCTGGCAGGGATTTTTCGCGCCGGCTGCTACGCCCAAGGCGATCATCGACAAACTGTCGGCCGAGATCGCCAGAATCACCGCCCTGCCCGAAATCAACAAGGCGCTCACGAACCAAGGGATGGAGCCTTTCGTCGCTGGCCCGGCGCAGTTTGCGGCGATCATCAAAGCGGACGTGGCACGCTGGGGCAAAACCATTAAGACTGCCAACGTCAAGCTCGAGAATTGACGTTCCTCGCGCAGGCGCGGCTGGCCGCGCGTTCCGGGCGGAGTGGGACGAGGCCGACCGCCCGGAAAAGCTGCACTCATAGCTTCGCATAAGAATTGCGGTGTGATTCAGCCGTCATGATAGGAGGGGTTCCGTGAACAAGTACTCGCTAATGCGCATGATAGGCATAGCTATGCTACTGGCCGCAGTCGGCTCCGCCGCCAGCGCGCAGCAGGCGTATCCGAGCAAACCGATCCGCTTCATCGTTCCTTATCCTCCGGGAGGCAGTACCACGCCGATCGCGCGTCTAGTCAGCCAGAAACTGAGCGAAACCTGGGGCCAGCCCGTGATCGTCGACAACCGTCCCGGCGGCAACACCATCATCGGCACCGATGCACTCGCAAAATCCGCGCCCGATGGCTACACCGTCGGCATGGTAGGTAATGTTCACGTGCTCATGCCGAGCCTTCTGCGCGCTCCGTACGACCCCCTCAAGGACTTCACGCCTGTCGCCACGCTTACCAGCAACGAGGCCGTTTTGGTAGTCAATCCGTCGGTGCAGGCGAATAACCTGCAGGAGCTGATCGCGCTGGCGAAGGCGAAGCCGGGTCAACTCAATCATGCATCCTCTGGCACCGGGAGCCTCGCGCATCTCGGGATCGAGCTCTTCAATACCATGACGGGGACAAAAATACAGAATATCCCCTACAAAGGTTCGGGACAGTCCATGACCGACCTTCTCGGCGGCCAGGTGCAGCTTGCGCTCAACATTCCGAGCAATGTCATCCCGCATATCAGGAGCGGCAGACTCAGGGCGATCGCCGTCACCGGCAATGCACGCATGTCTGCACTGGCCGAGGTGCCCACGTTTGCCGAGGCGGGGCTGCCCGGTTTCGCGCTGAGGTATTGGTACGCGGTGCTCGCGCCGGCGGGCGCGCCCAAGCCGATTGTCGACAAACTGTCGGCCGAGATCACCAGGATCATGTCCGTTGCCGACACCCGGGAAAAGCTGCACAACCAGGGGATGGAAGCGTTCATCTCCACCCCGGATCAGTTTGGCGCGCTGATGAAGGCAGATATGGCGAGATTCGCCAAGATCATCAAGTCCGCTAACATCAAGATCGACGAGTGAGCGCGATTGACAGGACGCCGCTGGCTGCATAAGGTACGCGCTTCGTAATGAGATAAACGAGGAGGAACGATGAAGGCTTGGACGAATTGCCGGCGCATCCTGTTGGGGGTGCTGGCCGTATTTGTGTCCATGGGTTCGGCAGTGCATGCCGCGGAATTTCCCGATAAGCCGATCCAGGTACTGGTCGGATGGCCGGCGGGTTCGCTGAACGACTCGGTCGATCGGGTGGTCGCGCAGGTGCTGCAGAAAATCCTCAAACAACCGGTGATCATTCAGAACGTGCCCGGCGGCGGCGGCGCGCTGGTCCTCGGAAGGATCAAGACCGAAAAGCCCGATGGCTACACCATTTTCCAGACGGGCTCGCCCATGTACTCGCGCACTCCGCACACGCGCAACGTGAATTACGATGCGTTGAAGGATTTTGCGTTTTTGGCCCAGGACTCCTGGTTCCAATTCTTCCTCGAGGATCGCGCGGACAGCCCGTGGAAGAATTTCGACGAGATGATCGCCTACGTCAAGAAGAACCCGAAGAAAGTAAAATACGCCACCTCGGGCGTCGGGACCTCGCAGCACCTGATGATGGAATACATCGCCATCCGCGAGAACCTGCAGTGGATACATGTCCCGTTCACCGGGGGCAATGAATGCGTGGCCGCGCTGCTCGGCGGGCACGTGGATCTTAATTCCGGTACGCTCGGCGGCGAACTCGATCACATCAAGGGCGGCCGGCTGCGCGTCATCCTTTCGGAGAATGCGACGCGGCTGCCCCTGTTCCCGTACGCGCCGACCATACTGGAAAAGGGCTACGACTACTCGGTCAAGAGCGGCCGGACCTGGACTGTGTCGGTTGCGACGCCGAAGGACATCCAGCGCAAGCTGGAGAGCGCGCTGCTGCAAGCTTTCAAGGATCCCGCGGTGATCGACGCGTTGAAGAAGTGGGACCTGGCGCCCGAGTCGCTGGACAGCGATAAGCTCACCAAGACGATCCACGCCGACTTTGCGATGAATGCAGAGCTCATGAAGAAATTGGGCCTCGGCCTGTACAAGAAGAACTGACGATGGCGCAAGTGCGGGCGAGCACGAAGGAGGAGCACCCGCTCGCCAGCGCGGTGCTCCTCGCCTTCGGCTTGGCCGTTGCATACGGAGGCCTGCACTATGGATGGGGATCGCTCGACAGCCCCGGTGCAGGTTTTGTTCCGTTCTTCGCGGGTGCGGCGATGGCGGGCTTCTCGGCCATCACCCTGGTGCAGAGCCTGGTGAAGGGCTGGCATCCGCTTGCGCAGCGCTGGGCCGGAGCAAAGTGGCAGCGGGCCCTGATTACCATCATCTGCCTTGTGCTTTACTCGGTCTTTCTGCGTGACCTCGGGTTTCCGATTGCGACCTTCGTCCTGGCGGTATATCTGTACCGCATGCTGACGCCTTCCGGGTGGGGCGAAACGCTGTTGGCTGCGATGCTCACGACGCTCGGCCTCTACCTCATGTTCCAGGTATGGCTCGAGGTCCAGCTTCCGAAGGGGTCGCTGGCATTCGCCGCGGTGCAGCATCTGGCCGTCGGCGTGTTACTCGAGGCCTGATGGCGGTCGACCCCAAACATCTCAATGGACGTCATCAACAATCTCTTATTGGGTCTTGGGGTCGCCCTGCAACCCAGCAGTCTGTTCATGTGCTTCGTCGGGGTGCTGCTGGGTACCCTGGTCGGTGTGCTACCGGGGCTGGGGCCAGTGGCCGCAATGTCGCTGTTGCTGCCCATCACCTATACCGTCAGCCCGGTAAATGCCATCATCATGCTCGCCGGAATCTACTACGGGACCATGTACGGCGGGTCCACCACTTCGATTCTGCTAAACATTCCGGGGGAAGCGGCTTCGGTCGTCACCTGTCTGGACGGATATCAAATGGCGCGTCAGGGCAGGGCCGGCGCGGCCCTCGGCATCTCGGCCATAGGATCTTTCATAGGCGGGACCATCAGCCTGGTGGGGCTCATGCTGCTCGCACCCCCGCTTGCCGAACTGGCATTGAAATTCGGCCCGCCGGAAATGTTTTCGCTGATGATCCTGGGACTGGTCCTGCTGACCTTCCTCGCGGGCGATTCCATGCCCAAGGCACTGTGCATGGCGGCCTTCGGTATCTTTCTTGGCTGCATCGGCTCGGACATCCTCTCGGGCATGGAACGCTTTACCTTCGACAATCCGGTTCTGGTAGACGGCGTGGGGTTGGCGCCCGTTGCCATGGGGCTTTTCGGTATCTCGGAGGTGCTCCTGAACCTGGAGATCGTGCTGCGAAGAGAGGTATTCAAGACGGACTTGAAGGGCTTGCTCCCGAATGCGAAAGATTTAAGGGACACCACCTGGCCGATCCTGCGCGCGTCCGTGATCGGGTTCTTCCTCGGGATCCTTCCAGGCGGCGGGGGCGTACTCGCCTCGTTCACGAGCTACGCCGTGGAGAAGAAGCTTTCGCGGCACCCCGAGCGCTTCGGCCATGGCGCGATCGAAGGGGTGGCAGGTCCGGAGACCGCCAACAATGCCGGAGCCGGGGGGGCCTTCATTCCGCTCCTGACCCTCGGGCTTCCGTCCAACGCCGTCATGGCCATTCTGTTGGGAACGATGCTGATCCATGGGATGCAGCCGGGCCCCATGCTGATAACGCAGCACCCCGAACTTTTCTGGGGCGCCGTCACCAGCATGTACATCGGCAACGCGATGCTCCTGGTGCTGAACCTGCCGCTCATCGGCCTGTGGGTGAAGATTTTGACGATACCGTATCGTTTCCTCTTCCCGTTGATCCTCTTTTTCTGCCTGGTTGGAGCCTACAGCCTCAATAACAGCACGGCGGAGATGGTGATCATGCTGATATTCGGGATCGTCGGCTATTTCCTCAGGAAGTTCTCATATCCTCTCGCCCCGGCGATCCTCGCCCTGGTCCTCGGCCCCATGCTAGAGAAGTCGCTGCGCCAGTCGCTGCTCATGTCCGCGGGCGACGCGATGACCTTCGTTGAGCGGCCGATCTCCCTCACCATGATCGTGCTCAGCGCGGTCTTGCTGATTTCCTCGGGAATGCCGGCGCTGAAAAGGAAGCGGGAAGAGCTCACGCAGGCGTCGGACAACTTATAACTGCGCGGCCGGACGGCAAAATGTCAGGTTCAGTCCCCGAACAGCGGCAGCTGGGTCGCCAGGGATAGCACGGTTTCCTCGACCGCGCGCTTGGCCTCCCCCAGGGTTTTCGCCTCGCCCGCGCGGCTCCCTGCCTGCCAGCGATAGATGCCATCCCATTGCCTGCGCTCGCCCACCTGCACCGTGCCAAGTTTCTCTTTGCCGCGCCAATAGCCGTGCGACTGGTAGCCGCGCTCCCACTGCGGTTTGATTTTGTTCGCTTTTCTTGCGTGTTTGTTTGTCATAGATATCGTTGCCAGACGCGGGCAAGTCACCGACGGGGCTTCCTTCGGGGCGCATCCTCCATCCGCCTCCCTACATGGTGCCTATTGCAGTTGATCTGGAACAGCCGACAAAGTTGTAGCTTACCAAAGTGCACCCTGCGCGACCACCCAGTAGCGCGCGAAGCGTCCTGCCGCTGACCATAGCGCCACCCCAACCCAGTCGATCTTGGCCCAGCCCGCCGCGAGGCACAGTCCGTCGCCGACGAACGGCAACCAGGCGAGCGCGAGCAGCGGGCTGCCGTAGCGCTTGACGCGTTCGAGCTGGGTCAACGGTTTTCTTGAACCGATGTAGCGCCCGATCAGATAGGTGGTCAGTCCGCCCAGGGTATTGCCGAGCGTCGCCACGATCAGCGCGGGCCAGGCGAGATCGGCATGCAGTTTCAGCACGGCGAACAGTGCCGCCTCGGAACTGATCGGAATGAGCGTCGAGGCGAGAAAGCTCGCGCCGAATAGCGTGGCGAGGCTCGCCGCGGTGCCGATCAAGCCGGTGCTCCGGCCGCCGCGGCCCAGCGTGCGCCTTGCTCGGTCCAAGTACATCCTGCTACCCTTCCACGCTTGCCTCGAAAAGACGAACCGATATGCATCCTAATTACCTCGAAAAAATCCTCAAGGCGCGCGTCTACGACGTGGCGATCGAATCGCCGCTCGAGCCCGCTCCCATTCTGTCCGCGCGCATGCGCAATACGCTGTTGCTCAAGCGCGAGGATATGCAGCCGGTATTCTCGTTCAAGCTGCGCGGCGCGTACAATAAAATGGCGCTTCTGCCCGCCGCCAAGCTCAAAAACGGCGTGATTGCCGCCTCCGCCGGCAATCACGCCCAGGGTGTGGCGCTCGCTGCGCTACGCCTCGGTTGCAAGGCGGTGATCGTGATGCCGGTGACCACGCCGCGCATCAAGGTGGACGCGGTGCGCGCGCGCGGCGCCGAAGTGGTGCTTGTGGGCGATTCCTACGACGAAGCCTACCGGCACGCGCTCAAGCTCGAAAAGGCGCGCAAGCTCGTGTTTGTCCATCCTTATGACGACCCGGATGTGATCGCTGGCCAGGGCACGATCGGCATGGAAATCCTGCGCCAGGCGAAGAAGCCGATCGACGCGATTTTCGTCGCCATCGGCGGCGGCGGACTGATTTCCGGCATCGCCGCCTACGTCAAGCGCTTGCGGCCGGAGATTAAGATCATCGGCGTGCAGCCGGTGGATTCCGACGCCATGGCGCGCTCGCTCAAAACCGGCCGGCGCGTGCGCCTTTCGCAGGTGGGCCTCTTTGCCGACGGCGTGGCGGTGAAGCAGGTGGGGCGCGAAACCTTCCGCCTGTGCCGCAAGTTCGTCGACGAGATCGTGCTCGTCGATACGGACGAGACCTGCGCCGCGATCAAGGATGTGTTCGAAGAGACGCGCTCGATACTGGAGCCCGCGGGCGCGCTGGCGATCGCCGGGGCCAAGGCTTACGTCGAAAGAAAGGGCGTGCGCGGACAGACCCTGGTGGCCGTGGCCTGCGGCGCGAACACCAATTTCGACCGCCTGCGCTTCGTCGCCGAGCGCGCCGAAGTCGGCGAGCAGCGCGAAGCGATCCTCGCCGTGACCATTCCCGAGCGTCCGGGCAGCTACAAGAAGTTCTGCGCCACGCTCGGCGCGCGCAACATCACCGAGTTCAACTATCGCATCGCCGACGCGAGCGAAGCGCACGTGTTCGTCGGCGTCGAGGTGCACAACCGCGAAGAGAAGGAGAGCATCATCCGCACCCTGGGGCGCCACGGCCTCAAGACCATCGATCTCTCCGACAACGAAATGGCCAAACTGCATGTGCGCCATCTGGTCGGCGGACATGCGCCGCTCGCGCAGCACGAACTGCTCTACCGCTTCGAATTTCCGGAACGCCCGGGCGCGCTGCTGAAGTTCCTGAGCAGCATGCGCCCGGACTGGAACATCAGCCTGTTTCACTACCGCAACCACGGCGCCGATTACGGCCGCGTGCTCGTGGGCATGCAGGTGCCGCCCAAGGAAATGGCGCAGTTCCGCCGCTTCCTGCGCGAACTGGGCTATCCCTACGTCGACGAAAGCCAGAATCCGGCATACCGGCTGTTTCTTGCTTGAAGGCGCGTCCCGGTAAAATTCAGGCGCTGCGGCGAGACTCTTCTCCTGTGTGTGGAAGGCCGAACGCCGTCGGTTCCAGCCACATTACGTTTCCGTCCCCTAACGTCATAACCCACTGTATTGACGTGATCTCTAGGGCGCGGTGAGGGAATTACAGTGCTATGATGCGCTCCCTCACGGACGGGCCCACGCGTCCATGAGCGCGCCCAGTGCGCACCCATGCACCGACGCTCCCGCGGCGCTCCGATGACACGAGGTGCGCACGCGGCCAGTCCGGCGCGCGCGTTCGCTCACGACGTTTTCACGATTTCCGCGGGATTCGCGCGCGGATCGCGCGACGACCATTTGCCCAGCTCGACCGCTTGCAGGAAGTCACCGACGAAGTCGTTGAAGTATCCGGGCTCTTCAAGGTTGATCGTGTGTCCAGTTTTCGGCAGGACGAGGAGCCCGCACGCAGGGATGGTTTTCTTCAGGAAGATGCCCGGCTGCAGGCAGTGGTCGTCCTCATCGCCGACGATCACCAGCGTGGGTACCCGCATCGCGCGCAGTCTGTCTGCGAGGTCGTAGATCGAGGGACGGCGCGCCTGGATGCCGCGCATCGTGTTCGCCGCGCCTTTTGCCGAGTGTTTGGCGAGTGCTTCGGCGAACTCGTGCGCGAATACGATGGGTACGCCCGAGCCCGTTTCTTCGAAATAGAGCCGGACGTCGTCATCCGTTTTTGCATACGCCATCTGTGCCTCCCCTGCCCGGATCCGTCAAGACCCGAGTCTGATCGTACACGTCTTTCCGACCATCGCCGGCGACGCCTGGAGGAACGCGGCCCACGCTGCGGATTACCTGGCCGGGGGCGTCAAGCGCGCGAGCGGCGCCCCGCCGCCCGTTCAATGTCCGGAGGGCTCTTCGCCGAAATACCCCGGCGCAAGCTCGTCCGCATAACACACGGGCGAACTCAAGCTCGATCCCTTCGCATTGCTCGGCACGCCCAGGAACTCGAGTTTATCGGCATCGCGCTGATATACGCCGCGCTCGGTGACGACATAATCCATCGGGATGTCCCAGGATTGGGGATGGATCGTCTCGATCGCGCCGAGCTCGAAGGCGACGCCGATCACGAGCGGCTTCGACTCGCGCAGGCTCGCGAGCGTGCGGTCGAAAAAGCCGCCGCCGTAGCCGAGACGATAGCCTTGCGCGTCGAAGCCTATCATCGGCAGTAAGACCGTGCTCGGCAAGAGCTCTGCGCCGGCTTTGGGATAGGGTATGTCGAGCTTGCCCTTGGCCAGCTCCACTCCGGGATGCCATTCGCGAAAAATGAGCGGCGCCTTCGGCGCGACGACGACGGGCAGCGCGGTGACCGCGCCCCGTTCGCGCAAGACACGCAGCAGATGGCGCGCATCGTACTCGTTCTGGATCGGCCAGCAAAAAGCCACCACCCCTTTGGCCAGGCCCGGGAACCCGTATTGCAGGTGCCGGTCCATGGTCCTACGCCACTCCTCGCGCCGTTCCGCGGGCACTGCCTGTCTGCGCGCGAGCAGCTCGCGCCGCAGTTCTTTGCGCCAGGTCATGAGTTCCGCATGCTGCATATTAATTTGCACTGGTCATCCAACTCGTCGGTGAAGCGTTTATACTATTCTCGTCATGGGCTTAGCCATAAAACTTACTATAGCACCGATGCTGCGCTGGCTGCTGTGCGCGCTCGCACTCGCTGCGCAGGTCGCGCACACGGCGCCAGCCCGCCCCGCTTCGCAGGACGAACTCTTCCTTGCGGCGCGCGATGCGGCACGCGCCGGTGACCGCGCCAAGCTTGCCAAGTACGACGCGCAGTTGCAGGGCTATTTGCTCCAACCCTATGTCGAATCGTGGCTGTTGCGCGCGCGCCTGGAAGAAGTCCCGGCCGACGAGGTAGGTGCGTTCCTTGCGCGAACGCAAGGCAGCGTTCTCGCCGAGCAGTTGCGCCGGGACTGGCTGAAGACGCTGGGCAAGAAGCAGCGCTGGGATTTGTTCCAACTCGAGTATCCGCTGCTGGTCCGCGACGACAACGAGACCGCCTGCTATGCGCTGCAGGCGCGCTGGCGGCAGATGGACGAGTCGGCACTGGACGAAGTCCGCGCACAGTGGAATCTGGCGCGCGATCTGCCGGAAGGCTGCGTGCCGCTCGCCGAGGCGCTCATCGCCTCGGGCAAGTTTACTAACCGACATGTGTGGGAGCGCATACGCATACTGCTCGAAGCGGGCGCTGTGAGCGCAGCCTCGCGCACCGCCGAATACCTGCCGCCGAGCGAAGCGCTCGAGCGCGCGCAGCTCGCCGCGGTAGCCGCGAAGCCGCAGCGCTTTCTCGACGACAGCAAAAAAGACTGGTCGCGTCGCGCGCAGCGCGAGCTTGCCATGTTCGCGCTACAGCGGCTTGCGCGCAGCGAGCCTCTGGCGGCGGCGGGGTATTGGACGCCGAAGCAGCGCGCGAAATTCCCCGCCGAGGACCAGGGCTACCTGTGGGGCCGTCTGGCGTTGCACGCGGCGCGGCACAACCTCCCGCAGGCGCTCGACTGGTACCGCTATGCGGAAGGCGCCGCCGCACGGCTTTCCGACGAACAACTCGCCTGGCGCATGCGCGCGGCGCTGCGCCAGGGCAATTGGGCCGAGGTGAAACTGACGGCGGAGAAAATGCCGTTCCTGCAGAAGAACGAGCCCGCCTGGATCTACTGGAAGGGGCGGGCGGCGGCGGCGCTCGGCGATGCGCTGGAGGCGCGCAATCAGTATGCGCGTATTGCCGGCGAGCACCATTTTTACGCGCAGCTCGCGGCCGAGGAACTGGGGCTCGTCGTGTCGGTCCCGCCCAAGGGTCACACCCCCGCCGCAGAAGATGTGGCGGTGATCGCGAGCGAACCCGGGTTTCAGCGCGCGCTGGCGCTGTTTCACCTGGGCCAGCGTGTCGACTCCGCGCGCGAATGGATCTGGTCGATACGCGGCATGGACGACAAACAGCTCTTGGCCGCGGCGGAATTTGCGCGGCAAAACGAAATGTTCGACCGCGCCATCAACACCGCCGACAAGACGCTGGCGCTGCACGATTTCAGCGTGCGCTACCTCGCGCCTTTTCGAGATGCGCTCGGGGAGAATGCGCGCGCACTGCAACTGGAGGAGGCTTTGGTGTTGGGCCTGGTGCGCCAGGAGAGCCGTTTTGTGCCGGGCATAAGGTCCTCGGTTGGAGCGGCCGGCCTGATGCAACTCATGCCTGCAACGGCGAAATGGGTGGCGCGGCGCATGGGCATGCAGGACTATTCCTGGCAGCGCGTGACCGATGCGCAGGTCAATGCGGCGTTGGGCACCTATTACCTGCGCCACGTACTCGACGATTTGGGCGGCAATTCGGTGCTCGCCGCGGCTGCCTATAATGCGGGGCCAGGGCGGGCGCGCAAGTGGCGCGACACGCGAGCGCTCGAAGGCGCAATCTACGCCGAGACCATCCCATTCAATGAAACGCGCGACTACGTCAAGAAGGTGATGAGCAATACCATGTACTACGCCGCCTTGCTCGGAGGTCAGGTGCACGCGCTGAAAGCCCGCCTGGGCGTTATCGCGCCGCGCGGCGGCAGCGAGCGGGTCGTGGCGCAGCGCGAAATCGCACAGGACGAACCGCAATGAACTACGATCGCATAGCCGTCCTCGGCGGCAGCGGCTTTATCGGCCGTCACCTGGTGCGCATGCTGTCTGAACAGGGCAAGCGGGTGGTGGTGCCCACGCGCCGGCGTGAGCGCGCCAGGCACCTATTGCTGCTGCCGACCGTTGATGTCGTGCAGGCAAACGTCTGCGATCCGGCGCAGCTCACCGCAGTCCTGCGCGGCTGCGATGCGGTGATCAACCTGGTAGGTGTGCTGCAAAGCAGCCCGGGCGAGCCCTACGGCGCCGACTTTCGCCGCGCGCATGCCGAGTTGCCGCGCGATGTGGCGGCGGCGTGCGAGCATCTGCACATACGGCGCCTGCTGCACATGAGCGCGCTCAACGCTTCGAGCAAGGGCCCGAGCGCCTATTTGCGCTCCAAGGGCGACGGCGAGAACTGGATGTTCGCAGAGGCCAAGCGGCTCGCCATCACGGTATTTCGCCCGTCGGTGGTGTTCGGAGCGGAGGATCGCTTCCTCAATGTTTTTGCGTTGTTGCAGCGCTTTCTGCCGGTCGTCCTGCTCGCCTGCCCCGAGGCGAAGTTCCAACCGGTTTATGTCGAAGACGTGGCGCAGGCGTTCGTGCGCGCGCTCGATGACCGGGAGAGTATAGGTAAGACCTACGACCTCGTCGGTCCCACGGTGTACAGCCTGCGCCAGCTGGTCCGATTCGCCGGTCGTGCCAGCGGCCACCCGCGACCGATTATCGGGCTCGGCCGCAACCAATCAATGCTCCAGGCATGGATCATGGAATGGCTGCCGGGCAAACTGATGAGCCGCGACAATGTATTGTCGATGTCGCAGGACAACGTCAGCGCCGCCCCTTTCCCCTTCGGCATCGAGCCGACACGCCTTGAGGCCGTGGCGCCGGAATTCCTGCGCTCTGGAATCGGCGCGCGCGCGTGCTACGGTGCGCGCCGCGCCCACGCAGGAAGAAAGATAGACGCAGCGTGAAGCAGCTACAGCTCGCGATCGCCAACAAGAACTACTCTTCCTGGTCGATGCGGCCCTGGATCCTGCTCACGCAGGGCGGCATCGCGTTCGAGGAAATCCAACTCAAATTTACCGACACGGGCAAGGTCATCGGCGTCGAGCCCTATTCGCCCACGCGCCAGGTGCCGGTGCTGATCGTAGACGGCGAGCCGGTGTGGGATTCGCTCGCCATCTGCGAAGCCGCGGCCGAGTTGTTCCCGGAAAAGCGCCTGTGGCCCGACGATGCGCGCGCGCGCCAGGTGGCGCGCTCCATTTGCGCCGAAATGCACGGGGGCTTTCGCAGTCTGCGCAGCGCCATGCCGATGAACATACGCGCGTCGCACCCAGGCAAGGGCATGAGCGCCGCAGTGCAAAACGACATCGACCGCATTGCCGAAATATGGCAGACCTGCCGTGCGCGCTTCGGCAGTAACGGAGATTTGCTGTTCGGGCAGTTCAGCGCGGCGGATGCCTATTACGCGCCGGTGGCCGCGCGCTTCCTCACCTATGCGGTTACGCTGCCTGTCGCGGCGCAGCGCTACGCCGACACGCTGCTTGCATTGCCCGCGGTGCAGGAATGGATGGCGCAGGCGCGCCGTGAAAGCGAATTCGTCCCGGTCGACGAGCCCTACGCTTGACTGTGCCTACACGCGCGCGGTGAAGATCTACGCTGTCGGCGGGGCGGTGCGCGATGAACTACTGGGACTTCCGGTAAAGGACCGCGATTACGTCGTGGTCGGGGCCACGCCTGAAGACATGATCGGCCTCGGCTACAAGCCGGTAGGCAAGGACTTCCCGGTGTTCCTGCATCCGCAGACGCGCGAGGAATACGCGTTGGCGCGCACCGAGCGCAAGACAGCGCGAGGCTACAAGGGCTTCCAGATCCATGCCGCGCCCGATGTGACGCTGGAACAGGATTTGTCGCGGCGCGACCTTACGATCAACGCCATTGCACGCGACGAACGCGGTCGCATCATCGACCCCTATGACGGCGCCGCCGATCTCAAGCGCGGCATCCTGCGCCATGTCAGTCCGGCTTTCGCCGAAGACCCGGTGCGCATACTGCGGCTGGCGCGCTTCGCCGCGCGTTTCGGCTTCAAGGTGGCGCCGGCCACCCTGCGCCTCGCGCGTGCGATGGTGGATGCGGGCGAAGCCGACGCCCTTGTGCCCGAGCGCGTGTGGCAGGAACTGGCGATCGGCCTGATGGAGGCGGCGCCGTCGAAGATGTTCGTGCTGCTCTCCCGATGCGCGGCGCTTGCGCGCGTGCTGCCGCAGCTGGCGGCTGCCTGGGCGAGCCGCGCGCAGTACGTGCGCTCGCTGCGCGCTCTTGACCGCGCTGCCGCACGCGGCGCCGCGCTGGAGGTGCGCTATGCCGTGCTCGCGTGCGCGCTCGCGGCCCTCGATGTGCCCGAGCGCGAGCTGCGCCGGATGAACGCGCGCCTGCGGCCACCCGGGGGCTGCAGCGATCTCGCACTGTTCGCCCTGCGGCACAGCGCGGAAATCGGCTGCGCAGCGCGCCTCGAGCCCGAGGCCATGGTCGCGCTGCTGCACGCTTGCGACGCCTGGCGCAAGCCCGAGCGCTTCGAGCTATTGCTGCAGACCGTCGCAAACTGCTGCGGCGCGCGCTGCAGCCCCGCTCTCGCGCGGCTGCGAGTTGCCATGCGCGCCGCGCGCGCGGTCAACGCGGGCGTCATTGCGCGGCACGAGACCGAGGCACACCGCATTGCCGCGCGCCTGCGTTCGGCGCGCGTGGCAGCGGTGAAAGCCGCGCTCACTGCGGGCTAAATAGGCTGGTTCGACCCCAGGATCACGCGCCACGCTGCCAACTTTTGCTTGAAAGACAGGGAAGCGTGCGCCGGACTCGTGGAAGGCAGGCGCGTGTAGCGAATAGCGCCGCCGTCGATTTGCCGTAGCACGTGGCGCTTGAAGCAAGCCTCCGCTTTCGCGCCGTTGAAGAACACCTGCTTTATCTTCTTGTGCGCATCGAAAAACGTGCGGAAGTCGTTCGTGATCTGCGTATCAGGTTCGATCATCGCGTCCAGGCTCCCGGCCCTCTTGCACGACCGCAGAACATCCCAGAGCGCGATCTGGGCCGACGTCAGCGATTGAACCTTCACCGCGTAGGCAGAGGCCGCATCGAACTGGAGGAGCTCGGCAATGATGCGCCAAAAGGCATTTTGCGGGTGGGCATAGTACTGCCCCGCCGCGAGCGACGCTACTCCCGGCATGCTGCCAAGGATCAGGATCCTCGCGTTCCGATCCGCGATCGGCGCGAAGCTGCGAATGCGTGCCATGCTCAGTTGCTCGTAGGTACGGGCGCAGGTGCGCCGCGATCGAGCGCGGCATCGCGCGTCGTCGGGCTCATCACGTCATTCGACTTTGGCGCCCTTGTCGATGAGCAGAGCGCGAAGTAGGGATCGGTGGCAGTGTGCTTCGTCCTCGCAGTAGCAGCCGATCGAAAAGTTGGTCTGGTGTGACAACGCGGCGAGCAATTCAATGGCGTGGCGGCTCTCCGGCGTCCCCATTTCGGCAAGGTACTTCTTGGTGAACGCAGCCCATTGCGCGCGCGTTGTGGCCTTCTGCGCGAGCTTCATGGTTTCGGCGCTTGGGGCCAGATTCGGAAACCACACGTCGTACCAATTTTTCGCGGCGAATTTACTTTTCGGCACACCTCTTGGCGGGCGGCGCACCGTTCCGATGCGCGTACCTTCGCCTTCGCCTCTTGCACTCCCCAGCCTCACGACGCGGATCGTCATCGCTTGCTCCCGGCTATTTCGGCCAACTACGCTTTGCAGAACGCAAAGGCAGGCTTACTGCTTGAGACCGAAATGCTCGACGACATGTCTTTCGATCTCATACTGTGCGCGCGCATAACGCGCGTAATCTTCGCTCGAGCGGTACCATTTCTCCTGCTCTAGCCGCTCCAGCGCCTGCGTGTAGGCGGGATCATCGAGGGCGCGCTTGAAACCATCGTGCAGTATTTTCACGATCTTCGGGTCCATGCCTTTCGGGCCCGCGAGCCCATAGGGCGAACCCTGTACGATGTTGTAGCCGAGATCTTTCAATGTCGGGACGTTTGGCCAGCGCTTGGTGCGGGTCTCGCCCCAAGAGCTGAGCATGCGCAGCTTTCCGGCATCGACCAACTCGCCCCAGCCGACCGAACTCGCGATCCCATTGACGTGGCCGCCCAGCACCGCAGTGACGGCTTCGGCTGTGCCTTTATACGGAACGTGCAGCCACTTGATGCGTTCGCGCTCGGCGATGTCTTCCATGGTGACGTGCAAGGTGCTGCCGGTGCCCGATGTCGCATAGGTGAACTTGCCCGGATTCGCCTTGGCGTAGGCGATCAATTCCTGCCAGGTCTTCCACGGCAAGTCGGAGCGGATGACGACGCCATAAGTGTAGGCGGTGATGCCGATGATGTAAGTGAAATCGCTGAGTGGATCGAAGTTCGCCTTTTGCATATGCGGCAGCCGGTACACGGTGCCTGCAATTTGCGCAACGGTGTAGCCGTCGGGCTTGACGTTGTTGGCGAGGTAAGCCGCGGCGATCGTGCCGGCGGCCCCGGGCTTGTTTTCGATCATCACGCGCTGCCCAAGCGTTTTCGAGGCGGCATCGGCGTACGCGCGCAGTGCCGCATCGGTTGCGCCGCCGGGCGGATATGCGATGACCAGCGTGATCGGCTTCTCGGGGAAACCCGCGGCCCGCAGTTGCGATCCAAACAGTGCGAGCGCAAAACCAAACAGCATTGCGCCAACTCTTCGATTGCGGTTTGACTGCATTGGATACTCCTTCAACAATGATGTGCAGGACAGTGCAGCGATTACGGACAGTGGATAAGGCGCCGGACTCGGAGTCGAGCGGCTAGAACGGCGGTTTGCATACGGGATTCTGCGCTGCTTCGGGTCATCGTTCAAGCCGCGCGCGCGCCTCACGCGGCGCGGCCGGAGAATTGCGGTCGGAACCCTGGTAGACGCCGCGCGTTGTAACAGTTTGTATCGCCTGTGCGCGTTTGCGCCGCTGCCGCGTTGCAGGTATTCATCAACCATTTCGTTGAAGGACGAATATGCTCAAACGGACGCTGATTGCAGCCCTGCTCCTGATTCCCGCCGTCGGCTTTGCCGCGGACGGCACCGCCCCCGGCAAAGGGCAGCGCGCGGCCGGATGGTTGAAGAAGGCCGATGCCGATCGCAACGGCACGCTCTCGCGCGCCGAGTTCGCCGAGGCGATGCCGCTTCTGGCGGACAAGTTCGACCGCATCGACGCCAATAAGGACGGCCGGCTCTCGCGCCGCGAATATCGCGCATGGATGAAGGCGCACAAGGGCGCGCGGCGCGCGCAGACGCCCGATCGCTTCGGCCACGCCGATGCCGATGGCGATGGCGCGATCAGCCGCGCCGAGGCCGCCTCGCATGCGCCGCGCCTGGCAAAGAAATTCGATCAAATCGACATCAACAAGGACGGCAGACTGACGCAGGACGAAATGCGCGCTTATCGCGAGGCGAAGCGCGGCCATAAGAGCAAAGTGTAATCGGGCAGCTGCTGCGCGCTGCGCAGTTTCCTAGCCTGGCGCACGCCGCGCCTAGATCAGCCGAAGGAGCAGCGTGAATGCAAGCGACAGCAGGACGGTGCTGGTAATGGGCAGGTAATAGTCCCGGCCTCCGTGGCGCCAGACGATATCCCCCGGCAGGCGCCCGAGTCCGAGTCTACGCAGCCGCGGCGCGCACAGGTTCAGCACGATCAAAGCAACGATCAGGGTCAAGAGCCACTTGAGCATCGAATCATTGTAAACTGCGCGCCTTAAGAATGAACCGCGGGAGGCAGAAAAATGATCGATCTCTATACCTGGAAGACGCCCAACGGCCGCAAGGTTTCGGTCATGCTGGAAGAATGCGGCCTGCCCTACAACGTTCATGCGATCGACATCGGCAAGGACGAGCAGTTCACGCCGCAGTTCATCAGCCTCAATCCGAACAGCAAGATCCCCGCTATAGTCGATTCCGACGGTCCCGAGGCAAGGCCTATCACCCTGTTCGAATCAGGCGCGATCCTCGTCTACCTCGCCGGCAAGACCGGCAAGTTCCTGCCTGCTGCGGACCACGATAGGTACATTGCCTTGCAGTGGCTGATGTTCCAGATGGGCGGCGTGGGGCCGATATTCGGTCAGGTGCACCACTTTCTGCGCGCAGCCAAGGAACCGGTGCCCTATGCGATCGATCGCTACGTGAAGGAGAAAGACCGCCTGTATGGTGTACTCGACCAGCGCCTCGGCGAAGCCACGTATCTCGCCCGCGAATATTCCATCGCCGATATTGCGACTTACCCCTGGGTGGCGCGCTACGACTGGCACCGGACCGATCTTAACGACTTCCCCAACGTAAAACGCTGGTACGATGCGATCGGCGCGCGCCCGGCGGTCCAACGTGGCATGGCGGTTCCGGCGTAGCCGCGTCGCAGGGGCAATGAAAGAACAGTCCGATAGCGGCGACGCCGAGCAGCTTGAAATCATCGAAGCCTGCCCGCGGGGGGGCGCCGCTGCGCGGCCGCTGCTGTTCCTGCATGGCGCGTTCGCCGGAGCGTGGTGCTGGTCCAGGCATTTCTTGCCGTATTTCGCGGAGCAGGGTTTTCGCGCTTATGCCGTGAGCCTGCGCGGGCACGGCGCCAGCCCCGGGCGCGAGCGGCTCGACTGGCTGTCCATTTCCGATTACGTGCGTGACCTGGAACAGGCGGTCAAAGCGGTCGGCGGCGATCCCGTGTTCGTCGGCCACTCCATGGGCGGTTTTGTGGTGCAGAAGTATCTGGAGCGGAACACCGCTTGCGCGGCCGTGCTCATGGCCTCGGTGCCGCCGCAGGGCCTGCTCGCGGCCTCGGTGACGCTGGCATTCTCCAACCCCGGCCTGTTTGCCGATTTGAACGCGATGTTGCATCGGGGCCGCGCCTCGCTCGCCACCCTGCAACATGCCATGTTCGCGAGTCCGGTCACGCCGGACGAACTGCACACCTATTACCGTCAGATGCAGCCCGAATCGCAGCGCGCGATGTGGGACATGACCTTGTTCAACCTGCCGCAACTGCGGCGCGAGCGCTGTCCGCCCATGCTGGTACTGGGCGCCGAGGGCGACATTATGGTGCCCCCGTCGCAGGTGGAACAGGCGGCGCGCTATTACGGCGCCGAGGCGGAGATCTTTTCCGGCATGGGACATATGATGATGCTGGAAGCCGCCTGGCAGAAGGTCGCAGACCGCATCATCGAGTGGATGCGAGCGGCGGGACTCGGCGGGACCTAGCGACTGGCCGGCCCGCGTTCTCGCCTCAACAGTCATTGCCCGATTGGCTATTTGCGCTCGACGGCGCGGCAGCCACAGTGCGGTAACGTCACCACCCGATCGCGCCCTTCAAGCTGCAACTGGCAGCCCTGTGACCCAAGTTGCAACCGCAAAATCTCTGTCGGCGGCATCATCCGGCCGCTTGCCGACTGACCGACCGTTGACAGCACAACGGAATCATTCTGCGTAAATGCATCAGCGGTGAGCGTCACGGCCTTGCCCCGCAGCTCGCGTACTGCGTCGCTCAGCTGCGCTCGACAATCTGCGGCGCTTTCGATCAGCACAGCCGGCGTCGATGGCATGCGCGGGCCGGCGCCCTGACAGCTCGCAACGAGCGGACTGCCAAGCAGGCAAATGAGTGAGCACGCCACGATGTGCTTCATTTGGCTCTACGGTACAGCTTGACGGTTTCGAGCGGACGAGTGACGAATTCCATGTCGGCGTTGGGCGCGCTGGAATTCTGCGCACGAACGTTCATTGAAGCGCTAATCCGTGCGCTGCCCGCGGCGAGCATTAGCGTGTCAGGAGCGGCCGCCGGCGGCGGTGCCGGACAGCTGCCCGCGAGTTGGTAACCGAGGGCCGTCGCGAGCATTCCTTCGGCGGGGTCGCCCAAAGCGCGATCGAAGTCATCAGCGGCCGCACAGGTCGCCGGGATGCCGGTTACCGGGGTCGCGACACCTTTATTGTTGCGGCCTTCGAACTCGAGGCCGAAGAACGCCAGGGTGCAATTGTTGTCCTGTGTGAATCCGTATGGCTTGCCACAAGTCGTACCGCCCACCAGCACAACATCGATATCGATGCCGCGCAGCGCGCTGATGAATGACTCGCTCGCTGAGCAGGTACTGCCGCTTGTAAGAACCGAAACGCGCCGCAGGTTCAGCGCGCTGAGGGGCTCGCCCGCGCGAGCGTTGTTGCCGAAAAGCCCGGTGATCGTGTTGCCGAATTCGATATTGGTGTTCTCGGCGCTGCGTTTGTCGTTGAAGGCAAGGGTTTCGAATACCTTGCCGCTGCTTTGAGCCTGGCCCGCGACCATGAAGCCTAGCTGCGAAGCGATATCGACGAAACCGCCGCCGTTGTAGCGCAGATCAACAACGAGATCGGTGACGCCCGCAGCGGCAAAACGCTTGAACGCATCTGCCAGCCGTACCTCGCCCACGGGAGCGGCGAAACTGTTGTAAGCCAAATAGCCCGTGGTAGTGCCGGGCAAAACGCGATCGACGATGAGTGGCGAGGTGGCGAAGATCGCGCTCGTCACGGTCAATGTGCGCACCGGTCCGCCGGGTGCGTCCTGCACGCCGACTAGCGACGAGGTGCCGGCGGGGCTGTTGAACAACTTGTCGAACTGTGCCGGCGGGAGGGAAAGCGATGTGGCTACGCCGTCAACCGTAGCGAGCACCATGCCTCGCGCAAAACCGGCGGCCGCCGCGGGCCCGTTCGGATCCACATACGCAATGCGGATGATGCCGCCATTGTTGGTATCACGCCTCAGCGCAAAGCCGACATTCGTCGCGGTGCCGCTTTGAAAAACGGCGTCGGCCTGCGCCTGGGACTGTACGAAGCTGAACCGATCCTTCGACGGCACGCCACGCACCGTGTAGTCAAGAAACAGGTTGCTTACCGTGTCGGTGTAAGTATTGGGATCGATACTCGTCAGCGGCGCGTCGCGGTAGAAGAGATAGTCTTCGTTCAGCCGGGAACGTACCCAGTTCTTCTGGCGATTGTCCGTGCAGGTCGCAGCGCTCCAGTCGCTCTCGAGGGCGCCCCCACCCGGCGCTGTGTTCACCAGCGCGCCCGCGAACTGCGCGGAGGGTTCGATTCCGCCTGCCGCCGCAGGTGCGCCGTCGCTGCCGCCGCCACCACTGCCACCGCATCCCACCAGCACAAGGGTACAGATGGTTATGCATGACCATGCGCTAGCTCGATTCAACCGGGCAGCAAGGTATGAGGCTTGCAATGGCACGACATTCTCCAGCAGGCGCGCAAACATCTACCGCGGCAACTGAACGACGAAGCGCTCGATCCCTGCGAGCAGCATTTCGACGGCAATCGCGGTAAGCACCAGCCCCATCAAGCGTTCCATGGCGATGATGCCGCGCCTGCCGATCCAGCGGCTGACGCCTTGCGCCGAAATCATCACCAGGGTGGAGATCGACATGGCGAGGCTGAGCGCCGCCATCCACTCGAACACGCGCTGCGGCTCGCGCGACACCAGCAGCAGCACGGTGGCGAGCGCCGATGGCCCGGCGATGGCCGGGATCGCCAGGGGCACGATGAAGGTGCCCGTATCGCCGGTTTCCCCGAATATGCCCTCGGCATGCGGAAACACCATGCGCAGTGCGATGAGGAACAGGATCAGTCCGCCGGCGATGCCGAGCGCGTTGTCCGACAGCCGCAGCAGGTGCATGAACTGGTTACCGCCGAACATGAAGGCGAGCAGCACGGCGTAGGCGATGGCGCATTCGCGCAGCACCACCATGGTACGCACGCTCGGGTCGACGTTTTTCAGCACCGAGACGACCAGCGGCATGTTTCCGAACGGATCCATGACCAGGATCAGCAGGATGGTGGCGGAAACGATATCCACGGCGACAAGCTAGAGCGAATCGCGCCGGTCGCCGCTGGCAAAGCCGATGAGCGGCACAGTGTAGTTCTTGCCCAAGGCGATGACTTTGAACAGTTCGCCCATCTCCGAGGGCGAGAGCAATTGTTGCGCCGCGGCCGCTTGCGGCAGATACGCTTTGGTATCCTCAGGCGATGTTCGCAGCAGGATGTCGGTGATGCCGCAATTGATGAGGAATTGCGCTTGTCCCGTGTAACCCAGCAAATCAAGTCCGGCGGCCTGACCGGCGCGCGCCACGGCGCTGAAATCGATATGGCTGGTGATGTCCTGCAGCCCCGGCAGGAAGAAGGGATCGCCATGCGCGCGGTGGCGGTAGTGGCACATGAGCGTGCCCTCGCGGCGCTCGGCATGGTAGTACTCGTGCGCCGGAAAGCCGTAGTCGATGAAGAGGACCACGCCGCGCTCCATCGACTGCGCAAGCGCTCTGACAAAGCCTGAGGCCACCAATTGGATTTCGGTCTTGTAGCCTTCGTGCAAGTGCAGCGCCTCGGCCGCCGCGCGCAATTCGGCGTCCGCCGGGCGCCAGGCCCAGGCAAAGGTGTTGTCCTTCAGCGTGACCCCGGCTTCGTCGATGCCGGAGGCACCGGCGCGCACAATGTGCACCGGCATCGCATCCAGCACCTCGTTGGCGATAATCAGGCCCGCATACAAGGTCGGCAGCCGGTTGAGCCAGACCACGCGCTCGAGCAGCTGGGGCACCTTCTCGGCGAGCAGGTCGCGCTCGCGCTCGCGCAGGTCCGGGCTGACTTCGAGGATGAAGTACTGGCGCGGCAACCGATCCTGCCGCTCCAGCTCCGCGAGCAGGGCCGCGGCGAGGGCGCCCGAGCCGGCGCCGATTTCGAGGATCTGGTCAAGGTCCGATTCCAGCACCTGCAGCGCCTGCCTGGCCAGCGTCTGGCCGTAGAGCGGCGTCATTTCGGGCGCGGTGATGAAATCGCCCTCGCGACCGAGCTTTCTCGCACCGGCGGTGTAATAGCCCAACCCTGGCGCGTACAGCGCGAGGTCCATGTAGCGCGCAAACGATAGCCAGCCGGCGTTGGCGGCAATGTCGCTGCGAATCAGCGCGACCAGCTTCTCGCTATGGGCCAGAGCCTCGGTCGAGGGGGTGGGCAAGTCCGACATATCCGGGATAGTGCGCGAATCCGGTAAAATGTTCAATTCATGCCAAGCACATTGCACAACAAATCCATCCTCGTCACCGGCGCAGCCAAACGAGTCGGAGCGGCGATTGCGCGGCGCTTGCATGAGGCCGGCGCCAATTTGACGCTGCATTACCGCTCCTCGGAGCGCGATGCGCTGATGCTGCAATCGGAGCTCAATTTGCAGCGCGCCGATTCGGTGATGCTGGTGCGAGCCGATCTGCAGGAAATCGCCGGGTTCGCGCAAATCGTGAAGAACTGTGTCGAGCGTTTCGGCGCGCTCGACGCCCTGGTCAACAACGCTTCAACCTTCTACCCCACGCCGTTTGGCACGATCAGCGCGGAAAACTGGAATGAGCTCGTAGGCGCCAATCTCAAGGCGCCTTTGTTTCTCGCGCAGGCGGCGGCGCCCTATCTCAGGAAGACCCGCGGCTGCATCGTCAACATCACCGACATCCATGCCGAGCGGCCGCTCAAGAACTATGCGGTCTACAGCATCGCGAAGGCGGGGCTCGTCGGCCTCACCAAGTCGCTTGCGCGCGAACTCGGACCCGAGGTGCGCGCAAACGCAGTCGCGCCCGGCCCGATCGCCTGGCCCGAGGACGGATCGTTCGACGAAGCGACGCGAGCGCGCGTTATCTCGCACACCCTGCTGAAGCGCATCGGCGAGCCCGACGACATCGCGCGCGCGGTGTACTACCTCGTCGCCGAAGCACCGTATGTAACAGGCCAGATCATCGCGGTCGACGGTGGCAGAAGTGTCAATCTATGAACGATGATCTGGCTGAACTGGGGGATCAACAAGGGGGCTTGCCCCCTTGTTCGTCGAGCGCACAGGCCAGATCATCGCGGTCGACGGTGGCAGAAGTGTCAATCTATGAACGATGATCTGGCTGACTGATACGTAGATGCACCTCCCGGAGCATAAGCAACTGCAAAAGCAGCGCGTCGATGCGAACAAGCTCGAGAAACGCCTGTGCCGCCTCGCCGGGCAGGCGATCGCCGACTACAACATGATTTCAGCAGGCGACCGTGTCATGGTCTGCCTTTCAGGCGGCAAGGACAGCTATGGTCTGCTCGATGTACTGCTCAAGCTGCGCGAGCGCGCTCCGATAGAATTCGACATCGTCGCGGTCAATCTCGACCAAAAGCAGCCGGGCTATCCCGCGCACGTCCTCCCCGACTACCTCAAGTCGCTCGGCATCGCGTTTCACATAGCCGAGCAGGACACCTATTCGGTGGTCAAGCGCCTGATCCCGGAGGGTAAGACCATGTGTTCGCTGTGCTCGCGCCTGCGCCGCGGCGTGCTCTATCGCCTGGCAGGCGAACTCGGGGCGACGCGGATCGCCCTTGGGCATCACCGTGACGACATTCTGGAGACTTTTTTCCTCAATCTGTTCTTTGGCGCCACGTTGAAGTCGATGCCGCCCAAACTCGGCTCCGATGATGGCAAGCATGTGGTCATCCGCCCGCTTGCCTATGTGAAGGAGAAGGACCTCGTGCGCTATGCAGAAGTGCGCGCGTTCCCGATCATCCCATGCGAATTGTGCGGGTCGCAGCAAAATCTGCAGCGCAAGCAGGTCAAAGCGATGTTGCAGCAATGGGATAAGGCATTTCCGGGCCGGGTCGAGACGATATTCAACAGCCTGCAGCGGGTCGTGCCTTCGCACCTGCTCGACCGCGGTCTGTTTGATTTTGCCGACCTCGTGGCGACCGGGATAGCCAGCGAGGACGGTGACAAAGCATTCGATATAGAAGAACTTTCTTCGGTAGCGACCGGCGCGCTCAGCGCGCGTTCAGACAATAGATAGGTACGAGGAGCAATCGTATCTTGTCAAACTCAGTTTGTCATGATAAGGTTGCTCAATGAACTGTGCTGAACGATTGGTCTCGATTTTTGGCAGCCAGGCCGAGGTGGCCCGGCACTTCCGCTTGGATCGGGCCGTCGTCAACAACTGGGTCAAGTCAGGTTATGTTCCGGCGCGCTGGGCCATGGAGGTCGAGCGTGCCACAGAGGGCAAGGTGGCGGCAGTCGAAGTCCTCGATGAAGCCAACGCCAAGAAGCCGGTTCGAGTCAAATCGCGTCCCGACGATCTGTTCGGGTCGCACCTTCCAGGGAGTGACGCCATGAGTGATTTCGCACCGGCAAAACGCATTCACCCTTTTCATCCGCCGCAGCGCACGCTGATGGGGCCGGGCCCCTCGGAGATCAATCCGCGCGTGATGGCGGCGATGAGCCTGCCCGCGATCGGCTATCTCGATCCGGTATTCGTCGAGATGATGGAAGAACTTAAGTCGCTCTTGCGCTATGCCTACCAGACCAAGAACGCGCTTACTTTCCCCGTCTCCGGCCCCGGCTCGGTCGGAATGGAATACTGCTTTGTGAACCTGGTCGCGCCCGGCGACAAGGTCATCGTCTGCAGGAACGGCGTGTTCGGCGGACGCATGATCGAGAACGTCGAGCGCGCGGGCGGTGTACCGATCGTCGTCGAGGATGCCTGGGGCGAGCAAATCGACCCGCAGAAACTGGAAGACGCCTTGAAGAAGCATCCGGATGCGCGCCTGGTGGCATTCGTGCACGCCGAGACCTCGACCGGCGTGCAGTCGGACGTGAAGAAGCTGGTCGAGGTTGCGCACCGGCATGACGCGCTCACGATCGTCGATGCGGTTACCTCGCTCGGCGGCACGCCGGTTCTGACCGACGAATGGAACGTCGACGCGATCTACTCCGCCAGCCAGAAATGCCTGTCGTGCACACCGGGCCTGTCGCCCGTGTCGTTTAGCGACCGCGTGGTCGAATACGTCAAGGCGCGCAAGGACAAGATCCATTCGTGGTTCATGGATATGAACCTGCTTCTCGGCTATTGGGGGGCGACCAACCGCACCTACCACCATACGGCGCCGACCAACAGCCTGTATGCACTGCACGAGGCGCTGCTGATTCTCAAGGAAGAAGGCATCGAAAATGCGTGGGCGCGGCATACGCGCCATCACCTCGCGCTGAAAGCCGGCCTCGAAGCCATGGGGCTGAAGTTCCTGGTGAAGGAAGAAGCGCAGTTGCCGCAGATGAACGCGGTGGTCATTCCCGACGCGATCAAGGCGCGCGAGGCCGAAGTCCGGAAGACCTTGCTCAGCGAATTCAACCTCGAGATCGGCGCCGGCCTCGGCCCCCTCGCAGGCAAGATCTGGCGCATCGGCCTGATGGGCTACTCGTGCAAGCCGGAGAATGTCATGCTATGTCTGTCGGCGCTCGGCTCGGTGCTGTCCGATATGGGGCTGCCCATCCAGGTGGGCGAGGCGGAAGCGGCGGCGCACAGCGCCTACGCCGCACTGCACGCCAAGGCGGCGCAAAGAAAGCTGCAGCAGAAAAAACGCGTGGCTTGACGCCATATCGCCACCCCTGACGGGCGCCGGTACAAAGGCGGCGGACCAAGGTTCGCCGTTTCTCTAATAGGCGCGCCCGCTCATATAACCATTGGCAATAAGTAATCGCCAATTACTTTGTTGTGTGGGCGCGAGGCGCCGCTATACTTTGGATCCTCCTTTTTCCCCGAAAGACTCCCGTGAAACTTGAAACGCTAGCTCTGCATGCCGGTTATAGCCCCGAACCCACTACCAAAGCGGTCGCGGTGCCGATCTATCAGACCACTTCCTACGCCTTCGACGACACCCAGCACGGCGCGGATCTGTTCGACCTGAAAGTGGCGGGCAATATCTACACGCGCATCATGAACCCGACGCAGGACGTGCTGGAAAAGCGCGTCGCCGCGATGGAGGGCGGCGTCGCCGGCCTCGCGCTTGCCTCAGGCTCGACCGCAGTCACCTATTCCATACTCACCATCGCCGAGGCCGGGGACAACATCGTTTCGGCGAGTACGCTCTACGGCGGAACCTATAATCTGTTCGCGCACACCTTTCCGCAATTAGGCATTCAGACCCGCTTTGCCGACCATCGCGATCCGGAATCTTTCGGCAAACTGATCGATGCCAAGACCAAAGCTGTCTACGTCGAATCCATCGGCAATCCTCTCGGGAACATCACCGATTTGGAAAAGATGGCCGCCGTCGCGCATCGCCACGGGGTGCCGCTGATCGTCGACAATACCGTTCCGACCCCGTATCTGCTGCGCCCGTTCGAGCACGGCGCGGACATAGTCGTGCATTCCCTCACCAAATACCTGGGGGGCCACGGCAACTCGATCGGCGGCATCATCGTCGATTCGGGCAAATTTCCCTGGGCCGAGCACAAGGCGAAATTTCGCCGGCTCAATGAACCGGACGTCTCCTACCACGGGGTGGTCTACACGGAGGCACTGGGCCCGGCCGCGTACATAGGCCGCGCCCGCGTAGTGCCATTGCGCAACACGGGCGGGGCGATCTCGCCGTTCAACGTCTTCCTGATCCTGCAGGGCATCGAAACGCTCGCGGTGCGCATGGAGCGCATCGTGGAGAATACGCTCGCCGTGGCGAACTATCTGAAGGGGCACAAGAAGGTGAGTTGGGTAAATTACGCCGGACTGCCGGACCACAAGGACCATGCCCTGGCGAAGAAATACCTGGGCGGGCGTCCGTCGGGGATCTTGACCTTCGGCGTGCAAGGCGGCCTTGCAGCGGGAGGGAAATTCCAGGATGCGCTGAAACTATTCACCCGGTTGGTGAACATCGGCGATGCCAAGTCGCTCGCATGCCATCCCGCGTCCACCACCCATAGGCAGCTTGCGCCAGCCGAACTGGTGCAGGCCGGCGTGACCGAGGACATGGTGCGCTTGTCGATCGGCATCGAGCATATCGACGACCTCAAGGCCGACCTGGAGCAGGCATTGCAGGTGGTTTAGAAGAAATGCGATAACATTCGCGCCATTACGCCCGAATACAGGCGCGCAATATCGGCCTGCCATGCGAACGGTTACCTTGAACTGGCGCTCCTCTTTCTTGCGGCGGCTCGACCGATGCGACCGATCGCTGCACGCTCAAAGCCATGGTTGCAGTGCGGTTTGATTGGACTTCGGTTGGCATCTGAGTTCGGTTTGCATGTGACTGGACAAGCCTGCTGCGGGAGACTAGCCTGTGTGACTTCCGCGTTACTGTTGCTAAGTACGTTTCATGTACGAAAAACTGCTTGTTCCCACCGACGGCTCCGTATTTTCGAACAAGGCCGTATCGACTGCCGCGCGGCTTGCGCATGCCCTGCGCGCCAGGCTTCTCGTGCTGCATGTCAGATCGCCCATGGAAGTCCCGCACCATGTTCAAGGCGGAGCGCTAAGTACGTTGGGCGAGAACAAGATCATGCAGGAAATCGAAGACGAAGAACGCACCTTGCTCGATGCATCCCTGGAAATCGCCGCTTCGAACGGTGTCACGGCCGAAACGGCGTTTGTCGCCGACGAGGATCCCTACCATGCGATCATCCGAATTGCGCAGGAGCAGCGCTGCGATTTTATCGTGATGGCATCGCAAAGCCGCGGTGGGATTACCGGGCTTATTCTTGGAAGCGAAACTCAAAAAGTGCTGACGCACTCGACCATACCGGTGCTGGTCGTTAGATGAAGCGCGCAACTCTGGCGCGCTGCCGGAATCAAAGTTGAAATCGAGGTAACGTTGCGGCGTAATTGGGCGCAACGCGCGGAGGGATGCTTTGAGGACCGTTGCCGCTTGGCTGATCGCTTGCTTCGGGCAATTTGCCGCGGCAGGCGACATGCTGGCCTCGGAGGCCCTGGCGCAGCGGCATGGCTGTTTCAACTGCCACACCATGGAGCGCAAGGTGGTCGGCCCGGCCTACCGAGAGGTCGCCGCCAAGTACCGGGGCGACGCCGGCGCCGAGGCGAGGCTGATCGAGAAGCTCACGAAAGGCGGCGGGCTCTCCTGGGGGGAAATATTCATGCCGGCGATGCCGACCGTGCCCGAGGATGACATCAAGACCCTGGTAAGGTGGATACTATCGCTCAAATAGAGCCGCGTCGCGCGCGCAATGCTGGTTGGCGCGCAATTCGCTTTTTCCGCGGCGGTTTGTGATGGTGCAAAATGTGCGCCTCGCGTTCGAGCGGGTCGCGTAACCGCAGCAGCTTCGCCTGCCTCTTGCCTATCAGCGCGTAGTGGCGGACGGCGTCCAGGGCCCAGCCCACGTCCCAGCAGTTCTTTTTTTTTGTCACCCAGGTTTCCGGGGCCAGACGGCGCATGTCGAAGGCGAGGGAGTAGCTGCGCAGCGTCTTCTGATGGCGATTGTTGCAGTATTCGTGAAAATAGGACATCGCGAGCTCACGCAGGCTGCGGTAGACCGGATCGCGCCAGCGCAGCACCGGATGGTTGGTCTTGGAGATCGCGCCCCAGCACCCGTTGCGGCGGAAAAGCGTCACGATGTGGTCGACGTCGCGGGTCGCTTTCAGATCCATCAGCAGCGGCGGTTCGCCATGCACCCACAGTGCGGCGGCGGCGATCATCGCGCCCTCGATGCACAAGGCGCGGCGCTGGCGCAAGCTTTCGCGCACCGAAAGGCAGGTCTCGCCGCCGATTTCGAAATTTTGCGGGATGGCGTCGATGTATGCCTGTATCTTCTCGGGCGAGGAGAGGCGCCTGAGGATGGCAAACTCGGCCTTGCTCAGGCCCAGATCCTCGCGGTTCGCGTAGCGCTTGTTCTTCAGGTTCTTCTGCTTGTCCACGATCTGGCCCGATTATCGGGGCATCAGGAAATTGCAGTCCTCAATGCCGAAAAAATTGCCTGACCCGCGCGCAAAAGCCGGCGTGCCGCCGCAACGCGGAGCCGGATGACCCAGGACGCTATTTGCGCTTGGCCGATTTCGCGTGCTTGACGCCTTTCGCGGCTTTCTTGACCGCCGCTCGCCCCGGACCTTTCTTCACCGGCGTGCTTGGTTTGGCCGCGTGCGGCCGCACCTCCGTTCTTGCCGATGCCGCCTGTGCGGCAGCCTGCTTTTTCGCATGGGCGCGCAAGGCAGCCGCGTAGGCGGTGCGAGCCCAAGGGAGCATCAGTTCCGGTGACTCCATCGCGTCTTCCGGCACACGGTAGAAATTGAGCGATGCTCGCCTGCCCTTGCGCGCGTAGCCGAATATCTCGCAGCCCTCCTGTTCGAATTCGACCCGGTTCATTTCGTCGGCCTTGAGGTACAGGGTATCGCCTGAGACGATGGCGAACATCAGGCTGTCCAGGTACACGCCGTGGCCGCCGAACATACGGCGCACCGTCACGGTGCCAAACGGCCCCAGCAGTTCCATCACATAATCGACGAACGCATCGGACATTATCAGGGTAATCCCGTTATGTTGGCGCCGGGCAGATTGTAGAGGCTCGTGCCGCGCGAGCCAAGCCAAGGCGACACGACCCGAAACGGATGCGGTCCGGAAACTACGGGATTCAAGCCGCGCCAGCGCGCGCTAGCGGCGCAATCTGGCTTGCAACATATTGTTCTTTAAGTACATTGCCTATCAGGAGCAAGACGGGCCCGGCGAATTCCTGCTGCTCCAGCCGCGCCAGGGTCCCGAGCGTTCCCAGCCAGCGCCGCGCGCCCGGAAGCGATGCGTTTTCCACTGCCGCCACCGGCATATCGGCGGGCCGGCCGCGGCGCATGAGTTCCCGCGCGATGCCGGCGGCTTCGCGCGCGCCCATGTAGAGCGCCGTCGTGTCGGCGCGTGCGGCACATTCCTGCCAGTCGCTCACCGCTTCGTTCTCTCCCACGCGCGGGGTGACGAAGGCGACGCTGCGCGCAACGCCCCTGCGCGTCAGCGATACGCCCAGTTCCGCGGCGGCGGCGAGCGCCGCGGAAATGCCCGGCACCACCTCGAAGGGGATGCGCGCACGCGTGAGCGCGTCGATCTCTTCCTGTGCGCGGCCGAACAGCATCGGGTCACCGCCTTTGAGGCGCACCACGACCGCGTGTCTTCTTGCCGCATCGACCACGCGTTTATTGATGAACGCCTGCGCCGTGGAGAACTTTCCAAAGCGTTTGCCCACGGGCACTTTTTCGGCGCGCGTAGCCAGCGCGAGCACTTCAGGATGCACGAGCGCGTCGTAAAAGACGATATCCGCCTCGCCCAGCAATCTGGCCGCGCGTACGGTGAGGAGGTCCGGGGCGCCGGGTCCGGCGCCGACTAGGTACACCCTTCCCATTAGGCCGCCCCCGTTTCGCGAGCCCGTTCCAATCGCCGCCGGTAGAGGGGTAGAGGCCGCTCGACCGAACTCTGGTAAGCCTCGCTGAAATCGTCCAACGCAGAGAGCGCCTGTTCTGCATTCTGATCCGCACGTAAGGCGAAGGCGTCAAAGCCGCAGCGCGACAGATAATAGAGCTGGTCGCGCAGGACGTCGCCGATCGCGCGCAATTCGCCGCGGTAACCGTAGCGTTCGCGTAGCAGGCGCGCGAGCGAATAGCCGCGGCCGTCGGTAAAGCGCGCAAAACGGATCGCGATCACGCTGAAATGGGCAAGATCGCGCGCGAGCGCCGCAGGCTCGGCGTCCGCATGCAGCCACACACCGATGCGTCCGAGGCGAAACAAAAGCGTGTCGCGCTCGCTTACCCACAGGTCGAGCGGCACGATGAGGTCGCCGCCTGCGGGCAGCGCTCCTATCGAGCCCTGCTCAAGCACCTGCCAGCTGTCGTGCACCACTGCGCGCTGTTTGATGATCATTGCCATAGACGTAGTCCTTGAATGGTTCGATGCCGATGCGGCGCACCGTATCGATGAAGCGCTCTTCCTCGCCCTCGCGCTGGGCGAGATATACCCCGATCAGTTTCTCGACGACCTCGGGCACCTCCTCCTGGGCGAATGCAGGGCCGATCACCTTGCCGAGGGAGGCGTCCGTGCCTTGTGCCCCGCCGATGGAGATCTGGTAGAACTCCTCGCCTTGTTTGTCCACGCCGAGTATGCCGATATGGCCGATATGGTGGTGGCCGCAGGAATTCATGCAGCCGGAAATATTGAGGTCGAGCTCGCCGATGTCGTGCAGATAGTCAAGGTCGTCAAAACGCCGCTGGATGGCCTCGGCCACCGGGATCGACTTGGCATTGGCGAGCGCACAGAAATCCCCGCCGGGGCACGAGATGATATTGGTCAGGAGACCGATGTTGGGCGTCGCCAGGCCGAGCGGCTTGATTTCCTGCCACAGCGCGTACAAGTCGGCGCTGCGCGCGTCGGCGAATATCAGGTTCTGCTCGTGCGAAACGCGCAGCTCGCCAGAGGAAAAGCGCTCGGCGAGGTCGGCGATCACATCCATCTGCTCCGCTGTGGCATCGCCGGGCGCGACGCCGGTGCGCTTGAGTGAGAGCGTTACCGCGGCATAGCCCGGTACCTTGTGCGCGTGCACATTGCGCTTGTGCCAATTGGCGAAAGGCCGGTCTGCGGCAAGCATCGCGTCCAATTGCGAACGTGCAGCCGGCAAATCCGCGTAATCCGGCCGCGTGAAGCGGCCCTCGATGCGGCGCACCTCTTCTTCGACGAGGGTCGCCGCGCCGTCCTTGAGGTGCGACCACTCTTCCTCGACTTTGCGCGCGAACACCTCGGGCGTCAGTTCCTTCACCAGGATCTTGATGCGCGCCTTGTACATGTTGTCGCGCCGGCCGTAACGGTTGTACACGCGCAGTATCGCGTCGAGGTAGGTCAGCAAATGGCGCCAGGGCAGGAACGCGCGGATCGCATGGCCGACGATGGGCGTGCGGCCGAGGCCGCCGCCGACGATGATGCGAAAGCCGATTTCGCCATCGGCGTCGCGCAGCGCATGCACGCCGACGTCGTGCACCCAGGTCGCGGCGCGGTCGGCAGCGCTCCCGCACACCGCGATTTTGAACTTGCGCGGCAGGTAGGCGAATTCCGGATGAAATGTCGACCACTGCCGTATGATCTCGCACCAGACGAAGGAATCGACGATCTCGTCCTCGGCCACGCCGGCGAAATGGTCGGTGGTGATGTTGCGTATGCAGTTGCCGGAGGTCTGGATGGCGTGCATCTGCACCTTTGCCAGCTCGGCCAGAATATCAGGCACGCTTTCGAGCTTGGGCCAGTTGAACTGGATGTTTTGACGCGTGCTGAAATGGCCGTAACCCTTGTCGTAAGTGCGCGCGATATGGGCGAGCATGCGCAACTGCCGCGACGATAAGAGCCCATATGGAATGGCCACGCGCAGCATGGGCGCGTAGCGCTGGATGTAGAGGCCGTTCTGCAGACGCAACGGGCGAAAGTCGTCCTCCGACAGTTCGCCGGCGAGATGGCGGCGCGTCTGGTCGCGGAACTGGCGCACGCGCTCGTCCACGATGCGCTGGTCGATTTCGTCGTATAGATACATGGTGTCTAGAGCCAGCAAGTTGGCCCACGGCGGCGGGCGGTTAAGGCATTTGCCAGGAAAGGGTCTAGCGTAATAAACTCGGGTTATAATAAGAACGAATAAATGGGAATATCCAAACAACGTAATCGTATTTAGAATCGGGCCATGAATTTCCAGCAACTGCGCTATGTGCGCGAGACGGTACGCCGCGGGCTCAATCTGACCGAGGCGGCCAACGCCCTGCATACTTCGCAGCCGGGTGTGTCGAAGCAGATCCGCGAGTTGGAGAACGAACTGGGCTTCGACATCTTCGTGCGCCACGGCAAGCGCATCGCCTCGCTCACCGAACCCGGAAAGGCCGTGCTCGGCATCATCGAGCGCGTCCTGCAGGAGGCGGAGAATCTCAAGCGCGCCGCGCAGGATTTCAGCGACCGCGACACGGGCAGCCTCACGGTCGCGACCACGCACACCCAGGCGCGCTATTCCCTGCCGCGCGTAGTGGGCGAATTCAAGCGCCGTTATCCCAAAGTCCATCTCTCATTGTTACAGGGCAACCCGCCACAGGTTGCGGAGATGGCGCTTAGTGGCGTGGCCGACATCGCCATCGCCACCGAGTCGCTGGAGCAGCATCCGGGGCTGCTCGCGTTGCCCGGCTACACCTGGAACCATTGCGCGGTGGTGCCGCCGAAGCACCCGCTGCTCAAACTCGAAGCGCTCACGCTCGAGGCGCTCGCGCGCTACCCCATCATCACCTACGATACCGCCTTCGCCGGCCGCTCGCATATCGACGCCGCGTTCGCCGCGCGCGGTATCGGTTTCGATGTGGTGTTGTCGGCGATCGATTCCGACGTGATCAAGACCTACGTCGAGCTGGGGCTGGGTGTGGGCATCATCGCCGCCATGGCCTTCGACGTGCGCCGCGATGCGCATCTGCGCGTGCTCGATTGCGCGCACCTGTTTCGCTCCAATACCACACGCGTAGCCGTGAAGCGCGGCGGCTTGTTGCGCGGCTACGCCTTTGAATTCATCGAGATGTTCGCTCCCGCCCTGAGCCGCAAGTTGATCGAGCGCGCTCTGGCCGGGAAGGGTGAGCTGTACGAACTTTGAGCATGTCGCGCGGTCTCGTCGGCGAACTGCTGCGCCTTGGCTGGCCGGTGCTCGTCGCGCAATTGGCGGTGATGGCCAACAGCGTGATCGACACCATCATGGCCGGGCGTTACGGCACGCTCGATCTGGCCGCGGTGGGCATCGGTTCTTCCATCTACTTTTCGGTATTCGTCGCGCTGATGGGCGTGCTGCTCGCGCTTACACCCATCGTCGCGCACTTGCACGGCGCGGGCCGCCACGCTGACATCGGCGAGGAGGTGCGCCAGAGCGCCTGGCTCGCCGCCGCGCTCGCGCTGATTTCGCTCATCCTTTTCGCCTATCCCGATCCTTTTCTCGCGGTGGCCCGGCTCGAGCCCGCGCTCGATGCGAAGGTGCGCGCCTATCTGCACGCGCTCGCGTGGGCGGTGCCGGCCGCGCTCCTCTTCCGCGTGTTCTACAGCCTCTCCACCGCCGTGTCGCGGCCGCGCACGGTGATGGCGCTGACGCTCATCGGCCTCGCGTTCAAGGTGCCGTTAAATTGGATATTCATGTACGGCAACCTCGGTGCGCCGGAGCTCGGAAGCACGGGCTGCGCCGTGGCGACCGCGCTCATCTCCTGGATCTTGTGCGCGCTCGCCTGGGCCTGGTGCTGGTTCGAGCCCGGATATGCGCAATACCGCGTATTCGCGCGCTGGTCCTGGCCGAGCGCGAGCGCGCTCGGCCGCATCCTGTCCCTCGGACTGCCTATCGGCTTGACTTTCCTCATCGATGTCACCGGCTTCACTTTCATGGCGCTATTCGTCGCACGGCTCGGGGCGCTGTATTCCGCCGCGCATCAGATCGCGGCCAATCTCGCGGCGCTCGCATTCATGTTGCCGCTCGCCTTGGGCAATGCGGCGAGCGTGGTGGTAGGGCAATCGCTGGGCGCGCGCGAGTACGCGCGTGCGCGCGCCGCCGGTCTCATCGGATTAGCTCTTGGGCTCGGCTGCGCCGTCGTCGTGGGATTGTGCCTGCGCCTCGCGGCTGGACCGATCGCCGGCCTTTATTCCGGCGAAGCCGATTTGCGTCATGTAGCAGCCGGCCTGATCGCTTTCGTCGCCGTGTATCATCTGTTCGACGCCGTGCAGGCGGTCGTGGTAAACGTGCTGCGCGGCTACAAGCGTGCGGTGGTGCCGATGCTGATCTATGCCGTTGCGCTGTGGGGCGTGGGTCTGGGCGGCGGTTATGCCATCGGCCTCAACGGTCTCGATCTCACTTGGCTCGGCGCGCGCGGTGCCTTCGAGGCATGGGGCCTTAGCGGTGCGCCCATGGGCGTGCGCGGTTTCTGGCTCGCCGCGATCGCGAGCCTCGCACTCGCGGCAAGCCTCGTCACCGCGTATTTCCTGCACGTCAGCCGCGCTGTTCCTGAAAACTGACGCACGCAATTCGACGCTTCGCGCAAGCGGCGCCGTTCTACAGCCAGCGCCGCATCGAATAGCCGCCGATGAGCGGACGCTGCATGGCCGCGCGCATGATTTGCCGGCCCCACTTGAATTCTTTATACAGCAGCACGAAGCGCCAGATGTCGCGCAGCACGCGGGCGCGGTCGCGCCAGCCCAATGCCAGCAGCGCGGCCGGAAAATCGGCTTCGTGCGGGCGCTCGAACGCGATCTTGAGCGGATTCCACTGGTCCGTGGTGCGGCGCACTTCGGAAGCGATCATGCGCCGGTACATTTCCTGCACCGGGCGCTTCCGGAGGCGCGCTTCAACCACCGCTTCGCCGCAAATGGCGCCAGAATGCAGCGCGCAACTCATGCCCTCGCCGATCATGTTGAGGAAGCCCGCGGCCTGCCCCGTGATCAGCACATTGCCTTTGCCGAACACATAACGGTTGATCAGCGACGGCCCGAAATTCTCGCCGCAGCCCTCGTCGTCGGCATGCGCTTGCAGGCGCACGCCATGTTTTTGCGCGAGGTAGTTCACCACGTTCTCGTGTTTTTTGGCGAAATCGTCGCCGCGCTTGAAGCCGACGCCGACGATCAGGCGGCCGTCGCGCGCATGGCTCCAGGTGTAATGCCCCAGGCCGGGATGAAACCAGAAATGGAAGTAATCGGCACTTAGCGGGCAGTCGATGATGTCGTGAAATTTCTGACCGACGAAAAACCAGGGGATCGATTGCGGGTAGTCGGGGTAAATCGCGCGGATTACTTGCGAACTGGGGCCGTCCGCGCCGATCACGTGGCGCGCGCGGTATTCGAGCGGCTCGCCCTGCCGGCGCGCGTGGACGCGCACCTGCGCACCATCATCCTCCAAGGCGACGAACGAAGTGCGGTCGTGCACCTCGGCGCCGCTGCGCTTGATTGCCCAGTAATCGGAATACTTGCGGTGCAGGTGCGGCGTCGGGCCGCCGAAAAAATCCATCGGCATCGACACCATGCTGGGAAAATGAAAGGTCACGCCGCGGCAGGAAGTCGGCTCGTGCAGCGCCTCGCGCGGTAGCGGGCCGAAATTCTCGAGCAGGAAGCGGTGCCCGCGCGGCGACAGGATGCCGCTGCAGATCTTGTGGCGCGGCAGTTCCTTGCGCTCGAGCACCACGGTTTCCAGCCCCGCGTCCACCAGCCGTTTGGCTGCTGCCGCCGCCGACAGGCCGGCGCCGACGATGAGCACGTCAACCGAACGCATCGGCGCACGCCTTTCTTATCATGTCCCTATATCCGCCAAATCCGCGAGGTGCACCACGGGTAGCCCGCTTACACGTTCAAATACAGCGCGCTCGTCCAGGCTCTCCACTACGATACGCGCAACCTGCCGCCCTTGCAGTATCCAGCGCGCCTGGGCGCCGTCGTCGTCCGCCTCGGGCGTCTGGCCCAAGCCCGGCGCCGCGGCAGGGATGGCGATGCGCTGCAGATCCAGATTGAAGCTGCAGCCGCATTCGCGGCGCAGGCCGTCGTAGTATTTCACCAGGCGCTCGTAATCGGCGTGGTAGGCGCGCGCGTCGATCACGTACATATCGCTCGCGCGCAGCGCCCGGCGCACCGAGGTGTTGCTGCTGAGCGCTTCGCCCAGGCTCTTGATCCTCGAGCGTGGCAGCCATCGATGCAGGTGGCGCAGCAATAGGCCGTCACTGACAACAATTTTCTGCAGCGGGCGCAGCGGCGCCAGAAAACCCTCGAGGCGTTGCGCCGGAATGCGCAAGCCCGATTCGAGCGCCAGCGCGATGTCGGCCCCATTGTCAAGGTGTGTTGCCACAGCTTCGGCGCCTCCCAATAGCGCCGCGACGCGCGCAAGGCTCCCTGCCCGTTCGCGCAGCGCCCGGCCCGCGAGCAGTGCCACGCGTGCGCTCGGCGTCGGGGCGGCCGCAATCCGTGCGGTTGTCATGGTGGGCAGGTCCGGTACGGCGGCAGACTGCGCCAGCGCTCGACGCAGATCCAGGGTCATCGCCACGAGATCGATATCTTCCGGGCACACCGTCGCGCAGGCCGCGCACAGGCTGCAACTTTGAATCGAGGGCGCGATGTCGGCGGCGAGCGCACCGTGCTGCAACGCCTTGGCGCGCCCGCGCGCGGTCATGCCCAGATCGCGCGTACTGCGCCACACCGGGCACACCAGCAGGCACAGGCTGCAGCCGCTGCAGTCGCTGTAGTCTTTCGCTGGAGTCCGCGCGCGGCGTAACAGCGTGTTCAAAATATCACGTGACGATTGAGGATCATCGCCGGATCGGCGCGGCGCTTCCACGCGAGGTGCCGGTCGACCAGGGCATCGCCGAAAACGCGCCGGATATAGCCCTTCATCATGCCGCCGAATCGATAGTAGCTCGCCCCCATGTCGGCGCCAATATCGTAAATCGCATTCTTGAACGACTGCAGATAGTCGCGGCTGTAGACGCCCGCGTCCATGATCGGCTCGAATTCACAGCCATAGGCCCGTCCTTCCGCGCCGGGCGGGATGCACGACATTTCATAATGCGCGCTGTGCTCCGCGCGCAGCTTGATGCCGACGAGGTACAAGGTGTAATGCGGAAAATACTGATGGCAAACCGCATTGCCGCGTTCCACCGCTTCGGCGAACTTTTCCGCGGCGGTGGCGAGGTCGGGAATCACCATCTGCCGGCTGCTCCAGAACTTCCATACGGCGCGCGAAAATACGACGCTGCGATCGAGCATGGTCGCGCCCTGCATGTATTCGGAACGGCGCAACTGCGGAAACAGCTCACGCTTGCGCCGCAAGAGGTACAACGCCTCGCCGAGCTGCCACGGGCGCAGCGCATAGTGACCGAGCATGCGCGCCCCGAACCCGAATTCGCCGTGACCGCGCAGCCGCGGCCGCCAGGTCGCCATGAACTGCGCCTCGCGTTCAATCGAGTCGAATGCGACGAGCAGGTTCACCGCGCGGTCCATGATGGTCAGAATGCCGGAATAGTCGCTCGCGTCGTTGCGGTCCAAGAACTGCAGGTCCTCGATCGCGGTGCGTAGCGACGCATAGTAGAAATAATGCATTCTGAGCGGGGTGTAGCGGCGTATGCGCAATGTGGCTTCGGTGATCACGCCGAACTGCCCGTAGCCGAGAATGACGCGCTGAAACAATTCGGCATGCTGCGTATCGGAGCACTCGACGATATCGCCGGTCGGCGTCACCACCTGCAAGGCGAGCGCCTGGTCGGCGCTGCATCCGAGGCGCGCCGAATTCACATCGATCCCGCCCACGCCCAGCGTGCCGCCGACCGACGACGTGAGATTGAGCGGCGCGGATAGGTAATCGAGGTCCTGCCGGCGCAATTCCTCGGCCAGGCTGTGCCAGAAAATCCCGGCTTCGGTGCGCACGGTCAGCGCTTTTGCGTCGATGGAGAGCACCCGGCTCATGCCGGTCATGTCGAGCAGCACGCCGCCGAATGCGACCGACTCGCCTTCGGTGGTCAGGCCGCCGCCGCGCACCGTGACCGGCACGCGGTATCTCTGCGCGCTCTGGAGCAGGCGCGCGATCTCGCCGGCGCTGCGCGCGATCACCACGCCGTGCGCGAGACCGTAGGCGGTGCCGCCTGCGTCGGTGGCGAAGGCGCCGCGCGCGGCCGTGGTTTCTCGCACTTCGATGCCGCTCGCGCTTAGCGCGCGGGCGAACTCAGGCCAACTCGCGCCGTTCCAACGCGAAGGGTTGGTCTGCTGGCGCGCTATGCCGACTAGCGCATCGGGCGCAACCGGGCAGGGGCCGACCGTGCCGGGTTCAACGGCTGCGATATTCAAAGCCGTGCCTCGCATTTCCGCTGGCATTGTGCGCGAGCGTCACAGCCCGAGACGTTGCCAGATGGTCGAAGTGCGCCCGGCCTGATTCATGGTGATTCTCTTAGAATTCTTGGAAACTCGATCTGCTTCAACACCCTTGTCTCCGTTCTCGCGCCTCGACTTGGCACAACCCACAGTATTCCCAACTGCGCCGCGTATGTTGCGGCCGACGCTCGCAGGCTGAAATGCCTTTCACTGATCCTTGTCGTAGATACCTTCCTACCATCCAGTCCGAACAGTGCTCCATTATCATTACTTCGCCGGATTCATCTCAAGCAGAAAGGACACACCATCCGAGAGCTGGGTCATCCGGCCGAGAAAGGGGCTTCCTTTGGCCACAAATATCGCGCGTTTCATCTCCCCGGCATTCATCGCCTGGCGAGCGTGGCCCAGGAACGGGACCGCTGCCGGCACGTGGCCTTGGGTGGGCGAGAAGCCGGGCATGCCCCGTTCGCGCACGAACTTCTCGATCTCCGTTCTGTCGATCTCCTTGTTCAGCGCTGCCAGCGAGGCCATGATTTTGTAGTTGGTATAAGGAGTGTTGCCGCTCCCCGCCGGAAGCGTGATCTCCGGGTTGTGCATTTCGGTGGCGTACTTGTCGATATCCATCATCTTCAGCCCAATTCTTGCTAGCGGCTTCGAAACCAGGGCGGTCATGATCGACTGCTGCGAAGAGCCGGCCCCGACATTGTGGTTGCCCACGGAGTCGAGGCGGATTATTGGGTTCACGCCGTCGTTCTTCGTAATCAGGAAGGCGATTCCCGCCAGGACGTCTTCGAGGATCGGCATCTGGTTTTTCAGGTGTGAGGCGTATTTCATACCGAGCTTTGCAAGGCAACCGCCACCGACAACGACAACGTTCCGGTAAATCCCCGCCTCCACCAGCCCGGCGGCACTAACAATCGCGTGGATCGGGGCGGTGCAGAAGGCGCGAATATCGTGGCCGGTGGCATTCTGGCATCGACACATCTCGGCGATGGCTTTGGCCAGGCTCCCGCCGCCGCGTTGGTAACGGTCCCCGACGGCCGTCTCCGAACATTCGAGGAAGAAATCGACTTCACCGAGGTTGATTCCAGCTTTTTGTAAGAGATGGCGCACGACCAAGGCGCCGGAGGCCTTGGCCAGTAAATTTTCCATAAGGACATGTGCCTTCAGGGAATCGTCCTTATCGTGTGCGTGCTTTAGCGCACCCACGAGGGACCCTCTGAAATATAGGGGCAGTGCGGCATGCTCGGCGAGAATTGCCCGAATCTTCTCGGAGCTAACGCCGAGGCCCAGCTTCTGAATCTCTTCCGGGCCGACAAATGGATGGGAGGCCACTTGACTCCGAATCTGATCGATAAACCCATTCTCCAACCAGACCAGATCGAAGTCGTCGGCGATCTTGATCCAGCCGTAGAACTCCTCTTCCGGCATGATCTCCCCGAATGGCCCGTGGCGACTTTGACCGTCCAACAGATGGGCATACCACGGCTGGGAGATCTCGTGGAGTTCGTCGGGATGCCGGTTGCCGATGAAGACCTGGTGCGGAGCATAAGCCAACACTTCTTCGTAAGATCGAAGACGACCGTCGATCTCAGTCAGAATCCCCGGATTCTCCTCCAGATCGCGAATCGGCTTAGATCCGTAGCGGATGAAATCGGGAACATTGACCAGCGCATAAGCGCAGGCCTTTATGACAACCGCCATCGGCGTACTCCAATTCCGAATTTCAAATTATTTTGATGACCTCTTTTTCGATATCCTGGATTTTCAGGTCTTGGCCAACGAGCCGTCCGATCCCTTGCCCGTTCTTATAGAAGAGGAATGTTGGCAGTCCGAGGACTTTCAATTGGAGACAGAGACGCCGATTCTTGGAGGCGTTGATCTTGGTGATCTTGATTTTGTCCCCGTACGTCTGCTCCAACTTTTCTATCTGAGGCATCAGCGCCAGGCAAGGCGCGCATTGAGGGCCCCAGAAATCTACCAGGACCGGCTTTTCCGATTGGACCACTTCCTTTTCAAATGTTTCACTGCTCACTTCGATAGACACGCATACTCCTTCGTGGAAAATCGTGAATGCCGACTGCATTGAAATCCCGCTTCGTGCGCTTTTCCTTGGATCCCGACGCCTTATTGGCCTCTTGTTACCCTTTCGCGGATCGCGCGGAAGCGTTTGCTGATTTCCTCAGTATCAGCTGCCATCGTCCAGATACCAAGGTTTTCTTCGTAAACATCTTCCGGTATGGAGGCTTTCAATTCAGACTCTAAAATGTGATAAACGGGGAGTCCCAACGGGACTCCGGCCAATGGACCGGTATAACTTGGATCGCCGAACGTGACGGTCTCGGCGGAAATCTCAGCACCCTCAATATCGCTGGCTCCGAGAACAACGATGATATCCTTCTGCGCGTTGCCGTCGGATTCAGCGATCTTCTTGATATTGGTCTGGGTCTCTGGGTCCATTACGCCTGCGGCCGTTCAGACAAAACAATCCGTGACCGAGTAGACGATCTTGGCCCCGGCCGCCTCCAAACATTTGGCAATTGCCAGGCCCTGCACGCCATCGCGCTCACCGATGACAATGGCTTTCTTGCCAGCAAATCTGTCGTCCATTCTGCGTCTCCTTTCAATTAAATACGAAATTTCACTACGTCGTCTTATCAATACTCTCGAATGATTCTACCCCTATCAGTGTTTCTTGCATAAGTCCCTAAGCGAGTGGTGAACCACTTGCCGTCGTTGCATTGTTCCTGTGCGTTCTGTAGTATTCATTTCGGGCCACGGTGAAGTATTTGGAGCCTCCATCTCGGCCGCAATGGCTGCCCATCTCTATCCCGTTCGGCGGTCAATCCCGCTTGGGCGGAGAGTTTTGCAATAAGCTCGGTCTTTCAACTTTCTTACGGAAGAGCCTCAGATTTTCAGAGGTGCATTATCAGATGAAGAAGAGTTATTCACATTTCTTGTACCAAAGAGCAAGGAGGACAAGATGAATAGGCAGGAAAAGCAATTACGATGCGTGCACTACTTAAACCAATTTTTTGGCCAAGCAGGGGGTGAGGAAAAGGCCAACATGTCTTTACAGATGATTGAGGGTTCTGTTGGGGCGGGAGCAGTTTTTCAAAAGGCCCTTAAAGACGAAGGTACCGTCGTCGCGACGATCGTATCGGGTGATAATTATTTTATTGAAGAGCAGGAAAAGGCTCTGTTGGAGTTCAATAGGATCCTTGACGAGATTAAACCGGATCTGGTGATAGCGGGCCCAGCTTTTGGCGCAGGCCGTTATGGACTGGCATGCGCCGAGGTCTGTAAGGCAGCGCAACAGAAAGGCATAGCTGCCGTGACCGCGATGTTTCCAGAGAATCCCGGGGTATTGGAACACCGCAGAGAGATTTACATCTTTCCTACACGGGAAAGATCCATCGATATGACTTCTGCAATCGAAAAGATGGTCAGCTTTGGAAAGAAGCTGGTGCGAGGAACACCCATCGGGACGGCTGACGAGGAGGGCTACCTGCCTCGGGGAATTCGCAAGCCGGGAACCGCGTCCGAACCGGGATCCAAAAGGGCGGTCGATATGCTCGCGATGAAAATCCGTGGGGAACCTTTTAAAACAGAGATTCCTGTGATTCTTCCTGAGCAGGTGAAACCGGCGCCGCCTATCCGCGATATCAGCAAGGCGCAGATAGCATTGGTCACCACGTGCGGGTTAATACGGAAAGGTAACCCCGATGGTCAGGTTTCAGGGCGTTCGGAGCGATATTTTCGTCATTCCATCGAAGGATTAGATGAGCTTCGGAGTACCGAATGGGAGGCATTCCATTCAGGTTATTACAACAAGATTGCAAGCGAGGATCCGAATTACATCTTACCGCTGCGCCAGATGCGTTTATTGGAATCTGAAAAATTCATCGGCAAGATACATCCATGGATATTCACCGTGGCGGGAACCGGTACGCCGGTGACCAACTCGAAAAGGATGGGGCAACAGATGGCACAGGAACTCGTCGATGGAGGAGTTGACGCCGTTCTTATGACATCCGCTTGAGGGACCTGCAATCGTTGCGGCGCAACGATAAGCAAAGAGATAGAGCGACGTGGGATACCGGTTTCAATGGTTACCGCCATTTATGGCCTAGCCATGACCACCGGGGCCATCCGTGTAGTGAAGGGGAAACGCATAGAACATGTGTTGGGAGATCCGAATCTTGGTGTGGAAAAAGATCGGGCATATAGCTTACGTCTTGTTCGCACCGGTCTTAAAGTGTTGGAAGAGGCAGTGAGCGGTCCCACTTTCTTCGATCCTGACGAGTATATGAAAGCGAAGGAACAGGAGGCACATCATGCGGCTTGATCTTGGAACATTCCCCGTTGAGGAGGTTCACTTCGGATCTCGTACCCATTGGAAAGACGGTTCGTTGGAAATAAATTCCGAGGAATTAGTCAAGCAGATTATGAGCGACCCCCGGATCGCACACGCAAAGATCGAACTTGCCAAGCCCGGTGAATCAACGAGGATTTGGCCCGTCAGAGATGTCATAGAACCCAGGATAAAGGTGAAAGGTCCCGGCACTGTCTACCCGGGGGTATGTGATAGAGCCATAATCACCGTGGGACAAGGCGTTACGCACCGGCTTGCCGGGGTCGCAGTAATCGAAGTGTCCGAAGTGCTGCAGCACGAGGCAGGAGGAGATTTTACGGAAGTCTATATTGATATGAGTGGGCCTTGGGCGAAAATCATTCCCTATGCTTCGTTGCTCAATGTGTGTGTGGTTGTTGAGCCTGACCCAGTCCTTCATGTGGATATAAAAAACAGGGCCGTCCACCAGGCCTGTTTGACTGTCTCCGATGCCTTGGCGTCAACAGTCAAAGACCTGGTACCGCCGCAAAGTGAAGTGTTTGAACTGAAACCCGTGTCGTCCTCGCTGCCCAATGTTGTCTATATCCCCTGCATTCATTCTCCGCAGGCTATGTCTGGATCGCTGAGTACGTTTTGTGTTTCCATTTATGGCATTACCCAGTTGACCCCTCCCTGGGTATTGCACCCCAACGAGCTTTTGGATGGCGCGATCTCCGGCCCTTACCGTACTCCTTTCGCAACCTCCTGGGCCTTGGTTAATAATCCTGTTCTTCTCGAAATGTATCGGAGACACGGTACTGATTTTAATTTTGTTACCTGCATTGCGCTGAGAACGGAATGGACCAAGCAGTATGAGAAAGAACTGGTGGCTCTGCAAACTGCCAAGTACGCCTCGTTATTTGGAGCGCAAGGGGCTATGGTTACCTGGGATGCCGGCGGGAACGAATTTATGGAAGTCATCCGAACCGTTCAAGCGTGTGAGAGACTCGGCATCAAAACTATTTTCTTGACCAGCGAAGACTACTCAGCGGAAGGGGTCTCTACTATGCTTGAACCGATTCCGGAGGCGGACGCCATGACCAGTACCGGTTTTTTCCCGTCAGCAGCACTCGGGCTCGGGGAGCTTCCTCCGGTAGAGCGTGTCATCGGTTCGCCCCAGAAAGTGGTGGGGCCTCTGCGCGACCAGATCGTTCCCACGGCCGGAAAATTAACGCCGCCGCGCAGATATGACGATCATTATGGCTTCAACCGATTAACCTGTGTTGAAACCTGATTCAGGTCAATCGACGGAGCGGAGGAACCGACGCAGTACAAAGTTATACCCTAGATCAGATCAGATGGTTACCGCACAGGGTGACCATCTGTTCCGGTGCGCATCTACGGCGATTCGAATCGTGTCGCGGGCAGCTTCGCGCATGGCCAGGATATACCTCAGGCTATTCATTGCTGGCTCGTTGGGAGCAAAGTGGATTTTGCGCTGCCCCCGCTTCTATGAGGAGAGAACCTCGACGTCTTCTGCACGCGCGCCACCTAGCCGATGGGCATACAGTGGCGCGCTTTTGTACGTTATCGCCTTCGTAACGAATGCCCCCTAACGGTAAAGGATCAGTCACTGTTTGAAGTTTATTTGAGCCAGAGGAAGCTCGGTAGTGGACGCGACGGAAGGTTTGAAGTTGATTCGTTTTCCGACACGCATATAGCTCACCATGTGAAATAGCATCACGTTGGGAATGATCTCTTCATGGATACGCTTGAATGCCGCCTGCCAGGTATTTTTCCGTACGTCACCTGACGCCACGCGAGCCTTTTCTATCAGATCGTCCACCGCTTTGTCACACATGGCGCTGGAGCTCCCTTTACAGTGATAATTGAAGTAGACCGTAAACGCGGCATCCCCGAAGCTATTATCATGCGACATCTGCATTAAGTAGGGCCCTGCATTTTGGGGGAATGGTGTGTACCGATAAGGCTGCAGTGCACCTGCCTCAAGTACCTTGAGCTTCACATTGAGACCGACAGATCTATACATGGTCATCACCGCTTCCAGCACTTCCTCGCTGCCGGGATATGTATGGCTACGCCCTATCAGCAGCATCTCCTTATCGACTGGGACACCGTCTTTTCGTGCCTCATCCAGTAACTGTTTGGCCTTTTTGGGGTCGTACGGCCAAACTTTCAGGTTCGGGTTGTAGCCGGAGATGCTTGGCATTATCAACTGGCTGGCTGGAACGACATCCTTCCCTAAGATACTTCCTCGGATGGCATTTCGATCAACAGCATAATTCAATGCCATTCTCACACGTTTATCGTTTAACGGCGGATCCCATCTACCACCAATACGAAGGGTCGTGGTTTCCGAGTTAAGGTAACCGAAATCCATTTCTGGGCGTTTTGCGTCCTGTGGTGAAATTTCCAAGGCAAGGTCTGCCTCACCGACTTCCACCATCGCCGCCCGCACGGCTGACTCGCCCCGCCATATATAAACGGCTTTTTTCACCTGGGGCTGCTTTCCCCAATATCCATCAAAACGCTCCAAAACGATCCGCGTGCCCGCATCCCATTTTGCCAATTTATACGGACCAGTGCCTATCGGATTTCGGGTCAATTTGTCCGAAGGCGTATTGGGAGAACAGATGGCCAAGAACCCCATCATGGTCGGCAAAAGGGGTTCAGGTTTGTCCGTCTTAAGCTCCAGTGTGTGGCTGTCTAAGGCTTTACCTTCCAGGGCAAAGTTAGAAAAAAATTTACCTTTTGTCTGGGTCGAGAGTCTTTTGTCATAGAGACGTTTGATGCTGAATACGACCGCCTCGGCGTTAAAATCTTTGCCGTCATGGAATTTGACGCCCTTTCGCAAGAAGAAATGCCAGGTATTAGCGTCGATTTGCTTCCATGAAGTAGCAAGTCCCGGGGTAATCCTGCTATCAGCGGGATTAATTACGGTTAAAGTTTCCCAAATATTCTTTACCATCAACGGGCCCTCATCGCCCCTGGAGTTCTGGCCAGGATCTAAATCTATTGGCTCCGACTTCAACACAATGGTGACGGTTCCGGGCTCTGGTGCCGCGTAGGCAGGTCCGGCGCAAAGTGCAAACAAAGCTGCCAGAACCACCAGCGGAATTCTACCTGACAGGGATTCATAAACTAGATGAGCTAACTTCAAAATGGCCTCCTTCGGTTATCTGTCTTGAACGTGACATGTTATTAGATAAAAGTGAACTGAGCCTAAATGAGCGGAAAGTGGCAACACACCCTGTGATTGGCTTTATGAGGTGAAATTTCGGGGGGGATTTCCTTACACTTCTCCTGAGACTTCCAGCAGCGGGTGCGAAAGCGGCATCCTGAAGGTGGATTAATAGGACTGGGAACCTCGCCTGTAAGCAAAATACGCTCTCTTTCTGATTTATCAAGGGTAACTTTCGGCTCGGCTGACATTAGCGCGTAGGTGTAAGGATGCGCCGGTCGATCATAGATATCATCTGCACCGCCGATTTCAACAATCTTGCCAAGATACATGACGGCGACCCGGTTCGAAATGTGGCGGACGACGGAAAGATCATGGGCGATGATAATGTAGGTGACCCCGAGGCTACGCTGAAGCTCCATAAGTAAATTGATAACCTGGGCCTGCACGGAGACGTCCAGTGCGGAAACCGGCTCATCCAAGATTAGCAGCTCGGGCTGCAACACAAGGGCTCGTGCAATGCCGATGCGTTGGAGTTGACCGCCGGAAAATTCGTGGGGAAACCGCGCCGCATATTCGGGCCGAAGCCCCACCTGCTCGAACAGATCGCTGATGCGCTTTGACCACGCTTCTCGGGGCAGGAAATCGGCATGCACTTTAAACGGTTCCATGAGAATTTCATTGACCGACATCCGCGGGTTTAATGCCGCATACGAGTCCTGAAAAACAACTTGAATGCGTCGTCTCAACGTTTTCAATTGTTTAGAGGCTTTCGAAAACAGATCCATTCCTTCAAATTCTGCGCTGCCTGCAGTGGGCTCCTCCAAACGGAGTAAGGTACGTGCCAGTGTCGTCTTTCCACAGCCGGATTCACCGACAATGCCCAACGTTTCCCCCCGGTAGAGGTCGAAACTTACCCCATCGACGGCCTGGACAACGCCCTTTTGCCCGCTGAAAAATCCACCGCCCAGCGGAAAATGCTTAACGAGTTCACTGACGCGAAGAATAGGCATTTCTTCTTCGGCCCTCATACGCACTCGTGGGGACCTTCTTGCGTCTTGAGACCCGGCTTCATTGCTTCTGACAGAGGTGACATGCAACATAATGCCCCGCGCTTACTTCAATGCTTGTCGGCGTCAGCTCGCGACACGTTGTATAGGCGTGCTGGCAGCGGGGATGAAAGGCGCATCCCTGCGGTATGTATGCCAAGTTAGGGGTGGTCCCGTAGATGGGCTGTAATGGTTCTCCCCTTTTGTGTGCTTGGGGTCGCGAATTAAGCAAGCCCCGGGTATAAGGGTGAGTAGGGTTACCCAGAACGTCTCTTATGGTGCCTGTTTCCATAATGCGGCCAGCATACATGATTGCAACCCGATCGGCGGTTTCTGCAACAACTCCCAAATCATGGGTAATTAGAATGAGGGACATGCCCGTTTCATCCCGCAGGTCTTTCAGCAAACCCATAATTTGAGCCTGTATGGTAACGTCGAGCGCTGTGGTAGGCTCATCGGCGATCAACAATTCCGGGTCAAGCGCGATGGCCATGGCAATCATGGCCCGCTGCCGCATCCCACCAGAGAACTGATGCGGGTAATCCCGTAAGCGGTGATGCGGTTCTGGAATACCAACCCTGCTCAGTAAATCGATAGTACGACTCTCTATTTCCGCGCTATCCAGTTGACGATGAATCCGAAATGTCTCAGAAATTTGCCACCCCACGGAATAGACCGGGTTGAGAGCTGCGAGGGCATCTTGAAAGACCATGGCGATTTTATCTCCGGCGAGATGCCGCCATTCGTTTTGCGTCATATTAAGAAGATCATTTCCTTTAAAACTTATTTCGGTTGCTTCGATAACGGCAGGAGGGACGGGCAAGAGCTTCATCAGCGCCATCGTGGAAACAGTCTTCCCGGAGCCGCTTTCCCCAACAATAGCAAAGGTCTCCCCGGAGTTCACAGAATAACTGATCCCGTTTACGGCCTTGACGCATTCGTGACCGGATCGAAATTCAACTTTTAGATCTTTAATTTCAAGTAATGCGTTGCTATTCATTTTTGCACTTCAAATTTCCAGCGTTGTAATGGATCATTCATTCTGCGCACCCAATTGGCCAGGATATTTATCGAAAGCGTAGCGAGCATAATCAACAACCCCGGGAAAAAAGCTTGCCACCAAGCAATCTCCAAATAATTTCGTCCATTGGCTACCATCAACCCCCAAGTGATTTCCGGCGACTGAATCCCGATACCGAGAAAGCTTAGTCCGGATTCCGAAAGCATCACGAATGCAACATCGACCGTCCAGTAGGTAATAACCATAGGCGCCGCCATCGGGATAATGTGACGATACATGATCATGAGACTGCTGCTCCCCAACACGCGTGCGGCATCCACAAACAACCGCTCGCGTAATTCCAAAACTTCGGATCGCGCTAAGCGGATATAGCCCGGAAGCCGCGTGAAAGCCAACACAATAACCAGATTGAAAGCCCTTGGTTCGAGGATATAGAGCACAATCATCGCCAGCAGCAAGGAAGGAAAGCTTTGAATAATATCGGAAATTTGCATAATGACGCGTCCGGGCCATCTACCGACATAGCCCGCAAAAACCCCGATAATGCCACCGAAGACCATCGCAGAGGTGGTGGCGGCCGTTGCGATCCCCATGGTATTTTGGGTTGCAACAATTAAGCGAGCGAGCATGCTGCGACCCAGCGAATCGGTTCCTAAAATCCCCATCCAGCCGCCGTCAAATCCGGGAGCGGTATTGCGGGCCTTGAGATTCATCTTTACCGCTTCATCTCCCAGGAGTTGAGGTCCGATGAACGCTGCCACTAAGACAAGAATTAACCACAATAGGGATATGAAAGGTAACGGGTCGCGAATGAGAAAGTGCCAATAAGCTACCTTGCGATCCGAAATTACGAGTCCTGCATCAATTTCTTCTGTCATCTGGTCAACTACCTATAGCGAATCCTTGGATCCAGAAATGCGTAAAGAGTGTCAATCAAAATGTTCAAAGCAAAAATAGCGATTGCGGTAACCACGACCGCCGCTTGCACCACCGCAAAATCCCTCTCCAGAATCGAATTGATCATCAGTTTGCCGACTCCCGGCCAGCCATATATGGTTTCCACAATGACTGACCCATTGATAAATCCAACCAACAAGGTACCAACCGTCGTAACAATCGGAAGGCTTGCATTCCGAAGTGCATGAACAAACAGGACCGATGTCTCGCGCGCCCCTTTCGCGCGGGCCGTCCGGATATAAGGGGATGCCATGGCCGTAATCACGGCTTCGCGAACCACTACTATGAGGAGGCCAATGGGGCGCAGTATCAGTACGGTTATCGGCATTATCCAGTAGACGAACCCTCCTGTTCCGGAGGTGGGTAGCAGCCTCAATCCCACGGAGAAAATCGAAATCAGCGTGAGAGCGACCCAAAAATTGGGAGCACTTGCACCGCCGAGGGATAACATAGTGGCGGTACGATCGAACGCGCCCCCGGGCCGGATTGCAGCCCCGACTCCAATGAGGATAGACAGGGGAATGGCCAGGATCATGGTAACCGCCGCCAGCTCCAAGCTCGTCGGGTAGGCCTCGAGAACAATGTCGATTGCCGGCCTGCTCTGACGCATCGAATCCCCCATGTCTAGGCGGGCAAGCTGTGAAGCAAAATGAGCGAACTGGACAAGGATAGGGTCGCTTAATCCATGCAGCTTGTTGAATTCTTCGCGCATCTCCTGCGTCGCGTTCTCGGGAAGATAAAGATCCGCGGGGTTGCCGGTCATTCGAACCAGAAAGAAGACGAGGAAAACGAGCCCGATGAGGGAAAAGAAACTTTCTATCGTGCGGCTGAATATGAATCTCTTCAAAGTCGAATCTTTCTTTATGAGGTATTGCTTTCGATGATGGCCTGATGCGGGATCCCATAACCAGTAACGATCCATAATATACTTGATGACGTTGGGACGCGCTGAAGGTTTGGCAGCTCGCAAAGCGTGGGACAACGGCACCACACTTGTAGAAGAAATCAATGCACGACCTGAATTGAAGAATGTGGCCCAAGAAATACATAGGTCTGTCCGATCAAGTAACGGACAGAACCGTTCGTTTCATTGAATCAGCCAGGGCGAATGACGCGAAGGGGTTGCGCTGAGCCAAGCGATGGCCCGATTCTTTGATGTCTTCTAGCCAAGATCGCCTGCCTTGGAAGCGACAGGACCAGGGCGACAACCCGAGATCAATGGATTGATTCGCCCATCGCGTAATTGATGACGACGAAGAGGAATTCGAGAATGTCCGGCAAAGATGCGAAGAACAGTTTACAGCAAGCCAGCGGCCTTGCGTCAGGGCAGGGATGGGATGTGGAAGCGGATGTGGTCGTGGTGGGGTTCGGAGGGGCCGGCGCCGCTGCTGCGATCGAGGCCCATGATGCAGGTGCCGAGGTCGTCATACTCGAAAAAGCTCCGCCCAATTGGGCGGGAGGAAATACGGGGTGTTGTGCGGGCTATATGCTTGTGCCTTCGAGCATCTCCGAAGGCGTCGATTACTATAGGGCCTTGGCGTTCGGCACGGTGAGTGATGAAGAGTTGATCCAAACCATGGCCAAAGAAATAGTCGGGGTGCCCGATTGGCTCGAACAGTTGAATGTTCCTCTGGTGGTGGATGGGCGCGAAATGCCCGGATCGTTCCCCACGCTTCCAGGATCCCGCGTGGATCAGATCGCGGTAGCGGGTGGGGGGTACGTGGCGTTCAACATATTAGCCGAGCAGGTGAAGTCGCGGGGTATCCGGGTACTGTGCGAAACGCCGGGCGAGCGTTTGCTGCAGGACCCTTCGATCAAGGAAATCCACGGCATTCTCGCTAGTCAGAACAATGCAGCCGCATACATCAAGGCCAGAAGAGGTATCGTCTTGGCGTGCGGAGGCTACCAGAATAACGCAGAGATGCTGGCGAATTTCAATTACCCGGGAATATCTTTCTGTCATTCCGGGACGCCTTACAACACCGGCGACGGCATAACGATGGCCGCGGCTGCGGGGGCGAAATTGTGGCATATGGCGAGCTTCGAAATGATGAATTTCGCGATCAAAGCCCCGAGCGAACTATTCAACTGCTCCGCCTCACTTCCGTACCATCCGATGTTTGGAAGTTATATCTTTGTCAATAGACAGGGGAAACGGTTCATGCCGGAATCGAGGAGGCTCGGTCACTACAAAGGCGATATCGAAGCGAGTAATTTCGACCACGCACATGCCGAATATCCCAATATGCCGCCCTACCTGATTTTTGACGAGACATTCAGAAAGCAAGGTCCCCTGGTGCCCGAGAAGAACCTCGGGCCGCAGACACTCACTTGGATGAACGTGCATAAGGTTTATCGATGGAGCGAAGACAACAGCTCAGAGATTGAGAAGGGATGGATCGTCAAGGCCGACACGATAGCCGAACTCGCGGAAAAGTTGGGAATTGATGCGCAAGGATTGGCTGAGAGCGTCGAGAAGTTCAATGCGCATTGCGAAAGCGGCGCCGATCCTGAGTTCGCCAGACGTCCGAAAAGCATGTCACCCATCCGGTCGGCGCCTTTTTATGGAACGGAATTGGGCCTGAATATCATAAACACCCAGGGGGGACCCGCCCACAATGCCGGATGTCAGGTCATCGGTGTGGACAACGCCCCCATTCCCAGGCTGTATGCCGCTGGAGAGCTGGGCTCGTTTTTCGGGCATCTCTATCAAGGCGGAAGCAATTTTCCAGAGGCACTCGCCTTTGGCCGCATTGCGGGGAAGAATGCGGCCCGGGAAGTTCCCTGGGGATAGCGGAGGTGGGGGTGTTGATTGCGCTGCGCTACTTGACCAGGCTGCGCGTGACGTTATGGAGTGATCAGGGAGAGCCCTCTCCAAACGCTCATCCAGAAAAGGAATTGGGTTAGGGAGAGTTGGTCAGCGCAAGTCGCACACGATGGTCAATGCTGACGGCGCAGCCAACCACCAGGATCTCCATGCCAAGGCCTAGAAAGTCCCTATACCGAGCCTCCTCCCACAAAACCCAGTAGGGCAGACAACACCATTGTCACGCGGCAGGCATGGCCTCAAGCTGCTGCGCGGACTTCATCAGACCTTTCAGGATTGCATCGAGCACGCGCTGTGGAAATCCCTTCGGCAGATCCTTTTGCACCGAGGCGATGACGGCCTGCATCCCGCCCACCAGTCCGAGCGGCAGCTTGAAGATGTGCGTCGTGGGCGTGGCGCCCAGTGTGGGCGATAGAGGTAAGGGCCGAAGCTAGAGCTGCACGATATGGACTGTGGGCGGATAATGAATCTGTGCCGTCACGGGTGTGGCGGCACCGCAGTGCTTGGCAAGCCAGGGCGATAAATACAGAACATGACCGGCTGGCTTCGCTCGTGCGGAGCGAATGTCTAACTCAGGGGGAGGTGCCAGATGAATTGTTTTGATACAGCGGTGCGCATGGCGACAGTGGGTGTGCTGATGACTTTTGTCGGCTCGGTCGCCGCGCAACAGGATTATCCAAGTAAGCCCATTCGCATCATTACTCCCTATGTAGCGGGAGGAAGTACCACCGTATTGGCCCGCCTTGTCGGCCAGAAGCTGACCGAGAGCTGGGGCCAGCAGGTGATCGTCGACAACCGCGGCGGCGGCGACACCATCATCGGCTCCGATGTTGCGGCCAAATCTCCGCCAGACGGCTATACGATCCTTCTGGCGGGCACCACCCTTGTCATGAACGCCAGCTTGTACTCCAAGCTGCCTTATGACACTTTCAAGGACTTTGCGCCGATCGCCGCTTTGACTAGCTATGAAATATTTCTGTCGATTCATCCGTCGCTGCCTGCAAATAATTTGCAGGAATTCATCGCGTTCGCGAAATCCAGGCCAGGACAGCTCAATTACGCGACCACGGGAACGACGGCCCAGTTGGCGGCTGAGCTGTTCAATAATTTGGCGGGTACGAAAATACAGCACATTCCCTACAAGGGAGGGGGGCAGTCGATAACTGACGTCGTCGCAGGCCAGGTGCAACTGACGTTCTGTCCTGCGACCAACGTCATCGGCCACGTCAAGAACGGCAGGCTCAAAGGCATCGCCATCTCCGGCAAGAAACGCCTGTCGGCCTTGCCTCAAGTGCCCACTTTCAGCGAAGCGGGCCTGCCGGGCTACGACGTTACGACGTGGTACGGGCTGCTCGCGCCGGCCGGAACCCCGAAGGAAATCGTCGACAAGGTTTCAGCAGAAATCGCCAGGATTCTTGCCTTGCCCGATCTCAAGCAAAAGCTGGACAGCCAGGGATTCGATCCCTTAATTTACACCGCCGATGAGTTCGCCGCCTTGATGAAGGCAGACTACGCCAAGTACGCCAAGATCATCAAGACCGCCAATATCAAGCTCAACAATTGATCTTCTTGGTCATCTGCCTCGTAGAAGTCAGCCCCGCCTGATTCATGGTGAACAGGCTCATGAAAGGTGCAGGGCGCACCCGCATTCCGCCCGAAAACCCGCGTGGATGCTGGGCTTCGGTCGATTCGACTGCGTGAGTTGCCGCCTAAGTTACCCCCGCCGCGAACTGACGACAGTCACGCGGCAGGCATGGCCTCAAGCTGATCCGCGGATTTCATCAGAGCTTGCAGGATCGAATCGAGCACGTGCTGTGGAAATCCCTTCGGCAGATCCTTCTGCACCGACGCGATGACGGCCGGCGTCGCGGCCATAATATCCTTGATCAGCGGCTCAGCGGTTTCACCCACGCCGCATAGTGCAGCCATGGCGTTGAAGTGTCTGCGCTGGATGTTCTTCACCTCGCGGCTGGACCGTCCTTGGTTGAGTCTGGTTCACGCAGAATGGTTGCAACTGTGCCATTATTATGGCAGTCTATGTGCCATGAGAGCTACGATTGATTCTGCGGGTCGAATTGTCGTTCCCAAGGCGCTGCGACTGGCTCTGGGGCTGAAAGCCGGACAGCCGCTGGAAATTCGGGCTGGTGATGGCCGCCTTGAGATCGAGATCGCTGCTACTCCGGTGCAATTGAAGAAACGGGGCAAAGGGGTGGTTGCGGTGCCCGGCGCTGAACTTCCAGTACTTACAGCCGAGCAAGTGAGAGACACATTGGAACGGATTCGGCGTTGAAGGCGGCCGACACCAGTCTAGTGGTTGCCGCGTTCGCGTCCTGGCATGAGAGTCATGACGCTGCACGTCGCGCGCTTGACGGCGGATTGCGCCTAATTGAGCACTGCGCGCTTGAGGCCTATTCCGTACTCAGTCGGTTACCCCCTCCTCACAGGATTTCGGGTGATGTGATCCGAGATTTCCTGAAGGCGCGTTTTCCCCAGCCGTTCTTGCGGTTAAGCGGCCAAGCCTATAGGGATTTCATTTTAGGGCTGCCCGGGCATGGGGTGAGTGGTGGTGCTGCATACGATGCCTTGGTGGCCGCGACCGCGGCTGACTGTGGAGCCGACCTTCTTACTTGCGACCGGCGGGCGCTGCCGATTTACGAACGTTACGGGGTTCGTGCTCAGTTTCTACCGTGAGCTGCGCAAACTAGCCTAGGCTCATGAAAGGTCGAGAGCGCACTCGCATTCCGCCAGAAAACCCGCGTGGATGCTGGGTTTCGGTCGCCGGACAGGATGATTGTCGCGCCCCACGAAGCCAGCGGTCTGCGGCGGACCCGCTCTGTCTTGCCTGGACCGGGTAGGCAATCCTACGCAAGCTCGAACACTTCCAACGGGACGGTCTTGATCGGACGGCCCGCGCCATGAACCAGCAGGCGGATACGCTCGGTGGTCTCCCGCGAGAATGCAGCCTCCGCGCAACGCGTGCAGACCTGCGCTGGAATATGCTCAACCATCACGCGCCGGCCATCTACATCACGCACCTCGCTTACGAATTCGTCCCTGGCGGTCTCGCCGCCGCAGACATGGCATTTGAACGTCGACATGGCTATCTCCGTTTTCGAGACTCTGCCCACTCGCCCGAGTCTGGCTCGTAGTGCCCGGCTATTTTGTCGTCTATACGTGGACTGCGCGCCTTTGGTTTGGCGCTTTAGACCACCGCGCGTGCTTGGGCGATCTCCCGCCGCCCCACGGGACGCACCTGACGGGGAAACAGTGAAACCACCCTGAGTGTCTGACCATCCAGCGTCATGAACTCAACCTCATAGCCCGCCGCTGCATGGATTAAAACAACGGTCCCCACGTCGCCCCGCTTCAGACCGTGTTCCGGCAAATCCTCCGTCAACACCACCGTGTCCAGTTCTTTGATCATTAGTCTGCTCCTTCGAGTGGATAGGCTGTGACAAAACGTGGTATGTCCTGACCGCCTTCCACGTTCGGCAGCTTCATTCGTCCTCCTCCGATTCGCGGCCCATGCGGTACTTGATGTCGTAGTTGATGATGAAGTCTAGTTTCTCCTCCGCAAATCCGAAGTGCCGCGCAAGCATTCCATAGAGGATAACGTACCGGCCAACCGGAAAACTGCGCATGCCCGGCGCCAGTTCTTCGCGGCGCCTGCCGATCAAGGGCTGCGCCGCCAGCAGGCTGAACTGCTCGTCGATGCGGTCTACCCACCGATCGGCGGCGGCAGGACTATCGTCAGCGATGTAGTCCCAGATTTCGAGAATGCCGGTCTCTGCAAGAGGCCGCCGCATCACTCGCGGCATCTATACGGCCGCTGGTTTGGAGGCTTTTCGGGTGCGCGCCTTACGGCTTGACAGCCTCGGCATCCCAGAGTTCACTCGGCCCGCTGTCCAGGCCGTGACGAACATCGCTGCGCAGCTGCTGCAGCTTAGCCACCCTGAGTTTGTCCTGTTCGTCCATCAGGCGCAACGCCTCCCGCACAACTTCACTTGCCGACGTGTACAGGCCCGAGGCCACCTTCGAGCGGACAAGCTCTTCCAGCTGAGGCGTCAGATTGACATTCATACCCATATGGTGCCCACCTTTGAGCCAGGACAGCCTCAACAATAACAAAGACCTCGACGCTCATCAGAATTGACCCGCTTTTTGCTCAAAAAGTGGACCCAGGCGGGTGGGTCATTTTTTGGGTATCCGGAGAGAGCATTTGGGCCAATTTCGACAAAACAAGCTGCGGC
>Ga0082335_1000894_pt2 | contig 66141 bp, 67 predicted proteins | sample Subgrocontami58m_FD_72375 | JGI IMG/M metagenome (GOLD analysis project Ga0082335, IMG submission 72375) | Subsurface groundwater microbial communities from S. Glens Falls, New York, USA - GMW37 contaminated, 5.8 m (SPADES assembly) (version 2) ... | reverse complement strand
GGCCTTTCGCCCGTCTTTGGAGGTGAAGGAGGGTTCTATCGGACACGCCGAGGAATCGAAAAATCAATTTTTGTTACAACCATCATATCGGCAATTATTTTTTTCGCAGCTGCAATTGTTAATTTCGTGTTCTAGCTGTCGCTTTCTTTAGCTATACTGTGCAGAACGACAATATATCCACAAGCCCTTCGCCAAACGGCGGTACGGACCGTGATCGGACGGGGTACGGCTCCGAGCCGAGTCCGACCCAAACCCGATGGCTGCGGCTTCACAAATATTTCTATCTCCCCCGGCTCCTTACGCCGCAGGAAAGAAGGAAAGCGTTTTTCCTCGCGCTCATCTTTGTGTCGTTCGGAGTGTTTTTTGCCGGGCGACTCTACGTTCGCTTCACCGTTCCCGTTCCCGCGGTTGGCGGGACATACCGCGAGGGACTTCTGAAACCGCCACGAACCATTAATCCGGTGTACGCGTTTACGAATGATACCGACCGCGACATAGCAAAACTCGTTTTCTCGCGCCTCGTAACGTACGACGGCAACGGAAATCCGATTCTTGATCTTGCGGAAAATTATGAAGTGAGTCCTGATGGAAAAATCTATACGGTCGCACTCAGGAAAAACGCATTCTGGCACGACGGGAAAAAAGTGACGGCAGATGATGTCGCATTCACGGTGAAAACAATCCAGAACCCGGCCTACAAAAGCCCGCTTATCGCAAACTGGCAGGGAGTCCAAGTTGAAAAAGTCGATGAATATGCGATACGTTTCACTCTCCGCGCGCCCTATTCGCCGTTTCTTGAAAATCTTACCGTCGGCATTCTTCCAAAGCACTTATGGGAAGGCGTCCAGCCGGAACAGGCGGTCCTCCACGAACTGAACATCAAGCCGGTTGGGTCCGGGCCCTACCGATTCGATCGCTTTGTCCAGGAGCGAGACGGCTCGATTACGGAATACCGCCTCTCTCGAAACCCCGATTATTATCGCGGCGGTCCATACATAAACAAAATTGTTTTCGCGTTCTACGCCTCGTTTGAGACGCTCCTCGCTGACTGGCGAAAAGGCCGGATTGACGGTTTCAATCCCCTTTCCAAAAATATTGAAGGAGAATTAAACACGGACAAATTTACGCTCTTTACGGCGGAGACACCTCGAATCTTTGGAATCTTTTTCAACCCGCAAAAATCAGAGGTCCTTGCGGACAAAAACGTGCGCGAAGCGATTGCGCGCGCGATACCGCGCGACTCGATTACAAACTATATACTGGGAAACGCGTCTCCCCGCCGCTCTCCATTCCCGTTGTTTTATGGGAGTACCGGCACCACGAGCAGGGATACGCTTGCCTTTGATATCGAGGCCGCCGCGTCCGCTCTCACTCGCGCGGGCTTCAAAGACGAAGACAACGACGGCATTCGTGAAAAAAAGGAGACAAAGCGCGAAGGGAAAAAAACAGTTGAAAAAGTAACGCCCCTCTCGCTTACCCTCACCACGTCGGACTGGCCCGATCTCCTGCGCGCCGCAGAAGTGATTCAGCAAAACCTCGGAGCTGTAGGAATCGACGTCGCGATCGAGGGAAAGCCGATATCCGACCTTGAGTCATCGGTCATCCGGCCGCGCAACTTCCAGATCCTCCTTTTTGGCCAGGCATACGGATACGAGCCGGATCCGTTCATTTTCTGGCACTCGTCGCAAACAAAAGACCCGGGGCTCAATATCGTCAGTTTCAACGACAAAACGGCGGACAAGATCCTCGAAGAGATCAGAACTATACCTGACCGGGACGAACGCGAAAAGCGCCTCGATGCGCTTGAGAACCGCCTAAACCAAGAGCTCCTTATGCTTCCGCTTTTTGCGGAACACTACTTGTACGTCCTTCCGAAAAGCGTTCAAGGAGCGAGTATTAAATTCATTTCGCTTCCCTCTGACCGCTTCAACGATGTTACCAGATGGTATATTGATACAAAACGGGTCTTGAAATAATCGGTAAAAAATCCTTCAACTCCGCCGGCGGAAGCGCCGCACATGTATACCCGCTTCCGAGTGAAGCGAGCTGGCGAAATTGGCAGATTCATCCCGTTAGAAATGCCGCGGTGGCGGAACTGGAATACGCGTACGCTTCAGAAGCGTATGCCGCAAGGCTTGTGGGTTCGACTCCCACCCGCGGCACCACATCATTATTTACCCCGTTAGATACCGCTAGGCGGCTATCGAATGGGGTGAACCATTACTAAATAAATTTCCGAGTATATCCTGATGTCACGAACGGATTCCATTCCTGACTATGAGGAAGTATTCGATTGATACGAATGCAGACACGACGACACATTCATGACGGACGCCGGCAAAGCCGCCCGCACCCGAATATCCAAAGGTCTCACAGCCCAATTCCCCCGGGAACGCGGGGCGAGCTTCGATTTATCCCTCTTGGCGGCTGCGGCGAGGTCCAGCGCTCAACCTATATCTACGAATACAATGACGACATTGTCATCATTGATATGGGTCTCCAATTCCCGGATGAGGATATGCCGGGAATCGATTACTTAATCGCAAACGTCGAGTACTTGAAGCCGAAAAAGAAAAATATCCGCGGGATCATTATCACCCACGGGCACTACGACCACTTCGGGGCAATTCCGCACCTCCTGGATTCTCTCGGAAACCCGCCGATATTTGCGACCGCGCTCACGCGGGGCATGATCATGAAGCGCCAAGAGGACTTCAAACAAATGCCGAAGCCAAAAATCGAACTAATCACCACAGAATCAAAAGTGCGCCTCGGAAATTTTCTTGTCGAGTTCTACCACATAAACCACAACATTCCGGATTCTGTCGGCGTCGTGCTCCGCACGCCCATCGGGACGGTCGTCCATACGGGCGACTTCAAATTCGATCCCCAGCCGGTATCGGAGGCCACCGCGGATCTTCGACGAATTGCCGAGATCGGACGCCAAGGGGTCCTTCTTCTCGTATCAGAGTCAACAGACGCCGATTCTCCCGGGCATCAAATATCGGAAACCGAGGTCCAGAAAACAATAGAGGAAATATTCAAAGTTGCGCCCGGCAGGATCATTGCGGCGACGTTTGCCTCCCTCATCACCCGCCTCCAACAGCTCATCTGGCTTTCTGAAAAATACGGGAGAAAAGTGGCGCTCGAAGGATTTTCGATACGACAAAACATTGCGGTGGCGCAAGAGCTCGGATACCTGAAGATCAAAAAAGGGACGATCATCGACGCGAAAGACATACATCGCTACAAGGAGAATGAAATTACAATCCTCTGCACCGGCGCGCAGGGCGAGGACCGCGCCGCCTTAATGCGAATTGCAAATAATGAGCACAGAATCATCACCATCCAGCCGAAGGACTCGGTTATCTTTTCTTCCTCCGTAATCCCGGGGAATGAAAACACGGTCCAGCGTCTCAAAGACACACTTTACAAGCGAGCAGGCAAGGTCTACCACTATGCGACGATGGACATCCATTCAGGAGGCCACGCAAAACAAGACGAGCTCATCCAAATGATAAAGCTCACAAAGCCGAAGTACATGATCCCGATCCACGGAAACTACTTTATGCTCAAAATCCATGCCGAGCTTGCCGAGAAGGCCGGAGTCCAGAAAAATCACATCGTGGTCGCGGAGGACGGCGAAATCGTTTCAATCAGCCGCGAAGGGATCAGAAAGCTCAAAGAAAGAGCGCCGACCGACTACGTCATGGTTGACGGCCTTGGCGTGGGAGACGTAAAAGAGGTTGTTATCCGCGACCGCCAGCACTTGGCAGAAGACGGCATTTTCGTCATTATTGCTATAGTTGACGCGCGTACCGGAAAAGTGAAAACAAGCCCGGACATCATTTCGCGGGGCTTCATTTATCTCAAAGAATCCCAGGAGCTTCTGAAGGAAGTCCGCAAACGGACGCGCACAATCATAGAAGGAATGACCGCGACCAACACGCGTCCGATCGACTGGATCTATGTAAAAGACGAGGTCCGCGAAAAAATCGGGCAGTTTCTCTTCAGCAAAACCGCAAGGCGCCCGATGGTCCTTCCGGTTGTGATTGAGGTATAATCACTCGAATGCCTTTGCGAATATTTGCGAATGATATGCGAATAAAAAATATTTGCAAACAATTCGCATACATTAGCATAAAGATTCGCATGTCATATTTATGAAAACCCTTTTAAGCGGCGTCCAACCATCGGGTAATTTCCATATCGGGAATTATCTCGGAGCAATCAGGCAATGGGTCGAATTTCAAAAAACCCACCGCGTGTTTGCCATGATCGCGGACCTGCACGCAATCACAATCCCCCAGGAGCCCGAAATGCTTCGTAAGAACACTTTGAACGTCGCAAGAATCTTGCTTGCCTGCGGCATGGATCCAAAAAAGTCAGTTATCTTTGTCCAGTCCCAAATCCCCGCGCATACAGAGCTTGGATGGATTTTAAACACTCTTACGCCAATTGGAGAGCTCGAACGAATGACGCAATTCAAAGAAAAAAAAGAAAAAGCCGGAGTGCTTGCCGGACTCTTAAACTATCCGACGCTCATGGCAGCCGACATCCTACTCTACAATACCGATATTGTTCCCGTGGGCGAAGATCAAATCCAACATATTGAGCTTACACGGACCCTTGCACGAAAATTCAATGCGCGCTTCGGCGAAACATTCAAGGAGCCGAAAGAGTATGTCTTGAAGGAAACCGCGCGCGTCATGGCGCTCGACGACCCGACGAAAAAAATGGCAAAGTCCGCAGAAAACCCGAATAGTTACATTGCGCTTTTGGATGAACCCGAAGTCATTCGGAAAAAAATCCAGATTGCGGTAACCGATTCGGGAAAAGAAGTCGCCTACGACGAAACAGCAAAACCCGCTATCTCAAACCTTATGCGGATCTATAGCGTACTCGCCGGAATTGGCCTCAAAGAAATCGAAGCAAAATTTTCCGGAAAAGGATACGGCGAATTCAAACGCGACCTCACAGACGTTGTGGTAGCAACGCTTGTGCCAATACAAAAACGCTACCAAACGCTCACCGAAACAAGCGTAAAAGCCATGCTCAAAAAAGGCCAAAAAACCGCATCAAAAATTGCCAACACAACTCTTGTCGAGGCAAAGAGAAAGGCCGGATTTCTGCCAGCATAGAGATACTCCCACAGGGATTCGAACCACGGTTACTGGGACTTGCCCTCCCACATTTATATACGGTCCCAGTGGGATTCGAACCCACGATCTTCTGGATGAGAACCAGATATCCTAGGCCTCTAGACGATGGGACCAAAACTCGAGCATAGTATACGGGGAAACCGCCAATTTGCAAAAAGAACCATCCTCTCAAAGAGGACGGCTGTTTTCTCTTGATTCTTTGATCTACCAATCGGGAATGCCTGAAAGACGCGAATTCTGCGCATTTTCTTCCGGATGGCTCTCTATGCGAATTACTCTACAAATGGAGCAACGATAATTGCCTTTCTCGTCCCTAACCAAGGGCAGCGAGCTACCTTGCACTGAACAACCCGGAATACAATCCATGTATACGCAAACGCCTTCAAGACCCTTACCTTCATTCACCCCATTGTGGACGCCTCCTAAATAGCTGTTTTTAGCATATACCTTGTGGAAATACCCGCATTGATATTTTTCCACAACCCCCTATTTTTTCCAATAATCCTCCTGGCGCACGAGAAGTTTTTTTGCCTGCTCCCGTAAGGCCATAACTTCCTCAACGATTTTTTCCATACGCATCCCCTGGCTCCCCTTTATAAGGACGATATCCCCCGGGCGGATAAGCGACTGAAGCATTTTTCCCGCGGAAATAGCGTTTGCAAATGAAAACACTTTCTCATTCGTATTGCGCGCTTTTTTCTTCGGCCGTCCTGCCTTTGCCTCTTCACCGATGAACCTGGCTTGCGGCCCTACGGTCAAAAGAATATCAACGAATGCACCCACTTGCTTTCCGACTGCCCTATGGGCGTCCTCGGAATAGCGTCCTATTTCGAGCATATCTCCAAGAACGGCGATTTTCCGCTTGCCGCGAAGCGTTTCAAGAAGTGCTAATGCCTCACGCATTGATTCGGGCGCGGCGTTATACGTGTCGTCAATAAGAAGCGTGTCTTTGATCCCTTTGAGGATTCGGAGGCGGCCGGGCAACGGCTCATATTCCCGGAGCGCTCCGAGAATCTCATCAATATCCATTCGCATGAGAATGCCGACCGCTACCGCGGCACCCGCGGAATAAAGCTGCGGCGTTCCTGCGGTGTTGGGAAGAAAAGCGGGCGTGGCTTTCCCCTTGAATTGGATTTTAAACGAAATTCCGTCAGGCACCTCCCCGAAAACCTCGTCCTTTTTCATCCGAAGCTCTGAATTCATGATGCGAATGTCCGCGTCAAGCGCTTTGCCGTACGAAACACTCCGGAATTTTGCATGCCTGCGCATTTCAAACACCGCGTCATCGTCTCGGGCGAGCACCGCGTATCCGTCTTTTGGCAATGCCTTCACGAGCTTCGCTTTTTCATCCGCAAGCGCAAAGGGATCACGGAAAAATTCGACGTGCACCGGGATATTCCCAATTAACGTCACAACCGCAATATGCGGGCGCGCAATCGCAACAAGAACATCCATGTCTCCGGGCCGATCGATTCCATATTCAAGAATAAGAACTTCGGGATATTCGGTCCGGAATCCGTAGGCGCGGAAAAATGCGAGACAAAGTACTACGACCCAGCCAAAGAAATTTCTCCCGGGATGCCGAACTCCGAGGATTGTGAGCGGCAAACCAATTTCATTATTATAATTTTTCTCGGGCGTGCGGATCCGAAACCGCTTTCTCAAAACCACCGCAATCGCCTCCCTCGTCGATGTCTTCCCAACCGAGCCCGTAATACCAATCACAATCGGCTGGTAGCGTCGAATCACACGCCGAGCAAAAATAGCAAGAATTTTTTGAAGAGTTGACTTTAGCATCTTAACGTGATTATATCACTTCAGAACCACTAATAAGAGGACACAGAACAATGCCTATACCCAATGAGGTATTGCTGACAGAACCATGGCTTTCACGTATCGTTCCCTTCCTCTATGTCGGTAACTATCAAGCGGCTGTTGATTCTGAACTGCTAAAGAACCGCAATATCAAGCGGATGGTAACCCTCTTGCAGACCGATGGCGCACCGCTCGATAAGGTCTGCCGCCAACTCGGCATTTCTCGCAAACAGTTTTCAATCCCGGATAATCGGTTCGAGGATCATGAAGGAGTCGTTTGTTCTCTCCTGCATTGGATCCACGACGGACTACAAATCCGAGAAGCAGTCCTCGTTCATTGTCAAGCGAGCATCTCACGATCACCGGCGCTCATCCTCACTTACTGCGTGTGGAACGGTATGCCGATTGAAGAGGCAATGCGTCTCATTGGCGTCCACGAACCAGCGGCTCCCGCTCCGTCGACTCTTGAATCTTTTCTCAAATGCATTGATTGCAAACTCCCGCCGGGATATCGTAAATGGTTTTATCGCCGCCTCTGCGTTTATTAACTTCCCAGTCCAAGCTTTCGCTTGGGCTATTATTTCGCCTTCTCCCTATTTTTTGTAAATAGTTGACTTTAACACAAGTTTATGCCATAATTATACCACAATTCCTATCCGTATGGGTAGGTCTTCCGGGTCCACGGGGATCGCGGATAAGGGAGTCAGATTCCTACTCCAGCCAAGGAACCGTTCTTTCCCAAGGAGGTGCCGTATGGCACAGATCAGCATCATTAGCGGTCCAGGTCTTTTTAAGGTCCAAGTCGCCCTTCTCTTCGACTTGGGCTTGGAGCCGAGGAAAGCGAATAGGAGAAGTCCGATCCCAGTCGAGTTCTTCGTTAGGAGTGCATCCCTCAACCGGAACCGGTATGACCCCTTCCGAGGTGGAACGACCTTGAAGGTCTACATTGACACCCTTGGTCGACACCCCGAGTTGGCGAACGAACTGAGGATCAGAGGAAGAATCGTTTCGATCACTCAACCGCCGCGCATTCTCAACTTCACCCCACCCGAGCCGACGTTCACGAGTATCTACCTCATGGACGCAGGGAGCAATAAGGGGTGGATAAAGATCGATGATCTTCTCGACGGAGCGTGTGCAGAGTGTTGGGAAACGGCGCAGTTCCTCTGCAACAACTGCCGTAAACCCCTTTGCGCTGATGACGTTATCAACCACGGCGCGTCGGCGGCCGATGCTCCTCACCAGGTCCAGCCCATCCAGCCCGTGTGAGATGAGCTAGACCATCCGAACCCTCGGTGCCACACGGCGCCGGGGGTTCTCACTTTTTAAAACAAGGAACAACGTTCTCCATTACGGTTATGCATTAGCGAGCCAATATGCTTCTGAGACAATGTGAGGACACGTTTGCATGGTTCGCTCCGCTCGAAGCGGAGCGAAAACGTGTCCGAACCCTTAGTTCGTTTTGGCGCTGGCCAAAACGAACGTGTCTCAAAAGCATATTGGCGAGCATTACTTTTCGTCCGGAGGAATTTCATAATAATTCAAAATATACTCCGCCAAGTCATAGAACGCCGGGGTAAGGGTATTTGCCGCAAAACGATTCCCCTTCGGCTCATTCAACTGAATATAAATGAGGAACCTCGGCTCAAATGCCGGCGCATAGCCAATGAGGGTATGAATTGACTCATCCGAATACCCTTTGCCGTCACGCCGCGGAACCTGCGCAGTACCGGTTTTCCCGGCGATGAAATATCCCTTCACGCTTGCGCGCTTTTCAAAACCGTTTCTCACTACAGACACAAGCATTTTCGTAAGTGTCTGCGATGTTTCCGGAGATATCACACTCCGACGCACTTGGGGCTCATTTCTCATAGTAACATTCCCCGCCTCGTCCCTGACTTCCTCGACAAGATAAGGCCGCATGAGCTTCCCATTATTTGCGATAGCGCTAACCGCCATCGCCATTTGTAAAGGCGTTACCGCAATTCCCTGGCCGAATGACGCGGTCGCCGACTCCACATCATACCCCTTTTCGATATTCGTGAGATTCCCGAGAAGCTCTCCGGGAAGATCAATTCCCGACTTTTCCCCGAAACCGAAATTCTTGAAGTATTCTATTTGCTTCTCGCGTCCCACAAGCCGCGAAACGTAGACCGCACCGGTATTCAGCGATTTTTCGAGAACCTGCGACATTGTCTGAACTCCGCGCGCCTTCCCGTCGAAATTTTTGATTTCCCGGTCAAGAATTTTTATAGCGCCGTAATCGGTGTATGTCGTTTCCGGCGTAACTTTTTTTTCCTCGATCCCGGCCGCCATGGTAACCGTCTTCATGACGGATCCGAGCTCAAAGATCGATTCCACCGCGGGATTCTGAAAAACCGCGAGATCTTTTTCTTTGTTGAATTCATTCGGATTGTATGCGGGTAAGGCATCCATCGCAAGAATCTTTCCCGTCGAGGGCTCGATCACTATGATAATCCCCGAAGGCGCGCTCCATTTTTCTTTTGATTTTTCGAGAACCTCGCGGGCCTTCACCTGGATATTATAATCAACCGTCAGGACGATATCAGAACCTGCTTTCGCCGGCCTCGTAATCTTCCTTCCCAGAGCAAGGAAAAATCCCTTTGCGTCCTGAACCCCCGTGAAAAATCCCCCCTCTCCGAACAGACGCGTATCATACGCCCGCTCAAGACCATACTTCCCTTCATCCCGTTCTTCGCCCCCTGCGACAAAACCGATAAACCGAGAACCGAGAGAATCATGGGGGTACACCCGCTTCACTTCATCCTCAAAAGACACGCCGTCAAGTTTTCTAATCTTTTCCTCCGCTTCTTCGGACGGCGAAAGTTTCTTCGCAAGAATCTCATACGGATCATCCTTTTTCCATATGCGTTTGAGGATTTCTTCGCTCGGAATCGAAAACTCTCCCGAAAGAATCCGCACGACCTCGTCGGGATTCTTCACCCGGTTCGGCTCAACAATAAGATTTTTGTAATTTCTGTTTGACGCGAGAGGAATTCGCGCGCCGTGGGAATCAACGGCAAAAATAGATCCCCGAGGAGTCGAGATATTGCCGCGAACGCCCTGCTGATTGTCGGCATGCTGAAGATATTCCTCGTGCCCCAACACCTGCACAATAAAAAGACGGCCGATCAAAATCGCCGTAATCGAGAAAAAAAAGAAGAGAATCCACGTGATCCGCTTCTCGATTGGATGTAAACCGTTGTGCTGGCGCATAACAAACGCCGGTAACTACGGTGTCGGGGCTTGCCCCGCACCAAATTTCGACTGCTGCTTTCGATTCCATCGGATGCTGGTAAACATATTGTTTTGGGATCTAGCGTTTTTCCGCCGGCTTTGTCAGGGCAGCAAAGAAACGGTCGAAATTATGGTGTCGGGACTTGCCGAGACGCCGCATACCCCTCGCCGCCGCCGACATAGCGAATAGTCGAAACCCGCTCCATTGATGAAAGAAATTCTTTATGCTCCTCGGGGACGCGTGAAATCTTTGCCTGAAGCTGATAGTCCCGTTCTCGAATCTCATCTGCGAGTGCGGCCGCGCGCGTTTCCTGGGCGCCCAAGACACTCGCCAATCCAAACGTAACATACAAAGCGCCGATATAGCCGGCAAAGGCAACAATGGTTCCGACAAGGAAAAAAAGTGCCAACGCCCGCTCCCGTTCAAAAACCCAAGCAAAAACCATTGACACGGAGCGTCGCCCTGCGACGCGCGGCGAAGAAAATTTTTGATGCGCAAGAGTAAGTGTTGTCATTTTGTTATCCGTAAAGCACGAAGCTTTGCCGATCGCGCGCGCGGATTTTGTTCTGTTTCTTCACGCGCCGCCGTAATGGGTTTTTTCGTAATGATTTCCGCGCGTTTGCTTTTTGCCAAATCGCGGAAAATGTTTTTTACAATCCTGTCTTCAAGGGAGTGAAATGAAATCGCTATAATAATTCCTCCCGGCCGAAGCGCGCGCGTAGCACCCCGAAGGCCATTCCTGATATTTTCCAATTCGTTGTTTACGCGGATTCTCAATGCCTGGAACGTGCGTGTTGCCGGATGAATCCGCTCGCGCACCCGCCCAACTGCAGATTCAATGATTCGGACTAATTCAAAGGTTTTCGTGATCGCGCTCGTCTTGCGCGCGGCTGCGATTCGACTGGCGATCCTCGAAGCGAATCGCTCTTCACCGTATTCTCGAAGAAGATCCGCAATTGAATCCTCCGGCCATGTATTGATGATGTCTTTGGCAGTAATGCCCGCACCATGAGTGTTGTAGCGCATATCGAGCGGCTCGTCCTTGCCAAACGAAAACCCCCTTCCCGCGCTCGCTATATGATATGAACTGTATCCGAAGTCGAATAAAATCCCTTTTATGCTTCCTCGTATTTCATGCGGAATCACGGTTTCAATATCTCGATAGTTGGCGTGAACAAGAGTAAGATTTTCCGCTTTTGCGAGTACTGCGTCGGATTTGAGGAGTGCTATGAGTTCCGGATCCCACTCGATTCCGATGACTCTCCCCCCGCGCCCAACTCTTTCAAGAATTGCCCGCGCATGCCCCCCTCCGTTTATTGTCGCATCTATGAAAATTTCTCCGGGTCTTGGATCAAAAATTTCGAGAACTTCATCTAGTAGGACTGGTGTATGGATCATCATCAACGAATAGCGAATCTATTACGAATTTACGAATTACTCGCTTCACTTCATCAGCGAATTACGAATCTCGTGCGAATATACGAATTGTTCACTGATCGTATTCGTTTATTCGTTCAGGATTCGTTATTCGTTGATTAATACAACCCGAGCTCACCCAATTTCTCCGCAATCATGTCAGTATTTTTTTCAACATCTCCTTTATAATTGCCCCACCTCTCCTCGTCCCATATCTCAAGCCGATTATAGACGCCCGTGATAACGACTTTCTGCACGAGCCCCGCATACTCCTTGAGGTAATCCGGTACAAGAATCCTTCCAAGCTGGTCCAATTCAACCTCCACCGCTCCGGCAAGCATGAGCCGAAGGAAACTTCGCGTGCTTGCCTGCCCCACCGGAAGCTCACCCAATTTCTCCGTGAGCTTCTGCCACTCTTTTTCTGGATACAAAAAAAGACAGGTATCAAGGCCTCGCGTCAGCACAGCCCGTTCGCCAAGCTCCTTACGAAGCTTTGACGGAACGGCAAGGCGTTTTTTGGCATCTATCGTATGACTGTATTCTCCTATAAGCATTGGTTATCCCCTTTTAGGGGAAGTTATCCACACTATTATCCACTTCTCACCACAATGATACAATTTTAAACCACTTCATTACATTATGCAACTATTTCAATACATTTTTTCTCTCTATGCGGAGAATCAAAAAAGCGGCTTATATAAGCCACTTAATGAAAACCACATTATACTATTTCACAGTTTTTCCACTTTTGCCTAAAATCCCTTTACCCCGTCACTACAATTTCGACTAGCTCTTTTGCCGCCCTGATGAAGCCGGCGGGAAAACGTTCGATTCCAAAACAGTATGTTCACCTCGTTAGAAACATAGTTTCTAACGAGGTTCACCAGTATCCGATGGAACCGACTGCGGCGGTCGAAATTTAGTGTGGGGTTTATTGAATTATCATGTTTTCTGATGCTCTATTCCTGCAAGAGTAGGGGCCGCTTTCTTTCTTAAGGATTAAAAGAGGGTGGTGGAGTATCCTTTAGCGTCATGCTTTTTAATGCCTTATAAAAATCTGCTTTATAACTTGTCCATTTTTTCTCGGTGGTATTGGCGGACACGGTAAAGTATGTATCGCCTTTAACCACTACGGCCACCAAAACCTTGAACTGAACATCCATTTGGGTCAAACGTATTTCAATCAGATCGGCTTTTTGGCTATCAATAATTTCTTGAGGAAGCACATTTATTTTAGCGCTAGGAAGAGTTTGAAGCAGGATTTGCTTCGTCATATCAAGAATTTGACTTAGGGTTTTCCCCTGGGTTCTATCAAAAGAAATGGCGATATAACTTTTGAAGTTAATCTTTTGCGCATTGGGATCATCTGCGTGGCTTTCTCCGATTTTATAGAGCGTTAAAAGCGTCCCCGGTAAAGATTGTTGGCTTTTAGTCCATCCTTCGGGAATGACAACAGAAAAATCTTCTCCTTCATATCTATTCTCGACTGGCTTTGTAGGCAAGGACGCTGACCCATTCTCCTTTGGCAACGATTCTGATTGAGGATTTGTCTGAACCTGATTTTGATCAGAAGGGCTTGGCTGTAGGAATTTTCGCATCGAGAAGTAATAGATCACTGCCCCAACTGCCGCTATCAGAAGAAATATAGCCGTTAAAATAATTGGCGTAGCAAAACCCCGTTGAGCTGTTTTTGCGGGTAGTTTTATCATAAGAAATTAACTCGGTTTTATTACTAGACCTCTTGCAAAATAACATTCTGGCTAATTTCCCCAAATTTTGGCTGCAAAAGGTTCATCGGAATTCGTCGTAATAGCCATTACGTCTTCATTCCTCTTCACCTTTTTCGCTCAAAATTTGAGAAAATTATCTCAAAAGCTTATTTTGCAAAAGGTCTACTGTACAACCCCGGGAACGCTCATTAACACCGCTGTGATGAATTTTTTACCGTTAATATCCTGAATGATTATTTCTAAAACTACGCTGTTGGCTTTCTCAAATCTTGCGCTGTATGTCAGCTTAACCGCTTCGCCTACCCGGGAAACAGTTGGTTCGCTCTTTGAGATGTATCTCCCATATGATTTGATTACTGGGTCTAAATCCATAGTTGCTCCCGGAGCCAAGTCCTTGGTGAATTTCGATTGGTCCTTTTCATTTAGGCCAGCCAGAAGATTATTGACGATTGGTTCGGCATATTGGAGAACTGCTGCTTGCTCGTTCTCGTCAAGAGATTGGGGCATGGTGAAGCTGACATAAGCACCAAGAGCAAGAAGGCCGGTTGCTAAGATGAGAAAAATTATGGCCTTACCCGTTCGTTTCTTCATGAAAAACAAAAATCCGACGAACATAAAGGCGAAGGCCAGAAACACTTCTCCTCCAGCAGCATCTTTAGATAAAAAGGAGAAAATGGCTATAAAAAGACACGCCAAGAAAAACGCGAAGAAAATCCAGAAAGTAATTATTTTAAATTTGGACTCCATATAGAATGCGCTACCTTTGATAGGGATCAATTAGAATTTCACTCGGCCTATCTGGATTTCTATAGCCGCCGATTTTTGGATCATAGGCGCTCAAGGGTTGCGTATAGGTTTTACCGGTTGAGGGCGAATATAAATCGGTTTCTTGACCCATAATCGCATCGGAAAACTCATGTGAAGTTCTTTCCTGCACTTTATTTCGATACTCCCAGGATTCCATCAAAGGCGAAGAATCGTTTGCCAAGTCCGCCGCAGACGGAAGACGAACAGTATGAGCTCCGCCGGCCATCGAAGGATTGATAATGGTAATTGACGTGGCAATCCGTTCTAACGTCGGCGCCCATAGTCCCCACTTGACCGGCGTTGTCTGAAAAGCAGTAAGCAAGGCAATATATTGGCCGTAGCCATTCACGATTCCCACGCTCGCTTTGGCTTTTAGACGTACTCCTGCTCTCTGAAAAGTAAATGTTTTTGTCTTTATTTCCCATTTGAGATTAGTGAAAGGATCCGAGATGGTTTCGGTTGCCGTTTCGCTTTCCGTTCTTACGTCGGTTGCGCCAATTGATTCCAATAATAAATTAATAAACCCGTCCGGGGTCTGAAAACCAAACCAACCAACTGCCACCACGCCCGAAGCGCCGGTATTTGAGTCATTTGAGTCAATTATTTCAATGCCGCTTTGGTTCGACGTAGTATTCCAGCCGGACGGGACTTTGGCGCCAAAAACTTCACCGCGATACGCCACAAGAGTATACGCGGGCGATCCCGTCGAATTTGAAATTGGTAAAACGGGCTCGACGAGCTTTGTCTTGTTTTCAGTATCGCGAGGCAATGGCGCTGTGGGGGTTTTTGGCTTTTCGACCGCCGTTTTCGGCCTGCTATTCTCGGCTACGGAAATAGCCGAGGTCGCGGTTGATGCTGATTCTCCATCTTCAGGAACAATGACTTGAGAATCCGATATCGGCGGCGCTGGCAATTGTTTTTCGCCATACAATATAACCGCAATTAATCCCGCCGCGGCGATAATCACGAGTAGAACTACCGGAGAAAATCCTTGTCTTCTCATACATTTTTACTATAACCAGCCGCAGATAAAAGTCCATCCACCTTATCAACTTTTATTCTGCGTCCGCCCCTCCCGTATTTTCCTCCTCTTCTCCTAATCCCTCTTTAACTTTTTCAAATTCATTTTCCAGCTCCTTGAGCCGTTTTTTGCTTTCTTTGATGAGAACGGCGCCCTCTTTTACTTTTTCAAGGCCGATCTCCACATCAACTTCTTCTTGTCTATCAAACCAATCAACGATGTCTTTTAACTTTTTTAACGAATCCCTTAGATTATTTTTTGTCATAATTTTATCTCGCTAGAAATAATATCCCTCAAGAATTTCTAACGGGATTTATTGCTGTTTAACATCATCAATGGTTGATTGTATCGTTCCATCAGAAACTCGGATATCGAGATTTTCTCCCCGATTGACCTGTTTTACGGTTTTTACCACTTTTCCCGCAACCGAAACAATGCTATAGCCGAGAGCAAGCTGACGAATGGGGTCAAAAACTCTTAATTGCCTTTCTACATCTTCCAGCATTTTACTCTGATTTTCAAGTCCTCTCGCAAGATTATCCAAAAGAGATTTAGAAAGCAACGACAGCGTCTTTCTCGCGTCTTTCAATTCATAAACGATGTCGGACAAGCTGTTTTCTATTGCACGCCGCAACGTGCCGAAGATCTGAAAAATAACGCTGAAAAATCTTAATAGTTTGCCGGAAAACGACTCAATACGACGCGCTATCGCTTCCAGCATGCTTTGGTATTTGTAAACCAAATCTTTTTCAAGAACCAAGACCTCGTGTATCGCTCTCTCCCACGACCGATCAAGAAGAGCCGTAACTGCCGTGGGGGTTGAAACCGCTTTATCAGCAGCCAAAGATGCGAGCGGGACATCTTTATCGTGGCCAATCCCGCAAATTACCGGAGCCCTAAAATCCGCAATCATTCGAACCAGCGCTTCGTTGTTAAACGCCTGCAAACTTTCCAAACTGCCCCCGCCTCTGATAATCACCAAAACGTCAATCTCTTTTCCGCTAAAATATTTAATCGCCGAAATCAAGCTCTCGACCGCAATCTGGCCTTCAACCCGCGAATTGACAAAGCTGATTTGATATCCGTATTTGCCAAGATTGTTTAAAAAATCATGGATCACCGCACCCGTTTCTGAAGTAATCAAACCGACTCTTTGCGGAAATTCCGGAATCGGCTTTTTCTTTTCGAGGGAAAACAAGCCCTCTTTTTCCAATTTCTGTTTTAGTTTGTCATACGCCTTTTTGAGCGCGCCCTCGCCCACAAGTTCTACGGCATAAACCTTAAAATTAAACCGCCCGGAGGGAGCGTAAATTTCGGGGAGTCCGTCAACAATAACCTCCATGCCAACCTCTAGTGAGATGCCGCATAATTCGTAGTTTCTTCTCCACATAAAGCAGGAGAGAACGCTCTCATCGTCCTTGTCTTTGAGAGAGAAAAATAAATAACCGTCTCTCAAATCCAAACTGCTGACTTCGCCCCGAACACGGGCTTTGAATCTTTTAAATTCCGCATTCAAAAAATTTAAATAACCGTTTATCGTGTACGGCTCGTTGATGGTGCTTTTGTTTTTGTGCTGATGGCTTTCGTTTACTTCAGAGTATCCGCTTACCAGAGCTAAAATACGTGCGCCATATTTCTCAAACTTTCTTTCTTTAATACCTTTAACAGACAAGAGCTCCTCTTTGGTCTTCGGTTTCAGCGAGACAATGGTTTCAATAGCAGAATTGGACAATACGCGAAAAAGCTCTACGCCTTCCTTTTGCGCCGTGTCTCTTCGCCAATCTTTTAATTTTTGCGATACATCGTTGTTTTCCATACGCTACGTGTCTGTATATCTTGAACCCGTCAAAGGGTCAATACTCCATAAGTTCCAACTTTACCAGACGCGATCTGATGGCTCCGCTTTTTCTACCGAATGTTTTTGCGAGATCGGAAACGGATAAATTTTTTATGAAGAGTTCCCGTAATTTTTCATCCTGCGCTTCATCCCACGGCAGATAAGCATTCGGGTGTTGTTCTCTGATTTTTTCCAAATTTGTTTGAATTCCGTTTTTCCTTTCCGAGGTTCGACTCCGCTCACCACCGGTAGATACGTTTTTGGATATCGGGTACTGGGGGATGTTTTTTCCTCCGCAGTCGATGATGAAATTCTTGTGCATTTTTGCAAGTTCGGCGGACGAGATTTTGGCAGATTCTATTTCAACTTTTTCCGATGCCGCGCGGAATGATTCATCTTTGGCAAGAATTTCCGGATGCACATGAAATGTGCGCTCATTCCAGCCCAGAAGATGGAGTCCCGAGAGTCTTCTCACGCGCGAGAGCGCGACATAACCCTGCCCGAATTCAAAGACCTGAGAGAGGTCCATCGTCGCCTCGTCCAAACTCATGCCCTGACTCTTATGCACCGTAATCGCCCAGGCAAGACGGAGCGGCAGCTGCGTAATTCGCGCGCGCACCTTGCCATTTTCTTCCATTGTCCAATCCATCGGCTCAACCTCAATTATTTTCCCGCTTCGAATTTTTACCATTGGGTACTCGCTCGCCTTATCAAACCCGGAAACCCTCCCGAGCGTGCCATTCGCGAATCCTTTCTTTGGATTATTTTTCGTAAACATCACCGCCGCGCCGATTTTGAGATGAAGCGTCTCCGGCGAAAGGCACCCTTTTTTAAGCGCAACAACGAGCGCATCCGGACCTTGCGAAAACATAGCAAACGCGCGCGGCTCACCCGGAAGTTTAATAAGCGTTTCATTATTGACGCGATCCACGTCAACATTATGCGAAAAAAGTTTCGGCGCGCCGTCCGGCGCCGAGTGGAATTCTATTTTCCGTGTTTCAATATGACGCAGGTGATCATCATCGAAGGCGTTCGACCGGATCGCCGAGAGTATGGAAAGAAAATCATCGTCGTCCTGCCGGTACTGCTCGGTAAGGTAGCAAACGACCGGATTCGCCCGCGTCCAAGCAGAAGAACCGTAAGCGAAGCGAGCCGATGACTCTGCAACAAGCGCGGCTTGCGCGTTATCTTCAATATTCGCCCTTACAATCGGCGGAAGTTGGAAAAAATCGCCGACAAGGACTATCTGCATTCCGCCGAACGGCTCCTGACTCTCTCTGATTGCGCGGCAAACCGCGTCAATCATAGAGAACGTCTCGGCGGAAAGCATTGACACTTCGTCTATGATAAGAATCTTGGTGCGGCGGATGCGCTTGACGATATATTTGTTTGATGCGATTTTACTAAGATCATACTTGTCCAGATTCGTTTTAATTCCGATGCCACTCCACGAATGAATCGTCATACCGCCGATGTGGGTCGCGGCAATGCCTGTGGAAGCCGTAATCGCCGGCTCAATGCCCCGCTCGCGCAGGTACGCCACAAGACGATTTACCGTATGCGTTTTGCCGGATCCGGGCTCGCCGGTCAAAAAAACATTGGCGCCGGTTTTAAGTATTGAAAACGCTTCAGCTTGAGTCATTATATGCTATGCCGTAGTTATTTATCTGCAATTTTTATCCTCTTCACTCAAGACAGGCCGTTGTGATTTAATTTTGCAGTATTCTTGAATTAGTCCGAACCCCAGTAGTAAAGCAAAGCTTACTACGGGGCACAGCGCATTTCGGGAAAGGAATCCCCCCGCCTGTCTGCGTGCAACGCACAGGCAGACGAAAATTCGGAAAGGCGGCGCCTGTACTGAGCGACTTGTGGTGAGCGTAGTCGAACCAAGTCGAAGTGAGCCGCACTGGTGCCTGCCCCGTAGCTAACGCGAAGCGTTATGGTACTGGGGACAATTTCAAGTTTTTCTTTGGCGGCTTAATTAGAAGAACAATCAGCTCCGCTTCGCTGCGTTACTTTGAAAGGATAAGATACTCCAGCGCTTTCTGCTATACCCGTGATCACTCCGTTTTTCCACCAATGACCGGTTGCGGTTTGACTGTCACAAAATTTCCATCCTTGTTGTTCAAGAGCTGGCCCGAGAGTTCCGCGCGCGTTGTTGTTACGAGAACCACAATCCACGGACCACTCGAATCCTGCAAATATCTTGTAAGCTAAATCAACCATTTTGCTTCCAGACCCCACCACACGACAGTTTTGTGGGAGCATGACACCAAGTGGAGCAGATGGAAGATTTTGAGAATCGAAATAAGACTGCCAATTTACAGTTTCGCTTTGTGCTGTTACTGCCACAGAAGCTATAGGAGAAGGTGCACTTTCCTGACCCTGCTCGTCAACGGAAACAATTCTGTAGTAAAGCACCTTAGCATCTTTAGGATAGTCGTAATCAACGGCAGTATGAGCGTTACTAGGAAAATTAGAAATTACCTTTTGCCACCCATTAGTCGCACTTATCGAGCGGTAAATATTAAAGAGTTTTGCAATGCTGTAGTCAAAATTAATTTGAATAAAAGGTTTTGCACCTTGATTGAAAGTCAAGGTTGGAGTACTAGGAGTTCGCAAACTTACTTGCTGATTTTGAGAAGGTGTTGGTTGTTGTGCAACTGGTTCCGATTTCTTTACAAAAGCAAAATATCCAACTGCGCCGACGAGTATGACAACGACTGCTATCAAAACTATATTCGCAAAACCTTTTTGATTCATATTCATAAATTTATTAGTTAATAATTTTAGATTCCATGATTAAAAAATTTTCTTCCCCCCTAAAACATTTTGCGAAGCAAAATGTTCGGGCGAACAATTCGCTGAGCGAATTGTTTTAGCCCAAAATTAAAATATGGTTCGAGCCGACCCCGAACAAATTTCTTTCAGAAATTTAACGGGGCACGTGTTTTTCTCCGGGTTCTTCTTGTGGCGAGCAAGGTCGAACCATTGCGGTTTTGAGCGGTGCGGCTTAAATTATTTTAACACAATTTCCAAGTGGTGCGTGGGGCAGGATTCGAACCTGCGTAGCCGTTAAGGCGCGAGGTTTACAGCCTCGTGTAATTGACCGCTCTACCACCCACGCATATTAATTCTGAAACGAACTTTTCCGTACGGGGTTTATACTAGTGCAACTCCGACGTCTAGTCGGAGCCCCGACCATTGCGTCGGGGTTGTCCACCCTGCCTGCGCAGGCAGGTCTGCCACCCACGCAGAATGCCACTCTATTATACCGATTATCTCAAAAAAACCAATACTATTGCGAAAATGTGCGGTTTTGGATACAGTAAATACAGATCACAATCGGAGGATGCTATGAGGCGTTCTACCGCAAAAAGAGAGCAAAAACTTATAAGAGATGTTGAAAAAGCCGGAGCTATTTTTGACGGGAGGAAAATTCCAGATTATCTGCGGGGAAGCGAAATCATAAACAAAAACGGAGCTTCCCCAAAAACCAACGTGGAATATGAAGGGCATTTTCTCCTTTCGCGAGGCGACCATACAACGAAATTCGTTGATATGAAGCTCGCTATGGAGATCCCGTCAATTGAGGAAAACGTAGGCGCCATTCTCCGCAGGAGACTTGAGGAAAATGGAATCATCACACGCAGAGATATTGGATTTGACCTTATCGTCGGGCCAGCGCGCGGCGCATGGCCAATCGGGAAAGCGCTTCTCAAGGCCCTGCGCTATCCCCCAGGAATAAAAGACGTGTATGCCAGACGAGGAGTAAACGGGAATTTCCATCTCATATATCCGTATCCCGACAGACGCGATATCCGCACGCTGATTGTTGATGACGTTTTCACAACCGGAAGTTCAATCCAAAAAACAATGCTTGCGTGCGATGAATCCGCCGAGGAAAAAAACCGGGCGCTTCGAAAAAGAACAAAGGGAGTAAAAGAAAAACCGGCATCTTTCTATTATGTAGCCGGTGTTGTAGGAATAAACCGTGCGCCCGATTGGAATAAATTCCTTCTTAACACAATCACGCTCTGGATAGGGCATGCTCTCCGGCTCGAAACAGATATCTGGACGCCGGACAATTGCGAACTCTGCCGCGAAGGAGTGCCGCTCTACAAAGTATAACGATCCCTGACTCTCCAGTCAGGATCTTTTATTGCCAAGCCACCTCTCAGATTTTCACCCCGTTAGATGAGCCGAGCTCTATCTAACGGGGCGGGCCGACGACCTACTGTTTATCCCGATGTTTTCAAAATCTTGCCTTAGCCACCCCGCGGACTTGAACCGCGAACCTTCACTTTACAAAAGTGTTGCTCTGCCATTGAGCTAGGGTGGCAGCTACTTTTCTGTTTCGTCCGGGGGGACGGTTGTACTATCTTCTGCCACCTCTTCATCCGCGCTCTTCAATTGACTGTATTTCGCGAGTACGCGGTTATCCAACCGCAAAAGCCGGATGTGGATGCGATAGAGCATCCTCGCCCGGTAGAGACGCAAAAATTTCCAAAAATGAACTTCCTCGTAGAGAACTTTTAACGGCAGAGTCCACAGCCGATTCTTCTTCGCGTCTTCTCGGAAACGCTCGAGAATGGTTTCATCCGGTATGGCAAGCGCCTGCGGAATTTTTTCCCGCACAAATCGCCAAAGAAAAACTCCGCTTGCAAGAAATAGTATTCCGGAGAGTACGTCTGCAAGAATCAATGCAATGCTCGTCATATCTCAAAGCGGGCGAACCTGCCGACTTTAATATTCTCGCCGAAACGGCCTATCGCTTCGTTTACAATATCTCCGACCGCACGATCCTCGTCTTTTACAAACGGCTGGGATAAGAGAGAAAGGCCGCCAAAATGCGTTTTGAGTTTGCCCGAAACAATATTGTTTTTGATATTCTCCGGCTTATCCATTTTTGCGACTTCCTCTTCAAAACGGATTTTCTCCGCGTCCCACGTCCACTCGGGCACGGAATCAAGCGACACATAGAGAGGACTCGCCGCAGCAATATGCATAGCGAGGTCATGGGCGAGTTTTTTGAAATCCGGGTTTCGCGCGACGAAATCCGTTTCGCAAAAAAGCTCAACCATGGAACTGATGCGCCCATTCGAATGGAGATACATTTCAATAACACCCGCTTTTGTCTCCCGGCTTGCTTTTTTTACTGCCGCGCTCCCAAGCTTTCGCTCGAGCCATAATTCTGCTTTTGCCGCATCCCCGCCTGACTCCTCAAGTGCTTTTTTAACGTCGGCAATGCCGGCGCCGGTTTTTTCCCGAAGTTCCTTAATATCTTTTGCTAAGACCATACCCCGTATATCAACCTCGACTGCCCCGACGATGCGTCGAGGCAAAGAGGAATGTAAAGAATTATTCCTTAGAAACTGTCTGAAAAGTCCTTATTCTGCTACAATTGCGTAATTTCGGCTGCGCCTTCGTCCGTCCTCGTTGACGTATATTCGCATATACGTCTTCCTCGTCCGTCCTCGGCTCGCACGAAATTACGCATTTTCGCGACGAAACGGACTTCTCAAACAATTTCTTATGCCGCTTTCTGGGGAATCGGCTCCGGGTCTTTTGCCGCTTTTGCATCGTTCATCCCCTCCTCAATCGCCGCGAGGACCCGTCCGCACATGTATCTCACCGAAGGAAGTGCATCGTCATTCGCGGGGATGGGCCACGTAACGAGACCCGCGTTCGAATTGGTATCAACAAAAGCAATGACGGGAATACTCACTTTCCGCGCCTCATTGACTGCAATAAGATCGTGCGTGATGTCAACGACAAATACCGCATCCGGCATCCGTTTTAAACTCCGCACGCCGCCGAAAAACTTAGTGAGGCGCTCAATTTCTTCCCCCTTTTTCATCCGCTCCTTTTTTGTATATTTCTCGAATTCTCCGGTCTTACGTTCCTCGACGAGCCGTTCGAGATACTCCACACGCTTTGAAACGACTTTGTAATTCGTGAGTGTTCCGCCGATCCAGCGCTCCGAAAAATACGGCATTCCGGTTTTTTCACCCATCTCCCGGATAATCTTTTTTGCCGCCGGGCGGGTGCCGACGAGAAGAATAATCCCCTTTTTTGCCGCAATCGCACGAATAAATTCGCGCGCAAGATCAAACTTTTCCTTTGTTTTTATAAGATCAATCAAAGAAATGGAATTTCTCACGCCGAAAATATACGGCGCCATTGACGGATGAAATTTTGATTTTGCATGGCCCAGGTGCACTCCCGCCTTTGACATCTCCTCAATCTCAGGATCAATCGGCTGAACGGGAGTATCAAGGCCTTGATCCATGATTAACGTATCCATGAGTACGATTCTAGCAGATTCAGCGGCGTCTTGCAAGATATGCCCTATTCTGGTACTCTATAAGAAAGTGTTTGAAAACCCGCTTCTGTAACGAAATTTCAGAATTTCGAGCGAAACCGATGAGACCCGACGAAGGCGTATATGTGAATATACGGCGAGGAGGGGCGAATCGATTGTAGCCGAAATTCTGAAATTGCAGTAGGAATGGGGTTTTCAAACACTTTCTAAGGGTTATGAAAGCCGATATCCACCCAAAATACCACGCCGCCAAGGTAAGCTGTGCGTGCGGACATGCCTTCACCGTGGGCTCGACAAAAGAGCGCATGGAAATTGAGATTTGCTCAAAATGTCACCCGTTTTATACCGGAAGCTCAAAAATCATTGATACCGCAGGCCGCATAGAAAAATTCAAAGCGCGGCTTTCCAAAAAAAAGAAACACTAACCGCAGGCACGCGGGACGCTCTAGGAATCCCTTTGTGCTACGCGGTTTTTTATTTCCCATTCACTATTCCCATGGACATCATCGACGAAATTCAAAAACTGAAAAAACGAAAAAGCGAACTCGAAGAAAAACTCTCTGCTCCCGACACCGCGAAAGATCAGGAAAAGATGAAAATGCTTTCGATTGAATTCTCAAAAATCGAGAAGTCGCTTTCGAATTTCATAAAACGCGAAGAAATCAACAGAAAGATCAATGAAGCGCAAACACTTCTTGAATCGGGCGACCAAGAGCTTGCCGGAATAGCCCGGGATGAACTCCGCGCGCTTGAATCGGAAAAAACGCTTCTTGAAGAAAAGATACAGGAGGCCGAGGAAAATCTCCCCGATAATCTCATTATGGAAATCAGGGCAGGCGCCGGCGGAGATGAAGCCGCTCTTTTCGCTACCACGCTTTCGACTCTCTACAGAAAATATGCGGAAAAAAAAGGATGGACCGTCACGCTCATAGATGAGTCCAAAAACGGAATCGGCGGCTACAAAGAAGTGGTATTTGAAATCGCGGGCGAAGGCGCGTATAAAGCCCTCCGATATGAATCGGGAGTGCACCGGGTACAACGAATCCCCGAAACGGAAAAACAGGGACGCATCCACACGTCAACCGCGTCTGTCGCAGTACTTCCGAAAGCGCGGGAAGTCGACGTTGAAATCAGGCCCCAAGACATCTCGCTTGAATTCTCCCGCTCGGGAGGCGCTGGAGGGCAAAACGTGAATAAAGTCGAAACAGCCGTACGGATCGTCCATATCCCGACTGGTATTGCCGTCCGCTCCCAAGAATCGCGCTCACAACAGAAAAACCGGGAACGGGCAATGGATATCCTCCGCGCAAAACTCTTGGACGCAAAAATTCAGGAGGAAGAGCGCCGAATGACCCAAAAACGCCGAACACAAATCGGGACCGGCGACCGGTCTGAAAAAATTCGAACGTATAATTTCCCCCAAGATCGGGTAACCGACCACCGAATCAATAAAAATTTCCATAATATCGCAAAGATACTAGAAGGAAATATTGATCCCCTGATACAAGCAATCCAGGAATCACCCTAAAACATTTTGCTTTGCAAAATGTTCGGGCGATCCTCCGCGCTCTGCGGAGGATTTAGCCGAATCAAAGAATCATGGCATAACCTTCCTTCAATCCTCGAAGGAAACATCGAACCGATCATCGAAGCGTTGCGAACAAAGACACGAGCGGAAAGGACTGACAGCGAAGACGAATAATCTCCCTCTGACGTTACGTCGGAGAGGGATTATATACGACTTTTAAAGCACTCGATCAATACTCCGGGAAAGAGAAATAATGGTATTCGCATACCAGCGGCAGATGCTTGTCGAACAATTCGGACTTCCTGATATATACGCTTTTGCCGCGCGGATCTCGCCTGTTTCGGTTTTTGAAGTAGCGCCGGAATCCGCCAAGTAAAGCGCGGACGCCGTGAACGCATCCTCAACATTCCACGGACTCGGGGGATTATGTCCGGTCAATCTTGCTACCCGGTCTTTAAACAAGAGCCACGTCGTAGGAATGAATTGAGCGGGGCCCATTGCGCCGCCGCATCCGTATGACGGCCGCCGGGAAACAGGCATCTTTTCGGGATCAAGACCGAGCTCTGCCGCGATGGAAAAAAATGCCTCTTTTTGCGCTTCTGCGGTCTTCGGCTTTTTCAGCGAAATATAGCAATCATACATGTCGCGCTTCCAACTCCCGGTTCCGATATTCGTCCCCACGCTTATGACGCCGTCTTCAAACTGACGTCCGGTTTCAACCTCGAGAAGCGCAAGTAAAAACGCTGTTCGAATCCCCGTCCGTTTCGCGGCAAGCTCTGCAAATTTAATTGCGTCTTCCGCAGTAATACCCGTTCTTTCAAGATAGAAAAGCTGTGTCCGCAAAGTCGCGATGTCGCGCTTTTTAGATGAGAGGACTTGCTGGAATACCGTTTCTTTGCCTTGGGTTTCTTTCAGGAGTTTGTCCTTTTCCTTTTTTTTGTCCGTTAAAAATCTCCGCTCAACCTCTTGGAGCGATCTGATGTCGCTCTGTTCCTGACGAAAATCCTCAAGCTCGGCTTGTTCGCGTTCGAGCTCTTTTACGTCCGCATGGAATACTTCGAGGCCCTCCTGGATTTTCGCCTGAACCTGATGAATGCCCGCGAGGGTCGCGAAAAAATCGGAAAGCGCAATTTTCTTGAAAAACACCGAGATGATGCTCTCGTGGTCGTACGTATACAATGCGAACAAGCTCGCCGAAAGCGATTTCCGGGATTTTGCTATCTTTGTTTCAAGTCCGGCAATCCCCGTTTCTTTCTTTGCAATCTCGAGTTTTGCTTTTTTGAGAGCAAGGTCGAGGCGCTTGATTTCCAGCTCCCGCTTCTTTGCCTCCGCATTGAGAACACTGACTTCGTTTGCGAGCGTCCTTTTCTCGCCCTGAATACCCTTGATGATTACATCAAGCCCCTCGGCTTCTTTTTCAAGCTCCTGGATTTGACGCTCAAGATCCGCTCGTTTCTCCGCCGAGCCGTTTTCCTGCGCGAATGCAAAAAACTGCGGTAGCGCGACAATCGCACACGAAACGATAAAAATAGCCCAAAACGGCGCAGGGCGAGAGAAACGTCGCAGTGTAGGGCGTTTCATAGAGAACAGTATACAGCAAAATAGAGCTTGGCGCGAACGAAATCGTTTATGCTCCAGCGAGCCAATATGCTTTTGAGACAATGTGAGGACACGTTTGCATGGTTCGCTCCGCTCAAGCGGAGCGAAAACGTGTCCGAACCCTTAGTTCGTTTTGGCGCTGGCCAAAACGAACGTGTCTCAAAAGCATATTGGCGAGTACTCACTTTTCCTCCCCCTCCTTTTTTACTTTTTCCTCCGTCTTCATTTCGCGCTCGGTCTTCACTTCGGCGACCGCCTCCGCAACCGGAATTTCTACAACCTCTTTCAATTCCTCTTCAGTTCTCGGCGCCTCTACGAGAACGACGACGTCATCGAGATGACCAAGAATCTTAACTCCGGCCGGTACATGAAGTTCCCTCACATGGATTTTTGATTTCAACTCTTCAAGAATCGAGATATCAACCCGAAGCGCATGGGGAAGATCCTTCGGGAGCGCCTCAATTTCAATCTCATGCATAACTTTAACAAGAACGCCTCCGAGATTTTTTACCGCCGGGGGCTCACCCGCAAATTCGAACGGAACCTTGTGGCGGATTGTCCGATGCTGGGGCACGGCATAAAAATCCACATGCTCTGGTATATCCTTTAAAGGATCGAATTTTATATCGTAGATCAAAACGTCATACTCCTTCTTCCCATCGATCTTTAACTTAAAAATCGTTGACTCCCCCGCCTCCCGAAAAATCTTCATAAAATCGGAATACAAAACACTTACCGGCTGGGAAGGCACTTTTTCGCCGTACACAACCGCAGGCAAAAAACCTGCGCGCCGCAGGGCGTTTGTCTTTTTCCCAAGCTCTACTCGGGGCTTTACAGAAAGCTCAATCATATCGAAAAAAGGATATCATATTCCCTGGAAAATTACAAGAATCTAAAGCCTAAAGGCGATTCAGAGACCCAAAAAGCTTTAATTTCCCAATGATAACTTCTTTCATGGCTTTCGCCGCCGAAGCATCGAGCTTATACATCGCGACCTCATCAAGATGCTCGCCGATGGTTTTTCGAAGCTCACCCACGAATGCGACACGAATATCGGTATTGATATGAATGTTTGCAATCCCCGCTTTGATTGCCGCTTTGATTTGATCATCGGGGATGCCGGACCCCGCATGAAGCACCAGCGCAACATCTTCCGGAACTGCCTCCGGAAAACCTTCATAAAATCGGAATACAAAACACTTACCGGCTGGGAAGGCACTTTTTCGCCGTACACAACCGCAGGCAAAAAATCTGCACGCCGCAGGGCGTTTGTCTTTTTTCCTAATTCCGTTCTCGGTTTAGCAAAAAGTTCCATATCAAAAGGATATTACCACGAAAGGAGAAAAAGAAAAGACTCGATAAACTCTTATCCGTCACCTATAATACCGAAAGAACCCCGGAACCCAATCCTGTGGCGGTGCTTTGTCTAGAAAATAATAGAAAGTTCCCTCGGCAAAGATCAGTCCTTTGGCATCAAGAAAACCAACATACTGAATGATTTTCCGATTGTCTCTATTAGTTGTAAGATCGCATCGCCAAATATTGCTTAAAACTTCTTTTTTATTATAATGAACAACTCCTCCGTAGCGCATCGCGGTACAAATTTCATCATTTTCATTCGCAACTCCTGGGGGATATTTTGTTAATGATTGTGGTGTATCAAAAAATCGCAGATGAATTTTATATTGCTGAGAACCATTGGGGTCTGGAAAATTGTTGTCGCTCTCATAATAAAGAAGGAAATAGGGATTTTTCTTATGGTAGAGAGTATTCCATCCACTTGGCCATAAAGTAATTCCACTAGGGAACGGATCTTTTTTACTTATATCTTGCAATTTTTGCAAATACGCCGTATTGAAATATTTTGGGATAGAGATAAAATTCTTTGTCACAAACCAAACTCCAAAAGATAAGGAACTCAACCATAATACAACGATACAAAAAATAAGATAACGAATAGGTCTGGTTCTTTGATTCTTCCAATAATAAATAAAAAGGGCAATTAGCGCGCTGTAGAATAAAAACACAATAATACCCCAGGCAAAAATAATGGGCAATAAAGCAAGGCAGCCAGCCTCCGCACATTTAACTACACTGATAGCAATCCATGGAGATAAAGTTGCCCATGGAATTATTGCATAGAATGCATTGGTATAAATCTGTGTATCTGGAATGAAATCTGTACTCTGTATATCTAAGACATTTGTGTTGAAAACTATAGAATCATTGGAATATAAATCTGCGGGAAAAATGAAACGGGTTACGATAAATAAGAAAGTTGTTGCCAATAATGCAATACTGAACGCGCGTAATCTTGACATAAATTGACTAATAAGAATTGGTAATTTAACTAGGGAGACTCTTGCTGATTCAGTATAAGTGGGACCCAAAAAGAATTAGTTTTGTTTTAATAACCTTTTTCATCGCACTTCGAGCAGCTTCATCCAGTTTATACGGCGTCGTCTCGTCGGGTTTTTCCGATAGTTCTTTACGCAATGCTTCGGTATAAGCCACACGAATATCAGTATTGATGTGAATATTAGCGATACCAGCGGCAATCGCGGCTTTAATCTTGTCATCAGGAATACCCGAAGCGGCATGTAAAACCAGGGCTACTGATTCGGGAACTTTTGCGCGGATTTGTTTAATCCGATCGATATCCAGCGCTGGCTCATCCAGAGAAACCCCGTGGATATTCCCAACCGCGATGGCTAACCGGTTTATGCCTGTTTTTGCGACAAAATCCGCGGCTTGATCTGGATCAGTGTAATCTTCGGGCTTTATCTCAATCTTTTCTTTCTGAATCTTCGAATCCCCGCGCAAATATCCCAGTTCTCCCTCCACGTTAATAATTGTCCCCTGTTCCGTGTCACTTGTTACTTTCCTCGCATATTCCACGATCTCTTTCGTCCCCTTCGCATTTTCCTCAAACGGCAACGCCGAAAGATCTATATGAATCGAATCATACCCTGCGTCAATTGCAATTTTCGCGGCTTCCACGCTCTTGTGGTGATCCGCGTTCAGAAACACGGGGATTTCAAATTCTTTTCGCAAGCCATCACGAATACCAATCGCAACTTCGTACCCCAAATGCTTGGCCTCCCCCTCTGAAGTTCCAATCATCGCAACCGTACCGACTTCTTTAGCGGCTTCAACAATCGCCCGCATCTGGTCTGATTCGGACGCGTTAAAATGGCCTGTTGACCAGTGTTCGCGAATTGCTTTTGTGAGTATTTCTCTCAAATTCATTGAATTACGATTTATTGGATATACAATATGCTTTATTTAGCATCGGGAATATTAGCCATCACTGCCTCGCACGCCGACTTAATACTTTTAGAATCGTCCGGTATGCTGTTGCAGACGTCTCTTGAATTGGACTGTAAAGACGCAAAAAAGACACAAACGTCGTATCCCGGTCTTTTATATCGCGCTGGATCACGTGGATCGTAATCACTGCGGAAATACAGATCATTACATAAATTTAAAGTTACGGGTGAAATCTGCGGATCAGTAAAAGTTACATCTACGCAAAAATTAGTCAGCCCACGAATAGAATACTCAAACAAATAGGGATTCCTGCGCATGGCGCTAAACTGCGACATCGCTAAACAAATTCTCGTATCATGATTCTCAATCGCGGCTTCTATAGCGCAGAAAGTCGTAAAATTTACGGCATGCACGCTTAGAGGTTGAGTGTTGCCGATAGAATAACCAAGACTGTCAGAGTCAGAGTAATTATTAAACGCATCACACACGGATTTAATCTTATCGAGATTAAGGCCCGACAACATGCGTTGGTCAACAATACGCCTGAAATCAACAGAGAATTGAGCGATAAAATCGCGATTAGTTTTTTCCTGCTGAGCTTGTTTAACATTCAGTATCCGCTTTGACTCTGATCGAACTATGGCGGCGCCCAGTTGCGGCGCGACCAAGAGAAAAAGCACGACGCATACCAAAAGGCGATTCCATTTCTTTTGGATATGGGCAAAAAAGATTAAGGAGAGCAATAGCGGGACGATATGCAATACAATGTAGAAGAAAAAATAAGGCAACGGTATGAATGCGTTCACGCGCGGAGCAAATAAATCCGAAGTAATATCATGACCGATAAATTGCTCAAGGTAAAAAAAAGGGCGGGAAAAATACACAACCGCCTGGACTAAATATGAAAAACTCTCGTCCACACGAAATATCATCGGTTGTTCCCCGGTGAAATTCACCAACGGAACCACAGACCAAGAGAATAAAACAAGAATAACAAAGAATTTTACCGAATATCGATACCGCAACACGCGAAAAATCAACCACGAAAAAAATGCGCTGAATGGTACAATAATGATTGAAAACTTCGCGAAAACCGAATTAGGAACTCCGAAAGCGAACAAGGGAAGGAACTGATTACCAGTTATTATTGCCAGGGCCATACTAAGTGCATACGCAACGGGGAAAGCCAAAAAAACGCTCAAAATTGTAGCGATAATCAAACCCCACATACTAATAGTATTTTGTTCTTCCGAGTGAGAGCTAAACCCTTTGCTAGTAGTTTCGTCCATAAATTCAAAACATTTTGGGTTTATAATCCTCTGGCGCTTTGGCTAAATATGCCCCCAATTGCTTCCGCGTAAGTAATCCTGCCCGCGCCCCAACCTGCTGTACCACTGACATTGAATTTATCGGGCCCCACATGAGCGCTTCTCGTACGTCTTTCCCAAGAGCAAGCGCTACCGTAAATGTCGAGGAAAATGCGTCTCCGGCACCAGTTCGTTCAAAAGGCGGCTTTGGGTCTGGGTATGCGCGCAAAAAAAGCGCCTCTCTACCATCAAACGTATACGCGCCTTCCGGGCCATCGGTAATAACGACGATTTTCGGCCCGAGTCCGCGAATACTCGAAAGAAGCTTTTTTATGTCGCTTTCTTCAATTTTTAAAATCCTTTGCGCCTCCTCTTTATTGCAGAAAAAAACGTCGGTTCGCTTGTATATCCCTTGAAGCGCATCTGTGCCGAATTTCATCTGAAACGTTCCTGGCTGGAATGCCAATCTCACGTCCGGCTTTTTTGAAAGATACCCTTCAATCTCTTTATGAAACGGCAAAGAATTTTCTCCCATTGATGAAAGATACACCCACCTCGGGTCGTCAAAATCCGGAAGGCCGTAGGGGTATGTTTCGTGCTTCACAAGAATCGTCCGGTCGTCGTCAAACCAAAGGACATAATGGTAATTCGTCTTCATGCCCTTGTGAATTACCATAAAATCCGTAGATACGCGCTCTTTCTGAAGCTTGGAAATGCATTCCTCGCCAAAATAATCGCCGCCGACGTTTGAGATAAGGGCGCTCGAAAGCCCGAGACGAGACGCGGCCACCGCGGCGTTTGCGCTGTTCCCGACCGCAGGAACAACGTATACCTCCTCATAGGGAATCTTATCCGCAAAGCGCATGCAAATTTCGCGAGTTCCCTTATCAATATCAATATGCGCGGAAGCTTCCTTCAGCTTAATAAACGCGTCCGTCACAATATCCCCGATTGCGACAAAATCATATTTTTTTGTCATAGAATCATTCTATACTATTTTCTTCTATAACAAAACACCCCCGACGGCCGTCGGGGGTGTTTTGCGTATAACCATTTACGGTAAGAGAAATTTGAGGAGTCGCTCCAACTCTTTGATCTGCCGCTCAAGAGCGACAATCAATGCGGCAAGTGAACTATCGCCGCCAGAAGACGCGTCTCCCACGCCGACCGGATTCACGGTTATGAGTTTAGTGATGTAGTTATTGCTCTCGATCGACTCCGGCATCAGGTTATACGGAAGGTCAACGCGGAAACGAAGAAGATGAGTGCAGGGCGCGGTAAATATCTGACAGGTTGCGGTCCACGGAATACTAAAGGTGTGAGTGGCCGCAGGCGCGATGAGCGGCACGGAAAGCGGGCTTCCGATATACGCGTTGCATCCCGATGACGAGGTGCTACCGGGTCCCTGACAAGTTGAGTTGTCATTTCCATAGTCAATCATCAAATCAGCGTCGTACCCACTGCCGGGCATTTGGCCACCGCCCGCGTTCTGAACAACAGCACTAAATGTAACGCTCTGCCCGACCGTAAATGGTCCTGAAGGAGAAATGCTTACCGCAACCAGGTCGGCGCCGGAAGTGGTTCCTCCAGTTGTCGGAGCAGTTGATTGCACAGAGAGCGTTCCTGATTCTTTTCCGTCAGGAGGAGGGTTTAATACTTTGAAGCTGTAATTACCTTGAAGAAGGCCGCCCGGGACCGCCACCCTTAATTCGGATTTCGAATAAAATGTGGTTGAAAGAGTTCCGCTCGATGGTCCGGAATAGACAACAATGGCGCCGGGTTGAAAATAGTCGCCGATAATGACGAAAGTGGTGGTTTGAAGGGCGGTGACGGATGAGGGGGTGACATAAGAAAGGGTGGGAGCGGGAATAACAGCGACTGGCGCTGTGGCCACCACGCTTAGGGAGTTAGAGACTTTTCCATCAAGGTTTCTCACGTAAAAAGTATAGGTGCCTTGAAAAAGGCCGCCGGATACAAGAACGCTAAGTTGGGAAGATTGCAATGATGATGGCAGAAGCGTTGTTGAAATAGTTCCGCTTGAGGGGCCGGAATAGACAACTTGGGCGCCGGATTGGAAGTAGGAACCGGTAAGGATAAAGGTGGTGGTTTGAAGGGCGGTGACGGATGCGGGGGTGACACTTGAAAGAACGGGAGCCGAGACAACAACGATCGGCGCTGTGGCCACCACGCTTAGGGAGTTCGATTCTTTTCCGTCAGGAGGAGGGTTTAATACTTTGAAGCTGTAGGTGCCTTGAAGAAGGCCGCCTGGGACCGAGAGGACAAGGTTGGTGGAATTTACGAATGAGGCGGCGAGTGTACCGCTTGAAGGGCCGGAATATACAACCATAGCGCCGGATTGGAAATAGGAACCGTAAATATTGAAGAGTTCGGGTCGGAGCGCGATAACTGTATTTGGATATACCGAGGAAAGAGAAGGCGCTCCAGATATAACAGTAAGTGTCGTCTGTCCGGACACAGACGTGAGAGAAACTTCAGTGCCTGTTCTGGGATCAATTACGGTTGCGGTAAAAATATATGTTCCCGCAGATAAGGTTGGGGTCGGAAGCTCAAATCCGTGATATACACCATTACAACCACTATTCGACTCAAATCCTGCTTCGCCCCGCGGGGTATTTGCAATAGTGGTCCAGCTTCCCGCGTTTGTTTTTACCCGTACCGTGATATCATTTCTTGAGTCCCCAGGAACGCACGCCCAGCCGTAGATGTATTTGTCAGTAACAGGACCGATGAAGCCCACAGGGTTTGGGGATATGATAGGCGCTGCTTTTGTGAGTGTTTCTGATCCAAGACCAGAAAGTGAAGTGATGATTGATACAGGAGCAAAACTTCCCGTATTTACATATCCTCTCACCTCAAAGTAACGTGAGGTACCTGCAGGAATAGTAAGAGGTACGCCAAGGGGAAAATCTCCTTGAGAGAAGACAACAACCGTACTCCCGATTGACCCGTACCGCTGACCAACAGGATTTGCTGAATATGCCTGAACTGAAAAACCTGAATCGCTGTACCCATAGAGCGATATATCACTAAGACTGATAGGCGCAACGCCAGTAAGCGAAATTGGAAACTGAAGCGATGAAATACTTGCGTCTTGCGATGATACGGTCGTCGCTCTGAAACGATAGAGTACCTGTGTGCCGTTCGTGAGCGTATTTGTCGGAACTGAAAGTTTAGTAAATACAGGAGTTGCCAGCGCAGGATTATTCACTATGCTGAATGGAGCGTTGCTCGTATCAACTGTGTTGCCGAAAATTCTAACTTTAAAGTTGGAACCCAAGAAAGTGCTCGGAACAGTCCAAACATACGATCCCGTATTTGAAACGTTGCCTATCATTAAAACATGATTATCATTCTGAAGGAGATTCAGGCCAACGAAAGAGGCGGGGTCGCCAGTCGTCCACCGTATTGTGAATTGCTGACCTTGTTGTAATGTCTCTCCCCCATTCGGAGAAAGAACGGTGATGGAGGGAGTGACGGTTGCCGCTCCAATTGTCATTGAATTGCCGTATATAGGCGTGCCAAAAGGAACAACACTGACCCCCGGCGCGTTAAAATTCCACCCCGCAATACCAAGCCGAACCGAACCCGACGGCGCTGTCGGCTTCACATCCGCAACAACAGTGAATATCTTAGAAGTATTGGCGGGAATAGAGACCCCGCTTAACATAATCCAATTCTGATAGTATCCTCCACCCCAATATATTTCAGAAAGCGATCCGCCTATTTGAGTAGCGCCATCAAATACTTTGAAGTTAGTCAAAAAAGCAGACGCGTTAGAAGAATCAGAGCCAATTTGAATGCCATTTAAGTTATTCACCGGACTGGATCCGGCAGTTGCTTTAATCTGCGCGAACTTAACACTGGTCTGCCCGGGTTTTAAGGTTACACTCGTCGGAGTAGACGCATCCAAAGAAACATTAAGAGTAGGAATCACTCCGGTTGCCGCCACAATGCTGAACGGAGCACTATTGCCACAGAGTGGTTTGAAACTAACTATGGGGCTTGGTGTGCCTTCGTCACAAACTGAAATGACGTAATCGGTTCCCGACGGGACATTTGGCAATACGCCACTAAAGGAAAGCTGGGTTGATGCACCTAAAGAAGCTAGGGTTGGGACCAATTGACCGGCTAACGCAGATCCATTCAAATAGATCCTCATATCCTTGGGCGTAAACCCGCTTTCACTCCAATTGATGGCTATTTGGCCACCAGCTTTGTATGCCTCTCCCCCATTCGGAGAAGTAACGGTGATGGAGGGAACTGCCGAAGAAATAGTAAATGTAAAGGATTTGTTTATCTGACCGCTGGAGCAACCAAGAGAAGAATTTGCGCAATAAAAGGCCACCTCAATCTTATATGTTTGCGAGGCGTCGGATGACGCGGTCATTGCAACATCCCAATATCCAGTGCTCGAATTATAGTTAGCATTAAAGGATTGATAAACTCCGCCAACTTGAACAGTCTCTAGCGTGTTGCCGCTTGAATCAAGTTTGTACATCCACGCCTGAACATTAAATCCTTTTCCCGGAATTCCCGGAACGCCGGTTGAGCCGTCAAATGCTACGCCTTTCACACTGAATTTTATCGTTTGTCCGGCTGTATAAGTCGATTGACTACCAATGATAGTAGCCGAAGAAACCGTAAGGAGAGATTGAGTTCCACCAATAATGCTGAACGGCGCGTTGCTGTAATCGCTACTACCAGTTTCAACTTCAAGGATAAAAATCTTGTAATTGCCTAATCCCAATGTCTGTTGTATATCACCTCGATCGCTAGGAACTTTTACCTGGCCAACATTCCAGTAATAAACTTGTTTATCGGCGGCAACTCCTGTAACAGTTGCAATATTTCCTTGTCCAAAACCATCTTTGTCAGCAACGCTAATTGCATATGTTTTTCCAAAACTTCCCGTCGTCCATGTAATCGGTTGCGTAGAACCTAGCTGAAACTGCTCTCCTCCATTCGGAGAAAGGACGGTGATGGAGGAAACATTTTTTACATATGCAATCACTCGCTCGGTAAGTACTGTTCCAGTTCCGGGTACAGTATACATTGCTTTTATATCAGCATTTCCCTGCGAAATTCCATGAACCAAACCAGTTTGAGCTGAATCTCTGACAGCAGCAACAAGCGGATTTGAGCTTGACCACTGTGCAGTGATGAGTTGTCTTGCTGGCATGACTTGAGTGCAAAAAGCTCCCGAAGGACACGGCGGCATCGGCGGCTGATAATATGCTTTAAGTTCTCCGGTACCGCCAACGTACAGATTGAGACCCGACGGCTCGATTTGCAGATATCCGGCGCTTACGGGCGGTAAAGGATCTATGGGATACCCTACCGGTGTGCACAATGAAGCTATCTTTTTGCTGGTCTCGGGTCCCACAATGCCTACCGCTGATATGCCGTATTGATTTTGAAAACGAATAACCGCTTCCTCGGTGAGCACTCCGAAATAACCGGTTACCGGAAGATCGGGATAAAGCTGGCGAAGAAAGCGCTGGAGTATACTTACTTCTCCCTTTGTCCAACTGTCGGACGATCCGCGATACAGGGTATTTCGAATCGTGGGACAATACGTTATTGCGGAAGAACTTGGAAGCGGCGGGGTGCTTGGCGAAACGCTCGTTCCTGTTCCCGTAAGCGCCGAATTCACGCTTGCAATCGTCCCCTCATCAGCCCCGAAAGAGCGCAAAAGGCCGATTATGGCGCTGATTTGGGACTGGGTGAGCGAGGCGGCCTCTGCTATTCCGACATTGCTGGATAAAAGAACAAGAGCTAGAAATATGGGAATAAGTGCTTTTTTCATAAAAAATTCCGCCTTTTTTAGCCGAAAGGCAGACACCGGCGATTATTCGTTAGTAAACATATCTATAACCACTATTTCCTTCTTACCACGTTTCTTGCTGATTCGACAATATGAGTTACCCCCATGCCGAAATGCTCTAAAAGTTCGGAAGGTTTACCCTCCCAACTTTTTAATTATAATTTTCTTGAAATAACCTTTTTAACTGCATCAACAATGTGTGTAACACCCATTTTGAAGTGTTCCAAAAGTTGGGAGGGCGCGCCGGACTCGCCGAAGCGGTTTTGGACGCCGATGAATTCAATGGGGACGGGATAGTTTTTTGCTAATACTTCGGCGACGGCAGAACCCATTCCTCCTTGAACTTGATGCTCTTCGACGGTTACAACTGCGCCTGCTTCTTTTGCAACCCGCACAATCGTTTTCTCGTCCATCGGCTTAATAGTGTGATTGTTCACCACGATTGATTTTATGCCCTCTTTTTCAAGCTCTGAAGCCGCAAGAATCGCGTTATGGACCAAAGGTCCACAGACAATAATTGCTACATCGAGTTTCTTGGAAACGGGGTTTCCACTCGGAAACCCCGTTTCCAAGTTGGAATCCCAAAAAATCTCCGCTTTTCCGACTTCAAACGGAGTTCCGTTCGTCGTAAATACCGGAGTTTTTTCTCGCGCGAATCGAAGATACACCGGCCCGTGAAGATCCGCCGATACGATTGTCGCTTTCTTCGCTTCAAGTGCATCCGAGGGAACAATTACCGTCATATTCGGAATGACACGTACCAGCGCAATATCTTCAATCGCCTGATGCGTTGCGCCGTCAGGCCCCACGGAAACCCCGGTATGCGCTCCCGCAACAATAACATGCCGCTCGTTATAACAAATCGTGGTTCTCACCTGCTCCCAATTCCTACCCGGGCTAAACATTGCATACGACGAAATAAAAGGAATTTTTCCGACCGCGGCAAGCCCGGCGGCAACAGACGCCATATTCTGCTCGGCAACCCCCATCTCAACGAACCGCTCGGGATACGCTTTTGCAAATGCTTCGGAGCGTGTTGATTCAATGAGATCCGCACAAAGCACCACGACATTTGGATTTTTTTTCCCCAATTCAATGAGGCCTATGCCGTAACCATCTCTAGTAGGATTTTTATCTAAACTTTCAAGGTCTAAAATATTTTGTGCAAGTTTTATTTGTTGATTAATAGGCATAGGCCAAGCCCTTTACCCTCCCAACTTTTTAGCTGAAAGGAAATTTTTTAAAGTTTTTTTAATCCATTCCTTTCCCCAGCCCGTCTTGAGGAACCGCTCTCGAGCCGCTGCATCATACTTATTATGGTGGGCTTCATAATACAGAAGTGCAAAAGGATGACGATCTCGAGTAGCAATCACCTTCCCTTGATTATGCAAAGTAAATCGCCTCTTTAAATCATTGCTCATTCCGACATATCGATCGCCATCCTTTTTACTTTCTATAATATATACATACCACATAGAATCTATCAATTGAAAAGTTGGGAGGGCGAGCCGTATCCGTTTCGCGTCGGCTTTTGCTCGAGGGATTTGAGATCGGTGATATTTTCTACGAGTTTTGCGTTTGGGTTAGAAGACACACAAAAAATTTAAAAGTCAAAAGGATATTTGACAAATTTAAAATTCATAAAAATTGAAACGATATAGTTTCTGCAATTTTTTAAAATCCCGAATATCGAACGTAAGAAGCGTACCAACACGCTCCGACTGCATTATAGCAATAATGCTCGCATCCACAAAGCTTATATTCTTTTCTTTACTATTTTGAAAGATGCGCCACGATTCACGCTGGAGCAATTCGTCAACATGAATAATTGTGATAAGGGAATTAGTGAGCAGATGCTCGCCTACCTCAATTGCCACCCTCCTGCCTCTTCGTTGCGAAAGCACGGTGACAACCTCGAGAAAAACAAGATTTGAAATCACCAAAGGCGTATCTTGCGAATCAATCCCGCGCGCAGGGTCAAGCGCGCGCGTATGCAATGTATCCGAAGAATTGAAAAGCGCGACGAAATAATTTGAATCAACAAAAACGCGACTATTTTCCGCCATAGAGATATGCGTCGAGATTGGACGCTAAATCGCGCGGACCCTTCATTCCTTTCGCATTTATCCGCTTTGCCGCGTCAAAAAGACTTTTCTTTTGAGGATGCTCCACCATTCTTTCCATTTTTTCTCCCAAAATACGCCGAATAATTTCAGAAGTTGTGGTGCGCTTTTTTTGCGCCTCTTTTCGCAATATTTCAATTTGCTTTTGAGGCAAATAAATTTGAGTTCGGTTCATATAATTCAATTATACATCGCGATGTATATATGTCAAACCCCGTCACTACAATTTCGACCCGCCTGCCATACGCAATCGCACGGAGTTACCGAGTAGTCCAGCGTCTTTACAGAACTTCGAGCGGTTTCTTGGCTTGTGGATAGGCATATGGCGGGCAGGCTGATTCTTTTGCCGCCCTAACGAGCTGGCGCGAATCAGTATGAATTTAAGAAATGAGGTTCTTTAGTATCAGATGGAACCACGTACGGCAGTCGAAATTTAGTGCGGGGTCAAATCCGCGCACAAGACAACAACATTTGGATTTTTCTTCCCCAACTCCAAAAGCCCGTCGCCGTAACCGTTTCGCGTCGGCTTTTGATCAATCGATTTAAGATCAAGGAGATTCGGTACAAGTTTTGCGGCGGGATTTACGGGCATAATTTTTTGAATGATAATTCTATCTCTTTTATTCTCTGATTTGATAGTTACTGCGGCAATGGACGGGATTCATAGCACACGCCGTAGTGTCGAAGTGATTCCGTCGCTTACGCGCCGCAAGCCCGACGACACTCCTGTCTTACCCTCTGGTTTTCCTCCTTCGCGGACGGTAATCGACACGATCGCAAGCGGAGTGAAATCCGCAAATGTCCGTATCACGAAAGAATTAATCGAGAAATCATACAATTCTTCCTCAAATCCCTCTCGTCCGGAAACCGCTTTCGACCCTTTTTTAAAAATTACTATGCGGCCGTCACGCTGTCCTTTTGCACGAATGAGCGTAAGCGCCTCAAGGTACTCACGGAAATTTACGCTCGGAGGAATAACGTTTACAAATACTTCCCTATATGCACTCGATTGCGAAGCTCCGAACTCCCTCGACGATTTATATTCCTCAAAATCGCCAGGGTACTTTATTTCAAACCCATATTTTTCATTCCGATATGTCTTCCAGCCCGATACATTCGCAGTAATCCCGGTATCGTCCGAAAGATATTCCTTCCGCGCGACAAACAATGGCGCCGACTGGATAGCATCAATTTCATTTATCGCGGTATCGGCTTTTTTTAAAAGAAAAAATGAAACCGCTCCCGCAATCACAGTGAGAAGAAGAAATGTCAATACTGATCGCTGATTTAATCGTGAAAATGTTGATTCCACAAGAAAATTTTACTTGCTAACAATTTACCAACCAAAAAGTAACTTCATTGATGCTCACTCGTTATCTTCCCCCGAAGGGTGCAGAGCTGACACAACGACATCTTTGTTCATAAAATCTTTTACGCGAATTGTTTCTAGCATAGAAAATTGTTAAGCAATTAATTTATAAAAGAAAAAACTGACAAAAAATATATATATAATAGAAGCGGATAGAACGCCTTTGCCAAACGCGGGGTTTGTCTTTCGAAAAATGAAAAATATCAGTCCGTTAACAACTAGCCCTAATAATACAGTAGCAATTATTAAGAAATATTCGTCGGATCGAAGTTCACGATACCATCCTAACTCGAGAAAAAATAGTATACCAAGGAGTGTTGTCACACCTAAAATAAAAACAGCCAAGAAAAAACCAGAAAAAGAACTAAAAGTTTTGTGGTTATTCATGTTCACTTGTTATTTTCCCCCGAAGCGTACGAAGCTGTTTTAATGCCTCGTGAGCCTCTTCTTTACTAAATGTTTTTGAATGCCATTGGTATTTAAATTCCATAAAATCAACACCTTTGCCCGGAATCGTATGCGCAATTATTGCAACCGGCTTTTCATAAACCGCGCGCGCGGTTTCAACCGCGTTTACGATTTCTCTCATATCGTGGCCGTTTATTTCCAAAACATGCCAATTGAACGCTTCATATTTTTCGCGGAATGGTTCGAGAGGCATTACGTCTTCCGTCATCCCATCGATCTGAATGTTGTTGCGATCAATAATTGCCGTAAGATTATCAAGTTTCAATTTTCCCGCAAGCATTGCGGCTTCCCACACCTGCCCCTCTTGATGCTCGCCGTCTGACATAAGGCAATACACCTGATTCGGTTTTTTGTCCATTTTAAATCCAATCGCCATTCCGACTGCCTGCGAAAGCCCGGAACCCAAAGGCCCGGACGTTGTTTCAAGCCCCGGAAGCGCGGTCCTATGGGGATGGCCTTGAAGCCGAGACCCAAGCTTTCGGAGTGTTTTTAATTCTTCTTTTGGGAAATATCCCGCGTGCGCCATGGCCGCATACATCACCGGACAAATATGGCCGTTTGAAAGAATAAGGCGATCCCGCTCGGGCCAATCCGGCTTTTTGGGATCGTGTCGCAAAATATGAAAATACATGGCAGTAAAAATATCAGCCATATCAAGAGGCCCCGCAATATGCCCGGATCCCGCATTGATCACCATTTCCACGGTGTCATAGCGGATACGGGCTGCTATTTCTTCCAAAAATTTAATTTTTTGTTCTTCTAGATGTGACATAGTTTTGCTGTCCCGACTTTCATATAAACTTTAAATAGGAAGTCGAGGATCCTCGATTTTGCAACTCCGGCTTTACCGGAGACAAAATCGGGACAAGCTCTTCGAGAAATTTAATTTTGTCGTCGGTAAGCATAGAAAATTCTTTTGAAACTACTTGGAAGCTAATCTTCCAAGTGCTGGTTTGCTATTTTTGGCTGTCGAATTTAGTTATAACTCGCTTCCACGAAATGTCCTAGGGCGAATAGCACCCCTTAGGAGGTTGTGAACGACCGCGCCCCGTATAACAGGTTACTGTCATATAAGTTATCGGAAGGCCATGTAGCCTTATCTCAGCAAAACCGTTAGAGCTTTTATCATGAGAACTTTTATATGAAGTTATATAAGATATAAAATCAGGATTACCGGGAATTTCATTGATATTCTCTGGCAACGTTTCGTTCTTAATATAGTAATCGGAAAGCGACGCAACAATTTTTTTCTGTATAGCAAATGAATCTTCTACCTGCTGTTTACGTGCCACACTCTCAGCCATTTCTTGCCGGTAAATATACTGTGTCAGCGCTATCCAACCGACGACGCTACAAAACACAAAGATCAACAACCAAACCGATGTATGAGATTCAACGGCGATATCTTTCGATCTATGTTGCTCTACAATGAGACCCCCTCCAGCAAAAAGAGCAACCAGCAGAGATGGCACAGCGAGTAACAGAGATCCAAGATATATAACTAACCCTGCAAGCCCAACCTCAACTCCACGAAACGTAATTGCCATCGCGGCCACTATTGCTACATAGTGAACAGCAACAAGCAAGGGTATGAATACAATCCAAGAAACGACAAGTGACTTCCGAGCAGTAGCTACTGCCACACAAAAAGTGATTAAAACGCCTAACCCAAAAAACAATAGCAGTAACGGCAGGCCTCCACCTAGTAAAGCAATCCAATCATCCAACCCCAAATTAATACCAAATGCCCATTCGGGTAAGAAATACTCAACGCCTATAAAAGATAGGACCAAAAACCACGATAAACCGAGATACCATAGAAAATTCCTAAAAACCAGTTTCATAATAAAATCTTCATTTAGTAAAAGATTATACGAGATTCGACCCCGCAAGCTCTTCTAAAAATCTTACTTTGTCTTCGGTGAGAGAGGACATAAAAATTTAACTCAATTATACCCCACCCCATTCTTTATGTGAAATACCGGCTTGACGCAAAATCTCAACCACAAGATGTTTTGAAATATCGCCCCGGTGCGGATTAGGGATACGAACCTTCAAGTCACCTTTTACCATAAATAAATGACGGCCACCTGAATAGGGGCCATCAAATCCTAAACTCCGAAACTTCTGAACCAATTTTCTCCAGGAAATATTCTTAAGCATGCTTCACGAGCTCACGCCGGTCAACTTTAATTACAAAGCCCGGGACTTTTTCGTGATTCCTTACCTTAAGCAACAACCAATCCTCAAGAACCCCTTGTAACTCTCTTCGACAATCCTCAAGGTTTTTTTCATTTGCCCATACACCCCGCAACCCCGGGACTTCGCCAAAATAACTCCCATCTTTCAAAAATTTATACCGCGCCTCTTTCAATTTTTTAACAATGTATTCGCTTAACATACGTAATCATATTACCATATTTTAAAAATTAACACAATCAGGCAATCTCCTCAAGAAATTTTATTTTTCCTTCTTCTAAATGCGACATAATATATTACCTTAAGATAAGATGTGTCCGGATTATCTTAACTTCTTTACAAAAAAAATTCCCAAATATCTCTTTAACCACACCAGTATACCAGCGATAAAAAATAGTCCCCCGACAAAAAACCCGAAACTGAAAAAAGTTGTTAATGTGGTACTCTCTATCATATATGACAGTATATCCAAAACGGCCAAGAGAAGTCCAAAAGCAATCAACAACACCGGCTTATAAAAACGGAGCCGCGTAACAACTTCTTCTCTAATGCGACCGAAGAAAAAACCATACAGCAGAAACACTATTCCAAGGGACAAAATGACCGCAGCAATTAGCGCTGATGGCAATCCCAAAAAAAGGTATCCAAAATCCTGGCCCCCATTAGGCAAAAAATCGGTCTGCACAAAACCTATGAAGATTGGTAATGAAACACTTATCAAAAACGCTCCTCCGATATAAAAGGCTATTCTTTTTCTTCTAGAAGAGGGGTTGTCTTCGTCCACGACAGATGATGGATTTTCTTTATCTCTAAAGGAATTCAGCATAATTTATTTTCTTGCATACAAGATTAATTTTGTTCGGAATTTAGTGCGGGGTCTTCGATAAGAGAAGGCATACATTTATTTAGCGCCTGTTGCCGCGGTCAATTTCATTTGCATACCGCTCTGATTCCCCGGCTTGCCGCATTTTCATCGCAAAATCCTCACGCGCGGCGCCAATACCGTCATTTCGCTGTGCTATAAGCTGATTGCGCGCACGCGCTTTCTCGTACGGAGGCAGATGCGTATTATCAAGACGATTCATTTCTTGACGGAAATATGATTCGGTCCTCTGAATACTTGCATGATACTCCTGATATGCCTTTTGCCGTAGCGCCTCGGCCTGCATCCGATACTCACGGCTTGATTCGTAGCGTCTATTCTCGTATGGATTTTTCTGCCTTATGACTTCTTCGATGGCGACTTGAGCCGCAACTCCAATAACCCTATCCCATTCACTCGTATTCCTATGCCTCGAATCGTGGTAGGCGCTCGCCTCAGTCGCAGACAAAATTGTTCCAGCGGCCGCAAGCATCAAAATTCCCTTTCGAAGTCCTTTCGGAATCTTATCTATTGTTGAAAGAACGCCTTTTGCGGCATCACGTTCACCATTCTGCATGTTCTCAAAAAATGCCTCTCCGCCTTCGACATTTTCTTTTTTACTTGGAAGACGTTCTGCCATATTATTTTTCCTCCCCTTTAGCTGCCAATTCTTCTAACTCCTTTTTTTCTTTCTCCAACAATTCTTTCCACGCCGCCTCATCCCCGCTTTCCAAAATCTCTTGTTTTGCTTTAATATTTTCATTCAATTTCAATATATCTTCCGGGGACGTTTCAAAAAGCCCAAGTAAAAAAACCTGATAATCAACAGGAACCGCATCAAGCGTCTTTATCCAGCTCGCTTTTTCCGCATCGGAGAAATCCTCATACGCGCTTATTGCTGATATAAGTTTTTCTTTTATTTCTTCCTCCGGTACCATTTTTGTTGTCCCTTTTTATCTCGTTCGGTGCTGCCACGGCTCGCCGTAGGTTTGCACACGTTTCTTGCCCTTGCGCTTCTGCACGCTTGCGGTCTTCTCACGAGCGATCAGACCGAAGGCATTTCTAATGCCGCTTTCAAACTGAACGATGGGTAGGAAGCGTTTCGCGTTGTCGCGAACGAGCGCGGCAAGGTCCACCGCGCCGACGAGGAGCTTCTCGTCAAGCGCAACATAGACGGTCTTGCCGCGATACTTCTGCCGGACGGCGAAGTCGCGGAGCTCGCGGTGAAGCCAGTGAAGAATCAGTTCGTGCCGGATGAGGGAACGAAGTCCGGGAACGGCCTTCCCCACCCGACTGATGAATTGCTGGGCGATGCGGATCGCCCGTTTCATCCGCGGATCCGGCTTCACGATCACGACGCCATTTTGGATTATCTCAACGTGAGACATATGATTTGATTGCTTGGTAAATTTATTGAAGTCCGACTCGATAACTTCAATCAAGTAAAACGCCTGTTCGAGTCTGAACGATTAATCGCAATCCGAAAATAAACGAAAGCGCACCATATACAATAAACATAAACAATAGTACATCTTCCTGAAATGCAACGAATGTTATTCCGTCTTGATAATGGTAATATCTCCCATCCAAAAATAAACCATATATAAATACAGCAACCAAAAGAAACAAATAAAATTTGATAAAGATAAACAGCGCGGCAATCAAATTTTTCCCAGCCAAAATATGTTTTTCAACATTCTTATACGCAACTACAGTCATAAAAAACGAAACAATATAGAACGGAAGTAAAAGCACGAAAAAATCAGGAATTACTGAATACTGGCCTTGCTGAATTAACTCCTCGAAAAGCGATTGCAACGCGGAAGGAAAAAAGGAAGTAAAAAGGAGCAATATGAGATCGTCACTAAAAAATTGTAACCCCATGACTACCACGACTGTGGACAACCCCAGAAAATTCAAAACCCCAAAAAGAAAAAGATTTTCACGACAAGGCGACGATAAAAAATATCGTTTTACAAATGCTGCACTAATTTTTTTGTATGTCTGCATTATATTTATTGAATTATTGAAGTCCGACTTCGATAATTTCGATGCGAGTCACCATTTCTACGGTATCGTAACGGATCTTTGCCACGAGCTCTTCAAGAAATTTTACTTTTTCTTCGACGAGAGGAAGCATGGACTCGCTCGCTAGCCGCCCAGAAACAAGAAATAAATCAGCGCAAAAAATCCGACAACCACAATTACAATTACAATAGCGGGCGTTGGAATCTTTTTATTGGTCTGCGTGAACTGCAATGACCATGGTTGTCGTAACGCAAGGATAAGGAATAGGATTCCGAGAATGACCGCTGGAGCAAAAATAAAAAGCGCTATAACGGCAACTCCTAATCCATATCCACCGGCGGGTTCGACGGCTCTAAAGTAAATCACCACCCATACCGGAAGTAATGCGAGGATATAATAAATAATTTTCTTAATATTCATAGTACTTATGAGATTTACGAGGTTACGAGGTTAAACCTCGTAAGATTTCAATTGATGATTTCACATCGCGGCTACTAAAAATATATTTACCGGCGGCAAGGAGATTCGCACCCGCTCGCACAACCTCTTTCCCTGTCTCCTCATTCACCCCTCCATCCACCTCTATTATGCACTTTGGGCAGGATTTTCGAAAGTGGACCCCGCACCTTTGGTGTACAAAAGGTACGGGGTGAATAATTTTTATTCCAAAATCACTTGTTTTTTTCTCTCATCGAAAGTGATTTTAAATTTTGCAAAGAAGTTATCGCGTCCGAGTAAACTAAATGAAACCGTAAATTCGCGGGAGAAAACTATCGTGCATCTAAATTTCTTTTTTCCCACCCTGGCCGATATACGGTGCAGATATCCAAGAATTCTTCCGCCGATTCCTTCAAGATAGAATGGCTTTCCCTTCTCTATAGTAATATCAAGGTACTCAGCAATTTCTGGCCTGAAAACAGAGAAAGACGCTCCTGAATCAACGAGCGCCTTTAGGGTAATCGCCCCCTTCTTATTTCCCAATGTGATATCAACTACCGGATAAAAAGTGCTCCCTTTTTGGAAATAAGGGAAAACGGTTCTCATAGAATTCCAAGAATATATGGGCCTTCGTCCTTCCTTGGCACCAGCATGACGGAGGGCTTCTGCTTGAATTTCTTTCTTTTTAACTTCTCCATCAGTGACGGGAGGGTCCCCCCAGATTCAATTACCTGTCTATCGAGAAACGCCACCCATTTTCCCGCGAATCGCTCTAAATTTTTTACTGACGTTGCACTATTCATATCTTTATTATATAGCATCGCCTCAATTTTACAACTTTCCTTTAACGACCATATCTGCCACCTCCGCATTCACTCCTCCATCCACTTCTATTATGCACTTTGGGCAAGATTTGCGTAAGGAAGCTATTTTTATCTATTGAGGTTCAACCTCGATAGATTATTCGATACTTTGTAATGATATGATGACAGATTGAATATCCGGAGAATCGAAAATATATTTACCGGCGGCAAGGAGATTTGCCCCTGCTTTCACAGCCGCCGCTCCGGTTTCCTCATTCACGCCGCCATCCACCTCTATTATGCACTCCGGGCAGGATTTGCGTAAGGAAGCGACTTTCCCCATGGTATTTTCGTGCATGGGATTTCCCGAAGGGCCGGGCGGTACCGTGAGAAACAGAAAAACGTCGGCTTTCCCGATATAAGGTTCAAATGCCTCGGCGGATGTTTCCGGATTTACGGCAACGCCAAGCTCAATTCCACGATCGCGGCACTTTTCACGAATGAGATCAAAGTTTTGTATTGCTTCTGCGTGGACGATAACGCGCTTTACGGGAGGCATAAGCCAGTCGTCAATCACCTCATCGGGGTTGGAAACCATCAAATGAACTTCGATATTCAACGGGGTTTCAAGATTCAAAAGATCTTTTGGATTTCGCCACGTCTCGTGAGACGAAAAAACGCCATCCGTAACGTCAATATGGCACCATTTAGCATATGGCTCCACTTTTTTTATCCGTTCCTCTACTTCTGCAAACGTTTTCGCGTTTATTGAAGGAATGATTTCTACCATAGGAATTATGCTGCTTTGCCTTCGCCCTGTTTGTTCTTATTCTCAAGATCCCGTATGAATTTCATGACCTCTTCGTCGTCTTCGAATGGCTTTTTTGTTCTCGCTCCTTCCTCTCGGGCTTTTTGCGGTGCCGGTGTCTCCTTCTTTCCATTTTCAATTCCTACTCGCCGGAAATATTCTTTCGCCTCCGGATCCCTACCAAGCGCTTTTTCGTCCTCCTCGTGCGCCTTCTTTACCAATTCTTGAAACTTATTACTGCCCACGCCGAAACCGTCTATAAAATCCTTGATGCCCTGCGGAACCCGGTGATGCCGAGAAAGAATAAAAAAATCTTCCTGCTTTTTCGGATCTAAATCATCAAACTTCTGCAAACCCTCTTTTTTCGAGGGGTTGTCCTTTGCCGCCTCATGCAATTTCATCAATGTCTTTGCAAGGGCGAGCGCGACATTAAGCTCATACGTACGCCCTCCATCTTCCGATTGTGAAACTACCTCCTTCTTTTGCCCCTCCACTTTTTTTCCTTCGCTCATACGAATATATTAATTGGTTAATCATCACACTCAAAATGAGCGCGCACATCGAAATTCCGTATCTCAACGTCTTTCAGCTTCCCCAAACGCCTCTTGTGCCGTTCGCCTTTCGAGAATTTCGCTGCGAGCCACGCGTCAACAATATCTTTCGCATAGGCCTCGCGAACCAAGTCAGAAGGAAGAACAAGAACATTAGAATCTTCATGTTCTCTGGATTGGATCGCCTGCTCTTTTGAAATGCTCAACGCGGCGCGCACCGCCGGAAACTTGTTTGCCGCCATATCCATGCCGTGCCCCGAACCGCAAATCAAAATTCCCTTGTGTTCGCAGGGTTCTCCCGCGACCTTCTCGGAAACAGCAACGGCAAAATCAACATAGTCGTCTCCTTCGTCGTATGTAATCGCACCGAGATCCTCAAACGCAATATTCCCATCCGAAAGATGCTTTTTTATCGTATCTTTTAACTTAAAACCTCGATGATCCGCGCCAAGATATATCATATCTTCATTATACCGAAAACAAGAAAACAAAAAAGCGGGCGTCCATTCCACATATTCCCAAAAGCGAGACGGTATAGTTTGCGACAATGGGCGGATACATTTTTCTTATTCCCCATCACAAAATTTGTACGTCGAGGTAGCTCTCTTTCGAAAACCATTGATCGGCTGGTCAGCATGGTTTCCCTCGCGACGCGACGTCGGGGGAATGACCAGCCGATCACTGAGCATGACCGCTCGCTGGAGCGGTCATGTGTGTTTTCGAAGAGAGTTACCGAGAAAACTGCATACATTTCATTTTCTCTTTTCCAATAGCGAGGTGTGATATGTGTGAGACAATAGTCGGAACGATTTGCTTGGTTTCCTCGACGTAGCGTCGAGGAAAAATCGTTCCGACTCCTTAGTGAGCTTCACCGCAGGAGTGAAGCGAGCGGGTCTCACACGTATCGCACCGAGTTAAAATTCCCTCTCCTCAATATGCTTCCGTGAATGAATCTTTATGTTCTGCAAAATTCCGATGCCCGCCAAAATACTCACCAAACTCGAACCGCCGTAGGAAACAAACGGGAGCGTGATCCCCGTAATAGGCATAACGCCCATATTCATCCCGATATGAACGAACGCCTGGGAAAAGATAAACGCCGCAAACCCAAGAACGTAGAGGCGCGAAAAACTGTCGGACGACTTCATTCCTATCCAGATGATCCGCGCGAGAAGAACTAGAAACGAAAAAAACATGGCCGAGACCCCGACAAATCCCCACTCCTCGGCAAACGCGGCAAACACAAAGTCGGTCTCCGCCTCCGGCAAAAAATTCAAATGCGACTGCGAGCCGTATCCGAGTCCTTTTCCCCACACGCCGCCCGAACCCACCGCAATCATTGACTGAATCATTTGGTATCCCGCGCCTTTCGGATCGCTATACGGATTCACAAAGCTTGTAATCCGGGCCTTCTGATATGGCGCCAGAAGAAACGACCACGCGATCCCGGCGACTAAGACACTCACAATGCCGAGGAGAAAAATATGCCGCAACTTCATGCCGGAAAAAATAATAATCGAAAGCCAAATGGCGACGAGAACGAGCGCCGATCCGAGATCGGGCTGGAGTAAAACGAGAAATGTGGGAATCAAAAAATAAATACCCGAAACAATGAGGTGCCGAATCCGATAAATCTCGATATGCCGGTTTGAAAAAAACTTTGCAAGGAGAATGACGAGCGCGAGCTTCGCAATCTCAACGGGCTGGATAAAAATGTTTCCAATCTGAATCCATGCCGAAATCCCGCGAAATGTCACTTTCGAAACAACGACGAAAATAAGAAGAAAGACCGATATAAGATAGAGGCCGAGAACGACCCCGGACTGCGCCCGGAAAAATCTGAAATCAAGAAAGCTCAACGAAACAAGCGCGGCAAACCCTATCGCGGACCAGACGAGCTGCCGCTCGAAAAACGGAAATGTGCTCGCATCGCGAAGAGAAAAAAGCGTCACAAGCCCCATCGTGATGAGCACCGCGACCGCTCCCAGAAGAAACCAATCGAAACGGCGAAAGTGCTCAAGGAATGTTTGCATTTTATGCTGACGGAGATATAACAACTCCAACAATTACTGCGGCCGCAAAAGCCACGTCGGACTAAACGTGCTCACCCGCGGCGCGACGATGACAGAATCGACCCCTCCGGCGACGACCCCGGGCCATACCGTTCGAACCTCTCGATCGGTTCTCGTGAGAAACCGCTCGACAATCGTTTTATTCACACCGATGAGATTTTCATTTTTGTCGAATAGAAGAAAACTGACGTCAACGGTGCGAAAATCAAACGGCGAATCGTTGAAAAGCTGGGTCTCGACAACGCTTCGGGAGGTCGACGCGGTCTCCTGCTCGAGCTTGTATTCTTTCCCGTGGACAGTGATATTGGGAGGGCTTTCTTCATACAACTGCCACTGCGATTTTATGATTGAAAATTCCACTTTTGTGGGCGTGCGGGCGACGGGAATATTCGCTTCGACGATATACGTCCGCTCCTGGGGATAGAGATATGTCCTTCCAACGCGCTCGGCCACTACTCCCTTTTCGTCAGACAACGTAAATCGATACTCGAGCAACGGAGACGCAAGTATTTCATTTGTATTCTTCACAAACGCGGCAGCGTCTACGACGGTGTTTACGACGGGCACCGCTCGCGCCCAAATAACCGATACGTCTTTCGGGTTCTTCAATTCGCACGGGCCGCACGGGCCTCCGCAATCAACCGCGAGTTCGTCTTGGTTTTTAATATTGTCCGAGCAGGTCGGCGGCGCCCTAAACCGCCAATACGAAACCGCCCCGAAGATGCCAAGGAATATAAAAACGACAAGTATAGCTCCGATCCGCCTCTGGGAACGCCACGAGAACATATATCAAAATATACCATGACGGGAATCATAGGGGAAATAAATCCGGCACCCCGCCGGAGAAACAAATAAAAATTGCTGGCAGGGGTAACCTGGCGAACCCTACTTTCCCGAAGCGCTAGGCGCTCAAGTATCATCGAGGTTTTGCGCTTTCACTTCTCTGTTCGGAATGGGAAAAGGTGGAGCACGCAAAACTTAATCACCAGGAAACCCACACCAGCAACGCTGTGTGGGATTCTGTTGGGTATTGACGTCAATAAACTGTAAAATCTCGGATGGTGAAAGAGAACGATCTATTAGTACCGCTCGGCTCAAGCCCTTACGGGCCTTCCACCTACGGCCTATCAACGTAGTAATCTTCTACGGATCTGCGATACCTAATCTTGAGGCGTGTTTCGCGCTTAGATGCTTTCAGCGCTTATCACAACCGAACATAGCTACCGAGCAGTGCCCTTGGCAGGACAGCTCGTAGACCAGAGGTTCGTTCATCCCGGTCCTCTCGTACTAGGGACGAGCCCTCTCAAGTATCAACGCCTGTGGTAGATAGGAGACCAACCTGTCTCACGACGGTTTGAACCCAGCTCGCGTACCTTTTTAATGGGCGAACAGCCCAACCCTTGGAAGCTTCTTCACCTCCAGGATAAGGTGAGCCGACATCGTATGTGTCTCTGTTATTACTAACAGCATGGACTATATCTTCATCCAGTTACAATTTTTAAACTGTAAACTGGCGGTGGCGTATTAGCTATTTCCTTGTTCAACGGAAACAACTCTGTCCTTCAATATTATTTTAGGACAAGTCTCTACGGGGTTATCAACCTAATTTCTTTATCAGAGCTTCAAATTTCTCCTTAAGCTCTTTTTTCTTAATTGAATTTAATTCATTAAGATTAAGAGAACGCTCAATATCTTCGATTGTAGCAAGATACACCTTGAACTCTTCATTAATCCTATCGGATTTTTCTTGTTCAATCTGATCCTGGTCTCTATAAGATAATGGACCTTCTTCTCTTTCCATGATAATGAAATTTTAGTTGTCAACTTCCCACGGTATTACCCATATTATATCATATGGGCTTCACCGTTATAAGCCACTATTTTACTCTACCTATTTCGCTCCTAACGAAATATATAGAGCGGCTAATGCCATTACTGGCATGGCGCCCCGATATGTTGAGGTGCCGAACTCCGCCGTCGCTGTGGACGCTTGGGCGGAACTAGCCTGTTATCCCCGGGGTAGCTTTTATCTGATAATCTTTGGCCTTGTTCTAGCAAGCGCCATCGGTTCATTAAGCTCTGCTTTCGCATCTGCGCGAGATATCCCTCTTGCAGTTAAGCCGGCTTGTCCCTTTACAGGTCCAGGTCGATTTCCATCCGACCTAAGCCGACCTTAATAGGCTCCTCCATTACCTTTTGGGAGGAAAATGCCCCATTCAAACTGCCCGCCAGACACTGTCGCCTTCCGGTTTTGCCGAAAGGATTAGACCTTAAAACGTTTCAGAGTGGTATTTCACTGACGAGTCCATCGAAACCGAAATCTCGACTTCAATCTCTCCCACCTATGCTACGCAGAAAAACTCTAAAGCCAATATCAAGCTGCAGTAAAGCTCCCGGGGTCTTTTCGTCTAACCACAGGTAACCGGCATCTTCACCGGTACTGTATTTTCACCAGGCTCCTCGTTGAGACAGTTCTCCGATCGTTACGCCTTTCGTGCGCTCCGGAACTTCATCCGTTTGCTTCGCAAACCGCGGACCTACGCGGACTTTAAAATCCATCGCAGACAAACGCGGATAATACGAAACTCTTTTCTTTCGAAAAGGATTGGACTATATCTTTATCCACTTTCTATATGGATACTTGCGTGTAGTCTCTACGGAGTCCCTTTTAAAAACAAAGGGTTCCCTCGGTATTGCCATGTTCGCTTGCGCGAATTTAGGTTTCACCGATACAGCAAGTGCTTCAATGTTGATTACTCAACAAGGGGGCAAGTTCACTTACCCGGAAAGGAATTGCGCTACCTTAGAACGGTTAGAGTTACCGCTGACATTGACGAGGGCTTGGCACCTAGAGCCGCGAAGCGGCCTCTAGCGCTGACTTACGCTGACTTATTTTATCGCAGACTTACGCAGACACTTTTTAGCTGTCCGCGTCTGTCCGCGTCCTCCGACATAAGTCGGAGCAGTCCGCGTAGTTCCGCGATTGAGGTCGCTCCGCGACCGAAATGCTTAACCTTCTCGCATTGGTCAGGCGTCAGCCCCTATACATCCTCTTACGAGTTAGCAGGGACCTGTGTTTTTGGTAAACAGTCGCCAGAGATACTTTCGCTGCGGCCTCAACTCGCGCGTAGCGCGAGAAAATCCTAAGCACGAAATCCGAAAAACGAAACAAATTCCAAAACCTAAATTTCTAAATTCCAAACACGGGTTTAGAAAATTAGAATTTAGAATTTTGTTATTGTTTCGAATTTCGAGATTCGAATTTCGAATTTCCTTGTGCTACGCACAAGAGAGGCAGGCCTTATCGCGAACTTACGGCCGCTTTTTTGCCTAGTTCCTTAACGAGGACTCACCTGTTCGCCTTGGTCTTCTCGACCAACCCACCTGTGTCGGTTTCCGGTACGGTTTCGTATGTAATAATCTTAGACGGTTTTCTCGGAGACGCGCTTTGTTGAGTTTCGTGCCTCGCTTTCGCGAGTCACGCGCGGACCGACGCGGACAATTTTTTATCGCGGACTTACGCGGACACTTTTTGTCGGCGTTTGTCTGCGTTTATTAAAGTCGGCGTTTGTCTGCGGTGCCTCACAAAAGTGAGGCACGATTCTCGCTCCCATTTGGATATCGCTCATTAAAGAGCTCGAGCGCGGATTTGCCTACGCTCTATCCTCGAGGCCCGAACGTGAAATCCAATAATCCGTTCAACATACTGCGTCACGTCACGTCGTCGAATACATACGAAGTGCTGGAATATTAACCAGCTGTCCATCGGGTCCGGTTTTCACCATACCCTTAGGACCGACTAACCCTCAGTTGATGTTCATTGCTGAGGAAACCTTGGGTTTTCGGCGGTCCGGTATCTCACCGGACTTGCGGTTACTCGTGCCAACATTCTCTCTTCTATGCGCTCCAGTCGCCCTCGCGGGTCGACCTTCACTGCACATAGAATGCTCTTCTACTACGCATAGGCTTCATTGAGGAGGCGAAGAGCTGTGATACTACTTCGCCCGATATATTGTCGAGGTCGAACCTCGATAACTTTTTGATGAAAGAACTTTGAAACTACGGTCGAGGGAGACCTGGTCTCCCTCGACCGGTGGTCAGACGGCAGGATTCTTCACCCTTGCCGCGAGGAACCCTCGCGCTTTTCTACTGACGAGTTCCGTCTGACCGCGTTTTGGGGTGATGCCGGGGAATTGAACCCTCGCCAACCGCTGTACCAGCGGCGCCCTTTCGCCGGGCTCACATCACCGTGAACCTATAGAAAGTTGAAGCAGGGAACGGGATTCGAACCCGCGACCCGAGCGGATGCACCGCTCTGCTCTGCCGCTGAGCTATCCCTACCCGCAACTCTATTTTTTTACTGACGGTGTCGGTGCGCCGCAGCTCGACCCGGACCCGTGGTGTGGGACCGGGTAAACCGCGGTGATAGCATCCATCCCCTCGGTAAAAGGGACTTCCGCTACACCGACAACCGCCAGACGGGATGGGACTGGCCACCCTGGCCAGGGCGTTCTGGGGGCAACCCCCATACTTACATCTCCCTCCCCGCTCGAAATCGAAATCTCGAAAGAACATGGAACCGACAGGATGCCGACGCCACCCACCGAGACGATCTCTCGCGAGAATCCTCGGCATTCCCACGTGGCGCCGACATCCATCGGCGGGGGCGGGGGCGCGACTACTCGTCCCCAGAACTGCGGTCACTCGACCGCGACGAACGCCCCCTGACGGCCGACAAACTGCCAGACGGAATTTTGGCAGAGGCGCCGTAATGGCCGCCCCGCCGCTCTTTCCGTCCCGACGCAGTCATCGGCCATAAATCTGGCTGAGGCGGGGCGGGTATCTAATCCGCCTACCCGATACCAACTCGGGAATTTCTCCGCCTCAATGAATTTTTGGCAGGCCGGGGAGGACTCGAACCTCCGGCTTCTCGCTTAACCACACAAGGTTCCAGGCCTTGCGGTTGCGAGCACTCTGCCGACTGAGCTACCGACCTACCACTCTTTGCATACTGCCGAATCGATATCCGAAGTTAGAATCGTTAGATCGTCCGCCCTAGGCGGACTTGTTAAATCGCGTCGCTTGTTCAAGCCGTTGAACAATTCTTCGACTCTCGACTCGACAGTATGCTACCACTAATAATTTCACAATGAGTTCAAATCGTTTTTGTCTCATCGAGACAAAAATACCTTAAGCTCACTTCACAATGAGTTGTTTTTGATTTTATCCGACAATGGTCGGCAAAAAATACAATTTCAACCCATCTCACAATGAGCTAGTACGTCAGCTTTTCGACAATAGGCGAACAAAATTGCTTGGTCTTTCTCCGCCGACTGGCGGAGAAAGAATTTTGTTCGACTCTTAGTGAGTCCCGCGCTGGACGGGACGAATCGTGTCGAAAAGCTGACGTACTAGCGAATAACTCCTCAATGAAGCCTACGCATCCGTAACTTCGGTACCACGCTTGAGCCCCGTTGAATCTTGGGCGCAAGATCTCTAGACGAGTGAGCTGTTACGCACTCTTTAAAGGATGGCTGCTTCTAAGCCAACCTCCTCGCTGTTTGAGAAATTTCACCGCCTTTCACACTGAGCGTGGATTTAGGGACCTTAGTTGACGGTCTCAGGGCTGTTTCCCTCTTGCACGACGGAGCTTAGCCCCCGCCTGCTGACTCCCGGCATAATTTTTGCGGCATTTGGAGTTTGGTTGGTCTGCCTGGCTTTCGCCATTACAGACCATCCAGTAGCTCTACCTCCGCAAAAACATAATCCGAGGCTAGCCCAAAAGCTATTTCGAAGAGAACCAGCTATTTCCATGTTCGATTAGCTTTTCACTCCTACCCACAAGTCATCCGAGAGCGTTGAACGACTCACCGGTTCGGGCCTCCCGCCGGTGTTACCCGGCGTTCACCCTGCTCATGGGTAGCTCACATGGTTTCGGGTCTTTTAAATTCTACTTTATCCGATCGTTAGAAAACGATTTAGGAAATCCTAAATCACCTTCGGTGATCGGATGAACGCGCTATTCACACTCGCTTTCGCTATGCCTCTGCGCCGTAGGCGCTTAGACGAGTAGAATCTAAAAACTCGTTGGCTCATTCTTCAATAGGCACCTGACCACCCAGCACCATTTTTACGCTCGAATCGAAATCTCTTTTTCGTCCCAATACTTTTTTGAGACAACAATGAAAAAACGACTCAAATGTAAAAAAGGTGCTGGGCTATCAGTCCTTGTAAGCGCATGGTTTCAGGTACTATTTCATCGCCCTCACCGGGCTGCTTTTCACCTTTCCCTCACGGTACTAGTTCACTATCGGTGTTCCGTTAGTATTTAGCCTTGGGAGTCTAGTTCTCCCTGTTTCCTGCCCAGTCTCCATGCGGGGCAGTACTCAAGAAAACTCCAACCCACCAAATTAGTAACTAGTAACTGGTTACTAACTTTGTGAGTAGGAGCCCCCCGACGTAACGTCGGGGGATCAACATAGGAGCATGCAATAGTTTTTGCGTACAGGGCTCTCACCTTCTGTGGCCGGCCTTTCCAGGGCCGTTCTGCTAACCAAATTGCACCTTTTTGTTCTCCCTCGGGTGACACTCTTCCATCGATTCGGTCTGAACCGATGGAAGAGCCCCCGATAGCTGATCTCTTACAACTTCCCGGCTTCCAAACGAAATAAAATCTCATCTGGAAACCGGGATCTGGGCTATATCCCTTTTCGCTCGCCACTACTAAGGGAATTATTCGTTGCCATGCAACGAATCGCGGACTTACGCTGACTTTAAATCGCAGACCTACGCAGACATCTATATTGTGTCCGCGTTTGTCCGCGTCCTCCGACATCAGTCGGAGCAGTCAGCGTTTGTCAGCGAATTTCGGTGCAAAGCAACGAAATTGGTTTCTTTTCCTCTGCTTACTGAGATGTTTCACTTCAGCAGGTATCGCTCTCTGTTGGTTTAGGACAGAGTCATCCCGTTTTAAGCGGGACGGGGTTTCCCCATTCGGACATCGCCGGATCAAAGGTTGCTCGCCACCTCCCCGACGCTTATCGCAGGCACGCTACGTCCTTCATCGCCTTCGGAACCCTAGGCATCCACCATGCGCCCTTATTTCTCTTTCACCATCCGAAACTTCACCTTGCCCCGACCCAAAATGGCGTCGGGGTTTAAAACTCGGATGGATCCTTATCCGCATCCACCGCTGGAACGGATAAGATAATACAGTTTTCTGTGTTTTTTTGACGTTTTAACCCTATTCAATTGTAAACGTTCTTTCCTTCTCTTCCATTGTATCCATTCCGCATGTCCGATTCCGATCTATCGGACACAGACATTCGGAATTGACTATTGAAACATCCCCGCACTAATTCCGTTTCAACTCATCGATGGTATCGAGATTATGCGCGCGGTGTCGCCTCATCGAGCGAACTCGATTCGGCTCCATTGGTACAAAAAATGGCATTTTATTCTGAATTAGTGAGGGATTCAATCTTTGTTCCCCATCGGACTTCGCACTACTCGTCCTCTGGGACAAAGATTGAAAAAACCGCTTTCTCCCAAGCGGCCCCTTCACGATTTCACCCAAAAACATGGCTTCTTAGCCATCTCCTCCGGGTTCTTCATGAGCCGCTCTAATATGTAGTTGGAAGATTGTTACCATTTTCGGTTTCCCCATTATAATCTCTTTGGTTTACGGTGTCAACGGTTTATCCCCATACCTTCCCGCGGGGTCTAATACCCATCGGGAAGGTATGGGGATTTACCTGTGGAAAAGGAAAACCCCCCGACGTTACGTCGGGGGGTTTTTCCCTTAGGAAAAAACAAGTTTCTATCTCCGTAACTCATCTTTCACCTTCTGTAAGAACGAAGCGGCAATATCCTTCCCGCCGAGGCCGAATGAAAGCGCAATGGCACCCGCAATAGCGAATACAATGCCAGTCATAACGGTCTGAATAAGCAGAGGAGCGATACCAAGCTGGATTAAAGCCGCGGAAATCGCGAATATCCAGATTGACCAGCGTATTGCGACTCCGGCAAGAGCGCCCCGATGTCCGGCCGCTTCAACCGATCCCCGAACAATACGCTCGGTTGCCTGCGCGACGAGCGCGGCAATAATGAGGATGAGTGCTGCCACTACAACGTTCGGGAGATATGTTAAAACGTCGCGGAGGAATCCGGCGATCGGCGCAAACCGCTCGCCAAGAATATTCACCGACGCGAGCAAAAACGCGACAATGACAAACCATTTGACGATTCCGCCGACGAATGCGCCGGTATTCAAGCGCCACCCCGCACGCTCAACCGCCTGCTCAAAAGCGAACTTCGCAAGAAGCGAGTCAATCTTCGTCGCGCGTATGAGCTGTTCAACCGCCTTGCCCAAGACAACGGCAACTATATACCCTGCAATAAATACGACCACCGCTCCGATCACGAGTGGCAAAAAACTTGCAACCGCGGCCGCAACCTGCTGAAGCGATACGACAATAATCTGACCCCATACGTCAATAGGCATAGAATTAGTGCTTTATTTTAATGTTTCGCTAAAGTAAATTCATGAAGAATAATCATCCGGGCAGGAAAATTCCTTTATATAAGGAAAGATTCGACCATCCCATGCCCGTTTTGTTGCTTTTTCTATTATAAAACATTATACTTTTTTGGGTATTCCCATTATCCCCAGCTCGATGTTAAAGACGTTAGAGGTGTTCGAGACGTTAGAAATGTTCGAACTGTTAACATATCGAACAACTCTAACAATTCTAACCGCTAAACCATGCTTTCCATAAATGACTTAAACCCGGGGTCTCTCGTCATTATTGACGGCGCTCCCTTCCAAATCCTTGAAGTAGCCCACCAGCACATTGGCCGAGGCGGCTCTTCAATTCAGACAAAAATCAGAAATGTAAAGACCGGACAAGTGCTTTCCCGGAATTTCAAGCCGGCGGATAAATTCGAGGAAGCGGATATCGAAAAGCGACCGACAAAGTTTATCTACTTTCACCCCGTTAGAAACAAAGCTTCTAACGGGGCAAGCCGAGGAGAATATATGTTCCAGGACCCGAAAGATCCGAAAAATCGATTCGAGCTTTCAGAGAACATACTTGGCGATAGCGCGAAATGGCTCAAGCCCAATATCGAGCTTACGGTGCTTTTTCTTGAGGAGGAACCGATCAACGTCATACTCCCGATTAAAATCGATTTCAAAGTTACCGAAGCCCCTCCCGGAATCCAAGGCGACCGCTCAAGCGCAGGAACAAAGTCGGTTACGCTTGAAAATGGAACAATCGTCCAGGTGCCGCTCTTTATAAATCAGGATGATATCATTCGAATCAATACCGAGACCGGGGAATATGCGGAGCGGGTGGAGAAGGCGTGAATTTTGTTACGGTTCCCTCGGTAATTCTCTTTGAAAACACACACGCCCCGTCCAGCGACGGGGCGTGTTCGGTAATCGATCGACTGCTCGCTTCGGCGAGACCATGCCAGTCGACCGATTAACGGTTTTCTAAGAGAATTGCCTCGACCGTAAAAAATTGTAAAATGGAAGGAAAAAATAAAGAAGTATCGAGGTTGAACCTCCATAATTTTGACGCGACGTCGGAGGATCCAAGCAAATTTTTCCTTGCATTATCTCAAATGCATATTGCCTCGCCGCGTAAGGTGAAAAATGAAAAACTCGACCTCGCTCGTTTGATCGCCCTCCTTCGAAGGGCTTGTTAAGATTGCAACTAACTTAATCAGCAAGGTTGAACCTCGAGGGATATTTTTCTCCAAAATAATATCCCAATATACCCCACAGCGGGAATGAAAAAGACGATGTAAGCCAGGATAGAATGTTGAGAAAAGAAAAGTTAATTCCGATGACAACCGCAGCATCAAAAAGGAGTTTTGGAATATTCAAAATCATTAAGAGTATAAGAATTCCCGCTGCCAACCAAAATTTTTCCGTCAGTTTACTTAAAATAAGACCTAAAAGAAAAAATATAAAAATTGGGATAAAATTTTGTAACACGACAAGAGAAAAATAGGCATAGGGTTTCATTAAAATAGCAAAGATAACTTGGGAAGAAATATTGCGTTTTAAGAAATGATTAAGTTCAATCAATCCAAACCCCGAGAGTTTTTCATAAAACGGGAAAGTCGTCCACAAAATTAAAAGAGCGAAAATGGGAATTAAACCGAGTAGAAAGTATTTTTTCATGTCTTTACCGAGTTATAACTCCACTAATCGAGATGTATCGAAGTTGGACCTCGATACGGTTTTGTACAATAAGGGATCCGATGGGGGTTAATTTTTATTTCGTGACGGAATTAACGTTGGAGTTAAATACTTATGAACTAACTCCTCATATTCGACATAAAGTTTTTTGTCAATCTCCCATTTTTTTTCTTCTAAAAGAGGTCTTGTCGATAACTTCTTATTACTGTCAAAATACGGCGGTTCACATATACGAAAGTATGGTTGCTCCCAACAGTTTATAAAGACAACCTTTGCATTCCAGTATTTTGCCACATGTTCAAGAATTTTAATACTTTCAAAATGTAATTCATTATCGGGCTTCCACCGAAACTTCACTTCCACAAATTCTGGCTTTCCTTTTCTGTCAATCACAATGAAATCAGGAATCGCGCGGATGCGCTCTCCTACTTCACTATACCGATCAAACTTCTCTTCAAGCTGCGTCAAATTCTGCACGATCGCCTCATATCCAAAACGATATACAATATTCCTTGATTGGCGCATCAATTCTTCAAATAAAGTCTCAGCCATGCGGCCTTTCAACATTGATTCGGAATTCATGAGTTTATTCGAGCTTTTGTTTTATTGAGGTTATCGAGGTTGAACCTCCATAATTTTGAGATCGTCGAACGGCGGTCTTCTTTTTTTCTTACCCTCTTGCGAGGTGATATAGTTTTTCGACAATGGTCGGCGAAATTTGCTTGTTCCGCCAAAGGCGGAAATTTCGCGACCCCTTAGCATGCGCGCCGCTAGAGCGCGCATGCGTGTAGAAAAATTATATCATCGAGCTATAACTTCACTGCCTCTCCTGGCTGGATTTTTTTCTGCTCCGGCGATCCTTGCGATTGAATCTGAGTGTTTGACGGTTTTGGCTGCTCGGAAACGATCGGCGTGCTTGGCGATTCCGCCGGACGAGATTCAACCGGCTGGGATGCGGCAGGCGGCGAGGCAACCGGCGATAAGACAACCGGCACTTCAACTTTTTGCGGCTCGGGCTTCAGTAATTCCTCAAGGGCTTTTCGAAGGCCGGTTGTGTCTTGGGGTTTCCGTTCATCACGCGGACGCGGAGCATTGCGCTCACCTCCTTCCGGACGCGGTCGAAGCTCGGACAAAGAAACTGGCTTTGAACTTCCTCCCCCTCCTCGAATTACCGGCTGGGTTGAGACGCGCTGGGGCGGACCGCGATGATCGCGCATCGGACGCCGATCTCTCCGGTCGTCCCGCCGCGGCCCTCGTTCATCCCGCCGTGGCCTTTGGTCGCCTCTTCCCGGGCCCGGCTGAAAATCGCGCGGCCGCTCGACCACGCTCGTGGGGCTCCCCGAAGAAAATTCAATCCCAATCGCCCCAAGCGTATCATCGAATCTCGCCCTCCCGACTTTCGGCATCCGGTCAGGCAAAGGCACGAGCTTTCCATCCTCGATTTGCCGCAAACAGCTCAAACAGTACACCGGGCGCTTCCCGTCCGGCTTAAATGGGACGGTCGCGGTCTTCCCGCAATTCCAACAGATACTTTCTTGCAGTTTGCCGTCACCAGCCGGCACGCCGTCGCCGTCGTCCGCTCCAACTCCGCTCCAGCGCGAAATTTTCTCCTCCACCTCCGCGCGTGGCCGCGCATAGCGCTCGCGCGAAACGCGAATCACCTTTTCCTTTGCGTCTGAAATCCTCTCGAATTCGAGAGGAGGGAGCGTTGTTGAAGAAAACGGCCGTGACGTCACTCCTTCGACCATGAGTTTCAAATAAATATGGTGGTTCGGAAGATTTACCAGATCCCCCTGCAAAAACTCGGGCGTGAATTCCAACTCGAGAAATTCGGCGTCTGTCGCGCCGACCCGAAAACTTATCATCGTCCCCACATTCCCGAACACCGCGTCGCGGACTTTCGTAGAGACGTCCGTTACAAGCTGACCTACGTATTGGTGCGCAAGTATTAGATTCAACCGATACTTGCGCGCTTCTGAAAGAATTGACGCGAAAGAATCGGTCGCGAAATTCTGAAACTCATCTACATAGAGATAGAAGTCGCGCCGATCCTCCTCGGGTATGCGAACGCGCTCCATTGCGGCGAGCTGAATTTTCGTAATAATCATCGCCCCGAGCAACGCCGAGTTATCCTCTCCGATGCGGCCCTTCGAAACATTCACGAGGAGAATTTTTCCCTCATTCATAAACTGCGGAATATTCAATGTTGATTTCGACTGGCCGACGATGTTCCGGATAAAGCTCGTATTCAGAAACTGTCCTACTTTGTTCTGAATCGGAACAATCGCCTCGTTCCGGAACTGATCGCGCCACGTCTCATACTCATGAATCCAGAAGGATCTGACGACCGGATCCGTGACGTTTGCAACGATTTTTTCGCGATAGTCCTTATCAACAAGAATCCGCGGAATTCCCAAAAGTGTTGTTCCGGGAGTATCCAGAAGCGCATTGACGCAATTCTGCAAAATGTACTCCATGCGCGCGGACCAGACGTTCGCCCAGATCTTCGTGAAAATGCCCATGAGATCGGAAACAATCAAGTGTTTGTACTTCGGATCCGGGGTCTCAAGAACGTTAAAGCCAATCGGGTATTCCGAATCAACCGGGTTGAAATATACGACATCGTTTATCCTCTCAGGAGGAATTTGAGTGAGGACTTCCTCGACAAATTCGCCGTGCGGATCAATTATGCACATGCCGTGGCCCGCGCGAACATCCTGCAAAGCCATATTTCTCAATAAAACAGTTTTTCCGACGCCGGTTTTTCCGATGACATACATGTGCTGACGCCGATCTTTTGACTTAATGCCAAAGACCCGCTCGTTTCCGCGGAAATTGCACTTGCCGATATAGGTGATGTCAGATGTTTTTTCTGCCATTATCGTATATTATACCACTTTTGCGACAAAAATAAATCCAGCACCTTCACCACGGGGTATTCTCGGGTGTGCTGGATAAAAGAGAGAAAGCGGTCAAATTTTCGCGCGTCCGGTCATCTAACTGTTTTCCGCTTGCCGAAGCAATGAAGATCGAAATTTGTGAGGCGCGTGCGGATGCATTTTTATGATGGGTATATACGGAATAATACCTTTTGCCATTTTAGAAACGAGATCTTTGCGAAGGGCATTTTGGTCGTATCCCGCACAGATCACATCCGGTTTCCATTTTTTGAGTACCGTATACGTTCCTTGTGTTGTATCCCCCAAGAGCGCTCTTGATACAAAAGGCAGTCGGCGAAGCGCCGAAATGCGTCGCCGCTCACTATGATATGGCTTTCTCTTTTTCAGCGCTCTAACGGCGCTATCACGCGCAGCAATAATAATAAGTTCGTTTCCGCGCTTTCGCGCCTGCTTTAAAAATGAAATATGCCCGGGATGCAAAAAATCAAACACTCCGAACACGAGTACCCGCTTTTTTTTCATATCGCCTAGATAACATTCTCACATTCTCAAGAATGTGAGAATGTTATCCTATCTCTTTAAGGTAGCACGCATCGTCCCACACTCATTCCGTCTGTGCCTCTTTCTAAGTCAGATTCTTCGCGCGGCAGCGCCTTCGGCTTACGCTTTCACAGCTCAAAAATAGTTTTGAATGAGAGAGGGACTCCGAATGTTTCTATCCAATAAATTTAAGGTAACATTCTTCGCACCAGATGTTTTTTTCCGGGCGGTCTGGGGCGTAGGTCGTCTCGATTTCCTTACCGCATTTTGCGCACTTCCGTTTGTAATACCGCACAACGAGATTAAAACCGTCCCGCCATTTCGTCATCCTGACAGACGGATGCTCGCGGGGAAGCGCTACTTCGTGCTTTCGGTGAAACTGGAGCTCTTGTTTCAGAATCCGAAAGTGTTTTTTATTCTTTGCGTCGTAGACGATCTTTTTGAGTATGTCCTCTTTCACGTCTTTTATGTCATCGGGAAGGTCACTCGCATCGATGATATCCCCGCTCACTTCCTCGACAGCGGTTTCCAATGGCCGCGTGTCATACCCGTATTTTTTTGCGCTATCGTAGTCATCATATCCCGCGTAGTACGGAATGTAGGACGCGCGATACGGAAACGCGTGATATTTTGGAGCAAAATACTCCCCGTAGTCGCCATCGGAAAGCATTTTTGTTCTGATGTCATCCACAATCCGCCAGTACTCTTCCGGCGTATACTGAACATTTAAGATGCAATACGATTTGCTTTGAAGCCCCACGCACCCGAAACACGCGGTCGAATTTCGCAAAAGCTCGGAGTATTCGACCTCCTCGCAATTTTCGATGTGTGCCGAGCCAATGCATTCATAATTATCCCCATCCCAAACATTCATAAGCTCATAACAGCGCTCATTCCCGATCCCGCCGAAAATATCAAAACATTCCGTAGCGGAAACGGTCCCCTCCGAGTATGCAAGGTTTTCGCTATCGTTAATATAGAATCCAAAGTATACGTTCTTAGAGTTCTCAATATAGTCGCCGAAACTCGCGACCGATTTTTGATTATTCGCGGGCTTTCGCGGGGCTTTGATTTTCAGTTCGTTAAATTCTTTCCTGAATTTTTCCAATTCTTTCCAAGAACCGATATTCATGGTTCGCATGAACTTTTCGTACGCCTCTTTCCCGATATATTGATTACGGACGTGATATTGCTTGTTCCGAAGGCCAAAAGACATAAAACAATTTGACGAATTGTGACAATCAAACAAAAAGTACGAATCCATGCAGTGCTTCGAATACTCACAGAAAAAACACCGGAACAAATGATCACTCAACCGCGAGCTGTAACACGTATCTGAACGATCAATGACAAAGCAGTCAATACAATTTTTATCCTCCTGACAGCACTCATGATAATAAAGATCTTCTCCGCCGTTTTGGTCAAACGTAAAGTAACAATTCTTCAGATTTTTCGATGTGTTCGTGTATTCGCTGCCCACGTTTGACGGGCTTGAAAAAAGATTCGGCCGCGGAACTTCGAGGCGAAGCTCGTGGAATTGCTCTAAAAAAGGCCGCGTAGGGTCATACTGCCTTCCATAGGACATCGGATCCCACTTGTCCGAATACCAAATCTGATGCTCGTAGACGTGAAACGGAGTTGTCGAAGGATACAAAGAAACGATTTTCTTCTTTGAATGTGCGGATGTGGTTTTGAAAAGCGTGTAGCTATTATTCGAGGCAAGGCGCCGGCGCCTGCGCTCCTCGGGTTCGAGCGTCGGCAACGGTACTTTCATCGACTTGTAAAACTCGACATCCTCCGGCCGGACATAAAATTTTTTCGACGAAAAACGGCACGTCTTTTCTAGACC
>Ga0082335_1000980_pt1 | contig 66204 bp, 64 predicted proteins | sample Subgrocontami58m_FD_72375 | JGI IMG/M metagenome (GOLD analysis project Ga0082335, IMG submission 72375) | Subsurface groundwater microbial communities from S. Glens Falls, New York, USA - GMW37 contaminated, 5.8 m (SPADES assembly) (version 2) ... | reverse complement strand
CGCCGGGCTCGGGCCGACCCTGGCTCGATCATCCGGATGGAGCAAGGCCCGAAAGCCCTCCACGGTCCCCGCGAACGTGCCCGGCTCGATCCCGAAGATCCGGTCCGACTCCTCGGACCAGCGGAGGACGCCGGTCGCCACGTCCCGCTCCCAGCTGCCCACGTGGGCGATCCGCTGCGCATCGGCCAGATTGCGCTCGCTCCGGCGCAGAGACGCCACCGCGCTCTCCAGCGTGAGTCGCCGGCGCTGGTCGCGAATCGCGACGGCCGCGTGGGCGGCGAAGAGCTCGGCAACCCGCTCGTCGATGATGTTGAACTCGGGGGCGTCCAGCTTGTCGGTCAGATACAGGTGGCCGAATACCTCGCCGTCCACCTGAATCGGAGTCCCGAGGAACGAGCGCATGGCTGGGTGGCCAAACGGGAAGCCCGTGGAGCGTGGATCTGCCGCGAGGTCCGGGAGCCGGATGGTCCTGCGCCCGGTGATCATCGCCCCCAGCAGCCCGCGACCCTCCGGCCAGTGATCGATCGCGGCGATCTGGGACTCGCTCAACCCGTCGGGAATGAATCGGACCAGTCGCCCGTCCTCGACAACCCCGAGCGCCGCGTACCGCGCGCCCAGCAGCTGGCGTGCTTCCCGGATCGTGGCCACGAGAAGGTCCTGGGCCTCCTCGGTCACGAGCCCCAGTGCCGAATCGCTGAGCCGCTCGATCTGGCGGAGCTCGCGTCCCAGGTCGCGGATGGATGCGACGATCCAGCGCGGGACGCCGGTCGCCGAGCGGACCACCTCCACGGTGGCTTCGACGAATGTCTGGCTCCCGTCCTTGCGTACGTTCGGGTAGATCCCGTGGAGGTGTCCCGTCTCGCGCACGGACGCGAGCAACGCCACGCTTTGCTGCTGGAGGTCGGGGGGCAGGAGCTCGTTGATCGACCGGCCCTGAAGCTCAGCCGAGGTATGCCCGAGCAACGCCTCGTTGGCCCGGTTGATGTGCTCGATCCGACCCTCCAGGTCGAGCACGGTCATCGGTGTCGGGACCAGATCCACCGCGCGACGAAGCGCCGCCAGCGTCGCGATCATGAGGTCTCGTCGTCCGGCTCAACGATCAAGCCGAGAACGTCAACGAGAAGTGCCGGCTCTCCGGGGGACGTCCGCATCAGCCAGGATCCTTCTTGAGACCGCCGTATCAGTGCCCCCGATGTTGGCAGGGTACGCTTCCGGCCGACTCGCGGCATGATGCATATGCAATATGCCCCATGCGCTGATGGTGGCCCGTCAGGCTTGGCCGGACTCGGGTAGCGGGCGTTCCAGCCAGTCCGCGATGTCGCGGATCGTGCTCGCCTCGTCCGGCGATACTGACTCCGCGCCGATGGTCCGTCGAGCCTCGGCGATCCGCCGGGCCAGCACCAGCAGCCAGTCGCGGATCGCCACGGCCTCGCCCTCCGGTGCCCTGCGTAACGCCTTCGTCGCACCCTTCAACCCGTCCTCCACGGACCGGCCCGAGGCCTGGTATCCGGCCCACAGCGGTTCCATATTCTCGACCAGCGCATCGATCATCGTGCGCCCGATGGTGCCCTCGACGAATACGCCACTGCCGCTGGCGATCTCCTCACCCAACCGCCGGAACTGGGCCTCCAGGGGTGTCCCGTCGATCGAGGCAACCGCGGAGTAGACGTGGAACGGGGCATGGAGAATCGCCTCCCAGTCGCCGCGAGTCAGACGATCCGGATCACCCATGGCGCGCAGGATACTCTGCCCAGAACGGCGCGCGGGCACGTTCCAACGATCAGCACGCAGGGGGCCAATTGGACTCGACGGTCTCCATGCGGACCATCACGCGCAACCGGAGCGTGCGCGCGAGCGCTCGGGCAGCCACCATGGGAGCCACGGCCGGCGCGTAGCCGGCCCGCACGGGAGGCGAAATGCGTCCCACGGTCCGGGTCCTCGACGATGCGCTCATCGGCCGCATCCTCGACGAGGCCAAGCGGGTGCTGGCCACGACGGGGATGGAGATCCGCGGGTCGGAGCTCCGCCGGCGGCTGCTCGAACACGGCCTGCCGATGGACGCCCGCGGCGAGCGGGTCCTCTTCCCGGCAGAAGTCGTTGACCAGGCGATCGCGAGTGCACCGTCCTCGTTCGAGCTGTACGACCGGGACGGAACCCCCCACGCGGACCTCGGCGGGGATCGCGTCCATTTCGTACCCGGCTCGTCCGGCCTGAAGGTCATGGATCACCGGACCGGCGAGGTCAGACTGGCCAACACGACCGACTTCGTCGAGTACATCCGGCTCGCCGACGGGCTGCCGAACATCGCCTACCTCGCGACGGCGTTCTCGACCAACGACGATATCGAGGCCGACGTCTCCGACGCCTGGCGACTCCGCCTGGCGCTCACCAACTCGAAGCGCCCGATCGTGTCGGGGGCGTTCACCGAGCACGGCGTCGAGCGCATGGTCGAGATGATGCAGCTGTTCCGACGGGATCGGGCAGATCTCATCGCCCGCCCGATGTCGATCTTCACGATCACCGCGAGCGGCAACTTCCGGTACAGCGAGGACTCCTGCCAGAACCTCATCGACTGCGTCGAGGCCGGCATCCCGGTGGAAATCGTGCCTGTGACTCTCCAGGGGCTCATCGCCCCGGTCACGACCGTCGGTGCGACGGTCTTTCACACGATCGACGTCCTGGCCGGGATCACGATGGCGCAGCTCATCCGGCCCGGTGCGCCCGTGCTCTTCGGCGGTGCGCCGGCCACCTTCCACATGAAGACTGCGAGCTCACCGATGGCCGCCATCGAGGCGCTCCAGCTGGATGTCGCCTACGTGGAGGTGGCGAAGGCCCTGGGCCTCCCGTGCCAGGCCTACATGGCGCTCTCGGACGCGAAGATCCTCGACGCGCAGGCCGGCGCGGAGACATTCGGGAGCGCGCTCCTCGCCGCCCTGGCCGGCGTCAACAGCGTGTCCGGGCCCGGGATGCTCGACTTCCTGCTCGTGTTCAGCCTGCCGAAGCTCGTGTTCGACGACGAGGTCTGCGCCCAGGTCCTCCATTTCGTGCGCGACGTGGAGCCCGCTGATGACCTGCCGGTCGACGCGCTCATCGCGCACCTCCTGACCGACCAGCACCTGATCATGGCCGAGCACACGACGGCGCACTGGCCCTCGACACTGCACCTGCCGAGCCGGGTCTGGGAGCGGGACAACCGCGAGAACTGGGTGAAGGCCGGTGCCCCGGACACGTACGCCCGCTGCGTCGCGGAGGTAGATCGCCGGCTGGCTGCCTACCAGCCGGTGGAGACGGAACCGCGAACCGTGGAGGAACTGGACCGGATCATCCGGAGCGGCCTGCGGGAGCAGACCGAGCTGCCGTTCGTGCCGCCCGCCCCTGAGCCCGTGGCGCTCCTGGGTGACGCGGCGGGCGGGCGGCGCCACAACCGCCGGCGCGACGGCTGATCATCCTGGCCGGCAGGGGCCGGATTCCGGTCAGCCCCCGAGCTGGCCCACCAGGATTGCCGGGCCGCCGGTCGAACCTGCGATGGGCTCGAGGCTGATCCCGAACGTCGCGCCGTCGCCGAACGACGTCGTCCCCCAGGCGTCGAGCGTGCCCGTCCAGTAGCCGGTCTTGCCGGCGAACCACATCTGGCCGACCGGGGAGCGCTTGCCGTCCACCTCGACCCAGCACCGATACACGCTGCCCGCGGGTGGGGCTGCCAGGGCCGTGGTCAGAACGACGAGGTCCCGGCTGGACCACGAGATGGAACCCGCCGCGACTCCATCGGCCCCGCGCAACTCCACGACCCGATGATTCGGGTCGGCGAGCACGCGGTCGAGGGTCGCCGTCACGGCCTGGAGCGCGGCAGCCTCGGCCCGGGCTGCATCGAGGCGCGTGCCCTGGTCCAGCAATGCGCCACCGGCGACCAGGAGAACGGCGAACACTGCCACGAGAGGCAGGAGCCGGCGAGTCATCGGACGGCGGCGCACGCCTCTGACCTCCCGAGGCTGCGGGCGCGCCGACGGCTGCATGAGCCCGATGCGGGCCCGGTTGCGAACCACGGACCGCAGCTCCGCTGGGGCCCCGATCGGCTCATCGCCGGCCAGGTCCGCGAGCCGATGCGGATGGGCGGGATCGGCGGGATCGACGAGAGCCGCGCGCACCGCAGCGTGGGTTCGCTGCCATGCCGCGAGGTCGCGATCACACTCGGCACAGGACGCGAGGTGCTCGGAGAGCGGCTGCCCGGCCAAGCGGTCCAGGGCGGCCGAGTCAACGTTGCCGGCATCCAGGACAAGATCCGCCAGCAGGTCCTGCGCCTCGGAATGGGTCAGGTGGGTCACCCGATCACCTCGGGGTTCCCGAACGCCCCGGTCACAGCCGTTCCAGGACGGAGGTCCGGGACGTCGCCGAGCCGGGCGCGGAGGCGCAACAGGGCCCGGCGGGTTCGCGACTTGACGGTCCCGATTGGAACGGCCAGCCGTTCCGCGATCTCCGATTGGCTGAGCCCGTGGTCGTAGGCCAGTACCAGGACCTCTCGCTCGTCGGGTTGCATCTCGGACAGGGCGGTGCGAAGGAGGGCCCGCAGCCAGCGCCGGTCGGTCTCCTCGGGCGGTTCCTCCGAGGTCGGGGCCGCCAGCCGGGCGTTCGCCGATTCCAGCCCGTCGACCGCGCCGGGGTCGCGTGTCGCCTGGCCCGCCGAGCTCGAGCGAATGGGCTGTGGCCGCCTGGCCTCGGCGCGGAGCCGATCGATGGCCTGGTTCCGGCCGATGCCGTGGAGCCATCCGGCGAGCGAACCCGCCGCGGCATCGAACTGGCGTGCGCGACGCCAGAGCGCGAGAAAGCTCTCCTGGACGACCTCGGCGGCGGCCTCACGGTCCCGCAGGAACCGTAGCGCCGTCCCGAACAGCGCGTCGGCATGTCGGTCGTAGATCGTCATGAACGCCGCCTCATCGCCGTCTGCGACCCGCTCAACGAGGTCCCGATCCCCTTGGCCTCGGCCATCGTCCTGCGGCGATCCCGGCTGCGTGTCGCGCATACGAGGATCGTGAACCCGTCAGGCGTCGTTGTCGACCTATCCGGGCGTAACCGTGATCGTGCCCTTCATCGAAGTGTGGATCGAGCATATGTACGCAAACGTCCCAGCGGTGCCGAAGGTCTGTGCGTACCTGCCGCCGCTCGTGAGCGTCCCGCTGCTCGTGAAGCCCCCATCGATGCTCGTCACCGTGTGCCGGCGCTGACCGGTGTTCGTCCACGTGACGGTGGTGCCGACGGCGATCGTCAGGTCGGCCGGGCTGAAGCCGTTGTCGACAATCGCGACCGATGCCACCGCTCCTCCGGGATTGCCGGCCGGCGTTGCGGCCGGCTCCTGGGACGGCGCATCCGACGCCGGCGTTGCGGCCGGCTCCTGGGACGGCGCATCCGACGCCGGCGTTGACAAGTCCTCGCCGTACGTGGGGGCGGAGGTGGGGGCGGAGGTTGTCGCCGCGCCGCCTCCACAGGCGATTGCCGCGAAGGCGGCGACGACGACGAGCGCGAGAACGCGGGAAGACATGCGGTCGATCTCCGGTAGCGTCGCCCAACGGGCGACTCAACTTGCAGTACGGCAGCGGTGCGGAATCGGATCCCGCGCACGAGGACTGAATCCCGGACACGTCATTGACCGGGGCGCTCCCAGGGGCTGATCGACGTGGTTCATCAAACCGGGCTCAGCCAGGCTCGCCGAAGCAGCGGAATCGACGGATATCGCGCATGGTCACGCTCACACATAGCGATTCTGATGAACCAGCTCGATCGCGCGCCGCCTCGGCAGCCGCGCGTAGGGCAACCCCGCGAAGTGATGGGTCGACGACCCTCAGCGGGCGCGCATCCGGTTGTTCTTGGCGTCGTGCGTGAGCTCGGCGAGGCCGAGGGCTTCGAGGAGCGGCGGCAGGTACATCCCGAACCGTCCGCGATAGCCCTTCCGGAGGCCGTACCAGCCGCCGACGGGGTTGTCCGCGGCACGACCCCAGGACTCCACGGTTCCGGCCGCTGCGGCCTTCTGCTCATCCGCGGCACCGAGCGGCATCCAGTCGCCATGCGCCTTGAGCATGGCGCGGAGATCCTCGATGGCCCGCAGGTGGTACTTCAACTGCGTGGAGCCGACCTGGCAGACGAGCGCCGGCGGATCGGCCGCTTCGTCGCGCCACATCTGGTACTCGGAGGTTCCCGGCGCCGTCTTCAGGCTCCAGGGGTCCTCTCGCGTTCCGCTGCCCGTCGCGCCCACGCCACTCCTCCGTCCGTGTCGTTCGCCCGGAAGGGCGTCGGGCCAAGTCAACCACGGTTCGGAACGTGAGGCAACGGGCGTCACAAATATGGGCGTTCGCAAGGAAGGTCGCGCAACCGCGGTGCCCACCACGACGTCATACGGCCATGAACCGACTGCCAGCGCTCCTCGCGTCCGCCATCCTCGTGGTCGCCTGTGCCGGGACGGCCGCCCCGACGCTGCCCGCACCCCCCGGCATCGAGCTTGCGCGGGCGGACGTGGCGCGGTCCACGGCTGATCCGGGCCGCGCCGGCGCGGCAGCCGAGGCGATCAACGCCTTCGGCCTGGAGCTCTACGCGCGGATGGCGACCGAGCCGGGCAATCTCGTTCTCTCGCCGGCCAGCGTCGCGATCGCGCTGTCCATGGCTCGGGCGGGGGCCCGAGGAACAACGGCCGACGAGATGGACGCCGTGCTCCGGGACCTGGGCTCGGACGAGTTCGCGGAGGCGATCAACGCCCTCGACGCGGCGCTGGCCGCCCGAAACGGCACGTTCGAGGACGCGACGGGCGAGCAGCATCGCGTCACCCTCCGGATCGCGAACGCCCTCTTCGCGCAGCGCAACCTCGAGCTCCAGGCGGCGTATCTCGACGCGATGGCCGGCCGGTTCGGGGCGGGCGTCTGGCTCGTCGACTACGTGGCGGACGTCGAGGCCGCTCGTCGCGCGATCAACGGATGGGTCGCCGGCCAGACCGAGGACCGGATCCCCGAAGTCCTCAAGCCGGGCGACCTGTCCGACATGACCCGCCTCGCGCTCGCCAATGCGATCTACCTCAAGGCGCCCTGGCTGTATCCGTTCCCCGAGGACAACACGACACCCGGCTCTTTCCAGCTGGTCGATGGCTCCTCGATCCAGGTGCCGATGATGTGGCTGTCCGAGTCCCTCCCCTACGCCGACGGCGACGGCTGGGCCGCGGTCGAGCTCCCCTACGTGGGCGCCGAGCTGGCGATGCTGGTCGTGGTGCCGGACGACCTGGCGACCTTCGAGGCCGACTTCGGTCCGGCGGTTCTGGCCGAGATCGTCGGGTCGCTCGACACGCCGCTCGTCGACCTGTGGATGCCCTCGTTCGACATCGAGTCGCGCGCCGATCTCAGCGAACTCCTCGCGGCCCTCGGGATGCCGGCCGCCTTCGACCCGAACCGGGCCGACTTCGGCGGGATCACGACCCAGGAGCAGCTCTTCATCTCGACCGTGATCCACCAGGCGAACATGACCGTTGACGAGGCCGGCACGGAGGCCGCCGCCGCCACGGTGGTCGGCATGGACACGACCAGTGCACCGATCGACCGGGTGGAGCTCCGCGTGGACCGCCCGTTCCTCGTCGTCCTGCGCGACCGCACGACCGGTGCCGTCGTCTTCCTGGCCCGGGTTGCAAACCCCGCGGCGACTCGCTGACGCCGGCAAGCGCAATTCGGATCTCGCCTTCACGGACAGTCCGCCACCCGGCACGCGCGCCGGCCGGCACGCGCCCGCCGCACAGCCAGCGGCCGGCACGCGCCCGGGACCGGCCTGGAAACTCCCGAATGCCCACCCCCATAGCACTGGAAAACGTGGAGCCCCGGGACTCCCCGTCTCCAGGCCCGATTCGGGCGAATTCTGCGCTTGGTGCCCGCGTGGTGGTCATTGGCCACGGTTTTCGCGCTTGCCGCTCCGCTGAACCCGCTGCCGGGCGACGCGTCTTCGGCGAGTGCCCACCCCGCGAGCATTCGGGAGAAACCGGAGGCCGGGACCCGTGCCGAGACTCAGCGCCGGCCCCGACGCCACGGAGCGTCACCCGGGCCCGATGGCCTCGATCTCGCGCTTCCGGCGGGCGACGAAGGCGTCGATGGCCTCGACCGCGCCGGGATCCATGGGCGGCGGCTCGAACTCGGCCAGCAGCTGCTTCCAGATCCGGTTCGCCCGCTCCGTGGCGGTCCGGGCGCCGTCCTCCTGCCACGTCTCGAAGTTCCGCCAGTCGCTGAGGATCGGCCGGTAGAAAGCGTGCTCGAAACGCTCGATGGTGTGGGCCGTCCCGAAGAAATGCCCTCCCGGTCCGACCTCCGCGATTGCGTCCAGCCCCAGCGTGGCGTCATCGACGGTGAGGGGCTGGAGGACCTCGGAGATCATCTGGAGGATCTCCGCGTCCAGGATCAGCTTCTCGAACGACGCGGTCAGCCCGCTCTCGAGCCAGCCGGCCCCCTGGTAGATCAGGTTGACACCGGACATCACCGCGCCCCACACGGCCATCTCTGACTCGTATGCCGCCTGGGCATCCACGGTCGGAGACGCGTTGACGTTCGAGGAACGCCACGGCAACCCGTAGCGGCGGGCGAGCTGGCCCGTTGCGATCTGTGCCTTCACGTACTCGGGCGTCCCGAACGCCGGCGCCCCGGTCCGCATATCCACGTTGGAGGTGAAGCCCCCATACACGAACGGGGTTGCGGGCCGGGTGAGCTGCCCGAGGGTCACCATGAACAGGACCTCGGCGTTCTGCTCGGCGAGTGCGCCGGCGAGCGTGATCGGGCTCATCGCCCCGGCCAGGCTCATCGGCGTCGCGACGACCGGCTGGCCGTTGAGCGCCATCTCGATGAGACCCTCGGACATCGGGCCGTCGAGACGGAGCGGGCTGTTCGAGTTGATGACCGTCATGGCCGAGGGCTCGCGGATCAGGTAGTCCCGCGAGACGCCGCGGGCGATCGCCATGACCTCCAGCGCGTCGTCCACCGTGGTCCGGCTGTAGCCCAGGCAGTGCCAGGACTTGTCGAGCAGCGTCGCGAACGCGCGGTACATCTCGAGGTGGCGAATCGGCACCGGGATGTCGGTCGGCTCCAGGGGACCACCGCCCTCCTGGTGAAGGACGTCGAGCGTGCCGATGACGCGCACGTAGTCGCACATGGCGTCAAACGTGCCCGGCCGACGGCCTCGGTCCAGGTCGGACACGAACGCCGGGCCGCCGACCGCGCAGAAGACGAGGTTTGAGCCACCGAAGTCCAGGAAGCGTTGCGGGTTGCGGGCGTGGAGACGGAACGACGACGGCGCGCCGACGACGAGCTCCTCCACCTGTTCTGGGTCCAACCGGACGCGACGGGTGGAGCGATCCACCTGGGCGCCGCCGCGGGTGAGGATGTCCAGGGCCCGGTCGCCGAGCACCTCCACGCCGACCTCGGACAGGATCCGGAGCGACGCCCGATGGATCGCCTCCAGCTGGTCCGCGGACAGGATCTCGACCGGGCGGAACGGGTTGACGAGACGCCGCCAGGGGAGACGCGGCACGCCGCCACCGCTCCGGCGGTCCTTGCGGCGCGTGGCTGTGGCGGTTCCATCCGGCCTCGGGTCCATTCCGCCGGACGATACCGGCCCCAGGGCCCGCTGTCACCGTGCGGCCCGAGGCCCGTACCCCAGGCCAGGGCTCGTACCCCAGGCCAGGGCGCGTTCGTCAGGCCAGGGCGCGCTCCACGGGATCGGACGGGTCGCTGCTCGGGGCAACGGCCTCGCCGCCGAGCCGGCCCCATCCGCCGCGCCCCGCCGTGGCGCCGGCGAGGACCGGCCAGCCCTCGCTCTCAATCGTGTCCAGCGTGCGTATCGCGGCCACGAGCGCACCGGCGGCGTGGTCTCGCGCGATGCCCTTGAGCACACTGTCTCCGAACGCGCCGTCGAGATCGCGAGCCACATCGCTGGCGGCTCGCGAGCCCTCAGCCACCGCGGCGATCTCGCCTGCATCGGGGTGGCCGTGACGGAGGATCAGGCTCACGCCGGAACCCGGCTGTATGGCCGCAGCGATTGCCGGCCAGCGGCCGGGATCTTTCTGGCCGGACGGCTCGACGAAGGCCAGCGAGTGGTCCGCGAGAAGTGCGCGACGCAGCGCGACCTCAGCCGCGGCCCTGGCCGGCGCGTCCGGCTCGTCTGCCAGCCACGCCGGGAGCGCACCCACGACAACCTGCGCGGGCGGGAGGCCACCGGCAACGGCGATGCTCGCGGCGAGCATCTGGAGTGCCAGCGCCCGCCCGGAACGCGTGGCCGGATCCGAGTTCACCCCGGCGTCCAGATCCGGGGCGACAACCAGCGGCCCGGAGCCCAGGTGGATCGTTGCTCCGGCACGACGAACGACGCGGACCGCGAACGAGAAGTCCGCCAGCGCTCGCTCCGGGTCCACGCCTGTCGCCACGATCTCGCTCATCGGATCCAGGTCCAGGAGATCGGCCCGCTCGAACGCCGCGACGATCGCCCCCTCGGGACCAGCCAGCGCGGCCGGGGCGATCGCGAGCCGAACGTAGGCACCCCGCTCGGCGGCCGAACGGTCGAGCACGTCCCGCAGCCGGGCGATACCTCGCTGGCTGCCCGCCGGCGCGGACTCGGCTTCCGGATCCGTAGTCGCCGCCCGCGGCCGCCAGGCAACGTCATGTCCGAGCTCGCCCAGCCGGGTCGCGAGCTCGCGGACGACGGGCACCTCGACGCGGACCAGATCGAGGCCGGCCCGGACCAGCGCCGCGGCCTCGTCCTCCGCGGCCTCGATGCTCAGCTCCAGGAGCGTGGTGCCGATCCACGGCGGCTGCCGATCGCGGAGCACGCCCAGGAGCTCGCGGCGGGCCACGCGCTCGGCATCGATCCGGGCGACGGCCGACGCGGCAAGGAAGCCGAGGTGCTCCGACGCGGCTGCGCGGCGCCCCGGCTCGGCCAGAAGTGCCGCTTCGAGGCCAAGGTCCACGACGCCGGCGGCAACATCCAGCGCGAGGGATTGTGGGCTGCTGTCGTACTCAAGGAGGGCGACTGCGAATGGGAGACCGACCCCCATCGCGAGCCGATCCTGTCCGCCACTCACGTACTGATCGACAACTTCCGCCGCGAGCGGACGGCCCTCGCGGTCGATGCCGCTGACGCCGATGAGCCGCAGGATTGCGCGCTCCCGGCCGAGCGTCGTGGCCTGGCGTGCAGCCCCCGCCAGCGTCGCGGCCAACGATCGGACGCGCTCGAGCAGCTGCTCGCGCTCCGCGGCCAATTCCCCCATCCCGAGCGACGGCGCCATCGCCCAGAGGATACGGCACCCGCCCACCGCTGCCCCACGCCGCATCCCGTGCGGCGCGACCGCCCTCAACTTGACCAGCAGTCAATGAATCGGCACGGAGATGTCCTGGACTTGCCCCGTGGTCAAGAAGACGGCACGAGCAGGCCGTCTGGACCGCCGTTCCGGGCATGATTCTTGTCCCCCAGTCCAGAACGACACCAGACGGAAGGGAATCGTTGCCTGGTGGTCAACTCCCTGGCCGACGCGGGGGTCCGAGGGCGACCGGGCTCCGCGGGCCGTCGCCCCCGGCTATCCCCCGGCAGTCATCCCGGCGGCGGTCCCTCCCGAGGCGGGGCCCCGATCCACACGTGCCCGTCCGCGAAATGCTCGGCCTTCCAGATCGGCGCCCGCGCCTTCGTCTCGTCGATCGCGTAGGCCGCCGCCGCGAAGGCCGCGGCGCGATGCGGGGCGCACGCGACGATCGCGACCGACGCCTCGCCGAGGGGCACGCTCCCCGTCCGGTGGACGATCGCCAGTCGCTCCACGCCGAATCGTGCCCGGATCTCGTCGGCGATCTCAGCCAGGATCCCGAGGGCCATCGGTTCGAGGGCCTCGTATTCCAGCGCCTCCACGGCCCGGCCGGCGTGACGGGCGGCCTCCGACTCCTGCCCCGGGGCGGGGGTCCCGGCCGACGCCCGCGTGATCCCGAGGAATCCGACCACCGCGCCATCGTCGGGCGTCGCGAGCCGCGCCGTGAGCGATTCCAGGATCCCGGCCTCGAACGGCGCCTCGCGGAGCTCCAGGATTCGGTTCTCGTCCGCACCGCCGCTGACCGGCGGGATCATCGCGACCTCATCAGCGTCGGCGAGCGGCTCCGAAGCGTCCGCGTACACCCCGTTTCGCGCAAATCGGACAGAGGAGCGGCCGGAGGCGAGCACCGGATAGCGCGCCACGAGCGAGTCCCAGGCGTCCGCGATGGTCGCCGGTACCGGCAGCTCCACGGCCACCTCGCGCGTTCCGGCCAGCTCCCGCTGGACCGCGAACAGGCGGATCCGGACCCGGATCGGGTCGCCGAGCGTCATGGTCGCCAGGCCGCCACGAGCAGCCCGTCACCGACGGGCAGGATCGACCCGGTGAAGTGCGGGTCACCGAGGACTCGGGCACAGAACGCACGAAGCGCCTCGGTGCCGTCACCCGGTGTCGAGGGACGGGCGCCGGAGGTCCGGCCACTCCACAGGACGTTGTCGGCGACCACGAGCGCGCCCGGGGCAAGCCGCGGGAGGAGGGCATCCAGGTACGCCGCGTATTCCTCCTTGAGGGCGTCGATGAAAACGAGGTCGAAGGGCCCGGCGAGCGCCGGTGTGCCCGCCGCGAACGCGTCGAGGGCCGGCGAGTTGACGACCTCGATCCGCTCGTCCGCGATCCCCGCCGAACGCCAGTGCGTTCGCGCCACCGCGGTCCGTGACGTGTCGGGGTCGATCGTGACGATGTGCCCGTCGGCCGGCTGGCCGAGCGCCATCCACAGCGTCGAGTACCCGATCGCCGTGCCGACTTCGCAGATCCGGCGACGGTCGGCCACCAGCGCAGCGAGGACGCGGCCTGCCTCGCGATCGAGGATCGGGACCCGACCAGGCACGGCGACCGCTTCGAGCGCGGCGAGCGCGGCGTGGACGGGGCGCGCCAGGGATTCGATCCAGTCCAGATCCTGAGCCGTCGGGAACCACGAGGCATCTGAACGCATGGTGTCTCCTAGACCAGCAGGCCCGCGCCGAAATAGAGGCCGGACGCGAGAATAGTGCCTGACGCGATCGTGCCGACGTTGATGTAGAGGAGGCCCGTTGCGGATTCCATCGACCGCGTCCGGGCTGTCTGGATCGCGGCCCAGCTCACGACGAGCGGGAAGACGATCCCCACGATCAGGCGCAGCCAGACGAACAGCGCCCAGGACCCGGTCAGCGCCCCAAGGCCGCCGACGCCGGCCGGTCCGGCGCCCGTCACGACCCAGACCACGAACGCGACGAGCTGTGCAGCGACGATCGCCGACAGGATCCGCGCGAACAGCACGAGAGGCGCCTCAGCGAGCTTCGGGGTCACGAGATACCAGTGGCCGAGGATCATCGCGGCCAATACCCCACCGGTCGCGCCGGCCAGCAAGCTGAACTGGATGAACAGGGCGAGTGACCCGAGTGCCGATCCACCCCACGCCAGCGCCCCGGCCCCGAGCGCAGCCCCTCCGGCTCCGAGGCCCGCGATCCCGATCACCGGCGCCCGGCGGCCGCGCGCGATCGCGACGACGTAGGCCGCCGCTAGCACGACGAGCGCCCACAGGGCCACCCGTCTGGGACCGTCCCAGCCCGGGTCCGCGATCACGGGAGTGCCGGTCAAGATGGTCGGCAGGGCACCGTCGGAGAGAACGGCCATGAACGCGAGCAGGACGGCACAGAACCCGGTGAACCCGAGGTAGCCGCGCGTGGCGTCGGTCCGAAGCCGGCCCAGGACGACCGCCGCGAACGAGCCCACGGCCAGTGCGGTCAGGACCGTCCAGTTGATGAAGGCAAGGTTCTCGGCGATCCGTTCCGCGGGCATCCGGCCGAGTGTAGCGTGCGACCCCGGAATGCCCGGGGCTCGGTGGCTGGCCGGGCCGCGATCGATGACCGTGGCTCGGTCGTCGGCCGGGCCCTGGTCTGGCGGCTCAGTCTGGCGACGAATGACGCTGGGAGCGTCAAATCCGGGCTATCGAATGTCATAAAGGCGCGCCCGACCCCTGATCGACGGCGGGCGCCCCAACCTCCGTGCGGGAGATGGGCGCGCCTGAGCACGGGATCGGCGGGCGTGAGCACGGAATCAGTGCGCCCGAGCACGGAATCGGCGCCGCGGACCACGATTCGGGCCTCGGCTCGGCCGTTATCGCGGCGAAAGGGCGGCATTTGACGGTGGGAGCGTCACGGACCCGGCTACGCCCGGGCGTGCCACGCAATCGAACGGCCGCGCTCCACCGGCGGCGATCCTCCCGCCACCTCGCTACGATGGCCGCGGAGGTGCTTCATGCGACGGGACGGCGAGACGGCGATCACCTGGTTCGGACATGCGTGTGTGGAGGTCGTCAGCCCGGGCGGAAAGACGATCCTGTTCGACCCGTGGTTCGGCAACCCGATGAGCCCGCGGGCGCCGGAGACGGTCGAGCGCTGCGATCTCCTGCTCGTCACCCACGGTCACAGCGACCATCTCGGTGACGCGCTCCGGATCGGCTCGCGGACCCGGCCGGCCTGGCCGGCCATTCACGAGCTCTCGCTCTGGCTGTCGCGGAACTACGCGGCGGCGGACCGGGTCATCGGCATGAACAAGGGCGGCACCGTCGATGCAGCGGGCCTCCAGGTGGCGATGACCTCGGCAGATCACTCCTCCGGCGAGTGGAACGCGGACGGTGCGACGCCGCACTACTTTGGCGAGCCGGTCGGTTTCGTCGTGACGCTCGAGGACGGGACACGCGTCTACCACGCCGGCGATACCGCGCTGTTCGGCGACATGCGCCTCATCGGCGAGTTGTGGCATCCGGACATCGCGCTGCTGCCGATCGGCGGGCACTACACGATGGACCCGGAAGCGGCGGCGATCGCGGTCGCGTACCTCGGCGTCGGGCACGTCATGCCCATCCACTACGGCACATTCCCGATCCTCGCGGGCACCCCCGACCGACTCCGGACGGCCCTGACCGCGCGTGGCCTCGGGGATGTCGCGGTCCACGCACCGGCGCCGGGCGAGACCATCCATATCTGAGGCACGGCCGGCGGGCAGGGACGGGAACGGCCGGCCGCTCGCGACACGTCCGCGCGCCAACAGTCCCGGTCCAGGGTGGGACGTTCGAGTGGCTGCGCGGGGGCACCGCCAACTGCGATACCAATCCCGACACTTCCGCACACTCCAAGGGATCGATGCCGCTCACGCACCCAGATAGTCCCGCCCCACTCGGCGACATCACGGACGGCCATCACAGCCTGCGTCTCTACAAGCTGCGGCTGGGTCTGACGTTGTTCGCCGTGGCGATCCTGCCAGTGGCCGCAAGCGCGCTCGTGAACGCAGGCGGGCGGCCATTCCAACTCCCGCTGGCCCTTGCCGTCCTGCTGCTCGTGATCGTTGGATTCACGTGGTGGATGGGGCGCCAGATCCTGGCCCCGGCTGCCGCTTTCGCGGCGCAGAGTTCGCACTTCAAGGCCCTCTATGAGTCCGCCCGCGAGGCCTCGCTGCGGGACAGCCTGACCGGGCTGGGGAACCATCGTGCGTTCCAGGAGGCCGTCGCCCGGATGGTCGAGCAGTCGCGCCGCTACGGCAACACGTTCAGCCTGATCCTCCTGGACATCGACGAGTTCAAGCGCGTCAACGACACGCGCGGTCACTCCGTTGGCGACGACCTGCTGGCTGAAGTTGGCGGGCTCATCCGGGCCGTGATGCGCGGCTCCGATGCCGGATTCCGGATCGGCGGCGATGAGTTCGCGGTACTGCTGGCTGAAACTGACGCGGGCGGCGCCGCGATTGCGGCCCGCCGGATCCTCAGCCACGCGCTGGAGGCCCGCGGGACCGGGCGGTATGGTGGGTCGATCTCCTTCTCCGCCGGCATCTCCGGTTGCCCGGAGCATGGCAAGACGCGCGCCGAGCTCACCGCACAGGCGGACGCGGCCCTCTATCGCGGCAAGCGAGCCGGACGGACGGTCGTGACGATCTTCGATCCGAAGGAGGACCGGGGTCACGTGGACGAGGGCATGCGTGCCGAGCTGTCGGCGTCCATCGCGACGGTCATCGAATCGCGCCAGCTCAGCCCCGTCTACCAGCCGATTGTCCACCTCCCCACCGGTCGGATCCTCGGCTATGAGGGTCTCATCCGGGTCAACCCGGCCTCCGGGTTCCCGCATGCCGGCGCCCTCTTCGACGCGGCCGAGATCGCCGGACGTGTCCTCGATCTCGATCGAGCGGCACTCGACGTCGTCCTGAGCGGCGCCGCCCTGCTGCCGGAGCAGACGCTCCTGAGCATCAATGTCTCTCCGCGCAGTTTCGAGGCGCCCGAGTTCAACGCGACGGTCTTCCTGGCGATCCTGCGGCGCCACGGGATGGCGCCGGACCGGGTCATTCTCGAGCTGACCGAACGCGAGGCGATCCGCAACGCGGACCGCGTCCGCGAAGCGATCCACGTCCTCCAGGGTGCCGGCGTTCGCGTGGCGGCCGACGATGTCGGGGCCGGGAACGCCGGCCTGCGGCTCCTCAGCCAGTTCCGCTTCGATGTCGTGAAGATCGACCTGTCCCTCGTTCAAGGCGGGGCGAACCTGGACCAGACCATGGGAGTCCTGACGTCCCTCGTGGGGATGGCTCGCCGGTGGGGCGCGCTGACCATCGCCGAGGGCGTGGAGACCGCCGACCAGCTGCGGATGATCCGCGGCCTCGAGATCGATGCCGCCCAGGGCTACCTGCTCGGCCGGCCGGGCCCAATCACCGATATCGCCCACATGGATCTCGACGCACTGGCCGAAGCCATCCAGGTCGGAACGGCGAAGCCGGCGCTACCGGCTGCGGGGCTCGCGGGCGCACAGCCCCAGCCAGGAGCCGCATCCCCAGTAGGTCGCGAGCCGGTGCCGCGAGCGAGGTCTTCCGGGGGCAGCGGCTCGACGGACCCAGTGCTCACCGCCGCGGCCCTGATCGCGTCGGGCGCCCCGAACCCGTTCGCGTCGCGCTGACGTCGCGGTGCGCGGCCGCACCACATTCGCGGCCGCGGAACGGGGCGCTCCGAGCGTCGCCTGGATCTCGAGTCGCTCGAAAGGCGACGCCTCGAGGACGGGGATCAGGGCTGGACTGGTGTCACCGTTTCGACACGTGATCGCGCGCGCTCGATGAACGATCGCCAGAGCGCGCCGTTCTCTTCGTACTCGCGCGCGCCCAACAGCTCCATGATTCGCGCTGCGACCGGGCCGTGAGGCTCGCGGCGGACACGCGCGAGGACGGGCTGCCAATCCGCGAGCGTGCCGTTCTCGATGAGGTCGTCGAGGGCAGCGAGGGTCAAGCGTTGGTGCGTCAGATGCCGGTGCCGCATCGCGACATCCTACCTCTTGACATCCTTCCACCCGCTGCGTTGCGTCGCCACCGCCGATGCCATCAGGGTGCCGACTCTTCGACATTGCTCGGTGACCGTTGCCCAGTCGCGCCATGCCGCGACGAGGCCCTTGTACTCGGCGAGGTTCAGGGTGTCGAGGTCAAATGGGCGGGGCATCGCGAGCTGGCGCATCAGCTGATGCCGGACTGAGCCTGGATCCCCGTCCTGCGGGTACAGGCGATCCATCGGCGCGAGCGCGGCGAGGACCGCGCCGTCGCTCAGGTTGGCGGCGATGGCGGCGACATCGAGGAAGTCCCGAGTCGCGTTCCTCCGGACGATCAGCCACGCCTTCACGCGCAGGATCTCAGCTCGGGTCGGGATACGAATCCTCTGCCCGCTGGCCGTCACGTCGACAGTCTCGAGCGGTGCCGTGCGAATCTGGTTGCGGACCGTTGTCAGGATCCCATCGAGGCTTCCGAAGATGGCAACGGGTCGCCGTACTCGCGCCGTCTTCCAACCCGCGGCGGACTCCAACTCCGCGAGGACCTGGTCAAAGCGGCCAATGAGATCGGCCAGAACGTGGTCCGCGTCCGTTGATCGACGATGCCCAGCGTCGATCGCGGCCGCCGTTCCGCCAACGAGCGTCGCTTCAGGGAGGATCCCCTGAAGGCGCGCGGCGGCTCGGAGGAGTCGTTCCCACTCGGGGAGCTGCTCTGGCATCGCTGCGTCCTCTTCGTCTTGCGCTCGTCGTGCACCCGGCCGCGCCTCGACGGTCTCACCCTTGTCGTCCATGGCTCCCATCGTAGGCGGCTCCGTGATCGGAGTCACCCGTTCGCCGCTGCCCACGCCCTCGCCGTCGCGCGCCCTCGCCCTCGCTGCGCCCGCGACCGACCTCGAAGACCCGGCCCGTGATGCTGCCAGCAGCAGACCTGGGGGTTCGTCCCGGGTATCGGGGCGGTTTCGGGGCGTTGGCCCCGGTTGGCCGGGCCCGTGGGCCCGTCACAGCCCGATTCGGCCCTCGACCACGGCCGAGCTGAGCTCGAACGGGCCCGGCGCAGGTCAGTCGCGGTCTAAACTAGAAGCTGGCCGCGCCATCGGCGAGGACCGGGATGTCGAGCCCGAGGTGGTGGCCGAGGGCGATCCGGACCGCCGCGCGGATCGCCGGGTTGTTGAGGTGCGCGACGCCACCGCCTGGCTGGATCCCAGCCGCCCGGACGCGGCGGACCGAGATCGTGCGGACTTGAGCACAGAGGATGAGCCCGTCCTTCGTCTGCCCCGCCTCGCCGGTCGTGATCGCGATCTCGCCCGGGTAGCGCGGCGTCGAGCGGGCCGCCGTGATCGGGCAGACGGTCAAAAGCCCCGAGCGGTGGAACGCCTCGTAGCTGACGACGAGGGCGCGTCGGGAGCCTGCCTGTTCATGGCCCTCGGTCGAATCGAGATCGACGATGACAACCGCCCAGCGGAGCGGCGGTCTGGCTACGTCCTGGGCCACGTCTCGGCGTCGGCGGTCTGATAGGCGGCCTCGAGTTCGTCGGACTCGGCGTTGAATTCCCGATCGTTGGCCGCCGCGGCCCAGATCTCGGCCTCGTCGGCTTCCCGGACATGGCGGGCGAACTCGTCGACGGCTAGCTCGACGAGGGCATCCTGGGTCGGCGCGACGCGACGGTCGGTGACGAGCGACCGTACAGTCTCGATCGTCCGCCGCGAGAGGTTGTACGTCCGCTTCGTCTTGAGCATGCGCGCAGCCTCGCACACGTCGTCTTGGGTGTCAATATGGACCCAACGCCTCTCGGTGCCATGGCCGGCAAGCCAAGGTTGCGGGCTGGGCTCGCCGACGGACGTGCTCGCAACTAGGCCATCCCGGACAGCGCGCCGAGCCGCTCGGTGAGCCGGAGGTTCTCGCGGTAGTCGATCGGGACCTCCACGAGGGCGGGGCCGTCGACCGCGAGCGCCTTCATCAACGTCGGGTACAGGTCGTCCGCGGACGTGGGCCGGAAACCGGCGATCCCGAATGACTGTGCATAGGCCACGAGGTCCGGGTTGCCGAACTCGACCCCGAACGGCCGCCCGAACTCGTTGCGCTGCTTCCAGTCGATGAGGCCGTAGCCGTCGTCCCGCCAGACCACGACGACGATGTTCGTCCCGATCCGCTTCGCGGTCTCGAGCTCCTGGGAGTTCATCAGGAAGCCGCCGTCGCCGCACAGCGCGACGACCTTCCGGTCGGGGTGGACAAGCTTGGCGGCAATCGCGCCGGGAAGCGAGATGCCCATCGCGGCGAAGCCGTTGGAGATGATCACGGTGTTCGGCTCGTAGGCCTGGTACAGCCGCGCCACCCAGACCTTGTGCGCCCCGACGTCGCTGACCACGATGTCCTTCGGCCCGAGCGCGCGACGCATGTCGAAGATCGCCCGCTGCGGCTTGATCGGGAACCCCTGGTCGTGCTCGTTGGCGAGCAGGTCATCGAGGAGCGCCGTCCGCAGGTCAGCATTGACGAGGATCTCCTTGGAGGCGTGTCGGGCGGCCGCGTCGCGACCGCCGATCCCGCGCGGGCGGAGGGCCTCCAGGAGCCGCCGGAGCGTCCCATCGATGTCGCCGACCAGTTCCACCTCGGGCTGGTACGCGGCGTCCACCTCGGCCGGCTGGGTGTCGATGTGGACGATGTGCTTCGACCCGTCGGGGTTCCAGTGGGCCGGCGCGTATTCGACGAGGTCATAGCCGACGCAGACGACGAGATCGGCACGGTCGAACCCGGCCAGCACGTGGTCGCGTGCCTGAAGGCCGACGGCCATCAGCGACAAGTGGGACCTGTCGTCCACGGCCCCTTTGCCCATGAACGTCGCCGCGACCGGCACGTGCAGGCCTTTGGCCATTGCCCTCAGCGCGTCCGAGGCGCGCCGCCGGAGGACGCCGTTGCCGGCCAGGATGATGGGGCGGTTGGACGCGGTGAGGAGGCGGGCCGCGTGCTGGATCGCCTCGTCCGTCGGCTCGGGGAAGTAGGTCCTGCCGGGCTGGAGGGGCCGGGTGGCGTCGCCGTACTCCGGCGCCATCGCCGCCAGGTTCTCCGGGAGCTCGATATGGGTGGGCCCGGGCTTCTCCAGGGTCGCGACGCGGAAGGCCTTCCGGACGATCTCCGGGATCGCGTCAACGCGCTCGACGCGGGTGTTCCACTTCGTGACCGGCTGGAACATGCGGACGATGTCGACGACCTGGTGGGCCTCCTTGTGGAGCTTGTCCGAGCCGGCCTGGCCGGTGATCGCGACCATCGGCGCGCGGTCGAGGAAGGCGTCGGCGATGCCCGTCAGGAGGTTCGTGGCGCCGGGCCCGAGGGTGGCCATCGCGACGGCGGCCTTGCCAGTCAGGCGCCCGTGGACGTCCGCCATGAACGCCGCGCCCTGTTCGTGGCGGGTGGTGATGTGGCGGATCCGGGTGCTGCGTGACAGGGCATCGAGGATGTCCATCGTTTCCTCGCCCGGCACGGAGAAGACGTACTCGCACGCCTCCGCCTCCAGGCACTCGACGAGGAGATCGGCGGCGGTCCGTTTCGGGCGGGTCATGCGGGGAGTGTCGCACGCGGGGCGCCGCTCTACGCGGGGACAGGCAGCTCGTGGGCCTTTCGAACAACCCTCGCGAAGTCGTCGTGGCGAGGCAGGCCTGCAAGGTCGATGCCCGGCCCGCTGGTCGCGTCCAGGATCTCGACGCCGCGGACGCTCCCGTCGGCGTCGTAGTCGACGATCACCCGGTCCGAGAGCTCGCTGGTCCGGGCTACCGGCTCCTGTGTGAAGTAGACGTAGAGCGTGTCGGTCAACTCGTCATAGGTCAGCTGCACCGCTCGCCCCTCCCGAATACCGTGACCGCCACGATCGCGTCAAGCCGCACCTCAGCGACGACGATCCGCGTGATCTCGCCGCCGATGCAGCCACTCGATGTTGTAACGCCCGTCTGCCCGCGTCTCGACGGATCCTGAGGTTCGGATCACCTTCTCCACGTCCGAGGGTTCCTTGCCGCGCTCTTCGCAGCGCTTGAGGGCATGTCCGCCCTCCCATGAGATGTATCGGCCCGCGAAGTTCACCATCGAATCGCGTGAGGGTCCGGTGGCGACCAACGCATCGTCGCACGAGTGGTCAATGGCATATCGCCAGGATGGTGGCCCGAAATGCACGCCCAGTTATCTGCCCTGGGTCGGCTCCGGGCCCGAGCCGCCGGCCGCCGCGGGGCCGGCGAAGACCCGGCCCGTGACGCTGCCAGCGTCAAATCCTGGGTTTCGTGGGGGATCTCCGGGCCGGGACGCTGTCCGGAGCCCCGTTCGCGCTGGGCACGGCTGTCAACATCGAGATCCGAGCACTCCGAGCGACCCGTCCGAGCGCGGGCACGCTCGCTCCGAGCACGGGGAGCCCGCCGCCGAGCGCCGCGCGGCCGCCGCCGAGCGCGGGCACGCTCGCTCCGAGCACGGGGAGCCCGCCGCCGAGCACGGGGAGCCCGCCGCCGAGCGCCGCGCGGCCGCCGTCGTCGAGGCCGTCGTCGAGTCGGAACTCCAGAAATGACGCTCCCAGCGCCTTACAGGACGGTGCCGATCGCGGGGATCAAGGATGGGTGTTTGGCATCCAGGATGTTGGGTTCGCAGGGTACATCGCCAGAGCTTCCCGGCCAGGAACTTAGCGTCGGCGTCGCGCCGGCTCATGCCTTCCAGTGCATCGGGAAGATCCGGCCGGAGCGCGGATCTATCCAGGCGATCGCCGACTCGGTGGGTGGCTCGGACCCGTCGAAGATCGCGCGGGCCCAGGCCGTCGACGACCCGGGGTGGCGCGTTCGCAGGAACTGCGGGTACTTCGCGACGAGTTGACGGTTCGCGGCCGTGTCCACCAGCAGCCAGCCTTGCGCGACACGGTACGGGCCGTCGTCGCCGCCGGCGAGGATCGCGAACCCCTCCAGCTCGGCCGCCTTGCGGTCCGTCGATCGCGCGGTCGCGCCCAGGTCCCCGGCACGGTTGATGATCTCGATCAGGAGCAGCGTTCTCTGAGGGTCGTCGCGCAGGACGACGTCGGCGAAGAACAGCGGATCGTATGGTCTGGTCGCCAGCTCGACATTCGCGTTGCGGCCGTGCGTGCGCGCCAGCCTGAGCACCAGCTCCTGCGCGGCGAGGTGACCGGCGTCCATTGGGTCCGGCGGGCTGCCGTCGGCAGCGACGTCCCGCGAGAAGGTGACGGCCAGTGGCCGCCCGAGTGCGAACCCCAGCTTCACCCACAGCTCGAGCGGCGCATGTGCACCGTCGCCGCGCTCCATCTCGGCGTACCTCGTGCGAGACACGCCGATCATCTCGCTGACCTGGGCCTGAGACAGGCGCAGATTCCTGCGGGTACCGCGCGCCTCGAGCGCAAGGGTCGCGGTTATCTTCTTCGACTGGACGACGCCTGCCGTCGCCGCATCCGTTCCTCGAGCCCGTTGAACCACGCGGTGATCTTCGTGCGCAGCGCTTCACCGGGGATCACCTGGCAGTTGGAGCGGCGGGCCCCGTGTGCTCGCCGGCTGCCCGCCGGTGGCCGAGCAGCACCCCCGACCTCGACCTTGGCCCGAAGACCCGAAGACCAAGCCCGTGACGCTGCCACCGTCATTTCCTGGGTTTCGAGGTGGATTCCGGCGCCCGAGACGGCCTCCTGGGCCTCGGCGGGGCTCCAAATGGCCGTGCGCGTCGAGATCCGAGCCGTCCCATCGGCCTCGCTGAGCACGACCGCGACGCCTCCGAAGTCCAAGGACCCGCCGACGAGCGCCGCGCCGCCGACGCCGAGACCCGCATCGAGTCGGAAACTCCAGGAATGACGCTCCCAGCGTCATACGGGGCCCTCGGCGCCGGATCAGTGCCAGCCCGGTGCCGGCTCAGCGACCGGTGGGCTCATCGCCGGCTCGGCGCCGGCTCAGCACCGGCTCAGGGGCGCTCAGCACCGGCTCATCGCTGGCTCGGCGCCGGCTCAGCGCCGGCTCAGCGACCGGTGGGCTCATCCTCGCGAGCTTGTGCGGCCCGAACGACGACGAGCGCGTCGACGGCCACGGCCCCATCCGGGCCCGCGATCACCGGGTTGACGTCGATCTCGACGATCTCCGGGTCGCCGGCGATGAGCCGGGAGACGGCGGCCACGAGCTCGCCGACCGCCCCGCGATCCACGATCGGGCCGCCGCGGAATCCATCAAGGAGCACGGCCGACCGGAGACGGCCGAGGAGCCGGGTCGCGGACGACGCATCGATCGGGGCAAGGGCGGCGACGACGTCATCGATCGCCTCGGCAAGGACACCGCCGAGCCCCACGATGACCAGGGGGCCGACCTGCGAATCGCGTCTGGCCCCCACGATCATCTCGAGGCCGGCAGGCGCCATTGGTTGGACGAGGAGGCCCCGGACGGAATGCCCCGACGCGCGTCCGGCCACGAGCACGCGCTCGGCGGCGGCACGGACCGCGCCATCGTCATCGAGCCCGAGCACGACGCCGCCCGAGTCGGACTTGTGGACCAGCCCGGATGCGTCGACCTTGACGGCCACCGGTCCGCCGAGCTCGCGCCAGGCGGCCACGGCGGCTTCCGCACTCGTGGCGGCGAGGCACGGGATTGTCGGGACGCCGGCGGCGGCCAGTCGGGCGAGGCTCTCGCGCTCGGACAGCGCGTGTGCCGGAGGGGTCGTGGGCGTGCGATCCGCGCGCGCGGCCTCGGGGACGGTGCCCACATCGAAGTCCCAGGCGTACGGCGTCCGATCGAATGCCAGCGCCGGCCATGCCCGGCGCCGCGGCCCCGCGCCCCGGGGATCCGCCCGCGCCTCGCGAGTCGCCTCCCATCCCGAGACGCCTCGGAGCGCGACGACCGCCTCGTTCGCGCCGCGCAGAACGGGCGGCCGCCCACCGCCGGGCCACGCGTCCAGCGCTGCGAGGAGCTCCGGCGGCGGCTCCCCGGAGGTCAGCGAGATGACGACCGGCAGGAGCCCGGGACGCTCCGCCGTCACGGCCAGAAGCGGTGCGAGCGCCTCGAGACACGACTCGACCTCCGAGGCCTGTGAGCGATACGCGAAGTCGTGCACGAGTCCCAGGACGTCGAAGGCAGCGCTCTCCGCCATCGCCTTGAAAGCCGCCCCGTACGCGGCTTCGGGCTCGTCGGCGCCCCATGGATCCAGCGGGTTCGCGACGAAGCCCATCGTGGGAAGCGCCGCGAGGATCTCGGCGCGGGCTCCGTCCGGCATGGGTGCGAGCGGGAACCGGGCCGCCTCGGCGAGATCGGCAACGAGCGAGGCCTCCCCGGTCGAGACCGTGACGAGACCGGTGCGGCCACGACCGACCCTGCGCCGCGATCGGCGCGCCCCGTCGATCAGCTCAATCGTCTCGATCAGCTCGTCGAGGTCGCGGCACCGGATCACCCCGGCGGCCTCGAACGCCGCGTCCATCGCCCGGTCTTCGCCGGCGAGGTTGCCCGAGTGCGCGATGCTGGCGGCCTCGGCCATCGCCGAGCGACCGACCTTCACGAGCGCGATCGGTACGTCCATCTCCAACGCGCGGTCGGCGAGCGCGAGGAACCGTTCCGGCCGCTTCAAGCCCTCCACGAACAGCGCGATCCCGTGGGTGGCGGGATCGTCCAGTGACCAGGCCAGGTGGTCGCACAGGTCAAGGACGGCTTCAGCACCACAACTCACGACGCGGCTGTATCCCGTCCGCGCACCGGACATCAGGAAGGCGTTGGCGACCGACCCGGACTGGGCGATCGCGGCGATCCCGCCGCGCGGCAGGTGCCGCGACAGCTCGTCGATGTAGGTCGCGACGTTCGTCGTGAAGTCAACGACGCCCATGCAGTTCGGACCGAGGACCGCCATCCCGTGGCGCACGGCGACATCGCGCACGGCGACCTGCATGGCAGCCGCCGCGGCGCCGCCCTCCACGACCCCACCTCCGGGGATCACCAGTGCCCGGACTCCGAGCGCTCCGGCCTCCTCCGCGACGTCGGCGGCCCGAAGCGGGTTGACGGCCAGGAGGATCAGCTCCGGGACTTCCGGGAGCGCTGCGAGCGAGGGGTGGCACGGGGTGCCCCAAGCCTCCGCGCGCCGCGGGTTGACGAAGTAGCAGCGCGTGGCGCTGCCGAGGGCGAGGAGGTTGTCGCGAACGATCGGTGCGATCGTGGAACGTGGCGACGCCCCGACGATGGCCACGGACGTCGGCGCGTACAGGCTCCGAAGGTCGGGCCGCGGCCGATCCTCGGCGTCGATGGCTCCGGCCGGGCCGCCGTCGCCGGCCGGGCCGCCGTCGCCGGCCGTCACGCGAGGACCTGGCCCACCCCGCGCTTCTCGAGCGCCCGGGCGATGATCAACCGCTGGATCTCCGACGTCCCCTCCCAGATCCGGTCCACGCGCAGCTCGCGGAAGAACCGCTCCGCGGCGGTCTCGCGGAGGTAGCCGCGGCCGCCGAACACCTGCACGACGCGGTCGGCGCAGCGGAACGCGGCTTCCGATGCGAACAGCTTCGCGATCGAGGCCTTCGCGTGAACGAGCTTGGGATCGGCGCCCGCGTCGGCGAGGCGCGCGCACGCGCGCGTGAGCAGCCGCGCCGCGGCCGCGTCGGCGGCCGAGTCCGCGAGCGGGAAGCTGACGCCCTGGAAGTCGTAGATCCGCTGGCCGAACTGGACCCGCTCCGTCGCGAACGCGACGGCCTCGGTGAGCAGCCGCTCCATCGCCCCGGTGCAGCGCGCCCCGATATGGATCCGCTCCTCCACGAACCACTCGTTCGTCAGCGCGTCCGCCTCCCCCGCCTCACCGAGCATCGCGTCCGCCGGGACGCGGACGCCCTCAAGCACGAACCGGGGATGCCGGTCGGCGAACGTGTGCATGTGGTCGGGATCCGCGCTCTGTCGAACCCCCGGCATGGCGTAGTCGACGAGGAACAGGGTCGGCAGTCGCTCCTCGCCGTCCACGACGTTGACGTGGACGATCATGAAATCCGTGTCATCCGTACCGGTTACGAACCACTTCTCGGCGTCGATGACGTACTCGCCGGTCCCGGTGTCCCGCACGGCCGTGGCCACGATCGATCGCGCGTCCGAGCCGGCGCCGGGTTCCGTGATCGCATAGCTGCCCGTTCGCTCGCCGCGGATCGACGGGTCAAGGTAGCGCCGGCGTTGCGCCTCCGTCCCGTGCTTGAGGACCTCGTAGCCACCCGGCACGAACGACCAGAGGCCTCCGGTGGACGCCCCGAATTGCTCGTGCACGAGCACCTGCTCCAGCACGGTCCAGCCCTGCCCGCCCAGCTCGCGCGGGATCGAGCCGCCGTGGAGGCGGGCTTCGATGGCGGCCCGGCGGATCTCCATCCCCCAGGCGCGCGGCATCCGGCCGCCGGCAAGCTCGAACTCGACCTCGCGCGGCTGGAGGACCTCGCGGACGAACCGGCGCGCCCGATCCTGGAGCTCGCGGTGGGCAGGCGTGAGATCGTCACCCGGTTCGGGCACGGACTCCGCAGCGTCGGGTCGATTCCTCATCGCCGCCAAGTCTGCCTGTCTCGCCGGCCGACGACACGCCCGGACCGCAGGCCGCATCGATTCCAGGGCGTGCGGTTCAAGGCGTGTCCCCGGCTCGGCCGCGAAGACCCGGCCCGTGATGCTGCCAGCGTCAAATCCTGGGTTTCGAGGGGGATTCCGAGGCCAGAGACGGTCTCCTGGGCCCCAACCAGGCTCCGAACGGCCGTCCGCGCTGAAATCCGAGCCGTCCGAGCAGCTCGCCGGGCACGGCCACGCTCGCACCGGGCCCAACGACGCACCGAACGTGCGCCGCGCAACCGCATACCTGGTTCCAATCGAGCCGGACAGTCCAGAAATGACGCTCCGAGCGTCAGGCCGGGGTCTTCCGGCGGCGGGCGATGGCGCACGCGGCCCCAGAGGCCCGGCCGGGCGCCCGCGACCGCGCACGCGCGCGCCACTCAGCCCGGCTGGGCGAGCACCATGATTCGAATTTCGGTCATGTCCTCGATCGCCCACCGGAGGCCCTCGCGGCCGAGGCCGGAATCCTTCACGCCGCCGTAGGGCATGTGATCGATCCGGTAGGTCGGGATGTCGTTCACGATGACCCCGCCGACCTCGAGCTCACCGAACGCCCGCCAGGCGTTGGCAAGATCGTTCGTGAAGACGCCGGTCTGGAGCCCGAAGAAGCTGTTGTTGACCTGGCGGATTGCGTCATCGAAGTCGGTGAACCCGAACACGACGGCGACCGGCGCGAAGGCCTCGTTGCTGCAGACCTGGGCGCTGAGCGGGACGTTCTCGAGCACCGTCGGCGGGAAGAACGTCCCATCGGCTCGACCGCCCGCGAGGACGCGCGCCCCAAGCTGAACGGCCTCGTCCACCCAGCGCTGGGTTCGGGCGGCGGCGGCCCCGTCCACCATCGGCCCGAGGTCCGTGGTCGGGTCCGCCGGATCGCCGAGCTTGAGGCCCGCGACTCCGACAAGGAACTTCGACATGAACGCCTCACGCACGACCTCGTGGATGTACATGCGCTGGACGCTGATGCACACCTGCCCGGCGTACGTGAACGCCCCGATGAGGATCCGCTTGACGGCCCAGTCGAGGTCCGCGGTCCGGTCCACGATGACCCCGGCATTGCCGCCCAGCTCCAGGACGACCTTCTTCTTGCCGGCCCGCTCCTTCATTCGCCAGCCGACGGACGGGCTGCCGGTGAACGACAGGACCTTGAACCGGTCGTCGGCCACCATCCGGTCCCCGAGCTCGCGCGTCATCGGCAGGATGCTCACCGCGCCCTCGGGCACGCCGGCCGCGTGGATGATCTCGCCGACGGTGAGCATCGTGAGGGGATCCCTGGACGGCGGCTTGAGCACCACCGAGCAGCCGGCCGCGATCGCCGGCGCGACCTTGTGGGCCGCGAGGTTGAGCGGAAAGTTGAACGGGCTGATCGCCGCGACGGGGCCGGCGGGGAAGCGCCGGGTGATCCCGACCCGGCCCTTGCTGCTGGCCATGAGGTCCAGCGGGATGACCTCGCCCACCATCCGCTCCGCCTCCTCGGCGCCGAGCCGGAACGTGAGGACGGCGCGGTCCACCTCTACGAGCGCGTCGCGGATCGGCTTGCCGGCCTCGAGCATGATCAGGCGCCCCAGTTCCTCGCGGCGCGCCTTGATCCCGGCGCTGATGTCGCGGAGGATCCGGCCCCGCTCGTAGGCCGGCAGCGTTCGGGTGACTTCGAAGGCCCGGACTGCCGCTGCGACGGCCTCCTCGTACTGCTCGGGGGTCGCGTTGAACGTGGATCCGGCGGGGTTGGCCGGGTCCGCGGGATTCGTGACGAGGAGCTGGTCATCCGACTCCACCCAGCGGCCGGCAAGGTAGATCGGGTGGGGCTTTGCAGCGGTGAGCGTCATGGTGGCGTGAGCTCCGTTCGGACGGTGGGTGCGGTCGCCACATCGTACCGCGAGCCGGGCTCACCTCTCGACGCGGGACCCCGGAGTCTCATGCATCCTTGCGATCCGTGAACCGTCTCCGGTGGCTGATCTTCGCCACGGTCCTGCTGATTGCCGTAGTGGTGATTCTCGGGGCCGTCCTGCGGCCGCGGGACGGTTCGGCGGCCGCGACTCCCGCGCCGCCGGCCGCGTCCCCTGCGCTGACGGCCGCGTCCCCCGCGCTGACGGTACCGCCGGTGCCGACCACTACGGTTGCCCCCGGGACCGTGCTCTCGCTGCCCAGCCTCCTCGACCTTCTACCAGTTCGGGCGGAGGATCGGACCGGCTACAAGCGCGCGCTGTTCGTGCACTGGATCGATGCGGACGGCGACGGCTGCGACACGCGCCGGGAGGTCCTGATCGAGGAAGCCATCGTGGCTCCCAAAGTGACGGCCGGCTGCCATCTGGCAGGCGGGCGGTGGCACAGCCTGTACGACGGCCTCGAAACGACGAACCCGAGCACCTTCGACGTCGATCACGTGGTGCCGCTCGCGGAGGCGTGGGACTCGGGCGCCTCGGCGTGGACGGCGGATCGGCGGATGCGCTTCGCCAACGACCTCGGCGTTCCATGGAGCCTCATCGCAGTTTCGGCGACATCGAATCGGGCCAAAAGCGACGGCGATCCCGCGGACTGGTTGCCGCCACTGGCGGGCGTGCGCTGCGAGTACGCGGCCGATTGGCTGGCCATCAAGGTCCGCTGGAACCTGGCGATCGACCCACGGGAGCGGGCCGTGCTCGAGCCAATGGCGCGCGATTGCCCGGACACGATGCAGGTCCTCCCGGCTCCGTGATGCTCCGGGGACGCGGCGACTGCTCGTGCGACACTCTCGCGAACAGGCCGCGAAGGCGCGCCTCGCCGTACGGTTCGAGGCCGGATCAGGGAAGGAGCTCGAGATGATGGCCGAATTCAAGGAATTCCTGCTCAGGACGAACGCCCTGGCCCTCGCGGTAGGCGTGATCATCGGCGCCGCTATGGGCAGCGTCGTCAACTCCCTCGTCAACGACATCATCATGCCGCCGATCGGGAAGGTCCTCGGGAATGTCGACTTCAGTCAGCTGAAGATCATCCTGACCGAGGCTGTGGGCGGGGACCCGGCGACCGAGGTCGCGATCCGCTACGGCGCGTTCATCAACGCGATCATCGCGTTCGTGATTATCGCGTTCGTGGTGTGGCGCATCTCCAAGATGTTCATCAAGGAGGCGCCTGAAGCCCCGGCCGCACCGGGCAAGACCTGCCCGTTCTGCAGGCAGTCGAACGCGCTCGAGGCCTCGAAGTGCATGCACTGCGCCAGCGCCATCTGACCGAGCTCAGCCGCGCCTTCTCACGGCCCGCCGGCAACGGCGGGCCCTTCCATGTCCGGCGTTCAGCCGCCGATCGTTTCCCGGGCGCGCGGGTACGACCCGAGGATCCTGACCATCGTCGTGGCCGCGCGGAGGTCCTCGATCGCCGCAGCGCAGGCCGGATCCGCGGCATCCGCGTCCACATCGGCCCAGAAGACGTACTCCCACGCGGCGGTCCGGCTCGGCCGTGACTCGAGCGACGAGAGGTTGACGCCGCGCGTGGCAAACGCCTGGAGGGCTCGGAGGAGCGTGCCGGGCTCGTTGCGGACGGCAAACGCGATCGTCGTCCGGCGCGGCCCGCCCGCTGGTGTGCTCGCTGGTGCGCCCGGCGTGGCCGCCCCGGTGGCCGCCGCGCCCGGGGGAACGACCACCAGGAATCGCGTCCGGTTGTCCGCGGCGCCCTGAACCCCGTCGGCGAGGATCTCCAGACCGAACAGCGCGGCAGCCCGCGGCGAGAGGACCGCGGCAGCGCCCAGCTCCCCCGTGTCGCGGATGATCTTGCCGGCGCCGGCCGTGTTGTAGGTGGTCAGCGTGGTCCACGAGCGCGTGCGCAGGAACGCCTCCGCCTGGCCGAGCGCCTGGACGTGCGAGTAGACACGCGCGATCTGATCGAGAGACTGTCCCGGCAACGCAGCGAGGCAGAGCCGGACCGGGACCACGACCTCACCGACAACGGCCAGATCGTGTTCCAGGAGGAGGTCGTAGGTCTCCCGAACCGTCCCATTGAGGAGGTTCTCGATCGGGAGGACGCCGGCTGCCGCCGAGCCGTCCGTGACCGCGGTGAACACATCCCGGAAGCTCCCGACCGGCTGCCGCGGGACGTCGCCGAAGATCGCGACCACGGCATCCTCGGCGAACGCGCCCGGCTCGCCCGCGTACGCGACGGAACCATGCGGGGCGTGCAGCATGGGGTTGGCAGCCTTCACCGTGCGCCCGAAGCTACTTCTCGAACCAGGACGTCGTGTCGTGCTGGCCCTCGTCGCGATCGAACTCGGCGCGCTTGCCGGAGCCCGGCCCGCCCGACGCATCGCGAGCGGCGCGCCTGCCTTGCCCTGCGGCATCCGCCACGCCGGCCCAGTGCTCCTCGTCCAGCATCGCGTTGAGTGCCTCGACATAGGCCTCGATGGAGGCGGCGATGATGTTCGTGCTGCGCGACGATCCCGCGTATTCCCCCGCCCCCCGGGCACCCTCGGCGGAGGCCGGCGGCAGGATCCGGACGCTCACGAGACCCTCGGCGGCCGGCCCCTCGGCCATCGCGTGAACGTCGTAGCCGACGAGCCGCGGATGGCCCTCGAGCACCTCTGCGAGCGCAGCGTCGACGGCGCCGAAGAGCGCATCAACGGCACCGTTCCCCTGCGACGAAGCCTGCCAGTGATGGGCCCCCGCCTCGATGACCACGGCGCCCCGACTCTGGGTGTTGCTGCCGGAAGTCACGGTCCAGCGTGCGAGGTGCAGTGCTTCGTCCTGGCGCATCGGGCTACCTCCCGGGAGTGACCGTGGTGAAGTGGCGTTCGTCGCGGCGCCGGAGCTCGGCGCCGGACTTCCAGATCGCGTATTCGAGGCTATCGGCGAGCGCGATCGCCGAAGCGGCGATGATGTTCGTGTCCGACCCCATGGTGGACCATTCGCGCGCGCCGTCGGCGGATTCGATCGTCACCCGCGTCCGCGCGCCGGTGGCCGCGTTCGAATCCAGGATGCGGACCTTGTAGTCGTACAGATGCACGCTGTCGAGGATCGGGTAGAACGCCCGGAGGGCCTTGCGAAGTGCGGCGTCGAGCGCGTTGACCGGTCCGTTGCCGTCGGCGGCGGTATGAAGCGTCTCCCCGTCCACTTCGACCTTCACGGTCGCCTCTGCCCGGAGGTCCTGGCCATGGCGCTGCTCGACGAGACAGGTGTAGTCGATGATCCGGAAGGGCGCGACGTAGCCCGTCTGCTGGCGCCGGATGAGGAGCTCGAACGACGCCTCCGCCCCCTCGAAGGAGAGGCCCTCGTGTTCGAGGCGCTTGATGAGCGCTGAGAGCTGCTTCGGGTCCACGCCCTCGAGACGATGGCCCAGCTGCGCTGCCCGGATCGCCGTGTTCGCCTTCCCGCCCAACTCCGAGACCACGAGCCGGCCCTCGTTGCCGACCCCGGCCGGGTCGATGTGCTGGTAGGACCGCTCGACTTTCGCCACAGCCGCCCCGTGGACGCCGCCCTTGTGGGCGAACGCGGAACGCCCGACGTAGGGCTGCCAATCGTTCGGGGCGAGGTTCGCGATCTCCGCGACCGAGCGCGACAGCTCGGTCAGGTGGGAGAGCTCGCCGCCGCCGGCCGGCACGAGCGACAGGTCCGTCTTGAGGGCCAGGTTGGCGAGAACGCTCACCATGTTCGCGTTGCCGCAGCGCTCGCCGTAGCCGTTGATCGTGGCCTGGACGTGGCGAACGCCGGCCTGGACCGCGGCGATCGAGTTGGCGACGGCCAGCTCCGCGTCGTTGTGGGTGTGGATGCCCCAGGTCACGTCCGGGGCTTCGCGGTCCGCGGCGAACGCGGCTTGCGTCTCGTGGAGCACCTCGACGAGGCGCCCGGTCAGCGTCCCGCCGTTGGTGTCGCACAGGACGAGCGTGCGGGCGCCCGCGTCCCGTGCCGCACGCAACGTGGCGAGCGCGTAGACCGGATCCGCCGCGTAGCCGTCGAAGAAGTGCTCGGCGTCGTAGATGAGCTCGCGCCCGTGATCGACGATGAACCGGACGCTGTCCGCGACCATATCCAGGTTCTCCTGGGGCGTCGCCCCGAGGACCTCGATGACGTGCAGGAGCCAGCTCTTGCCGAAGATCGTCACGACCGGCGTCTCGGCCCGGACCAGCTCCTGGAGGTTCAGGTCCTTGGCGGCCGTGTTCGAGCGATGGCGGGTGGACCCGAACGCCGCGAGCTTCGCCCCGGTCCAGGTCATCGTCTTCGCCTGCCGGAAGAACTCGATGTCCTTCGGGTTTGAGCCCGGCCAGCCGCCCTCGATGTAGGGCATCCCGTACTCATCGAGCATCCGGGCGACCCGGAGCTTGTCGGCGAGGGACAGGGTGACGTTTTCGCCCTGCGTACCGTCGCGAAGGGTCGTGTCGTACAGGATGACCGGGGCGCCCACAGGGCCTTTCTGGGGCATCAGTTGACCGCCATGGGGGCGGCGATCCGTTCGATCACCGCGTCCGCCATCCCGGTCGTGCCCACGTGGCGAAGCCCGTCATCCGGTGCCGGCGCTGCGCCCGGCGGGAGCAGGTCCCGGGTCCGGTACCCATCGTCGAGGGTCTCGCCCGCCGCCGCCTCGATCGCGTCCGCTGCCGCGTCCAGGCCCAGCGACCAGCGCAGGAGCATCGCCGCGGACAGGATGGTGCCGAGTGGATTCGCCAGGTCCCGGCCCGCGATATCCGGCGCCGAGCCGTGAATCGGTTCGTACAGGCCGAACCGGCCATGAGCCGTCCGACGAACGCCGAGGGACGCGGAGGGCAGCATGCCGAGGCTCCCGGCAATGACCGCCGCCTCGTCCGACAGGATGTCCCCGAACAGGTTCTCGGTCACGAGGACGTCGAACTGCGCCGGCTGGCGAACGAGGAGCATCGCGCACGAGTCCACGAGTTGATGGCCGACCTGGACGTCCGGGAAATTGGAGCGCTCTTCGTCCACGACCTTGCGCCACAACCGCGATGTTGCGAGGACGTTGGCCTTGTCCACGCTGGTCAGCTTGCCGCTCCGCCCGGCGGCGAGCTCGAAGGCAAGCCGAACGACACGCCGGATCTCCGCCTCCGTGTACTGCAGGGTGTCCACGGCAACCCGCCCGTCGTCTGTCTGGCGCTCCTCCGACGGTCGGCCGAAGTAGAGGCCGGAGGTGAGCTCACGGACGATCAGCAGGTCAACGCCCTGGAGCAGCTCGGGCCGGAGTGGCGACGACGGGATGAGCGCCGGGTGCACGCGCACCGGTCGGAGATTCGCGAACAGCTCCAGGTCTCCGCGGAGGGCGAACAGCGCCTGCTCCGGGCGCACCTTCGCGTTCGGATCGTCCCAGCGCGGGCCGCCCACGGCCCCGAGGAGGATGGCGTCGGCAGCGGCCGCCGTGTCGAGGTCCTCCGCTCGGATCGCCGTGCCGTGCGCGTCGATCGCCGCGCCGCCGGCGAGGATCTCGGTCCATTCGACCGCGAACCCGGCGACCAGCCCGGTCGCGTCGATCACCCGCCGGGCAGCCGCGATCACCTCGGGCCCGACGCCGTCGCCGGGCACGGTGACGATCCGGAACGTCGCCGTCACGGCAACTCCTCGGTGGTCCGCTGAGTGACGAAGGCGGGCGAGGCCGGCCCGATCTCGGCGCCGTGCAGCTTGTTCACTGCCACGAGGTAGGCCTCGACAGAGGCCTCGATGATGTTCGTCGAGAGCCCGTGGCCGGAGACAATGAGCGCGCCGGGGCCCACGTCGGACGAACGCCGGCAGCGGACGAGGACGCGGCCCTGGGCATCTTCACCACCCGACACGGCCTTGATCTCGTAGCTCTCCAGGACGGGATGCCAGCCGAAGACGGGCTCCACCGCGGCGTCCACCGCGGCGAACAGGGCGTCCACCGGCCCGTTGCCGATCGCCGCCATCGCCCGCTCCTCGTCCGCGACGGCCAGCGAGACCGTCCCGGTCGCCTTGCCCTCGTGCGACGAGGTGACGTTCCAGCCCTCGAGGCGGACGGACTGCGGCACTTCCGTGAGCTGCTGCTCCACGAGCGCGAGGAGGTCCGCATCGGTGACCTCCTTCTTCGCGTCCGCCAGCGCGATGGTCTGGCGGTAGATCGCGTCGAGCGCCTCGCCCTCGATGTCATGACCGAGTTCCCGGAGCTTGCCCTGGAGGCCACGCCGCCCGGACAGCTTCCCGATCGTCAGCTGGCTGCCGGACAGCCCCACGGACTGGGGCGTCATGATCTCGTAGGTCAGCGGGTTCTTGATCACGCCGTCCTGGTGGATCCCGGATTCATGGGCGAAGGCGTTCCCGCCCACGATCGCCTTGTTGGGCTGAACCGCGAACCCGGTCAGGTAGCTGACCAGGCGTGAGGCCGCGGTCAGGTGCTCTGTCTGGACGCCACTGGCGAGGTCGGGGAACTGGGTCGGGCGCGTCCGAAGGGCCATGACGACCTCCTCGAGGGACGCGTTGCCGGCGCGCTCGCCGAGCCCGTTGATCGTCACCTCCACCTGGCGCGCGCCGGCCTGAACCGCGGCGAGGGTGTTCGCCGTCGCGAGCCCGAGGTCGTTGTGGCAGTGGACGCTGATCGTGGCCTGGGACCCGACGAGACGGACCGCCCGCTCCACGAGCGCCCCGAACTCGCTGGGAATCGCATACCCGACCGTGTCCGGGATGTTGATCGTGGAGGCGCCCGCCTCCACGACGGCCTCGTAGACCTGCATGAGGAAATCGACGTCCGTCCGCGAGGCGTCCTCGGCCGAGAACTCGATCTCCGCATCCCGGCCGAGCTTCTCGCGCCCGTGGCGGACCCAGCGGACCGCCTCGGCGAGGGCCTGGTCGCGGCCGATCCTAAGCTTGTGCTTGAGGTGGATGTCGCTCGTCGCGATGAACACGTGGAGGTGCGGCCGCTCCGCGATACCGATCGCCTCGATGGCGCGCTGCGGATCGCCGTCGCGACAGCGCGCGAGGGCCGCCACCGCGATCCCGCCTTTCGTCTCCTGGGCGATCCGGCGAACCGCCTCGAAGTCGCCCGGCGAGGCGGCCGGAAAGCCGGCCTCGATGACGTCGACCCGGAGGCGGACCAGCTGGCGCGCGACCTCCAGCTTCTCGGCCGCGGTCAGCCCGGCGCCGGGTGCCTGCTCCCCGTCCCGGAGAGTCGTGTCGAAGATCCTGACGGTACCCGCCGGGACGAACGGTCCCGACGGGCGGGGTACGGCACCGCTCATCAGCGGGACCCGCCGGGACGTCCGGCCGTGGCCTGCGCCTCCCCGGCGCGGACGACGACCGGGTTGAGGAACGGCATCTGGGCGCGGAGCTCCGCGCCGACCTGCTCGATCTGGTGGTCCCGGTCCTTGGCGCGGAGTGCCTCGAACTCGGCCCGGCCGGAGTCGTTCTCGGCGATCCAGCGGGCCGCGAACGTCCCATCCTGGATCTCGGCAAGGACCTGGCGCATCGTGGTCCGAACGTTCTCATCGATGATTCGCGGGCCGGACACGTAGTCGCCGTATTCGGCGGTGTCGGACACGCTGAAGCGCATGAAGTTGAGCCCGCCGCGGTACAGCAGATCCACGATGAGCTTCAGCTCGTGCATGGTCTCGAAATAGGCGAGCTCCGGCTGGTAGCCGGCTTCGACGAGCGTCTCGAAGGACATCTTCACGAGCGCTGCGGTGCCGCCGCACAGGACAGACTGCTCCCCGAACAGGTCCGTCTCGGTCTCCTCCTTGAACGTGGTTTCCAGGATCCCGGCCCGGGTGTTGCCGAGCGCGCGGGCGTACGCGAGAGTGCGCGAACGGCCCGTGCCGCTCGCGTCCTGGTGGACGGCGAAGAGCGCCGGCACGCCGCCGCCAGCCTGGTAGACGCTCCGCACGAGGTGCCCGGGTCCCTTGGGCGCGACCATCCCGACATCGACGAAATCGGGCGGCGTGATCCGCTTGAAGTGGATGTTGAAGCCGTGGGCGAACATCAGGAGCTGGCCGGGGCGCAGGTTCGGGGCGATCTCCGTGTCGTAGACGGCCTTCTGGGCGGTATCCGGGACGAGGATCATGATCACGTCGGCGGCCTTGACCGCCTCGGCTACGGACGTGACCCCAAGCCCGGCCTCCTCGGCGACCGGCCGGCTCTTGGAGCCTTCCGCCAGGCCCACCAGCACGCGCACGCCGGACTCGTGGAGGTTCAGGGCGTGGGCGTGCCCCTGGCTGCCGTAGCCGATGATCGCGACGGTCTGCCCGGCGAGGGCCGCCGGGTCCACGTCATGGTCGTAGTACATGCGGGCGGTCATCGCTTCAGTGCCTCCTCGATGGATCCGGAACCGCGGGCCATCACCACGGCCCCGGTTCGAACCAGCTCCTTGATTCCATAGGTCCGGACGAGGGCGACGAACGCGTCGACCTCGGCCTCGGTGCCGCTGACCTCGACGATCACCGACTCCCCGGTGAGGTCCACGATCCGGCCCTTGCTGAGCTCCACGACCTTGAGCAGCTCGCCGCGGTTCGTGTCGGTCGCCCGGATCTTCACGAGCGCGAGCTCGTGCTCCACGGTGGGCTCGGACGTGACGTCCTGGACTTTCAGGACATCGATGAGCCGATAGAGCTGCTTGGCCGCCTGCTCCACGGCGACATCGTCCCCGTGAAGGGTGATCGTCATCCTTGACAGGCCCTCCCGGTCCGTGTGGCTGACGGCCAGGGAGTCGATGTTGAAGTTGCGCGCGCGCATCAGGCTCGACACACGGTTCAGGACGCCGGGCTTGTCCAGGACAAGAGCCACCAGCCGGTGGACGCGGGTCGTACCGCTGCCGGGGAGCGCGCGGGCCGGTGGCGCGGTATGGGCCGGGGCCGGCGGGGTGGTGTGGTCGCTCATTCGTCCGGCCCGCCCCACGTTTCGATGAGGTCGGACAGACCCTTGCCGGCCGGCATCATCGGGAACACGTTCTGCTCCCCGGCGATCTCGAACCAGACGAGGGCGGGGCCATCGACGCCCTGCGCGAAGCGGATCGCATCGTCCACCTCGGCCGGGGTCGAGGCCTTGATCGCCGGGACGCCGTACGCCTCGGCGAGCTTGAGGTAGTCCGGGCCCAGGAGATGCGCCGAGTGATAGTTCCCGGCGTAGACGATCTCCTGCCACTGCCGGATCATGCCGAGCTTCTTGTTGTCGAGGAGCGCGATCTTGACCGGGATCCGGTCCTGGACCAGGGTCATCAGCTCCTGGCTCGTCATCTGGAAGCCGCCGTCGCCGGCGATCGCCCAGACCTCGCGCTCCGGGACCCCCAGGGCTGCCCCCATGGCCGCCGGCATGCTGAAGCCCATCGTGCCCAGGCCGCCCGAGCTGATGTGCGTGTTCGGGTGACGGAAGCCCGCGTACCGGGCGAGCCACATCTGGTTCTGGCCGACATCGGCGACGTAGATCGCCTCGTGATCCGTCAGCTCGCCGATCCGCTCGACCACGTAGTCCGCGGACAGCAGTCCATCCCGCCAGGCGCCCGAGCCGTGCCAGGACGAGGCCGTGGATTCCCTCTTCCAGCCGGCCAGCTCGTCCAGGTACTCCTTGCGGGCCTCCATGGAGGTCGCCTCGACCATCGGCGCGAGGGCCTTGAGGACGCGCTTCGCGTCGCCGACGATCGGGACCTCGACGGCCACGTTCTTGCCGATCTCGGCCGGATCGATATCCACGTGGATGATCCGGGCGTAGGGGGCATACGTGCGGACGTTGCCGGTCACCCGGTCGTCGAAACGCATCCCGATCGCGAACAGGAGATCGGCCGACTGGATCGCCCGGTTGACGTGCTTCCAACCGTGCATCCCCATGAACCCGTACGCCAGCGGGTGGGTCTCATCCATCGCCCCGATCCCGAGCAGCGTCCAGGCGACGGGAATGCTCGTCTTCTCGGCGAACGCGAGGAGCTCGGCCTCGGCCCTGGCGTGGAGGACGCCATGGCCGGCGAGGATCACCGGCCGTTTGGCCTGCGAAATCTCGTGTGCGGCGGTCTTGAGCTGACGGTAGTGGCCGTCCATGTTCGGGCGGAAGCCCGGCAAGCCGGCCATCACCTCGACGTCGGACGGGTGCTCGGCGCGCGTCTCCTGCTGGAGAGCGTCCTTCGTGATGTCCACGTGGACCGGGCCGGGGCGGCCGGTGCGCGCGATGTGGAACGCCTCGGCCAGGACCCGGGGCAGGTCATCGGCATTCCGGACGAGGTAATTGTGCTTGGTCATCGGCAGCGTGATGCCGTTGATGTCGATCTCCTGGAACGCGTCCTTGCCGATCAGCGCGGAAGGCACGTTGCCGGTGATCGCGACCATCGGGATCGAGTCCAGCTGGGCGGTGGCGATGCCGGTGACGAGGTTGGTGGCGCCCGGGCCGGAGGTGCCCATGCACACGCCGACCTTGCCGGTCGCGCGGGCGTAACCATCGGCGGCGTGCGCGCCGCCCTGCTCGTGCCGGACGAGGATGTGGCGGAGAGCGGGATGATCCCCGAGGACGTCGTATAGCGGCAGGATGACGCCGCCGGGGTAGCTGAAGAAGACGTCCACGTCCTGGCGGAGGATCGCCTCGCATACGACATCCGCACCAATCCGGGCGCGTGGTGCGCGCTCCTGCGCAGTGGCGCTCACGGGCATGGATGCGCTGGAGGGACCCTCGTGGAGCATCTCGCGCTGGGCCTTCTCGACGGCCGCGGCGTGCTCGGTACCCGCTGCCGGCACGTGGGTTCGACGGACGCGGGCCGTCCCTGCCGGCGCGGGCGGGGCCGTGCCCGGCTCCGACGGTTTCGGACTCGGCGGCTTCGCCGAGCCTCCCTTCGTCATCGTCATCAGTGGTGGCCTCCGTGGGCCGGTCCGCGCCTTCGGCCACCTCGGCCGCCGGCTCGTCCCGGAAAAACAACAAGACCCTCGCTTCCCGGCGAGGGTCCCTTCGGTCTTCGGTGATCCGTCGCGCTGCTAGCGCCCGTCCCTCCGCGTTCCTCGGTTCTCCCGCCGGGAGCCGGTAATGAGGCCCAGGAGGCTCTCAATGCCGACCAGGAGCGAGCGAATAAGGGAGAGGAGGGATACCTCGAGCGAGCCGCTCTCGATCGGGACGTGCACGCGCCGACCATCGGACGTCACGGCGACGGCGACGGGGCGGCGGTCCGGTCGGTTCAAGGCGCCCACGGTTCGCGCAGTCTACGTGCCGATCCGCCAGAGCGCAACCACCTCCTGATTCCTCTGGCCCGGGCCTCGACGCTCGTTGACCAGGAGTCAAGGTATCGAAGCCGCAGGGTCGTCGAAGTGTCCCGTGGTCAACGCCACGACCACCTTGGAGCCTTGCCGACCCCGATTCCTGTCGCGGTCGTGACTGGCGCGCAAGAACGCGACCTCCGGCTGGGAAAACATTGACTGCCGGACAAGGCCGGTCCCGGCGGGGCCGAACCCGGAAGGTCCGGTCGATCGCCTGATGATCGCCAGCGAAGCCCTGCGTGGTGTACTGGCCGGGTGTCGACAACCAACCTCGAGCGTGGGGCCAGACGAACTGCAGACGAGCTCCATCGCAAGGTCGGGGTGGATGTCGCACGCCTGCGGCACGATGCCGGCATCAAGCCCGCCGAGCTGGCTCGGGCCTCCAGCATCGACCCGGGATTCCTGTGCCGTATCGAGCGGGGAACCGAGCATCCCACGCTCGAGACGTACGCGCGGCTCGCCGCCGCGCTCGGGGCCGACCTCTCTGTCCGCCTCTACCCGAACACGGGTCCCACGATTCGGGATCGACATCAGGCGCCGATCCTCGAGGCGCTGCTCGCGGTGCTCCACCCCCGGTGGCGCGCCTATCCGGAGATCGCGGTTCGACGCCCGTCGCGGGGCTGGATCGATGTCGGGCTCCACGACGCCCGTGGTCGGATCATCCTGGCCACCGAGATCCAGTCCGAGCTGCGCCGGCTCGAACAACTGATCCGCTGGTCCGCCGAGAAGGCCGCCTCGCTCCCCTCTTGGGAAGGCTGGCACACCTCGGCGAGGCGCCCGCGGTATCACAACTCCTGATCGTCCGAGACACGAGAACCACCCGTGGTATCGCCCGCGAGTTCCGGCGCACGCTCGGGGCCGCCTACCCGGCCCACCCGGAGAACGCCCTCGCGGCGCTCGCGGGCGTCGATCCGTGGCCGGGGCCCGCGCTGCTCTGGGCGACCGGTAGCACAACGGACCCGCGTGCGATCAGGATCGTCGCGCGGACCTGACGCACCGCACGGCGAGCCGGGCGCCCGGCAGAGCGTGCGGCCACGCGACACAACGGCCATGGACGACGGCCCGGTCAACGGTCCGCCGGGCGCGGTACCGAGAGGGCGCCGCCGGATCTCGTGCTAGCCTTTCCGGCCCATGGACCCTCAGAACGGCCGGGGCATCATCCGTCCACGCACGCTTGTCGAGAAGATCTGGGACGACCATGTCGTCTCGGAGGATCCGGGTGCGCCCGCCGTCCTCGCCGTCGATCTCCACCTCGTCCACGAGGTGACAAGCCCGCAGGCCTTCACGGGGCTGCGAACTCGCGGCCTGACGGTGCGCCACCCGGAGCGGACCGTTGCGACTGCCGACCATTCGGTTCCCACGACGCCGCGCGGCCTCCCCTTCCTGGACCCAATGGCAGCGGCCCAGGTCCAGCAGCTCGACACGAACTGCCGCGAGTTCGGCATCCCGCTTCACGGCCTCGGCGACCCGAGCCAGGGAATCGTCCACGTCATCGGGCCGCAGCTGGGACTGACCCAACCGGGGATGACAATCGTGTGCGGCGACTCGCATACGAGTACCCACGGGGCATTCGGGGCGCTCGCGTTCGGGATCGGCACGTCCGAGGTGGAGATGGTCCTCGCGACCCAGTGCCTCCTCCAGCGCAAGCCGAAGACGTACGAGGTCCGCGTGGACGGGCAGCTGGCACCTGGCGTCAGCGCCAAGGACATCATCCTCGCCCTCATCGCGAGGATCGGGATCGCCGGCGGAACCGGCCACGTCTTCGAGTACCGCGGCGAGGCCATCCGCGCCCTGACGATGGAACAGCGAATGACGATCTGCAACATGAGCATCGAGGGCGGCGCCCGGGCCGGTTTGATCGCGCCGGATGACACGACGTTCGAGTACGTCCACGGACGCTCACACGCACCGCGGGGCGAGGCGTGGGACGAGGCCGTCGCCCGCTGGCGAACGCTCCCGACCGATGACGGCGCGACGTTCGACAAGTCGATCGTGATCGACGCCTCAAGCCTCGAGCCGATGGTCACCTACGGCACCAACCCCGGCATGGGCATCCCGATCAGCGGCCGCGTCCCGGATCCCGCGGCGGCCGAAGATCCAGCCCAGCAACGAGCTCTCGCGCACGCGCTCGAATACATGGACCTGACGCCGGGCCAGGCGATCCTCGGCCAGCCGGTCGACGTCGTGTTCATCGGCAGTTGCACGAACGGCCGGATCAGCGACCTGCGCCTGGCCGCGGCGGCGCTGAAGGGGCGCCAGGTCGCCGCGAACGTCCGGATGATGGTCGTGCCGGGCTCGGACGAGGTGAAGCGCGAGGCCGAGGCCGAGGGCCTCCACGAGATCTTCCGCGCCGCCGGCGCCGAGTGGCGCGAGGCCGGCTGCTCCATGTGCATCGCGATGAACGGTGACCAGCTCTCGCCGGGCCAGTACGCGGTCAGCACGAGCAATCGCAACTTCGAGGGCCGCCAGGGCAAGGGCGGCAGGACCTTCCTCGCCTCGCCGCTCACCGCGGCCGCATCGGCCATCGCCGGGGTGGTCGCCGACCCGCGGCTGCTCCCGGGCATCGAATCCGTCGCCGGGATCGGGGGCCGCTGAGATGCCCGAGCCGTTCCGCGGCTTCACCTCGAAGGTCGTCCCGCTCCACGCCGAGAACGTCGACACGGACCAGGTTGTCCCGGCCCGCTATCTCAAGATCACCGACAAGGCCGGCCTCGCCGACGTCCTCTTCCGCGACTGGCGGTTCGAGGAGGACGGGTCGCTCAAGGACCCGCCGTTCGTTCTCGATCAGCCGGGGATGGCCGGGCGGAATCTCCTCCTCGTCGGGGACAACTTCGGGACCGGATCCTCGCGCGAGCACGCGCCGTGGGCGCTCGCCGCATGGGGCATCCGGGCCGTCATCTCCACCGGTTTCGCCGACATCTTCCGGAACAACGCCCTGAAGAACGGCGTGCTGCCGATCGCCCTGGATCCGGAGACCCACGCCCACATCTTCGCCCTCGTCGACGACGACCCCGACTCCGAACTGACGATCGATCTGGCCGAGCAGGGAATCCTCCTGCCCGACGGCACCACCATCGAGTTCGACGTCGACACCTTCGCCAAGCTCATGATGCTGCGCGGCACGGACGAGATGGGCTATCTCCTGGACAAGCTGCCCGCCATCGAGTCGTGGGAGGGGACACACCCCGGCCGAGTCGACACCCGACCCGAAGGCGCCCGCCCCGCCTGAACCCCGCCCAGGCGCGCTGGTTGCGCCACCGCGCCGTCGTGCCACAACGGAGCGGCGAAACCCTGAGAGGCGTGATCACTACGAGTGAACGTGCCCCAACGCACGAGCGTGCAGGTTCGCTCGATCTGGGCGAGCCGACCGTGCTCGTTCGTCGGGATCGCGCAACTGGGAGTTGCCGGCCTCGCTGAGAGGTCGGCACGCCGCCCGAACGGAGCTACCGGGGCTTCACCACGAGCGTCCCCATCATGCCGGCCTCGGCGTGGCCGGGGATCGAGCACATGACCATGTAGGTGCCGGGCGTGTCGAGGACGAACCGGAGGCGGGCCGTCCGGCCTCCTCACGCCGCCTGTGCGACGATCGGGTCCGTGAACCCGCTCGATGCCCTCTTCCTCGCGCTGCTGGTGCTCGCCGTGATCCTCGGCGCGCGGTCCGGCGCCCTGCCCCAGGTTGGTGGGTTGATCGGCGCCGTGGCCGGCGCGCTCGGCGGGTTGACCGCCATTCCCCTTGTCCTTCCGTACCTCGAGACGGTGACCGTTGCCCTCCGCGTTGGCGCCGTGGTCGTGGTCCTGCTCCTGTCCGTCGGCCTCGGCGAGATGATCGGCGCTCGGGTCGGCCGTGCCGTGTCGAGGCTGCTCGGCGACGGACTTCTCGGCGCCCTCGATCGCGTCGCCGGCGGTATCGTCGGCGCAGGGCAGGCGGTCCTCATCGTCTGGCTCCTGGGCGGAATCCTGGCAACCGGCCTCGTGCCGTCGTTGACGCGGGACGCCCAGACTTCGATCGCCGTCCGCGGGGTGGACGGGTTCCTGCCACCGCCGACGGAGGTCGTCCTCCAGCTCGGGAAGGCGCTCGACCGATCGGGCCTGCCGGACGTCTTCCTGGGGCTGGAGCGCCTGCCGGCGGAACCGGTCTCGCTGCCGGCCGATCCCATCGCCCAGGCGATAGGCCTGCAAGCGCTCCGATCAGTGCCGCGCGTGGAGGCCGATGCGTGCGGCTACCGATCCACCGGTACCGGCGTCGTCATCAGGGCCGGCTACGTCGTGACGAATGCACATGTGATCGCCGGCGCAACGACGATCCGCGTCGTCACCACGGCCGGAGTGCTCAAGGCGACGCCCGTCTTCATGGACTCCAGACTGGATGTCGCCGTGCTCCGCGTCGCCGGCCTGAATGCTGGGCCGCTCATCTTTGCCACGAGCGACCCGGCACGCGGCGCGCTCGGGGCCACGATCGGCTATCCGAACGGCGGCGGGGCGGTGGTTGAGCCTGCCGCGGTGACCGCGACGTACACGGCCGAGGGCCTCGACATCCTGGGCGTGACGCGGGTGCAGCGCGAGATCATTGAACTCCGCGCTGTCGTGGACCCCGGCGACAGTGGCGGACCGCTCCTGCTGGTAGATGGGACGATCGGCGGGCTGGTGTTTGCCGAATCGCGGTCCGATCCGTCGGTCGGGTATGCCCTGTCGCCGGTCGCGGTCGCGGTTGCAATCACCCCCGCGCTGGACCGAACGTCGGCGGTGCCCACGGGTCCATGTCTCCATTGAGGGGTACCATCCCGCGGTGACTTCCCCGACCACCACGGCCGCGTCCGCGGTCGAGCTCCGCGCGCTCGCCGACGAGTTCTGGGAGTTGTTCCTCGCTGCGCACCCGGGCTTCGCGACGGTGATGGGCGACCGCCGCTTCGACGACCGCCTGGACGATCTCTCAGTCGAGGGTCGAGCGGCCTGGGCTGCCGTTCTGGAGGAGACCCTGGGTCGTGCCCGTGCCGTGGACCCGGCCACCCTGAGTGCGCCTGACGTGGTCACCCGGTCCATGCTGATCGAGGAGGCCGAGGGTCAGCTTGGCGCCCTCCGGACCGGGGTTGACGATTGGTCGCTGAACCCCATCGACGGCCCACAGACGTGGATCGTGGATATGGTCGACTTCCAGCCGATCTCCAGCCCGGAAGAAGGGCGCCGGCTCGTCACCCGGGTGAACGCGGTGAGCCGGCTCATCGATCAGCTCATCGATCGCCTGCGACTCGGCCTCGCCCGCGGCTGCGTCGCGGCGGTCGACCCGGTGCGGAGCGTGGTCGACGAAGTCCGACTGCTGGTCTCCACCCCGACCGCTTCGTGGCGGCTTGCCGGGCCGTCGACGGAGCCGCACGACGACTGGGAACCTGAGGCGCTGCAGTCGTTCCGCGCCGACCTCCTGGCCGCGATCGAGGGCATTGTCCTGCCGGCCTTCCGCCGCTACCTCGAGGTCCTCGAGCAGGAGATCCTGCCCGTCGCCAGGCCCTCTGATCGGCCCGGACTCGCCCACGTGCCCAACGGCGAGGCCGCCTATCGGGCCCTTGCCCGGAGCCATACATCCATCGAGATCGACCCGCACCAGGTGCACGAGATCGGCCTCCTCGAGATCGAACGGCTCGACGGCGCGTTCGCCGACCTCGGGGCAAGGGTCCTCGGCGTCCATGGCCTCGAGGCCACGCTCGCCGCGCTCCAGGCAGATCCGGCCCTCCGATTCGACAACGCGGACGAGGTCCTCACGACTGCGCAACGAACGCTCGCGCGCGCCCAGGCGGCCGTGCCCGCGTGGTTCGGACGGCTGCCGATCGCGGCCTGTGAGGTCGTCCCAATCCCCGCCGAATCCGCACCCCATCAAACGCTTGCCTATTACGCCTGGCCGGCGCTCGACGGCAGCCGGCCGGGCCGATTCCACGTCAACCTGTACGCTCCGGAGACGCGGCCGCGATACGAGGCCGAGGCCCTCGCCTTCCACGAGGCCGTGCCGGGCCACCACCTCCAGCTGGCGATCGCGCAGGAGTTGCGGGACCTGCCCGCCTTCCAGCGCACGCTCGGCTCGAACGCCTTCGCAGAGGGCTGGGCGCTGTACACGGAGGGTCTGGCCGACGAGATGGGGCTCTACTCGTCCGACATGGACCGCTTCGGGATCCTGTCCTTCGATGCCTGGCGCGCAAGCAGGCTGGTCGTGGACACGGGGATCCACGCGCTGGGCTGGACGCGCGACCAGGCGATCGCGTTCATGCGGGAGCACACGGCCCTCGACGACGGCAACATCGCGAACGAGGTGGACCGCTACATCGCGTGGCCGGGCCAGGCGCTCGCGTACAAGCTCGGCCAGCTGGAGATCCTGCGGCTGCGGGCCCTCGCGGAGGCGCGGCTCGGGGCCCGGTTCGACATCCGGGCCTTCCACGACGCGGTGCTCGAACACGGGGCCGTTGGGCTGACCACGCTCGCCGGCATCGTGGAGTCGTGGATCGAACGGTCGAGCGTCCGTACCACGTAGGCGCGCATGGCCGCGCGTAACCTGAACGGTCTCCGAGACGGAGCGGCTCATCTCGGTCATCGCGGCCAGCCGGCGCAACGCTCAGTTGCGTGGTTTCGATGAACGAGCACGGGCGACTGCCCCAGTGGGACGGAATCTGCGCGCCGGGACGAGGGGCCACGCTCGTTGGTGTGAATCGCGCTTCCTACGGTTGCCCAGGCCGAGGCTGGCCCAAACCCTTCGCGGCTACCGGCCCCCCGCGTGCGGTCGGCGCGCGACTGCCGCCGAGACCCGGGCGCGGATCTCGGGGAAGGTTGCCATCACGCGGTCGAACTCGAAGCTGCCGAGCACGAGGAGCTGGCAATCGGTCACACAGGTCGCGGTCGCGGTGCGTTCGCCCTGCTCGACGAGCGCGATCTCGCCAAGGAAGCCACCGTCCGACAGCGACCGAACGGGCGCTCCGGCTCGCTGGACGCGGACCGTGCCGGTCACGATGAGGTAGAAGGACTCGGCAGGCTCGCCCTCACGCATGAGGACCGTGCCGGCCGGCAGCGCGACCTCGCGAGCGAGCGTAGCCACCGCTTCCATGCTCCGCTGATCGAGCGTGGAGAAGAGCGGCACGTGGGCGAGGAGGCCGACCTTCCGATCCATTTCCCGGCGAGCATAGCCCGGCTCGTACACTGACGTCTGCACGCATACGCACCTTCCGAGGGCAGGCAATGGCCGACCGACCGCTCCCATACGACCGTCCCACTGATCCCGGCAAGCGACACTCCGTCGCCCTGACCGACGGGCCGGACCGCGCACCCGCGCGGGCGATGCTCAAGGCCATCGGCTTCACGGACGACGACCTGGCCAAGCCGCTCATCGGCGTCGCCACGACCTGGATCGAGACGATGCCCTGCAACTTGAACCAGCGGCGGCTGGCGGAGTTCGTGAAGCAGGGCATCCGCGAGTCCGGCGGGACCCCGATGGAGTTCAACACGATCGCCGTCTCGGACGGGGTCTCGATGGGCACGGAGGGCATGAAGGCGAGCCTGGTCAGCCGCGAGGTCATCGCGGATTCGATCGAGCTGGTCGTTCGGGGGCACCTCCTCGACGGCGTCGTCTGCCTCGTCGGCTGCGACAAGACGATCCCCGGCGCGGCCATGGCCATGGCCCGCCTGGATGTCCCGGGTCTCGTCCTTTACAACGGGACCATCTACCCGGGGCACTACAAGGGCCGGGACCTGACGATCGTCTCGGTCTTCGAGGCCGTCGGCGCGTACCGCGCCGGCAAGATCTCGCTCGAGGAGCTATACGAGATCGAGAGCGCCGCCTGCCCCGGCGCGGGCGCCTGCGGCGGGCAGTACACCGCGAACACGATGAGCACGGCCCTCGAGTTCCTGGGGCTCTCGCCCGGCGGTCTCAACGGAATTCCAGCCGAAGATCCGAAGAAGGACGAGGCCGCCCGTCGCGCGGGCGAACTGGCGATGACGCTGGTCCGCCACGACATCCGGCCGTCGCACATCGTCACCCGGAAGGCCATCGAGAACGCGATCGCGTCGGTCGCCGCAACCGGCGGCTCGACGAACGCGGTCCTCCACTTCCTGGCGATCGCCCACGAGTTCGGGATCCCGCTGGAGCTCGACGAGTTCGAGCCGATCGCGAACCGGACGCCGATCGTCGCGGACATGCGGCCCGGCGGCCGCTACACCGCGGCCGACATGTACGACGCCGGCGGAGTCGGGCTGGTCATGCGCGAGCTCCTGAAGCGGGACCTTCTCCATCGCGACGAGAAGAACGTCGACGGTCGGACGATCGCGAAGATCGCCGCGGCCGCGGTGGAAACGGAGGGCCAGAAGGTCGTGGTGCCGATCGAGACGCCGATCAAGCCGGTCGGCGGCCTGACGATCCTGCGCGGTTCGCTTGCCCCGGACGGGTGCGTCGTAAAGCTCGCCGGGCACGAGCGCCTGCACCATCGTGGGCCCGCTCGGGTCTTCGATTCGGAGACAGCCTGCTTCAAGGCCGTCTCCGAGCGACGAATCGTGGCCGGCGATGTCGTCGTCATCCGCTATGAGGGTCCGGTCGGCGGCCCCGGCATGCAGGAGATGCTGGGCGTGACTGCCGCCCTCGTGGGCGAGGGTCTCGGCGAGTCCGTTGCTCTCCTCACCGACGGCCGGTTCTCCGGCGGGACCCACGGCCTGATGATCGGCCACGTGGCTCCCGAGGCGGCACTCGGCGGCCCGATCGCGCTGGTTCACGAAGGCGACGAGATCGAGATCGATGTCGACGCCAGGCGCATGGATCTGCTGGTGAACGACGACGAGCTCGCCCGACGGCGCGCCCGGTGGGTCCCGCCCGCGCCTCGCTACGCATCAGGTGTCATGGCGAAGTACGCCGCCCTGGTTTCGTCCGCGTCCGAGGGCGCGGTGACCACCGGCCGGCGTCTCGCACACGCGCTCGGGCGCTCGTGAGCCGGGTGCCAGGCTCGTCGCTCCCGCCCGACCCGGCCGCCTATGACGCGGAGCGTAATCAGCACGCGCGGAAGCGAGGGCTGTCCGCGCCGTACATCGCCGGCGGCCGTGACCCGGACCCGGAGTCGGGTCACGCCGAAGAGCGCCGCTACCTGCGCTGGCTGATCGCGATGGTCCTCGTGCTCGTGCTGTCCGGGTTCGTCCTCGGGATCCTTGGCAACCTCATCACCGGTGCGGGAGCCCGCTGACACCAATGGACCTCATGACCTTGCCGAGAGCCACCGGCATCGCCGACGCCGACTGGGACCTCGCGCAGGATCGGATGGTCGATGACCTGCGCCAGCTGATCCGGATCCCGTCGGTCAATCCGCCGGACCCGCCCGGTTCGGACGGCGAGCTCCGAGCCGCACGCTGGATCGCCGGAGCCCTGACCGATGCCGGGCTGCGCCCCGAGATCGTGGAGCCCTTTCCCGGTCGCGGCTCCGTCGCCGCTCGTCTCCGCGGCGACAGGACCGGCGGGGATGCGCTGCTTCTCCTGTCGCATCTGGACGTCGTGCCGGCACCCTCCGCCGAGTGGACACACGATCCATTCGGCGGCGATCTCGAGGATGGGTACATCTGGGGTCGCGGCGCGGTCGACATGAAGGACCTCATCGCGATGGAGCTCGCGGTCGTCCGGATGCTTGCCGAGCGAGCCCGTGCCGCCGGACGTGACCCGGCAACCGATCCGATCCCCGGCCTGCGCCGCGACATCCTGTTCGCCTCGACCGCCGACGAGGAGGCCGGCGGGCACCAGGGGATCGGCTGGATCGTCGAGCACCGCCCGGAGTGGCTGCAGGCGGCCGGCGCGCTGAACGAATCGGGCGGCTTCTCCGTCCAGGTTGGTCGTCACCGGCTCTACCCCATCCAGGTCGCCGAAAAGGGCTTCGCCGTCTATCGGATCTCGGTCCGCGGCACGTGGGGTCACGGTTCGATGCCACGACCGGACAATGCCGCGGTGCTCGCTGCGCAGGCGATCGCCCGGCTCGCCGTTCCCGGGGCGCCACGCGTCACGGCCCCGATGGCACGGTTCATGGAGGTCCTCGCCGAGCGGCTGCCGGCAGAGGTGGCAGGCGCCCTCCAGGCTGCCGCGACCGGAGCGGCGGCCGGCGGCGGAGGGGGCGATCTCGTCGAGGCGCAGACGGCCCGGGCCCTCCAGGCGCTGTTCCGCGACACGATCACCGTCGGCATCGTCCAGGCCGGCGTGAAGTACAACGTCATCCCGGGGCTCGCGACGATCGAGATCGACTGCCGCGTGCTTCCCGGCACTGACGAGCCGGCCATGCGCGCCGACATCCTCGAACGACTCGGGCCCGAGCTCAGGAAGGTCTGCGACGTCGAGCTCGTCATGTTCGGCGAACCGGTCGAGACATCCACCGACACGGAGCTGTACCGGGTGCTCGCGGAGACCATCGTCGCGCACGATCCGGGCGGGATCCCGGTACCCACCATGATGCCGTTCGCCACAGATGCGAAGCATCTCGTGAACCTCGGCGTACCCTGCTACGGCTTCTCGCCACTGCAGATGCGGCCCGAGGAGCGGTACTTCGAGCGATTCCACGGCGTCGACGAGCGCATCTCCCTGTCCGCGCTCCGCTGGGGACTCCCGGTCCTGTACGACGCCGTTCGCCGCTTCTGCGGCTGAACACGGGGGGGGGCCGACCGTGGCCGGGCCCCCCGCGAACCAACCACGTCATGCGCGGTCGCGATCGTCTCCGTCACGCGCTCGGTTGCGGATGGACGTGTGGCGGCGCGGAACCGCCAGCACCGCCATGACCAATACGAGCGCGACGACCAGGGCGATCGGTGCCCCCGGCGACGTGTCGACGGGCACCGACGCCGTCGAGGTCGGTGGCAGGGTCGGATTGCTCGTCGGCACCATCAGCGGCCTCGCCTTCGCCAGTTCCAATTCCGACGACGTCGCCATCGCAGACCGGGAGTGCCGCCCCCTCGAAGCCGTCGCCGTCCTCACCGTTCAGCGCCGCGCCGACCGACGTGCAGGTGAGCCCGTCCGCAACACCGTCGGTGCCAGCCATTCCGTCGATCGAACCGACATCGGGCGACGGGAGCGGTGCATCTGGAAACGGGAGCAGCGAATCGGGCAGCGGGGCCATCGCCCTCGCCGCGGTGCTCGGGGTGGTGGCTGCGGTGGGGATCGCATTCGCGGCTGCTCGGCGCCGCCGAGGCGCCTGACCTAGCGCTCGTCCTCGTCGGGCATCGGCCCGCCGCGTTGCGCCCCGGAACTCAGCGGCCCTCGAGCTCTCCGCCCACGACACGGCCCTTCCGCGAGAACGCGCGGGTCGCGAGCGCCGCGACGCCCATCGCCACCAGCGCGCGTTCGGCGATGGGCAGGGGTCGAACCGCGGTCAGGAACTGATCAGCCCGAGCTCGGTCCACGGCTCTCAGGAGCGCCCGCCCGCGCAGTGTGAGCGAGACCGTTCGCTGCCGTCGGTCATCCGGCTCCTCGTGCCGCTCCACCAGACGGCGCCGGACGAGCCCATCCACGAGGCGGCTGGTCGCCGATGGCGAACGCCCCAGCGACTCTGCAAGCTCGCCAACCGTCGTCGTGCTGCCGTCCGCCAGGACGTACAGCGCCGTGAGCTGGGTGAATCCGAGGCGCAGTTCGGATAGCTGCGAGGCGAACCCGATGACGAGTTCACGCCACAGCGCCCGACCCATGGCGACCCGCTCCGAGATCTGGCGAACGTTGGGGACACGCGATCCGGCCGCAAGCACGGATGAACCGAGGTCAGCCTCGAAGCGACGTGCGATCGCCCGAACGCTGGCGGAACGGCGGCGGCGACGGGGATCCGCGGGGAGGGCCACGAGGGACGCAGCCTACCGCATTGGGAGTCGTTCATGTGCAACAACGCATGCGATCCACGCTCGGCGGTCCCGTCAGACGGCAACATTCAGCCTGCCGTCGCCCCACTGGCGTCATCGGCGTGCCCATCATCCAGGCGCAGGCAGGGGACCATGGTCAAGGTCGCGTTCATCTTTCCCGGGCAGGGCTCGCAATCGGTCGGCATGGGCCAGGCCCTTGCGGCCGCCTCACCCGCCGCCGCGGCCGTCTTCGCGGCCGCCGATGCGGCACTCGGGGAACCGATCAGCCGCCTCGCCTGGGAGGGGCCGGACGAGGAGCTCAACCGGACCGAGAACGCGCAGCCTGCCCTCCTCGCCACCTCCATGGCCTACCTCGAGGCGCTCCGCGAACGCTGGGTGGCCGGCGGCGGCGCGGCTCCGGTGCCGGCCTTCATGGCCGGGCACTCCATGGGCCAGTACTCCGCAATGGTCGCGGCGGGCGTCCTCTCGCTCGCGGATGGCATCCGACTGGTTCGGGAGCGCGGTCGGCGGATGCAAGGTTCAGGCGAGGGCCGTGACGGCGCGATGGCGGCGATCATCGGCCTGGCTGATGCCGCGCTTCCGGAGCTGATCGCCCGGGCGAGTGCCGAGGGAACGTTCGGCGTCGCGAATCGCAACGCCCCCGGCCAGGTCGTGGTGTCCGGCGAGCGTGCCGCCATCGAGGCGGGGGCCGAGATCGCGAAGTCCCTCGGCGCGAAGCGCGCGATCGTCCTGCCGGTCAGCGTGGCGGCCCATTCGCCACTCATGGCGGACGCCGCCGCCGGCATGCGTGGCGTGCTCGCCGACGTCGCCTTCGCCAACCCGGCCGTCCCGCTCCTCGCCAACGCCGATGCGAGCGTCCTCGACATCGCCGAGGCCTGCCGGGCAGAACTCGTAAACCACCTGACCACCGGCGTGGACTGGATCCGCGCCGTCGAGGCGATGGTCGCCGCCGGCGTCGGCACGTTCATCGAGATCGGGCCGGGGCGCGTCCTGACCGGCCTGACCAAGCGGATCGCCACCGAAGCGACCGTCCTCGCCGTTGACGAACCGGGGGCACCCGATCGTCTGGCGGTCCCCGACCTGTCCGCCGCGGACACCTGACGTAACTGCCCCACCCAACTCGACCCAACCCGTCCAACCCCGAAGGAGCCCACCAGCAGTGCGCAAGCCCGATTACAGCCGCCGCGTTGCCGTCACCGGCCTCGGTGTCATCAGCCCCGTCGGCAACGACGTTGCCACCGCCTGGTCCAACCTCCTCAACGGAGTGTCCGGCCTCGGCGAGATCACGCGGTTCGACGCGTCCGGGTACGACCAGAGGTTCGCCGGCGAGGTCCGGGACTTCGAGCCGACGGCGTGGATGGACCCCAAGGCGGTCCGCCGGAGCGAAAGCGACATCCACTTCGGGGTGGCGGCAGCCAAGCAGGCGCTCGCCGACTCCGGCTTCGAGATCACGGACGAGAATCGCACGGAGGTGGGCGTCGTCTACGGGTCCGGTGCGGGTGGCCAGCGCCTGATGATCGACAGCTACGTGACGCTCCACGAGAAGGGTCCGAACCGCGTCCCCCCGACGTTCATCGCCAACGCGCTCGTCGATTCGACGTCCGGGATGATCGCCATCGAGACCGGCGCGATCGGCCACAACGTGTGCATCGTCTCGGCCTGTGCCACCGGAACACACAACGTCGCCGAGGCGGCCGAGGTGATCCGTCGCGGCGACTGCATCGCGGTCATCTGCGGATCCACCGAAGCGCCCCTCATCGAGGTCGCCCATGCCGGGTTCGGGAACATGCGCGGCCTTGGATCGCCCCGGCCGGGCGAGCCGCTCCAGACCGTCTCGCGCCCGTTCGACGCCACCCGCAACGGGTTCGTGCTGGGTGAGGGTGCCGGCGGACTCTTCCTCGAGGATCTCGACCTGGCGAAGGCGCGCGGGGCACGGATCTACGCCGAGGTCGTCGGCTACGGCTCCGCGGCGGACGGCTGGGACATGATCCAGCCGATCGAGCACGGCACCGGATCCGCCCGGGCGATGAAGATGGCCCTCGAGCGACGCGGCGTCCCGGCCGATGAGGTAGACCTGATCAACCCGCACGGGACCTCGACCCCGGTCGGCGACGCCCGCGAGTCGGAGGCGATCTGGACCGTCTTCGGCGATCGCTCCGCGGCTGCACGTCGATCCCTTGCAATCAGCGCCACGAAGTCGATGACCGGCCACATGATGGGCGCGGCCGGCGCCTTCGAGGCCTTCGCGACGGTCATGTCGGTGGCCAGGCAGACGGTCCCCGGAACGCTCAACTTCCGGGATCCAGACCCGGCCTGCGACCTGTGGGTGCTCGACGAATCGATCGAGATGCCGGTCCGCTATGCCCTCTCGAACAACATCGGGCTCGGCGGCCACAACGGGGCCGTCATCTTCAAGCGCTACGACGGCGACTGAGGGCCCGGGTCGGCCCGACTGATGGCCCCGGTACAATCCGAACTCATGACCCACCGCCGAGGTGACCCGCGTGCCTAGCCAGGACCCCGCCCGCCGAGCAGTGGTCACCGCGATGGGCGCGATCACGCCGATCGGCAACGACGCGGAGACGTTCTGGGCCAACCTCCTGGCGGGCGTGTCCGGCGGCGGCCCGATCACAACCTTCGACACGACCGGCCACGACGTGAAGATCGCGGCCGAGGTGAAGGACTTCGACCCGACCCTCACGATGGACCGCAAGATGGTCCGGCGGATGAGCCGGTTCATCCACTTCGGGGTCGCCGCGGCGACGGAGGCGATCGGACGGTCCGGCATCGATTTCTCGACCTGGACGCCCGAGCAGCGGGACCGGGTCGGGGTGGTCATCAACACCGGCGGCGGCGGGATGGAGCAGGTGATCGATGGCGCGAAGACGCTCTGGGAGAAGGGCCCGGGCCAGGTCAGTCCGTTCGCGATCCCCGCGGTCTCGGGCAGCATGGCTGCCGCCCAGGTTTCGATGAAGTACGGGCTCATGGGACCCGTCATGACCCAGGTTGCCGCGTGCGCGTCCGGAGTGATCGCCTTCCAGGACGCGCTCCGGCTCATCGCCAACGGCGAGTGCGACGTCGTCATCGCCGGCGGTTCTGAGGCACCGCTCCTGCCGATGGCCTTTGCGGCACTCGCCAACATGGGCGCACTCTCGAAGCGGAATGACGACCCGGCCGGCGCTTCCCGCCCGTTCGACCGGACGCGCGATGGGTTCGTGTTCGGCGAGGGCGCCGGCGTCCTCGTCATTGAGTCGGCGGAGCACGCGCTCGGCCGCGGCGCGCCGATCCTCGCCGAGATCATCGGGGCGGCGCTCACGGCCGACGCGTTCCATATCTCCGCGCCCGAGCCCACCGGCCGCGGCGCCGCGATGGCGATGGCCGGCGCGATGCGCCACGCCGGGATCGGGCCCTCGGACGTCGACTACCTCGTCGCCCACGGCACGTCCACCCCGCTCAACGATGTGACCGAGACGAAGGCGATCAAGCGAGCCTATGGCGAACGCGCCGCGGCACTTGCGATCTCATCACCGAAATCGATGGTCGGCCACATGCTCGGTGCCGCCGGCGCCGTCGCGGGGATCGCCGCGGTCGGGGCCATCCGGGACGGCTGGATCCCGCCGACGATCAACTATCGCGAGCCGGACCCGGAGTGCGACCTGGACTACACGCCGAACGTCAAGCGCAAGCTCCGCGTCGACACCGCGATGATCAACGGCTTCGGGTTCGGCGGCCAGAACGCGGTCGCGATCTTCCGCCGCTTCGAGGCCTGAGGGCCGATCTCGCGGCGCCTCAGCTGCGCAGGGGGCGCCCCTCGAACGCCTCGATATTCGTCGCGAGTGCCGCCGGCACGGGGATCGGCCGCTCCACTGAGTAGTCGTACGAGACGAGGACGGAGTCCGCGATCGCGATGAGGCGGGCCGCGCCGTACCGGCTTTCCGGCGCCGTGAGCCGGTGGACCATCGTGAAGCTGGTTCGCCCGATCCGCTCGACCCGTGTCTCGACCGTGAGGGTCTCGCCGAAGAACGCCGCGCTCCGGTAGGTCATCCGGATCTCGGCGAGGATCATCCCCTCCTCCGCCCCGTGGACCCCGAGGTGCATCTGCTCGCCGGTGGCGTGCTCGTAGTACCCGGCCCGGGCGATCTCCGCATAGGTCAGGTACGAAGCGTTATTCACGTGGCCCATCGCGTCCGTGTCCGCGAACCGAACCTCGACGGTGCAGGAATGGGCGAAGTCCCCAGCCAGGTCGCGGGGATCGGCCGGGACCGTGATTCGGGATCGCGCCGGCGGGGAGGTGGGATCGTTGGTCATCGCCCGCGAGTGTAGATCCCGAAGCCCGGCAGCGATCTCGGCGCTCGAATACGCTCCGGCCGAGGACTTCGATATGACAATCCAGCCGACCCGCGATCCGATCGTCGCCACCAGCGTGGCGGGGCCTTGGGGACCCGTGTTCGTTGCGGCCACGGATCGGGGCGTCGTCGCCGTGGCCGTCATGGCAACGCCCGAGGCCTTTGGCGAGGACCTCGAACGGCGGTTGGGACGCCCCGTCACCTGGTGTGAGCGGGGAGACGCCGCGGACAGCGTTCCGGACGGCCGTGCGCTGGTACACCTCCGGTTGGCTGCGGCCGCGATCGAGCATGCCCTGTCCAACGAGACCGCTGACCTTGATACGTTCGGGTCGCTTGCGGCGCTGACGCTCGACCTCGAGGATCGACCGGCCTGGGATCGAGCCGTCCTCGACGCGGTACGGGCCATCCCGCGCGGGGAGACCCGAAGCTACGGCGAGATCGCCCGTGCAATCGGGCGGCCCGGTGCCGCCCGCGCGGTCGGGGGCGCGGTGGCCCGCAATCCGATCGGCCTCGTCATCCCCTGCCATCGGGTCATCGCCGGGGACGGGACCCTCGGTGGGTACGGCGGCGGATGGTGGGGTGAGCGGGACCGGCTCCTCGACCTGAAGGCGGAGCTCCTCGCCCGCGAGGGGGTCCAGTTGCGACGGAGCCACGGTTGAACTGGGTGGGGCCGATCGGGGCCGCCGGCGGCGCTGTGGCCGTCAGGCGCGCGGGACGGGACGCATCGGGAAGACCCCGACCACGATCGGGGAGATCGGGTCGAGCGAGAGCTCGTAGCCCACATCCCCGGCTCGGAACAGCTCCCCGAGGAGCCGGCCTTCTCGAGTTGGCAGCCCCACGAATACGCGGCTGCCGGGTGGGAGATCCACGGGGGTGACGTCGTCGTCGTCGCCGACGATCGCAAAGCGGCGCCGGAGCTCGTGCATCGGGACGTACGTCCGGCTCTTGATGAAGCGGCGCAACTGCGGCGCTGTGCAGCCGCTGCGGTCGGGGTCGGTGGGCGGGTCGGCACGAGACGCCGGCGCAGGCCCTGACGCTGGCGCTGCGGCGACTGGGGCCTGGCTCGAGGTCTGGGCCGCCGGACTCTCCTCGTGGATCGCCGGGACTTGTTCAGTTGCGGACTCGAGTTCGGGTCCAGGCGCGGCAGCCGGCGTGGTTGCGACGGGCACCGGCGTCGCAATTTCTGTCGCCAGAACACCCGGCGAAGCGAGCGGCGTCTCGGCCGGGGCGCCTGACACCGTGGGCTGGGTCCCGCTCGTCGGAGCGGGTCGCAGCGTGCGCGACTCGGCGCGCGCGTCTCCATGCGGCGGTCGCACGTGGCGGCGCGCCGGATGGTGCGAACGACGGCTCATCGGCGGGGAGCGGCGGCGCAGGGGCGCCGCAGAAAGGTCGGGATCATTGGGCTCGAGTTGCGGTTCCGTTCCGGGAGGACTGCCCGGTCGGGCGATGATACCCGGACCGGTCGGCGCGGGTCCGGACCGCCCGGCTGTCTCAGCCCGGGACGACCCAGAGATCGCGGCTCGACTGGTTGAGGATGTCGGGGCCATCCGGGCCGCACACGACGATGTCCTCGATCCGCGCGCCGTAGCGATCCGCAAGGTAGATGCCCGGCTCCACGCTGAACGCCATCCCCGGGCGAAGCGGCTCGCCATTCCCGCCGACGAGATAGGGCTCCTCGTGGGTCTCGAGGCCGATGCCGTGGCCCACGCGGTGGAAGAAGTCCGGGCCGTGGCCACCCGCGGCGATGATGTCGCGTGCGACGGCGTCGATCCGCTCGCATGGAACACCCGATCGCACGGCGGAGGATGCCTGGGCCTGGGCATCCCGGAGCAGGTCGAACAGGCGCCGGAACTCGGGCGTCGGGCCCCTGTCCGCGTCGCCGCCGGTCACCCACAGCGTTCGCGTCGTGTCCGAGCAGTAGCCGTCCAGCGATCCGCCGATATCCAGGACGATGGGCTCGCCGGCCTGGATGACGCGATCGCTCGGGTCATGGTGCGGAGAGGCCGAGTTCGGGCCCGAGGCCACGATGGCGAACTCGGCCGCCTCGTGACCCTCGGCGAGCAGTCGCTCGCGGACCTCGCGGCTCACGTCGGCTTCCGTGCGACCGACGAGTCGGCCGGCGGCGATCTGCGCGACGACGCGATCCGCCGCGTGCGCCGCGAGGCGCATGAGCTCGATCTCCGCGGGGTCCTTGTGCATCCGGAGCTCGCGCAGGATGTCGCTGGCCAGCCCGAAGCCGGCGCCGGGCAGCACTCGCTCCAGCCCAAGTACGTGCATCGCCCACAGGCGGTCGCTGAGGAGAACCCGGTCCCCCACTCCGACCGCCACCCCGAGTGCGTCGGCGAGGAGCGACGCGACGAGGGCATGCGCGTCGTCGGCCTCGTCCCAGGGCATGACAGGCACCTGCCCGGACCGAACGGCCGGACTCCGGGCGGCGGCCATCGCCTCGAGCCGCGGGGCCACGAGCGCGGGGTGCCCGCGCGCGGGGACGACCAGCATGGTCAGCCGCTCGAGCGGCATCGCCACATAGCCGGTCAGGTAGCGCAGATCCGCGCCGACCCCCACGAGCAGCGCGTGTACGTTCCGGTCGGTCAGGAGCGACTGCGCTTCGGCGAGGCGCGCGCCGTACCGGGCGTCCGGGATCACGGGGCGCGCTGAGCGATCTCCGGCCACGGCCCGGCCTCAGCCGAGGCGTGTGGCGATATGGCGGAAGATGTCTCGCGCGGAGACCACCGCGATCGGTCGGCCATCGTCCACGATTGCCACGTGCCGGAACTCTCCGACGGCCATCTTGTTGATGGCCACTGCGATCGTGTCGTCGCGACGCAGGACCACGGGGTCCGGGGTCATGAGCTCGCTGATGGGGCGGTGCTCCTGGGCGTGACCGGCGAGCTTCAGCAGCGCGTCACGGTCTGTGAAGATCCCGACCAGCCGGCCGCCATCCGTGACGAGGACGCAGTCGATATTCTCGCGGTGCATCCGCTCGATCACGTGTACGACATCCACGGACGCGTCCACCGTTCGGGGAGCCGGCGCGCCGAGCTCGGAGAGGTGGATGCCCAGGAGCGGACCTCGGAAGCTCGTGGCAGGTTCGGGGGTGTCGGCGGCGCGCAGGTCCGCGCCGCAGTTCTCGCACAGATCGTCGCCCTGGAAGTTCTTCGCCTGGCAGACCGGGCAGTTCATGCTCCATCTCCTGTGACGGTCCACGTCTCGCCGGCATCGAGCAGGCTGGCCAGATCGCCCTTGCCACGGGTCGCAATGGCGTGCTCCACCTGGGCGGTCAGGAGCTCCGCGTGGGTTGGCCGCTGGACGGCTCGGATCACGCCCACCGGAACAGGGAACTCAGGCCAGTAGATCGTGGACAGCATGGCTGCAATCAGCGGGTCGGACTCGTCATGGACGAGGAGATCCGCCGCGGTGATCCCGCCTTCGCCGATCGTGACGACCTCCGGTCGGTGGCCGTCCAGACGAATGCCCCGGTTGCGCTCCTTGCCGAAGACCATCGGCTTGCCGTGCTCCAGGACAAGCATCCGATCATCGCGAACCTCGCGATCCGTGAACTCGCGATGGGCGCCATCGTTGAAGATGTTGCAGTTCTGCAGCACCTCCACGAAGACCGACCCATGGTGGTGGCCGGCGCGCTCCAGCGTCGTCTGGAGGTGCTCCGTGTGCGTGTCCACGGACCGGGCGATGAAGCTGGCCTCGGCCGCGAGCGCGATCCCGAGCGGGCTGATCGGATAGTCGATGGTCCCGGACGGCGACGACTTCGTGACCTTGCCGAATTCCGAGGTCGGGCTCGCCTGGCCCTTGGTCAGGCCGTAGATCCGATTGTTGAACATGATCACCTTGATGTCGACGTTCCGGCGCATCGAATGGATCAGGTGGTTGCCACCGATCGAGAGGGCATCGCCGTCGCCCGTGATCACCCAGACCATGAGGTCGGGGCGTGCCGCCCGGAGCCCGGTCGCGATTGCCGGCGCCCGGCCGTGGATCGAGTGGAAGCCATAGGTGTTCATGTAGTACGGCAGTCGGCCGGAGCAACCGATGCCGGAGATGAAGACGATGTTCTCCTTCGCGTAGCCGAAGTCGGGCATCACCTTCTGGGTCTGGGCGAGGATCGAATAATCGCCGCAGCCGGGGCACCAGCGAACCTCCTGGTCGGACACGAAGTCCTTCCGGGTGAGGACCGGCAGCGCGGTCGCGGGGGCGCCGTTCAACGTGCTGGTCAAGCGACGGGCTCCGCGAGCTCGGCGAGGAGGCGCTCGGCTTCCGCTTCGATCTCGGCGATGCGGAACGGCTTGCCGCGGACCCGGTTGTAGCCCACCGCGTCGATCAGGTAGCGGGCCCGGATGAGCATCACGAGCTGGCCGAGGTTCAGCTCCGGGACCAGCACACGCCGGAATCGGCGGAGCACGTCCCCCGTGTTGGCGGGGAACGGATTCAAGTGGCGGAGGTGGGCATGTGAGACCGCGTGGCCGCGGTCCCGAAGCCGCTCCACCGCACTCCGGATCGCCCCGTACGTGGAGCCCCAGCCCAGGACCAGGAGGTCGCCTTCATCGGCACCGAGGACTTCGAGCGGCGGGATGTCCTTCGCGATGCCGGCCACCTTCGCCTGCCGGATCAGCATCATCCGGTGGTGATTGTCCGGGTCGTAGCTCACGTTGCCCAGGATGTCCGCCTTCTCGAGCCCCCCGATCCGGTGCTCGAGGCCGGGCGTGCCGGGGACGGCCCACGGCCGTGCCAGGGTCTCCGGATCCCGGAGATACGGATAGAACCCTTCCTTCTCGGTGCGATTCGGGACGCTGATGTCCGGCAGCGTTGTCGCATCCGGGATCAGCCAGGGCTCGGCGCCGTTCGCGAGGAACGCGTCGGACATGAACGCGACGGGCGTCATGTACTTGAGCGCGATGCGCCATGCCTCGATCGCGTAGTCGAAGCATTCGCCGGGTGTTGCCGGGGCCACCACAGGGAGCGGCGAATCCGAGTTCCGACCGAACATCACCTGGAGGAGGTCCCCCTGCTCGGTCTTGGTGGGCATGCCGGTCGATGGGCCGCCGCGCTGGACATCGACGAGCACGAGCGGGAGTTCCACCATGACGGCCAGCCCGAGGGCCTCGCTCTTGAGCGCCACGCCGGGGCCGGATGTGCCCGTCATGCCCATCGCGCCGCCGTAGCTGGCCCCGATCGCGGAACCGATCGCCGCGATCTCGTCCTCGGCCTGGAACGTCTTGACGCCGAAGTTCTTGTAGCCGGCGAGCTGGTGGAGGATCTCCGAGGCCGGCGTGATCGGGTACGACCCGTAGAAGAGCGGGCGGGCGGCGAGCTGGGAGGCCGCCACCATGCCGAGGGCCGTCGCTTCGTTGCCGGTGATGTTCCGGTAACGGCCCGGCCGGAGGCGCGCCGGCGGCACGATGTACCGCTCGTGGAAGATCTCCGTCGTCTCGCCGAAGTTGTAACCGGCGCGCAGGGCGCGCTTGTTGCCCTCGGCGATCACCGGCCGCTTGGAGAACTTCTCGTCGATCCAGTCGAGCGTTGGCTCCATGCTCCGCTCGTAGAGCCAGAACATCAGGCCGAGCGCGAAGAAGTTCTTCGTGAGATCGACCTGCTTGTTCGTCAGCTCGAGGCCCTCGAGGGCCCGGGCGTTGAGCGCCGAGATCGGGATCGAGAAGACGTTGTAGGCGGACAGTGAGCCATCGTTCAGCGGGCTGTCCGCGTAGCCGACCTTGGTCAGATTCGCCGACGTGAACGCGTCCACGTTGACGACGAGGGCACCGCCCGGCGGAAGGTCCCCGATGTTCGCCTTGAGGGCCGCCGGGTTCATCGCGACGAGGACATCCGGGTCGTCGCCGGGCGTGTGGATCTCGGTCGATGAGAAGCTCAGCTGGAACCCGGAAACGCCCGGCAGTGAGCCCGTAGGGGCGCGGATCTCCGCCGGATAGTCCGGGTACGTGCTGATGTCGTTGCCGAACGCCGCCGCCGTCCGCGTGAACTGCGTCCCGGTGAGCTGCATGCCGTCCCCGGAGTCGCCGGCGAACCGGATCGTCACCCGCTCGAGTTGGCGCTCCTCCCTGGGACGCTCCCGCGCGGGGCGGTCCTGGGCCGTGGTCACGCGCCCTCCGTTTCCTGGATCCGCTGATGCGGCCGCGGCGGGAGGTTCAGCAGTTCCTCGGGAAATGCCTCGGCGAGGTATCTGATGATGTCGACAGGACGCACGACACCCACGAGCACGCCCTTGTCGTCGACGAGCGGCACATTGCGATACACGCCCGTCTGCATCAGGTCGATCGCGTGCCGGATGGGCTGATCCAGGTGGAGCGTCCAGGGATGCTCCTTCATGAGCGACTCGACGGGCCGGTTCAGGTCCACCGTGCGGCCCACGAGTCGGGCGAAGATGTCGCGCTCCGTGAGGACGCCGCAGAGACGACCGTCCTCATCGGTCACGAAGACGGAATCGGCGCGGCCCGTGTCGCGAATGAAAGCGATGCACGCGGCAAGGCTGGTACCCGGACGTACGGTCACGGGGTCCCGGCGGGCCAGGACCCGCAGTTTCTCGTCGGCGACTGACGGCACGCGGCCCTCGACCGCTTGCTCGCTGATATCGGTCACGAGGTGGAAGTGTAGAGCGTTCCGCCGCTGATGCCGTAGAGCGGCCGGCATCCCGCGACGCGGCCGCCCGAACGCGTTAGCCTCGCGCGATGCCCTCGCGCCTCGTCCTCGGGATCCTCCTGACCATCGTCTCGGCGTTCGGATTCGGGTCGGGCGCCCTGTTCGCGAAGCCCGTCTACGCGGCGGGCGTGGACTGGCACACCTTGATGACCTGGCGATTCACGCTGGGCGCCGCGCTTTCGTGGGCCTGGGTGGCGGGTAGTCCGCGCGGTCGACACGCCGTCGGGTCTCTGGATCGGCGCACGGTCCTCGTGGCCGCCGCACTCGGGCGTCGCTGGTCAGCACCGTCGAGCCGATCTGGACGATCGTGCTGGCCGGGATCCTGTTCGGGGAGCGACTCACGCCGCTGCAGCTGGTGGGTGGTGCGCTGATCCTGGCCGGCGTGGTCATCGCTCAGACGGGACCCGCGAGGGTGACCGCGAGCAAGCTCCGGATCGCGGACGAGTAGGGCTCAGTGAAGAGCCGCCCGCGCGGCGGCGAGGGAGGCCTTCGCGCCCTCCGCAATGAACGAGCCCTCGGAGCCCACGCCGACGAACCGGAAGCCGCGGTCCAGGTGCGGCCCGAACGCGGCATGCTCGTAGAGCAGGATCCCCGGCGACTTCCCATGAGCCCGGCAGGCGGCGATCACGGTGTCGAGCGCGGCGAGATAGGTGGCATCCCCGAACTGGCCGGGCACGCCGAGTGAGTGGGATAGATCCGCGGGCCCGACGAACAGGACGTCCACGCCGTCGATCGCGGCAATCGCGTCCGCCTCGCGGACCGCGCTCGGCGACTCGATCTGGATGATCCCGACGATGTCGCGGTTGAGCGTTCCGACGTCGCCGTGGCCAACCGTCCCGAGGCGCGCGCCGCGCGTCCGGAGCGCGACGCCCCGAACCCCGTCCGGCGGGTACCGCAGGAACGAGACCGCCTCCTCCACCTGCGCAGCGGTGTCCAGCCGCGGGACCATGATCCCGGCGGCACCCAGGTCGAGGGCGCGGCCGATCCGCAGGCGTTCCCCGGACTGCGGTCGGACGAACGCCGCCGCTCCGCTCAGCTCCGCCGCGAGCAGGACCGGCAGCAGTTCGGCCTCCGTACCCGCGCCGTGCTCCAGGTCCGCGATGAGCCAGTCATACCCGGCGCGGCCCGTGATCTCCGTGGCCAGCGGTGACGCCATGTCGGTCCAGGCACCGAAGAGCGTCTCTCCGTCGAGGATGCGCTGGCGGATCGTTGTGCGAGCGGATGTAGTCATGTTCGTATCATGCCCGCGGGGCGGATCGGCTGCATCGGCGGTTCAGAGCGAGCACCTCGGGATTCCTGGTGCCGGCCGTTGGGAGGGCGACGATGCCGATGAGGCCTGAACTTGACATCATGATGCGTTATGGCTAGTCTTCATGATGTGGCAACCCGAACGACCCTGACCCTCGATGACGACGTGGCGGCCGGCCTGCGGCGCGAGGCGCTCCGGAGGGGTCTCCCGTTTCGAACCGTCGTGAACCAGGCGATCCGGGCGGGGCTCGAAGCGCCGCGAGCGTCGTCGGAGCCGTTTCGGGTGGATGCGCGACCGCTCGGCCTGCGCCCGGGTATTGACCTCGACGACATCGAGGGCCTCCTCGACGTCCTCGATGGGGCCGATCGCCGTTGATCCTCGTCGACGCGAACCTGCTCCTGTACGCGTACGACAGCTCAAGCCCGCGGCACGACGCGGCACGGCGGTGGTTCGAGGGCATCATGAGCAATGAACCCGACGTTCGGCTCGGGCTCGTGACGCTGCTCGCCTTCCTGCGCCTCGGCACCGATCCGCGGGTTCTCGAGTCGCCGTTCAGCCCGGCCGAGGCCGTCGCGGTCGTCGAGTCGTGGCTCGCTCGCCCGAACGTCTCGGTCGCGCTCCCGAGCGAGCTTCACTGGTCTGGGCTTGCGAACCTCGCGCAGGCGTCGAAGGCGCGCGGCGCCCTGATGATGGACGCTCACCTCGCCGCCCTCACGATCGAACACGGCGCCACCCTGGCCACGACCGACCGCGACTTCACGCGCTTCCCCGGTCTCCGGTTCGAGGACCCGCTGGCCGGCTGAACAGCCGGTCGTCTCAGTCCGGAAGTGCTTCCGGGCCGCGCTCCGCGAGTTCGGATGCTTCTCGCGCTGCATCTCCCGCCTCGGGCGGGAGCCACGAGTACGGGTAGCGGTCGTCGTCCAGGGCCAGCGCTTCCTTCGTGAGGAAGAGCGGGTGGAACGTGTCCACCATGACCGTCAGCTCCTCCGTCGCGTCGCGCCCGATCGACGCCTCGACCGTGCCCGGGTGCGGGCCATGCGGAATACCGGCCGGATGGGCCGTGAACGATCCGACGTCCACCCCGCGCCGGCTCATGAAGTTGCCCGCCATGTAGTGGATGACCTCGTCCGAGTTGATGTTCGAGTGGTTGTACGGCGCCGGGATCGCGAGCGGGTGGTAGTCGAACTTGCGGGGGACAAAGGAGGCGCCCACGCGTCGGCGTAGAACGCCACGGCCGCACCGTCGGTCGGACCCACCAGGCGCAGCACCAGGAAGGCGAGGCTGGCGACGAGCGCGACGACAGTGAGCAGCCATATCGCCGGGCGACGCGGTCGGATCTCCGGCACGGTAACGGTCCCTCCCGCCGGAAGCGTAGCGCGCGGCCCCGAGCTCACGTTGCGGCGGCGAGGCGCCCCCCTGCCGAGGCGACCGCGACGACGCCGACGACAATCCCGAACCAGTTCGTCGCCTCCATGAGCGGCCATGCCGTCCCGCACGGCGACGGGCAGAGCGCTGCGAAGGTCGCGATCCCGCCGACCACGAGCAGGAGGAGCGACAGGACGAGGACGCCGATCGCGCCGCCCCGCCGCTCACGTCCCGTCGCGACGAGCGCCCAGATCCACGCGGCGCACACCGCCGTGTAGAAGAGGATCGCGATGAAGGTCGTGGCAATGTCGTCGTCGGCCGTGAACTCGCTGAACACGAAGCGCCAGTCGAGCCAGCCGCGTGCCAGGAACACCAAGAGTGCCAGGGTCCCCGCTGCGAGGACAGCCCTCCTGCCCCCGAGGTAGCGCACGACCATCCTCCCGATCGCCCGCGAGGCATCGACAGCCGCAGGATGAACGGAACCATGACGCAGCGGACGTCCCGTCGGCATGGGGCGGGCGTCCCGGATCGCCCGGGCCGATGCCCGGGCATTGCGATCGGCACGCCACGCTGGAAGCACGTCCCCTTTCTTGTACCGACACCCGGTCATCCAAGCTCCTGACTTGTTTAGATGCGGACAGCACCCGGGCCACGCGGGCCCTAGGGTGCGAGGTCGGTGACCGCCTGGCTCCCACGCTCCTTGCCCGCCCGCCGGGTGTGGCTCGCTCA
>Ga0082335_1000979_pt1 | contig 66219 bp, 61 predicted proteins | sample Subgrocontami58m_FD_72375 | JGI IMG/M metagenome (GOLD analysis project Ga0082335, IMG submission 72375) | Subsurface groundwater microbial communities from S. Glens Falls, New York, USA - GMW37 contaminated, 5.8 m (SPADES assembly) (version 2) ... | reverse complement strand
ACACGTCTGTTTTCATAATCCGCGACAAATAATTTTCCTGTCATCGGATCTATTGCAATCCCTTTCGGCGTGTTCACCTTACTCGCTGATAAACCATTTGCATTCGATACAAAATCTGTCTGACCTATGACACCGACTGCCGCGATAGAGTTGCTCAACGGCACCTGAGCGAGCAATGACATACTTGTCAATGCGATGATGCAGAATATTGAACATATAGTTTTTGTTTTGTTCATATATCCTCCTGTTTTAGAGAGTTTGAAAAAAGTGAATTATCTATAAGATATTTATAATTGAATTCGAATCTTTGTCTAAAAAGTTTTTAAATTAGAACGAATTCTTTCTTAAATCATTAATCATAGTTCTCAATAATTTCTTTTTCTATCATATAATTTTCTTCACAAAATTATTTAATCAACATCATTTTCTTGGAAATCGTCACACCGTTCGCTTGTAATCGATATAAATAGATACCTGTGGAAAGTGATGAACCGTCAAACGGAACTTTAAAAGATCCTGACAATAATTTATCGTTTAATAAAATTGCAACCCGCTGTCCAAGCACATTGAAGACTTCTAATGTAACAAAGGATCTTTCTTTCAATTCGATGGTTATATTAGTTGTCGGGTTGAACGGATTCGGAAAATTCTGGTGAAGCTTGATAGAGTTTGGAATCATTGCGTTTTCATTTGCAACAGAAGTTACAAGATCATTTGAATAAATTGTCAATCCATCAGTTTTTTCTGCTACATAAATGTACTTACCATTTGCTGTAACACCTCTTGATTGAGGAACATCATCGTAATAACCATCTTCAACAGGAACTGCAGGATTGGAAATGTTGATTGCTCGTACTCCAGTGCCTTCTGATGCAACATAACAGTACTTCCCTGCAACTGTCGCAACATATCCGTATCCGCCAGTTTTAATTTTTGAAACAAGTGTCGGTGTACTGAGATTGCTAATATTGAAAATTTTTAGGCTGTCACCATCAGGTACGTATGCATAATTACCAGAAATCGAAAATCCTTCGTTGCCGGTTTTGAATGTCGGCGTGTTTCCTTTCGCTACAGGATTTTCGGGATTCGTAACATCGTAGAAGCGAATTGAACTGTAAAAACTTGTACCAACAACATTCCCTGCAACAGCAACATTTTCAACGTCAATCCCTTTTACAGCTGCTCTCCGTATTGGATTTGCAGGATCGGCTACATTCCATACAATAAGACCGCTGTCGCGTGTTGCGACGTATGCATAATTTCCATTAATTACAATTCCTCGTGAACGTGAGGTTTGAATAGTTTTCACAATTATGGGGCTCGCCGCATTACTCACATCAATAACATGCACACCGGCATCTCGGGCAGCTACATATGCGTAATTACCCTTAACAGCAACCCCTCTCGACTCACCGCTCAATGCGAGTGTAGAAAGCAGGGTAGGGGAAGTCGGGGAACTAACATCTATAATCCGTAAGCCCGCTGTTCCATAAGCAACAAATACTTTACTGTTAGAATAAAATGGAGAATATGCAATACCTGTTGGTGCTGCAAAAGCCGCAAGAAATGAAGAAGTTACAGGAGATGATGGATTTGCAACATTAATCGCGCTTATTCCAGGTGCAGGTAGTCGGTTAGAAACAAAAATATGTCCTGTAGGAACTCCGTTAATTGAGACCGCTCCATAGGATACAAAAGCTGCACGTCCCGTGGTTTTGATTTTAGTGATAAACGCTGGTGATGCAGGATTGCTGACATTATAAATTGCCATTCCCGAATCTCCTACAGCCACATAAGCGTAATTTCCGTCAAAGATAATTCCCGCAGTCCGATACCCTGAAGGGATTGCCACAACATTCACAGGGTTAGCAGGATTCGTAATATTCACGACCGCCAATCCCGCATCATAGTTACAAACGTATGCATATCCAGACCTGACATTCATGTATTGATGATAACCTCCGTAGGCAGCAATTCTTCCGACATATACAGGAGCTGCGGGATTTGTTATATCCACAATATGACTTCTGGTTCCTGCGGCAATGTATGCATATTGACCGGAGATGACGACACTTTCGCAATACGCCAAACTATCGATCGAAGCAACCAACGCAGGACTTGCTGGAGTTGCAATATTGTATACTTTAAAACCAGCACTACCTGCTGCTACATAAGCGTAAGTTCCGCTTGTTGCTACACCCTCACATGTTGTACCCGTTGTAACATCAACTGTGGCCACCAAAGATGGTATGGTGGGATTTTGAACATTTATGAGCCACATTTTGCTTCCGCCACTGGCGACCAAGAATTGATTTCCGCTGATGGACGTGCGAACAAGAGCTTCAACGACATCAGGGAGAATAACGCTTCCGATCTTAACGGGAGTTGCGGGATTTGAAAAACTGGCAATCTGTACTTTATTCCCAAGTCCGTAGTACACAACCGAACCCGCTGCAAAAACACCTTTCGATTCTCCCTCACCTCTCCCATAATTTCCGAGAAGAGTCATATTCTTTACCTCTTGCGCAACTAAATCCTGACCAAATAATGTCAAGCCCACAAGGATAAATAAAAACTGTTTAGTTATTTTCATCTATACCTCCATTGTGTTTGTGACTATAAATTTACAATTACTCGATTCAATACCTCAGCCTCAGACGGTTTATAAGCAATAAGAAAATTTTCTATCTCCATCCGATTTGGTGCAGAATTTTGCGCTCCCATTCGAGTCACAGAAATTGCTGCGGATGCATTCGCCATCTTTACTGCCTTTTCTATAGACATTCCTTCCGATAGAAATGCAGCAAGCGATCCGCTGAATACATCTCCAGCACCGGTAGAATCAACGGAACAAACTTTAAATGCAGGAATTAGTTCCATAGTATTAGGTAATCCGGTAAAAATTCCTTTTGCCCCAAGTGTTATCAAAACGTTTTTGATTCCGTAATCAAAAAATTTCTTTACAATTAACCGCAAGCTATCTTCATCCGTCACTTTTATTCCTGTGATCATCTCTGCTTCAACTTTATTAGGTGTGATGATGTCAATTTCTTGCAACAGATTTAGTTCCAATTGTTGTGCGGGGGCAGGATTTAAAATAACAGTTGCATTTTTTGCATGAGATTTTTTTATCGCAGCTCGAATTGCGTCGATTGGGGATTCCAATTGAACAAGAAGAACACTTGCAGATGATATTTCGTCATGCGCAGTTTCAATATCTGCCGTACTTAACCGAGCATTCGCTCCAGAGGCAACCACTATGCTGTTCTCTCCACGTTCATCAACAACAATGAAAGCAACACCAGTAGGAACCTCATTATCATAAAATATATACCGTGTACCGATCCGTTCTTGAGTTAGTCTCTCTATCCCTTCTTTACCAAGTACATCATTACCGACTCTCGCTATAAAACTTACATTAGCTCCTGCGCGGACGGCGGCAACAGCTTGGTTGGCGCCTTTTCCTCCACCTCCCTCTGAAAAAAAACCACCAATAATTGTTTCACCTGGACGAGGTATTTTTTTTGTTCTGATCGTTAGATCTGTATTGTAACTTCCTATTACAACAACTTTATTTTTCATAATCAATTCTTACAATTCCGTAATAACTGTATTATCCATTCTTTAGAGTTTTTTAAAATGTTTACAAAATAAAAAATGTCCTTTCATTAAAATGAAAATCCTAGAGAAAACATATGAACTTGCGTCAACTCGCCGAAGTCTACATAGGCGTAATTGATAGTACTGACTATGCCTCCAACAGTGTAAGTAATTCCAGCACCAAGTGTAAATCTCTGTACATCGTAGTTGAACTTATATCCGCCGCGGACAAAGAATATTCCATCGAATGCATAACTAACTCCAAACTGAAATTTTTCTTTCCCATCATTTGGATGATCACCTTCAACTATCACGGTCAATAGATGTAGACTTCCTACCTCATCAAAAAAATCCATAGCAATACCAGCACGAAAATCCAGTGGCATTCTTACATTATCAGATTCCGTTTGATATTCTTCACTCCATCCGGAAAAACGTGAATCCGGCCCAAAATTTCTGGCAGTAATTGCGAGGCGTAAACTTCTGAATCCAGTATAATAGATAGTTCCAAAATCCAATGACCAGTTCTTCATCGAGTACTCAGCAATCTTTTGTTGTATCCAGCGGATATTTCCACCGATGGAAAGTTTATCTGTAATCTTTCTCGCGAACGAAATTCCAACAGCGAAATCATTTGCAGTAAACATGTTGCCGGTGATGAGAGGAGTTGTACCACCAGTTCCCAATGGTGAGTTTATTGTTTCAGGAATATCCCCATAATTGAGCATAGCAATGCTCGCCCCGACAACACCTATTTGATCTATGTTATAAGCTACCGCAATGGATTGATGGTTTATATCAGCGACCCATTTCAGAACATTCACTTGAACATCTATTTTTTTCACATCGGAAAGTGCAGCGGGATTGCCGAATATTGCGCTGGCATCTCCATTTGAAATTGCCGTATACGCTCCACCTAATGCAGCTTGCCGTGCATCTCCGTTGATTTTCAAAAATTGCCACCCTGATTGTCCCGCACGGCCGATATCTTTTGGCGAAATTCCGGATTGTGCTTGAACTATTGCAGATAACAATGTGAAAAGCCTGAGCGTAAATTGAAATATTTTTTTAATCGAATACATAATAAATTTTTCTCCGTCACTTCACTATTGCTAATTTACCAATGAACGATTCACCTTCATGTCCTGGAACGCGGGATTCAACACGGTAGAGATAAATACCTGGTGCAATTCCAAGTGTCCATTTATTCAATTGATAATCTAATCGTTTGATACTTCCCCATGCTTCAGAACCGCTGCCGTCATTATGATCGATTTCTTGAATGACATCACCGGTTAATGTGTAAATTTTTATCTTACAAATTGCGGGGATACCAATGAATTCCATGCGGTAACGCTCACCTGTTCCGGTTAAATTGCTGTGCTGACGGAATGGATTAGGAACGACATACACATTTTTTGGGAACTGAAGATTTGGTGCACGTAGCGGATAGATTGGAAATCTTGTGTTATTTACTTTTCCGCTTTCGTTACCGTCAGAATCATAACTTGTTACACAATAATAATTACCAACACCAAAAGGTAAATCTTTATCAATATACCGAACATAGCCATTCACGATAACGGCGGATTCTTTTTTGATATCCGCAACAAGCGTCCATGGACCGATGGTAAAGTAGTTAGACCGATATAATCTATATCCAACAAAGTCATTTTTTCCGGTTTTGGGATCTTTGTATGAAGAAGAAATTGGAGGCCAATCAATATTAATCAGTCCAGGTTCGGTTGTAATTGTGAGACTATTTTCTCCATTTGTTGGTGTTGGCGGTGGAAATACTACAGGCAAATATTTATTCGCATATAATTTTTTTGCAGCTCGTACATGAACCAGCATTGAATCTCTTGATGCTGTTGCCATTAAATCTATATTAGCAACTCCTCCTTCAACAATTTTTGCACGGTCCATTTCTCCCATTACTTCAGCAAAAACTATTTTTACAGAAGCGAATGGAGTAAGAGAAAGAGGACCTACGCTTATTAAAAACTCAGGTCGCCGCTCATATTTATTCCCACTTTCACCTCCGCGTGCGCGCGCTGCATCCCATGATAGTCGCGGTTGTTGGTGGGTCATTACTTCTTTCACTCGTGCATGTGAAGATGAACCCTGAATAAACATTTGGTCAACTGTGCCCGCTCCTTCAGTTAAACCCTGTCCGGTGTGTTCAAGAATATTCTGAAATACTCTGGCACCAGCTGAATCCAATACGGCAACAGTAAAATATCCCGGCGCATCAAGTTCATGTTCGCGAATTCCTTGCTGGTAGATATCACGTGCATCTCCAATATCACCGCGTAAAGGACCTACACCAAAATTATAAGCGATTGGAGTTTCATCCTGCCAGTTGAACCTTTTATGATCGTAAAAATAAAATAACTTTTCTGTCGGATCCCATCCGTATTTTTCATCTCCCCTGCTACCGGAACGCTGTGTTATGCGTATTCCATATCGCATTCCAAAATACATTGAATCAACTGAGGTCAATTCGTTATTGGTGATTGTTACTTCATGAATGATGAAGTCACTTAATCCCGGATAACTCCATACCATACTTCGCCGCGAAACATCCACATTCAAACCGTTTACATGATGAGCACCATTAACAATCTCTTCTCCTGCAATGCCAATATTCTGAAGATTATAATTCTTCGTCAATATCGCTTCTTCAATTGGAAAAACATCCTGTCCTGATGGAAAAAATCTGGAATTGATCGTGTATGATGATGCAATTTTCTGCCGCACACCATAAATCGCATATCCGGCAGCTTCAGCATAATTCAATGCATCGTTGACATTTGTTGATTTAGAATAGCCGGGATAATCGAGAGTATGAAATCCGTTCTCTGTTTCTGTCGGGTCTCCGTACTGAAAAGAATTCCAAACGGTGGCCCACAGTTTTCCTCTTTTCAGAGTTTGTTTACCCCAGGTTACCTGAGCATTCATCGCTTCTGAAAATACCAGAATAAGAATTATCGCAGCAATAATTTTTTTCAAATACATTTTATGATAATTCACATTTACACCTATTAAAATTTTATCGATAGTTGAAAATAAATTTTTTGTGGAGGTACCTCGTATGAATACCATTCCCAAATGTTCGGTTCTGAAAAATCGGCTGTCTTTGGAAGTCTTTCACTGTCAGGCAAATTGGGATTTTCCAAATAAAATTTCAGTCTGTCCCCGCTCAGCAATCGCAGGAATTTAGAGTTAAATAGATTCCTGATATCAATACTGAATTCGGTTTGAAATCCCATTATATCAAAACCTTTCGATACTTTGAGATTTATCTGATAATAATTAAACCATCTCATGTTATTCGGTTCCGTAGAAAGGTCTCCTGGTGGGTGGTAAGTATATTGATCACCCAATCTCCACCAGAAATTCAAATAGATGTTTATGTCACTCAACGGTTTGAATCCGGCGATTTCCGGACCTTCATTTTTATCGATCGTAAAATTCGCCCATCCCTTTAGGCGCTGAGAGTTACTCCAAGCACCTCTGCTTTGTCTCAATCCTTTAGGAACATCCACACTTTGCGAACCAGGTTCATATAATCTACTGAAACCGACTTCACCATCGAACGACCAATATATCTCATGACTCAATCCAAAATTGAACATTCTGTTGAATCTTGAATCAAGTTTTGTTTCTATACCTCGCACATCGGAATATCCCGAATTGCTGACCATTAATGCTTTGTTAGCGTTATGAGTTGCTGCATAAACTCCTGTTATAACATCTGCTTCACCTGTTGCATCTTTATAATAACCGGTCACATCAAGTTTCAGGATATTGGCAATATTGTAATCAACACCGAGTTCATACTGGATTGTCCGTTCATACCCTAATTCCGGATTACCATAGTATCCCTGCCATTCATCCATATATGTCGTTTGTTTTGCATATGGATTCATAATGCTGTCCCAAGAAGTAGTATTATAATTCACGAATGGGAAGCCGAACATTTTCGTCCATGACGGGCGTTGATAGAAATGTCCATATACAAAATGGAGAACAACATTTTCGCTGATCGGATGTGAAATGCCAATCCTCGGAGCAATAGCGATCTGTAATTTTGTTCTTTCCCGTTCGGGTGTTCCAGGAATTCCTAATGGAGCTCCCAGATCATGTCCTGGTGTTGCAATTTCGTAAGCTAGCGGGTCAAACATATTTTTCGGTGCGTTTCTGTTTTGATTAAAGAAATCTCCACGTATGCCTATGTTCACTACCAGTCCGGGAAATTCTATCTTGTCTTGCACATATAAATTTCCTTCGTAAGGCTTTCCATAGAAAATATTCAAGGAATTATTTCTTCCACTTTTTGATTCAGCAGCAAAATTCTCATAATAAAAATCGTTCAACTTAAATGTAAATCCGGTTTTGATGTTATGGGCTTTTGTTATTTGATTTGTGTAATCACCTTTAATCTGATAAGATTCTGACCGATTTTTGGTCCATGTATGGTAATATGACTGTAGTGTATATCTAGGAACCATTGAAATTACATCAGGCAACCAGAGAGAATCCGGAATACGACCTTCTCTGTCCGAACGATCTAACCGATCTTTCAAGTAACTGAACGTCACTTCATAAAAAGACTGATCATTCAATACATGGGTTACTTTCCCATACAATTGTGACCATCTTCTAAGTTCAGGCCATTGTCTGAAAGCAGCCCCAAAAAGATTGTATTTTGCTCTTGCATATTGTTCATCGATTCTCATAGGAGCTAACCAAGCTGCTTCCTGTCCCATTTCTGAAGTGTTAAGATTCGACGAAGTATAATCCGCACTTTCATAACCACCGATAAATCCTCCAATACGAAGTTTTAATTCAGGAGAGAATCTGTAATTAACGTACCCTTGAATATTGAATTCCGGATTATAAGGGATCGCCTGAGGAAAAATTCCGATACCTTGTTTGAATCGTCCTGAGGCAAGGAAACTTAAATTTTCTGTTATTCTACCATATAGCGTTCCTTCATATTCATATTCAGGACGCTCGGCATACTTTCCTAACACGTCATTAGGCGTTGTTTGTTTCCGCCAGGCTCCAAGCAGCGAATCTGGTTTCAACCTATAGAATCTGCTATTTTTATCTTGCGATTGGCGAGTCCAGTAATCTAATCCAGTGCTAAGGTAATCGTTATTTTCTTGGCTGTACATATTCCTGCCGAAATGATAAACACCTGCTGGACGAATTCGCGAAATTACTGTACCATGGATTCCTTCCGGTGCTTCCTTGGAAACAATGTTAACAACAGCAGAACGTCCTTCTCCATACTCGGCATTATAACCACCAGTCAATACAGAGATCTGTTCAATAGTCGAAGTATTAAAACCTGAATAATTATCCGAAACCAATCCGCTGTTGACGGAAAGATTGTCAATCATATAAACGGCCTGCACTATGGAACTTCCGCGAACATATCCTTTTGTCACTCCCCGTCGCCATGCTAGATTAGAATTGTCACTAAAAATTCCTGACTGCGTTTCAAGAACATCCTTGATCGAATTCAATCCAGAATTTTCTAATACTTTGCTTGTTACTATCTGTTCACTTGATGTGAGATCTTTATCAACTACAGGTCGATCAGCAACTACAAGAACAGTCCTTTGTTCAATTAGTAATTGATCAAGCATAAAATTCTGTATCGTTGTTCTATCTATAATAATTGAGACATTGCTCTTGTTGATCTTCTCGTATCCCATTATTGATATAGTTAAAGTGTATGTACCGGGAGGAACATTTAAAATGAAGTAATCTCCGTTTATATCAGTTGAGGCTCCAATTTTTAATTCTTTAACTAATACATTAACCCCAACCAGTGGTTCACCATTCGCTTTATCTGTAATCCTTCCAGAAATCTTTCCGCTGTTTCCTGCTAAACAGTTGGCTGAAATAATAATCATTAATAGGAAACCTTCAACTATAAATTTTCTTAAGTATCTCAATGAAGTATTCATGCAATGTCCTTCAGAAAAAACTTTTTAATTTTTAGGGATATTTATTTTATTCAGATCCGTTCAAATGCGAGAAACGGAATTACGAACATTTAATTTTGGTTCTAATAATACTTGTCTTCTGTCATCATTTAAATTTTTCATCCTGCGATACAACATAGCAACTGCCATTTCAGCCATTTTTGAAATTGGTTGTTCAACAGCAGTGAGCGCAGGAGATAAATAGGTGGCAAAAACCGGATCATCAAATGTAATTAGAGAAAGATCATCTGGAATTATAATATTGTTTTCTCTGCATGCTTCAAGCGCTCCCAGAGCAATTAAGTCGCCAGCAGTAAAAATTGCTGTCGGCGGATCTGAAAGTTTAAGTAATAATTTTGTTTCCAGATAACCGTTAAGCGATCTGAAGTCATCCCCAACAATTAAATGTTCATCTATTGAAATTCCAGCATTATGAAGCGCTCTTTTATACCCTTGCAATCGTGTTTCATTCGCATATGTTCCGGGTAATCCTTGAATAAATGCTATGCGGCTATGTCCTTCTTTAATAAGATAATTTACAGCAAGCAACGATCCTTTCACATTATCAACACTAACGGAATCAACATCCAACGAATCGAAACAACGATCAATCATCACAAAAGGAATTTCTGTGTTACAAATTTTTAGTAGATGAGAAAAATCTTGACCAACAGATGCAATAATTAATCCATCAACTCGTTTTTCTAATAAACTTGTAATCGATGAACGTTCAATAGCAATATCTTCATCTGAGTCGTATACAATAAAATTGTATCCGCCTTTTCTTAGTTCTGTGGCTATACTTTTTATCAATGCAGAAAAAAATGGATTTGATATGTCTGGTACTATAACACCAATTTCATGTGTTTTTTGAAGTCGCAATCCACGAGCTAACGTATTGAGCCTATATCCTAAATCTTTTGCAGTTTGTTTTATCTTCAATTGGGCTTCTTCACTAATTTTACTTTTTTGCGATTTGTCGTGAAGTACCCGTGAGACTGTGGAAATTGAATAGCCGGTTTTTTCAGCAATATCTTTTAGAGTAGTTAACATAGAATAACTAGTTTATCCTATAATAGTTACTATTTATTTTAAATATTACGCAATCGTTTGTGTTGTATTTTATTGTAGATATGTATAATAATATATTATTTAATGCAATCGTTTGCATATAATAAATTATTCCTTGCTCTTTGTCAAGCAAAATAATTAAGACTGATTTGCAGTCAGTCGGATTTCTGTAAATTGTCAATAATTTGCGAATATCTTAATCAAAATCAGTTAAGAATGTTCAGTAAGAAATTTCTAGAAAAGATTAACTTTTTTACAGCTGCTTGAAGAGATTCAGAAGTAACATGTGAATAGACTTGTGTTGTGCTTATATCAGCATGCCCTATCAAATTTCTTAGTACGATTATCAGCGTTTCAATATTAGCAAAGTTGGTGGTAAAATGTTCAGTGAGTTTTCAGTATAATTTAGCTTTACTATGGAAAGAATCAGACAAGTTCTTGAGGTTTTGCTTCAAGAATGGCTGCCCCGTCAGGGGTCGAACCTGAAGTCTTCTGATCCAGAGTCAGACGTGTTGCCAATTACACTACGGGGCAGTTTCTTTCAGCAAATATAGAACTATCACATTAAAAGAAAAAGATACTACAATTTCTTCGGCAATTTTTTTACAACTGCCTTTGACCTAAAACTGCTTTCCAGTTTATGGCAAAATAGAGAAAAATCCATCGCTCATATCATACAAAGCAGGATTTGAAGCATCTTCAACTTTTATCCTGGCTTGTCCTGTTATCAAACCAGCCGGATTCCAAACATACGCTCCATTGGATGGAATATTTGATTGCAGTGGAACCCAAGTCAAACCATTATTTAACGAGTAGTAAACATTAACATTGGAAACGGCAAATGTTGTCCAGATAATATTAATAGGAAGTGAATTTTTATATGATTCACCTCCGTTTGGTGAAACCACTCTTACTTTCTTGTTTTTATGAATCGAGAAAACGTTATCGGATATATCTGATGGTGTTCCTGTAACTGCCTCGCTTATCCTTACCACGCTGTTATCAGAACTATCATTATCGGTCGGCACCCAATTAAATGTACCATCGTTAGGAGTGCTGGCAGAAATTGCTTTCCATAATCCGCCGCCGTTTGTTGAATACTCAATCTTGACATTATTAATATTGTTAGCAATCCAGCTTATCTCAAAAGAATTATTCGTAAGCCATTGCTCGCCTCCATTTGGTCTTAATATAGCTATTGTTGGAGCTTTCTTAACTTTGAAGACGCCGCTATTCATAGAAGCTGTTTTATCAGTTGCAGTAATACGAATTACATAATTATCAGATACTGTAGAAAAGCTGGTATTATATGTTCCGCTGTTTTGAACACTATCTACCAAAGTAACCCAGTAATCCGGTATGGAAACATTTTGATAGTTGTATTCAATCTTCACAGCAGTAATTCCAGTAGATTCCCATTGGATTGTTATGGATTGTCCAGAAATTATTTCTGTTCCATTAGCAGGGAAAATAATTTGTTTTATTTCAGGTGTAAGTAAAATTGAGAATGATGCATCGCTTTCATCAGAATTAGAGCTTTGTGATGAATCATTGATTCTGATTTTGCATTGTGTAGAATTTATCGCAGCAGGTATTATCCAATCATAAGAGCCTGTGCTTTGTAAATTAGATGCAATAAGATTCCAAGTTCTTCCTCCATCAGTAGAATAAAACAGATCAACCCGATCAATACCGCTTGAAGACCATGTAATGTTCTTTGTTTGTTTCTCTCTCCACTTCTCACCGCCATTTGGTGTTAAAACTTTAATTGATTTTACGGTTTGATTTGAGATTGTGAAATTATTATCCGAAACATCATACGGACTTCCGTTAAGAGCATCGCTTATGCGAATTCTACATTGGTAAGAATTTACATTTGGAACTAAACTCCATACGAATGAACCAATACTTGGAGTTGAACTCACAATCGTATTCCATAAAGCACCGGCATTTGTAGAATACTCTATTTTTACATTCTCAACATTTTCAGAAGTCCATCTTATTTCTTGACTTGTTCCGCTCTGTAAAGTTTCACCGCCATTTGGGGAAATGACTTTAATATCCGGAGCCGGTATAATAGAAAAGAATGAATCACTATCATCATATGGCGCACCATCCTGAGCATCACTAATTCTTATTCTACAATTTGTAGAAAGATTATTCGGGACTTGACTCCAATTATAAAAACCTGTGCTTGGTGTATTGGCAATAATTGTATTCCATGAAATACCATTATTCAAGGTGTATTCAATTTTTACATTAGATATTCCTGCAGCATCCCAGGTAATTTTCTGAGAAGAACCGGCAATCCACTGTTCACCACCGTTTGGTTTTGTTACTTTAATTAATTGAGCCCCCGGATAAGTTATTGTGAAATTATTATCCGATACATCCCAGGGAATACCTTGCAGAGCATCACTTACTTTAATTCGGCATTGTAAAGAACTTACAATTGGAATTGGATTCCAATTATATGTACCCGTACTTGGTGTGCTTGTAACAATTGGCACCCATGAAGCTCCGTTATTAGTAGTGTATTCAATTTTAACATTCTCAACATATTGCGATGCCCAACGTATTTCTTGACTTGAACCGTTCAGCAAACTTTCACCGCCATTAGGTGCAATGACAGTTATAAAAGGTGCTGCAACAATTGAGAAGTAATTATCACTATCATCAAAAGGAGATCCGTCCAACGCATCACTAACTCTTATCTTGCAATTAGTTGCCGGTGTATTTGGAATTTGATTCCAAATATAAAAACCATCACTCTCGGTGCTGTTTACAATTATATTCCAATTTATTCCATTATTAATTGTGTATTCAATTTTCACATTAGCTATTCCGCCAGCATCCCAAGTTATATTTTGAGATGAACCAGCCGGCCAACTTTCTCCACCGTTTGGACTTGTTACTTTAATCTGCTGCGCTCCTTGACTCATAATTGCAAAATTATCATCAGAAATATCAGACGGTGTTCCATTCACAGCATCACTAATTCTTACTCTACACTGTAATGAATTTATATTTGGAATATTTGTCCAATAATAACTTCCGGTACTCATAGTTGAGTTTGTTAGAACAATCCAACTGGCTCCACCGTTTATTGTGAATTCAATCTTCACATTTTCTACATTCTCAGAACTCCATTTGATTTCTTTTGTTGAACCGCTTAGCCACGTATCATTTCCATTTGGAACAAGAACTTTTATTGATGCTGCAGGACCAATTGTGAAGAATGAATCACTTTCGTCCGAAGGAGCTCCATCGGAAGCATCACTAATTCTTATCTTGCAATTGGTTGCAGGGCTATTTGGTACTTGATTCCACGTATAAAAACCGGTGCTTGGGGTACTTGCAATAATTGTATTCCAACTTACTCCGTTATTGATGGTATATTCAATCTTAACATTTGCAATACCGGAAGCATCCCATGTAATATCACGAGACGTACCTGCAGCCCATTTTTCACCGCCATTAGGACTTGTAACTCTAATAAGTTGCGTTCCGGGATAAGTAATAATAAAATTATTATCGGAGATATCGGAAGGAATTCCGCGTGTAGCTTCACTAATTCTCACACGGCATAGAAGTGAACTTACATTAGGTATAGGATTCCAGCTATAAGCACCTGTGCTTGGAGTACTTGATACAATTGTTATCCATGAAGCTCCATTATTGGTTGTAAATTCAATTTTTACATTCGCAATATTAGTAGAAGTCCATTTTATACTATTGCTTGATCCTGCATACCATTCTTCGTTACCATTTGGTGCAATTACATTTATTTTAGGTTCAGGCAAAACTGTGAATGTACCATTGCTCAACGTAACCGGTGATTTATTGTCTGCATCAATAATTCTTATTTTATATTCTGATCCGGCTACTGTAAAACTAAAACCGTACTTTCCGTTAGAAGGAGTCTTTTCTACAATAGTTGTCCAAGACTTACCGTTATCAGGAGTGTAATCAATGAAAACATTTTCTACACCAACAGAACTCCACCTTATAGTATCAACAATTCCGGCTGTCCATATTTCGCCGCCAATTGGATATAAAATTTTTAGTTCAGGTTTTGGTGAAATTCTAAAAGTAGCATTACTTTGATCAGCAGGGTCACCATCTGTGGCATCGCTTACTTTAATCAAACATTGTGTAGATAATGAATTTGGTATATTCCATTCATAAGCACCTGTATTAGCAAGATTATCTATTAAAGTATTCCATGTCAAACCATTGTTGGAAGTAAATTCTAATTTAACTTTTGTAACACCGCTCGAATTCCAAGTAATATTTTGTGAAGTACCTGCCTGCCATTTTTCTCCGCCGTTAGGACTTGTAACTTCGATTGTCTGAGAGATTTGATTTGTTATTGTGAAAACACTATCCGATACGTCCGAAGGTTCACCGTCAACAGCATCATAAATACGTACTTTACAAAGTTGAGAATTTACATTTGGCACAGGCGACCAAATATAAAATCCGGTTGCTGGTGTAGATGCAATAATTGTTTTCCACTCAAATCCATTATTTGTTGAGTAAGCAATTTTTATGTTCTGAATATTTTCAGAGATCCATTCTATCTTTCGGCTTGTGCCGGCAAGAATTTTTTCACCGCCGTTAGGAGATATAACTTTTATTATCGGTTCCGGAAGGATAACAAATGGTTCAGTACTTTCTGTAGATGGTGTTCCATCTTTAGCATCCATTATTCTAACTTTAGCAAGAGTAGAAGGAGTATTAGGGACGGGTTCCCAATAGTAAATTCCTGTATTTTTCTTATCAACTGCTATTACATTCCATCGTTGTCCGTTGTTTGTAGTGTATTCAATTTTTACGGAATCTATACCTGAACTGTACCACTTAATTTGTTTTGCTGATCCTGCTTCCCACGATTCTTTCCCGACAGGAGAAATTATTCTTAAACTTTCATTTGTATTTCGAACAACTGAAAAAACTTTATCACTTTCATCAGAGCTCTGTCCATCAACACTTGAAACTCTAATTTTACACTGATTGGAAATTTTATTTGGTACAGGAAACCAGTTATATGTACCCGTGTTACTTAAACTATCAACAACCAATGCCCAACTGGAACCGTTATCAAATGTAAAAGCAATGCGCACATATTTAGTTCCTGTTCCTGTCCATTTAATTTCTAATGCAGAACCCTCAGATATTGTCTCACCGCCATTTGGTAAAACAACTTTTATTGTAATATCACCGGTACCGGGTTCTAACGGATTTGTTGATGATGAAGCAGGATCTTTCAATTTACATGAGGAAAGAATTATTAATATGGAAAGTGATAATATTATTAGTTTTTGCATAGCTTCCTCGATGTTATGGATTTGCAAATTTTCTGACTGTGGTAATTTAATAAATTTCACTATTTTAATTAAGAAATTTCTTTCAGAAAGTGTGCCTAACTTTGCACCAGAAATTAGGTTAGTTCAAGGGCAAAAAGAGATGAGATTTAAACTTTACCTGTCAATTTTACTTTTTTCTACTGTTAATTACATATTACCACAGTCCATTATTTTTTCCGGGCAAATTGGGTCTTTCAATTCTGCAAAATCTTTCTCAATCAATTCTCTGGGATATATTTATGTTACAGACGTTTCTTCCAATGAAATAATTAAATTGGATACACTTGGAAATGTAATAAAATCAATAGGAGGATACGGTTGGAAAGAATCTTCTTTCGATTACCCAATTGATGTTTTTGCTGCACCATTGAATATCTATGTAGCTGACAAGAATAATAACCGGATTCAGTTATTTGATAAAGATTTGAATTTTCTCTCTTTCTTCTCAAAGCAAAATTCTGATGATGATAGAATTAGGTTCAGATATCCTTTATGTTCTGCCATATCTTCACAGGGCGATATAATGATCTTGGACTCCGATAATAGAAGAATTTTGAAATTTAATTCCAGGTGGGAATATCAAACATCAATCGGAAGTTATGATGCCGGGTCTTTTGCACTTGTTAATCCTAAGCACTTTACAATTACAAATGATTCAAAATTATTGGTAGTAGATTCTAATAATCTCATTCTGTTCGATCAGTTCGGTAACGGTATTAAGAAAATTCAATTACCATTTGAAGCTGAAAATATATGTGCAACATATTCAACCATTTGTGTCAACGATAAATCACAAATCGCTTACTTTACAGATTCTGATATTGAATCAAATAATTTCAATCCGACAATATTCAACCCGAAATTAGAAGATGATATTGAAGATTCATATTTATACAATTCAAAATTGTATCTTCTTACAAAGAAAACGATTTTGATTTATAAAATTATTCAATCTAATTAATCCAAATTAATGAAGCACAGCTATAGATTTATCTTATTTTTTCTATTCTTGATTTGGTACTTAGGAATTTTCATCGAATGGTTTATTAATATTGACGAACATTTTGTTTTTGCCCTTCCTTATCTGCAAAAAACTTATTCATTAGTTTGCCATCAAGAAAAAAGTAAATTATTACTTTTTGGCGGAATCGAAACATTAACTTGCGCTCGTTGCATTGGAATATATTTGGGATTACTACTTTCTTCATTACTTGTATTATTTAGATTACCAAAATGGAAGCTGCACATTAATATTCTACTTATTGCGGCAGCGCCAATGATAGCAGATGTATTACTTACATCGCTAAACATTTATACCTATTCCAAATTAATTGCGTTTTCCTCGGGATTATTGTTAGGTTCCTTTGGATTTTTTTATCTTTACGCAGGCTTGAATAATTTAATTATAGAACTTAAAAGTTGAGACTAATTTGAAGAAATATTTAGCAGCACTTATTTGCGGTTTCGGAGCCGGGGTTTTACAAATTGTTCCTTTAGTAAAAAATTTTTCATGCTGCATGATTTTACCTCTCGCTGCATTCATTTCTTTATTATTAGATCAACGGGCAACAAGAAATTTCGAAAAGATTCCGATGAAAAAAGCTCTGCTATTCGGATTATTCACAGGATTATTTGCCGCTTTATTCGGATCTGTTTTTGAAATAATTATTACCTTAATAACAAGAAATAACGATGTAATAGCGTCCTTTACCGATCTTCAACGGATTGTTCAAAATCTACCGCTTAGTGAAGAAATAAAAACAGAAGTACTCAACATCTTTCAATCAGTGAGAGAAGATATTCTGAAAAACGGATTCTCAATACTTTATACTTTTTCTGTAATCATAAATAATTTAATTGTTAACTCCATATTTGGATCTGTAGGCGGTTTAGCTGGTGCTCAAATAATTAACAGAAGACTTAATAATCAATCGAGCGGTAAATAAAATGATTACTGCATTAATTTTTAGTGTCCATTTAGTTTTTATGCTTTTCATCTTTACCAAAAAATGGCAGGATGAGTCCTTAAGTTCGGCTTTTACAAATTTGGCTTTGATGATAATATTATTTGCAGTCGGCTGGTCAATTTCTACATCTATTGTAAAAATATTTATTGACAACAAAGGTTTCGGAATTCAATTTGATTCAGATGCAATCTCATTAACTCTTCTTTCAATTGCAGAATTTTTCTTTTATAGATTTTATTATAAGGAAGAAAAACAAATTACTGAAGCCGGTACGGGAAAGTAATAACAACAGTTTGATCAATTTGTTTAGCATTTTTTGGTAAAGGTTCAAACCGCCAATTTTTTAATGAATTGATTGCGGTAATTTCCAATCGTGCATCTGCTTTGATTAGCGGAAATATTTTACTAACTGTTCCATCAGGTAAAATTGTAAATCGTAATTTAACATCTATCTCTTTTGAAACTCCTTCAGGATACTCAGGTAAATAGTAACTGTAAATGCGCCTCATCCCCTTTCCGCCAAAATCTAATTCAAAACCAAAACCTCCTTCCCCTTCCCCGCCTAATTCACTTCCTTCTTTTTTTACATCTCCTTTAACAAGCGGTTTTACTTTAGGATTTTTTACTTCCTCATTCTCTTTCTTCTTATCAGATGTTATCAAATTATCATCATCTGTTTGTTTGGATTTTGGCAATTCAACTTTTTTAAGTTCTTCTTTCTTTTTAATTGATTTCTCTTCGGGAGTCTTATTTTCATCAACAGCAGTTTTTTGAAATTGTGCGCCCGGACTGCCTGACCCGCTGCCGGAACCAAATCCAACCAATAAATACTCCTGAAGATTAGATTCACCGGACATTTTTACAAAAAGAAAAATCAATGCAAGAATCAAATGAAATGAAATTGAAACCAAATAAGAAATATTTCGAGGTTCTTTTGTAAACATTAGTAAGAAATTTTTTCGGTTTGAATTGTGAACTTTTCAATTCCAATTCCCTTTGCTGCATCAATTACTTTAATAATGATATCAATTTTAACAGATTTATCAGCGCGTATTGTAAGGTTATCGTTCTGATTTTTTTTAATTGATGAGAGTTTTCCAGCAAGTGCATTAAGTGATATCTCATCTGATCCTACATAAATTTTTCCCTGATCTGTTATTGTAACTGAAAAATTTGTTGCTTGAGCTTGCTCGTTACTTTTTGCGCCCGGTAATTTTACTTTAACACCGGTTTGAAGAACAAACTGTGATGACAAGAGAAAAAATATTAATAGCAGCATCACAATATCAGTCAATGAAGAAAAGTTAAAAGTGCTTATTATTTTATGCGGGGATCCAAATTTCATTTTTTTACCTATAATTCTATATCTTCATCATCTAAAAAATCTTTATCTGTTTCATCAAAAACATCAAGAATATCTGTTGCAACTCTTTCCATATCCAAAACGATTTTACTTATTAGACTTACAAAATAATTATAAAAAGCAAGTGCAGGAATTCCTACGAACAGACCAAAAGCTGTTGTAAGTAATGCTTCCCAAATACCTGAAGCAAGATCAGCCGGGCTGGCACTTCCTTGAAGTTCTTGAATTTTCATAAATGCAGCAATCATTCCGGTTACAGTTCCAAGAAAACCGAGCATAGGCGCAGCTCCGGCTACAGTTGCCAAAGTTGCTAATCCTTTTTCGAGTTTACTGATTTCTTGTTTGCCGGCTGATTCAATTGATTCAATTACTCTTTTACGTCCGAATTTGTGTTTCTTTAATCCTCTGCGGATAATATTTGATATAGGCGATTTCTCTTCCATGCAATAATTGATAGCTCCGGCAAGATCTTTTTTCTTAAGTATTCCTCTTATCTTAATAGAAAATACCGGTACATTAATCTTAGCTTTTCTAATAACCATAAACTTTTCAATTGCAATAGCAAAACCGATTATGGAACACACAAGGATCGGCCACATTACTAATCCGCCCTTCAAAAACATTTCAATTAAATTCATAAATAACCTTCCGGAATATTTTATAATTTATTTTTATTGATATAATCTTGTGTTTCTTTTACTGAATTAAAAAGACCAACCCGAACGCGGTACCATGTTCCTCCTTTTTGAGGAAGATAAGCTTCAACAATAAACGCATTTATGCCAAGGGTACGTAAACGGTTAACTTCCTGTTCGGCTCTAATTCTCCGCGGCCAAGAAGATGTTTGATAGCTATAATTTTTACCGTCGAAAAAAATTGATTTGTTTACACGCGTATCTGTAACCGGAGGTTTATACAAATCACTATTCTCAGGTTTGGTTTTTGGTTCCGATCTTAAATTATTTGAAGTTAATCTTGAATCTTGATTTTGAAAAGTATCACCTTGTTTGATTGGAACGGGCGGAGTGGCAGAAATTGGAAAATCACTTAACTCATCGTTTATCGGTTGTGAAGTAACATTTTTATTCTGAATAGAATTATTTTGCTGAGTAATTGTTTGCTTCGGCATTAATGACTCTTGTGAATCAACAGGATTTTTGTTCACCTGCTGAGAATTATTGGCATTAAATTTTGTCTGTTGAGGTTCATTCGGATTATTTCCTCTTATAATTTGATAAATGATTATTGTGGTTACTAAAATAAATGCAGAAAATATTAGAATAAATGTTTTATTAAAATAATTATCTTTTTCTTTCATGACAGGCTTTATCCTAAGTTTATTATAATCATCATCAAAGTTTCTATCATCCTCATCAATAAGTGTTATTGCTTTATTCCTTTCTCTGACAATTCTCCGGTCTTCAACAAATTCATACTTAACCGGGGGACCTGAAAACTCTAATAAAACTTTTTTAGGATGATCGGAATATTCATCTGCTGGTTTCTTGAATCTGAATGATCTTTCATTAGTTAATCGTGTGCTGTATTTAAGTCTATCTTTATTTAACCGTTCTTCTTCATCATAAATTTCACGTTCAAGAGTTTTTTCCAATTCTTTGAATAGATCTTTAGTCAATTTTTTATCAGTTCCAACTTTTTCATCAATTAATTCCATGTCATCATCATCATCAAATTGATCAACCATTTCGAAGTTGGCTTCATCTTCGTCAATAGCAGCACCGAATTCATCTTTTAATTCGTCGCCCCAATTCCATTCTATCTTCTCTTCAAATTTCGGCTGTTCCCTTTCTAAATTATCATTTTCAGTTTCAACGCCAATATTTTCTTTTTCATCGGCTATTGATTCCGGTTCGCTTTTTTCTTCAATATCTATTAATTCTTTCTTCGGTTCAATCTCTTCTTTTTTATCTATTTGTATCTCGGGCGCACTTAATATTTCCGGCTCAAAAACTTCATTCTGAATATTTAGATTTTCTTTATTAATTAAAATTGTATCATCAAGCAGATCGGCAACAGTCAAAGATCCGGTTGAGATTTCCATAGCTTCAAGCGCAGAGTAATCCGTCGGTTCTTCATCAGTTGTTGTCTTACTATCAATTTTATTTGTAATATCTTCATCTTCCGTGTTTATATTAAATTCTTCAACTTTGATAATATTTTCTTGGTCTGGAAACTTGTCTTTTTCATCGGCTAGAAGATAAATTTTATCTGATGTTTTATTATCAACTGTGTTTATTTGTTCATTGTTAATTGTATCGGTGACTTCATCCTTAAAAAAATTATTTAGTAAACTTTCCGGTTCAATCTGTTTTTTATAATTAATATCGGAGGTCAATTCTGCTAATTGCGATTGAATATCATCAAGTCTTTCGGCTTCATATTCTTCCGGCGATTTATAATAATCATCCCATATTTTAAAATTTGGAATTTGATCTGATTCAGTGATTAATTCTTTAACCCTTTCTTCGATAGATTTTCTCAACATTGCATAAGAAGTTTCAGTATCTGGCAATTCATCAATTGATAAAGGCAGCAGAGGTTTTCCCACACCAATGCTGAATACTGTAGAATCAAATTCAAGTCTGGTTTTTACTTTTGGAATAACATCAATTGTTAAATAAAGATTATGAGTTTCGTGAGTAAAATCCTCTGGTAGCGGGGAAAATATTAACTTACTTACATCTACACCGGTTAAACCAGCTTTTTGCTGGAAGAAACCGATACGGGGAACTTTCAAAGTTATTCCCTCTCCAAGAACATCGGAAATGTTTTCTATCAATATCTCAAAAGATAATTCTTTTTGAGATACTGAAACTCCGAGGACATCGGTTACTTTTTTTTGCAGTTCGGCTAATTTCATTTTTTACTTCTTACTCATTTACCATCTGTATTCAATACCCAAAAGTAAATCAAAAGGTTTTTCTTCATATTGTTTCCATACAAAGTTACTTTGATTCAAAATATTTTGAAAGTCGGCTGTAAGTTTAAATCCTCTTAATAATTCATAAAACATAGAAAAAGAAATATTGTGATAATTGTCTAATTTATTTGCATTAATTATATCAGTATAAGTATTTAGTTCCAAAAGATATTTTACATTGAACCCAAGATTTGTACTTAAATTGTAACCGTAAGAAATACTTGATGAAATCCTGGGCTCGTATGGAACAATCTTATCAAAATTATCTTTTACGTCTTTGAATTTAATATTTGCAGAAAAAGTGCCATTGTAAGTTGGATTTATAATAAAGTCTATTCCGGCTGAGAAAATTGTTACTTCGGGCAGAACAAATAAATCAAATTTGCCGATATCAACCGCATCTTCAAAATAAAAATAATTTTCAATTTTCGAATACCCGCCGGATAAAGATAATGAATACATTTTTTTGTGCTCGTATTTCAATAGAATACTTATGTCAGTTTTATTCTTAAGAAATATATTATCATTCACACCAGGATTAAAATATCGGTTTAAATTAAAAAAATCAGATGTATTGAAGTAGTTAACATGCGGTTTATATTTACCGGCAAAAGTGAATCCTTTATCAAAATTTAATTCTAATAAACCAAAGGGCGAAAAGAACGAATTTGAAGAGTTCGATGCATAATCAATTCCTAATGTTAATAGTAAAGATCGGATTGGTAATATTTTTATATAACTCTCTATTGAATTAAAACTGCTTCCATTATTACCGCTAATATTTTTTTCAAGCGACTGCTTTTTATAATTCCCAATTGCGCCGATAGTAAAACTGTTTAATTTGAATTCGAATAAACCATAAGCATTTAAGTTTGTTTCTTTCAATCCGCTTTCACTTAATGAATAAATATTTCCGGTAAGACCAAATCCAAAATTAATCCAGCGGTTATATGAACTCACTAAAGAAAAATTTGCCGAACCGTTATTCCTCTCACGTAAAAAAGACGGATTCTTTGTTGCAAATAGACGATATGAATCGCGGAAATATTCTGCTGCTAATTTGATTTTTGAACCCGGCAGAAAATCTGATCTTGTACTTAAGAATAATTCATTGCTTAATGAGAAACCAATATTATTATAGTTTGAGTTTGAAATGTACTCTTGAATATTCGATCCCCAAGCACTTGCATTGAAAAGATAATTATCAAAATTTTGATTAATGCTTAGCATACCGGTTGGAAGTGAATATCTGCCGGCTTGAATTTTAATAGTTCCATTATAATAGTCATCAAAAAGTTTAATACCGGGCTGAATCTGAACCGGCAAAGAAGAAAATAATAATGGGAATTCTTCAGGTGAATATTGCGGCGTTAAAAAATCTTTTGAGATTGTTGAAACTAAATCCGGTTTTCTTTTTACAGCTATTTGAATATCTATATTCTGTCGTCCGGTAATTACAAAATCCGGCAGTTCAATACTTTGCTGTTCTGTTTGAGCAAACAGAAATGTGCTAAAAAATAATATTATCAGAATAAAATATTTTTTCATAATTGTTTGATCTTCTTTTTTGCTTCTTCTGCAAATTCTCCGGAATCATGTCTGCTTAGAACTGCCCGGTACATTTCCCTAGCTTGCTTTTTGTCTTTAAGTTTTACGTAACAATCGCCCAGCTTTAATAAAGATTTTGAATACCACTCATCGTACGCAGCAAAAACAGAACGCACGCGTACAAGTGAAGTGATTGCATCTTCAATTTTATTTTGATTATACAATAATACTCCGTAATAATATTGTGCTTCTGCACCAATATCATCAGTTCTCTTTTCACTGACTTCCTTAAAAAGCGCTTGTGCTTTCTCATAATTGTTATTCTTCATTTCAATTACGCCTAATTCTACTTTTGCTTTGGCAGCGAAAATAGAACCGTCATAATAAGTTATGATCTGATCATAAGTTGAAGATGCTTCAACAATTTTATTGTCCTTTGCTTGATTAACACCTTGCTGATATAACAATTCGGGAACACGATTTGAAGTCGGAACTGCATCCGAAGCTTCCTTCAACACATTTACAGCAGATGAATATTGTTTTTTATTAGAATAGATTCTAGCAAGTTCTATAACAGAAGAAATACCAATTTCAGATTTTAGTGAATGAGCTTTAGCAGTAGTAAAATTATTGATTGCTTCTGTTTCGTTTTTCATATTAGCCGCACTTTTACCAATCCAATAATATGCGTTCGGTACAAGTGAACTATTCGGATAGTTTGTTATAAACTCCTTATATGATCTAATCGCTGAATTATAATCCTGAATGCTGTAGTAGAGATCACCTTTCTTGAAATATATCTGGTCACTGTATTTCGAATTAGGATTTGATGTTATGAATTGGTCTATAAATTTAATTGCTTCTTCGGGTTGCTCTTTAGCAACATAAGAATATTGAATTCCGCTGACGGCATCAAAGATATATTGCGTTGCCGGGTGTTCTGCTAATACTTTCGAATAAAAAACAATTGAAGAATCGTATTGACCTGAATTGTAGTATGAGTCACCAATCGAATTATAAACGATTGGTCTCATGGATGATCGTGGATATTTGTCAAGAAGTAATTTATACGAACGTATTGCATTATTAAAATCGTTCTGCTGAAAATGGATCCACCCGATTATATACTGAGATTGATCCGTGTATTTTGAATTGGGATATTTCTCTTGAAGTTTTTCAAAAGCATCTATTGCTTCATTTGTTTTACCCGATTTAAAAAGTGACTGTCCGTATTGATAATAAGCAAGATCGTTATTCAAGACAGCTTTTTCTTTCGAAAATAATTCCCGGTAAATAGTACTGGCTTTTGCAAAATTTTTAATCCCGAAATAACTATCGGCAAGACGAAGTGTATATTCATTCGTGTTCGGGTCATTTTTATATTTTAATAAATACTCATTGAAATAGTAAATCGAATTTGCAAAATCTTTAAGGTTGAAATAGGTGTATGCTTTTCCTAAAAGTGTTTGCTGTTTTAACAATTCAGAATTTGGATTTATGGAGTTATAACTTTTTAACGCAGCAGAAAATTTTGTTTGTTGGAAATAAACTTCAGCTAAATAAAAATTTATTTTATCCGGTTCAAAATCTCTTGAGCGCGATCTTAGTTCTTCTAAATTTTTAATTGAAGCATCATAATTGTTCAGGTAATAATCCGAGACCGCTAATCCCAACAATGATCTATTCTTTAATTCAGATTGTTCTTGCGTAAGCTTTAGAGCTTCGGAAAAATATTTTTTTGCATCATTATAATTTTTTTTATTTAATCTCGATTCACCAAGCAAAGTATATGCTTTACTTCGTGTTTGTCTATCATTTGATATTGTAGCATTTAGCAAAGCTTTTTCTGCATCCGGTCCCTCGCCTTGACCAATTAATGTAGAACCAATCCCTAATTGAGCTTTTGAAACAAGTCTATGACCTGGATACTTTGCAATGAAGTTGTTGAAGATTTCACCTGCTGTTTTTGTATCGCCTATATATCTTTTGCTTTCGCCGCTCCAGAATAATGCATCCGCTTTTAACGAATCAAATCCTGTATCGGCAAGCTCCTTAAATAATTTGTAAGCATCATCAAATTTTTCCTGCTGAAAATTTATCCACGCCAAACTATAGTTAATTTTATCTCTATTAGATTTATCGTTTACAGTGGAAAGCAATTCATTATAAACTTGAGATGCTTCTTTATATTCTTTCAACCGCACAAAAGAACTAGCCAGAAAATATTTTGATTCGACCAATTCCTGTTTTGGAAGCTGTTTAATCAATGGATCATTTAATTCAAGAATAGCATTATCATATTCTTTTAGAATGAAATAACAAATTCCAATTCTCATCTGAGATTTCGGACCTAACTCATGGTCTTTGTAGTAGGCAAGCAGTTCATCATATTCTTCAACTGCTTTCTTATAATTATTAGATTTTTCATAGACTTGAGCAAGAGAGTAAATAGAGTTGACAATAAATTTATTTGTTTTCTCCTGAGCTATCGCATTTTTAAAATTTTCCTCGGCATCAATATATTTCTCTTCGGCTAAGTATGATTCACCAAGCCAGTAATAAGATGTACCGGTAAATTCATTTGATGGATATTCATTAAGCAGCGAGGTTAGTCGTTCACGTGCTTTTCTATATTCGCCTTTTTTATAATAGATAGTTCCGAGAGTATATAATGAAGATTCGCGATAATTAGAAAACTTATTTTGATCTATGAAAGATTCAAATTCTGATGCCGAACCATCTAACTGATCCAAATTTAAAAGACAATTAGCCGAGTAAAATTTTGCTGAAATAATTTGAAGTTCGTTTAAATTATTTTGTTCGGCGGCGGCTTTGAAGAGTAGGTAAGCTGTTCCAAAATCATGATTGTTATATGCATTAAATGCATTTGTAAAATTATCCGGGAGTTCTTGTGCTGAAATGTAAATAGTATATGTTAATAAGAGGATCGTAATTTTTTTCATAATAAATAAAGCTTATTCCAGCTCTTCCCAATTTACCCGCCTTTAGCAGGATGGAAGAGCTATTTAATTAAATTTTTATTGCTGCTTTCAAGAACAATAAAAAAGAGTTTGGACAATACCTGAAAACAGAAGCAACACTGAATAAATTGTAATAATTCTATTATTAAAAATCATATTGAATTGCAACATTAGTTTATTACAAAATTTTTTTAATTTTTTTACGAATATAAACAAATGGGGTTTTAACTAAAAGGTTTAGTTTTAATAGCTTAACAATAATAAAATCATAATTGAAGGATTGGATAACTGAATTGCTAGAATAACAATGGTGCGGAAGAGGGGACTTGAACCCCTACGCCCTTACGGGCACTACCCCCTCAAAGTAGCGTGTCTGCCAATTTCACCACTTCCGCAAAAATCCGAGCCAAAAATATTAGAGAACAAAACAAAACGCAACAACATTTACGGAAGATTCGTTTAATCGAAAGAATTCCTAGACAGAGTTTTTACGAAGCCCTTCACTTCGGGAAGGGTTGGGATGGGTTATTGTCCCGGAAGTCTTCCCTTTCCCATCAACGTTTCGCGGACTTCTTTTCTAAATCTACTTTCAAATACAACCATTTTTGCAATTTGAATTGGGGAAAGAAGATCGCTCAATGATCTGAGAAAATTTTCTCTTTCTTTGCCAATGTTGCTTTCCAATAAGAGCAAGGCATTAACTTTTTCTTTATATAAAGCATCGTTTTGAGTCCCATTCCGGATTTCATCCTCTAATTCTCTTATAGCATCATCTCTTCGATCAAGGATCTCTTTCATCTTTTTTTGATTCTCATTTCTTCTTGCAAAGAATCTTATTGCTGTTTCTTCATTTAGATTTAATACATCAATCAATTTCATCCTTTCCCATTGTTCTATTCTTTGAAGAGGTCTTTGATCATTCCCCGGCCTCATTCTTTGCTGAGGATAAACAGATGATACGAAGATAAAAAGTAAAATAATCGGTAAAAATATTTTCTTCATTATTGCACCTTATTAGAGGTTGTTGAATTTAATTTTTCAAACACAGTTTCTAAATCATTTTCAGAAAGGTTTCTTAGAGTTGAATATTCATTTGCTAAAGGATTCCCGATTAATCTTGTATAAGAATCATTATTCAATTCTAATTCAGATGGTATTTGAACGTTAAGCTCATCGTTATTCTGATTTAATACATATTCTGTTGGATCTATTTCCAATTCAGTTAGATATTTATCAGATACTTCCTGATCAGATAAATTATTTACTACTTCATTTGCTAAATCTTTGTACCCGGTATCATAATTAGTCTTAGTATTAAGTAAGAATAAAAATAAAACTACAACTGCCGAAGCTGTTGGAACTAAATAATAAATACCACCGAACTTCCGGAATTTCTTTTTCTTATTAATTCTTTGATAAACTCTTGGTAGTAAATTTCCAAAATAAATCTCATTTGACTCGAACTCTTGTCCTTTCGAAAGATCATCAAGCTGTAATTTTATATTATCATAATTCGTTTTTAACTGATCTGATTTTTTCAGTTCTTCTTCAAAGATGATCAGTTCTTTCTGAGTAAGTTGACCTGAAATATATTTTAGAATTTTCTCATTATTTGTTTTCATTTGTTAACTCCAAAACTTTTTTCAAAGCATGAAAATAATTTGCTTTCAAACCGCCGATACTTTTACCGGTTATTTCTGATATTTCCTCATAAGACAGATCTTCAAAATTTCTCATAATAAATATCTGTCTTTGCTTAGGCGGAATTTTCTCCAACACTTTTTTTACTATTTCTAATTTCTCTTTTGAATCCATTTCATTAATAATATCATGCTTGTCTTGCAATTCGGTTGCTTCGTTATCATTAATAGAGAAAAATCTTTTAATCTGTTTTTTTCTTATTTGGTTTAAGCTTCTTGTCGTAACTATTTTATAAATCCAAGTATATAATGAACTATTGAAATTAAAATTTTTTAACTTATTAAAAATAACAATTAATACTTCTTGTGTAACTTCATCTGCGTCGAGATGGTTTCCCATCATTTGCCGTGCATGCCAATAAATCTTTTTCTGATATTTTTTTATTATCAGATTAAAGGCGACTTCTTCTCCGGATAGAAATCTGTTAACCAATTCAAAGTCGTTATCCTGCACTGTTCCCATAAAATGTTTCTTATAATAGACACATGTTACTTAAATGTGGTTTAATAAAAATTTATTAAACCAAATGATCAAAACCACTGTCAAAATTGCAAAAGAAATAATTCATAACAAAAATAGAGGTTACTATGAAAAAGCTATGGTTTTCAATATTCAGTTTTATTCTATTATCAAATTTCTCTCTCTTCTCTCAACCAATGCAAGACAGCCCGCAGATGGGACCAAGAGAAGGCGGTATTAAAAAACTATTAAAATTAACTCAGGATCAAGAAAAGAAGTTCGACGATCTTGTATATCAGCATAAACAAGATGCGGTTGATATTCATGCCAAGATACAAAAAAATCGTCTTGACTTGAAAAAAATGGTTGATGATAATAAAATAGATGAGAAAAAACTTTTCCAACTAACTGATGAGAATAGCAAACTACAGGGAAATCTAAAGAACTCCGCTGTAAAGAATTGGTTTGAGATTTATAAAATGCTTAATGATGAGCAGAAAGTTCTTTGGTCAAATCATATTTTACAAATGACTAATCCTCAAGCTATTAGAGAAAGAATAAAAGGAAAAATTCAAGGCAAGATTAAAAACTTTATGATGAATCGTAGACATATGCGAATGAATTGTGATTTCTAAAATAAAAACTCCGCACTTAGCGGAGTTTTTTATTTTAAGCAATTAACCTGTCCTTCACAAATCACCTTTAAGCGGACGTAAAATTATTTCTTCCGTTACCATATTACTTTTTTCAGAGTAAATTCTATAAACTAACTTTGCAATATTTTCTGCAATCATCATAGAATCGCTATGCTTACTAATAACTTCATTCGACCAAATCTCAGTTGCAGTTGCACCCGGTAAAACATTTATCACTCTAATATTTTTATCGCGAACTTCTTCACGTAAAACTTTTGTGTAGCCAAGCAGACCAGATTTTGATGCTGTATATGCGCTGCTGGAAGTAAATACTTTTTGAGTTACCATTGATAAAATATTAATTATTGTTCCGTATTGTCTTTCTATCATTTCAGGAAGAACAGTTTTTATTGTATAAATACTGCCGAATAAATTTACACGTAGAATTTTTTCAATATCTTCGATGGGATCATCTATTGCTTTTTTGAAAGATGTAATCCCGGCGTTATTAATGAGGCAATCTACTTTGTAATTCAAAAGTATATTTTTATAGAATAAACTAATGGAAGTTTTATCGCTTACATCTAGTTGATGCGGTTCAAAATTATTTCCGTGTTTACCTAAATCATTTTTTAATTTGATTAGTAATTCTAACCGTCTGGCTGTACCGATAACAAAAATATTATTTCTAGCAAATTCTACAGCAAGAGCTTTACCGATTCCGGAGCTTACACCTGTAATCCAGACAACATTCTTTTTATCAGTCATTATATTTTTTTGGAAATAAGATTTAGAAATTCACTTCGAGTTCGTGCATCTTCAGTAAAAATTCCATGCATTGCGCTGGTTGTTGTAATAGAATTTTGTTTCTGAACACCGCGCATCATCATACACATATGATAACCTTCCGCAACAACTGCAACACCGCACGGATTTAAGAATTGTTCAATTGTATCAGCAATTTCTTGTGTCATTCTTTCTTGGACCTGCAGCCGTTGTGAAAAGACATCAACAATCCTTGGAATCTTACTCAGCCCGACAATCTTCCCATTTGGGATATAAGCAATATGTATCTTTCCGAAGAATGGCAATAGATGATGTTCACACATACTGTAAAAATCAATGTCTTTTACAATTACCATTTCATCGTACTTTTCGTTAAACACTGCGCCATTGAGAATCTTTTTTATATCTTTTTTATAACCTTGTGTTAAAAACTCAAATGCTTTTGCAACACGATGCGGAGTTTTCTTCAGTCCTTCTCTATCCGAATTTTCTCCGATTTCATCAAGGAGATTCTTAACATATTTTTCGATTAAATCGTAATTCAAGTTGTTTCCTTTCCTTTATATTCAACATAATTATTTTCAGTCTCATAAAGTTTAATAGAGTAAAGTTTACCGGATGGCATTTTATCCACCAATTGATTCCAAATGCCAATTGCAATGTTCTCTGCAGTCGGAATCGCATCTGTTAAGAAATCAACATCAAGATTCAAATTCTTATGATCAACTTTACTTATTACATTTTTTTTAATTATTTCTTTTAGAACTTTAAGATCTATTACATAACCGGTATTAGGATCAACTTCGCCAGCTACTATTACTTCAAGAATGTAATTATGCCCATGACCATTTACGTTATTGCATTTACCAAATAATCTGTTATTCTTCTCATCTGAAAAATTTGGATTAAATAACCGATGAGAAGCACTAAAAACTTCGCGCCTAGTTACATATATCATTTCACTATCCTTTGAGTACCTTCATAACTTCTTCCACATGTCCATCTACTTTAACTTTTGGAAATATATTTTTGATCAAACCATTTTCATCTATAATAAATGTCGTGCGTTCAATACCCATATATTTTCTACCGTACATGCTTTTTTCTTTCCACACTCCATATTTAGAAACAGCTTCTTTCTTTTCATCACTTAAAAGTGTAAAAGGAAGATTGTATTTGCTTACAAATTTCTTATGAGATTCTACAGAATCAACACTGATTCCTATGATAACTGTTTTTACTTTCTTAAAGTTTGGAAAGAAATCTCTAAAATCACACGCTTCTTTTGTACAGCCGGAGGTCATATCTTTAGGATAAAAATAGAGAACAACTTTCAAACCTTTGAAATCTTTGAGAGATACCTTTACACCATTAGTATCCATTAACGAAAATGAAGGTGCTTTCTTTCCGATCTCCAACATTTAGATTTCTCCACAAATAAAATTTAAACTTTATATCTCAATTCAAAAAAGTTATGGGACGAATCAATTTCATCCCATAACTTGAAAAAAAATAATTATGATAACTTTTTAAGTGTATCTTGAATAGCTGTGTAATTTGGTTCATTGCCTGCAACTTCTAAAACTTCAGCGTATTGAATAACACCGTATTTATCAACAACAAATGCCGATCTTTTAGCGACACCTTTCAAATTCCATTTGCCCGGAAGCCAAACATCATAAAATGATCCGTATACAGGTGATACTTCTTTATTAAAATCAGTGAGTACCGGAAAATTAAATTGATTTTTTTCTGCCCAAAGTTTTTGTGCAAAAGGACCATCAACACTAATTGCTAATACTTGTGCATTAAGATTTTCATAATCTTTCATGCCGTCTCTGGTTGAGCAAAGTTCTTTTTCGCATGTTGAGGTTCCTACAGCCGGGAAAAAAAGTATCACAACATTTTTCTTCCCATTAAAATCAGATAAAGAAACAGATTCGTTATTTGTATTCTTTAAAGTAAAATTTGGTGCAGCATCTCCTACTTTCAATGACATATACTTCTCCTTTTGTAAAATTATTCTTTAAGTTTTCTACCAATTCGAACTTTAACTTGGAATTCTACTTTCCCTTCAGATGTTACTCTACCTCTTTGTTCAATAACTTCGAACCAACCAACTTTTTTCTCATTGTTAGCTTCAAGAACTACATCCTTAATAGCTTCGGTAACTCCATCAGTTGAAATTCCAACTCTTTCTATTACTTCGAACGTCTTTGACATATTAACCTCATTATTTGATGAAAAAGTTCAATTCAATGAATTAATGTTTAATTCTTAAAATTAAAATAGCTTATTAAGAAATAAGATTAAAGAAAGTGAATGCTAATAAAACTCAACTGTTAAGAATCATGTTTTTTTTGCTTTTAACTTCAGTAGTTTCTATGTTTATGTAGACTAAATCTAAATAATAGACAAAATAAGTGGATAGAGAGCAAGCACACGAACAATTTAGACGATTTCTCAAAAGAGGTGACAATCGTATTACACCTGAAAGATTTGAAATTCTTGATTATTCCATGGAATATGAAGGACATTTTGGCGCAGATGAATTGTATGTAAAAATGAAGAGTAGTGATTCCAATATTTCCCGTGCAACTGTTTACAATACGCTTGAACTTTTAGCACAGTGCGATCTGCTCTCAAAAAGAAATTTTGGTGAGAACAAAACTCGATTTGAATCAAATGTCGGTAAGACAAGTCACGATCATTTAATTTGTACTAATTGCGGAGCCATCAAAGAATTTTCAGAACCAAAAATTCAAAAAATAGTTAGAGAGATTTCAAAAGAGATTGGATTTGATTCTACAGGCTATTCATTTAATATTTTTGGAAAATGCACTAATCCTAATTGCGGTCAAAATAAAAATGCCAAATAGTACTTTAGATAAAGCTAAAAAAGGAAATCCTATTACAGTTGTTAAATTACCATTAGGAAATATTAAATCACAACTGATTCGACTTGGAATTTCTGAAGGTGATTCACTTAAATGCATCCAACGTCTTCCCGGTGGAACAATTGTTGTTCAAAAGAACAGACAAGAAATTGCAGTAGGATTTGATCTTGCAAAAAAAATTCACGTTATTATTTATTAAGCATTGTTTATGAAAACAGATAATGTAGTTAGTCTTGAAAATGATAAAATAATTTCCCCTCTTCAAACTATCACTGAACCAGATAGACTTCAGAAAGTTGTCCTTGTCGGTAATCCTAATGTAGGTAAATCATGTTTCTTTAATTTTATGAGCGGGATGTATGTTGATGTTTCCAACTTTCCGGGGACAACAGTATCAATAACAAAAAGCCGCTTTCAGGGAAATGATGTTTATGATACTCCGGGGATTTACGGAGTTGGTTCATTTAACGATGAAGAAAAAGTAGCGCGCGATATAATCCTATCCGCTGATGTAATTCTTAATGTAGTGAATGCACTTAATCTCGATCGTGATCTATTTCTTACACTTCAATTAATAGATATGGGGAAAAAGGTTTCTGTACTCTTAAATTTTAGTGATGAACTCAAGAAAAGAAAAATTAAAATTGATACTCAAAAACTCTCCGAGCTTCTTGGTGTAGAAGTATTTGAAACAGCTGCGGTTGATAAATTTGGATTTGATAAGCTTGGTGAAGCTGTAAATGCTGCTATAATTGGTAAACAAGAACTCGATCTACATTTTTTACTAAATCAGGTAATAACAAAATCTGTCACTCAATCTGATTCCCTTTTAATATTAGAAGGAGACGAGGCGATAGCACAAAAAAATAATGTAGCGTGCGGCACTGTAGATGAACGTGAGAAAATTTATGTTGGCAGAAGAAACCGTGTAAATGAAATTGTTGATATTGTTGAATATGAGGATTCAAAAAAGGGTGAAATTTTTAATCATCTCGGCAGATTATCATTAAATCCCATAACCGGAATACCAATCTTACTAGTTATGCTTATTCTAATGTATTTTTTTATTGGTGATCTGGTTTCTCAAAGGATTGTTAATTTTACAGAGAATAAAATTGGTAAAGATTTTATTGAATATAATGTTAAATCGTTTACAGGTAATTATACTCCGGTTAATATCGAAGTAGAAATTTTCGATGTGAACAATACACAGATCGGTAAAAAAACTTTCAACTTCCCTTCCGGTATAACAGCTAATCCTACTCTTCAAAAAGAATTTTTCGAATTATCAAAACAAAAAGGCACACGAACAGATTTTTATTTTCAAAATATTTTTATCAAATTATTATTTGGAGAGTTCGGTGTAGTTACAATGACAGTAACATATTTACTTTTCTTACTTCTTCCACTTGTGATCGCTTTTTATTTTGTTATGGCATTGCTTGAAGACAGCGGTTATCTTCCGCGTCTTGCAACCATGCTCGACCGTTCGTTTAATAAGATCGGCTTAAATGGTAAAGCAGTAATTCCAATCATGCTTGGTTTTGGGTGTATTACAATGGCGAATATTACTACACGTATGCTTGGAACAGAAAGGGAAAAATCAATTGTTACGGCAATTCTACAATTTGTAATTCCGTGCTCGGCACAATTAGCTGTAATAGCCGCTCTCTTAAGCGGAGCCGGATTTGCACCTATGATGCTTTATATCTCAGTTATTACAACTGTTCTAGTCGTTCTTTCAACTGTCTTAAACAAAATGCTTCCGGGTGAAAGTTCTCCGCTATTATTAGATCTTCCTATGATTCGTTTTCCAAGAATGAATAATGTATTCAAAAAAACTTTTTTTAGAAGTTTTGGTTTTATGAAAGAAGCCAGTGTTTGGTTTTTTATCGGCGCACTTGCCGTTGGAATTATGGAAATTAGCGGAATGCTTAAGGTCTGGCAGGATGCTTTAGCACCATTTACAACAACCTGGTTAAAACTTCCTAAAGAAGCTGCAAATGCTTTTGTAATGGGAATGGTTCGAAGAGATTTTGGTGCTGCAGGACTTTTTCACATGGATTTATCCATAATGCAAAAAACGGTTTCAATTATTACAATAACTCTTTTCGTTCCGTGTATTGCTTCTTTTGTTGTTATGCTCAAAGAAAGAGGATGGAAAGAAGGAATGATAATCTGGTTTGGAACCTGGATTGCTGCTTTTTTAGTCGGTGGAATTGTTGCTCAAATAGTAATTTGATATGAAAAAAAGCGAGTATCAAAAATATCCCATCATTTGGCGCAAAGAAGATTTCTTCATTAAAATTTACTGCTCTATTCCTAACATAGCTACAGGAATACTAATTACAACCGATAGAGCAACATTTATCGTTGATCCGGGTGATGGAATTTTGCGCGATCTTAATAAAGATGTTGGTGCCGTTACAATACTAAAAGTTTCAGATATTTTCATCAGTCACGGTCATCACGATCATGTCGGCGGCGTTTGGTCATTACTTACTTATTTATCTGTTCTGAGAAAGAAAAGTCCGCTTAATATTTATTATCCGAAGGGCTGCAAAGAAATCGAAAGTATCTATCGAGCTTTTATTAAAGTTTATAGCAAGGAAGTTTCTTACCAAATAAATTTAAGATCAATTGATTCGGAAAAAAGTTTTAAGCGAGATTCGGTTACTATCAAACCATTTAAAGTTAATCATAGAGAACCATCGGAAGACGGTAATTCATCTGTATTAATTCCATCGCTTGGATTCAAATTTATTTATGATGGCAAATCAATTTGTTACGGCGGCGATACAGCTTTTTGTAATTCTTTAGTTAAGAATGCTGAAAATTCAGATTTAGCAATTATTGAAGCCGGCGCTAAAGATGTTTCCAGTTCTGATCTTCACATGACTATTGAACAAGCGACACAAATCGGAAAAACTGCCAAAGAATATTTTTTGGTTCATGTACCTGAATAACATTATTTTGGCAACCACAATATTAAACTACAGAGGAAAATCATGAAGAGAATTTCAATTCTTTTGATAATTCTATTTGTCGTTTCAATTCAAGCACAAAATAAAATTCACCGACCTGAAATAACTACTGAAGAGATTAAAGCATATGTCTTTTTTCTTGCTTCTGATGCTATGAAAGGAAGGTTTACAGGAAGTCCGGAAGAAAGAACTGCTGGAGATTATATCAAAAATGAATTTCAACTTTACGGATTAAAACCTGCTTTCAAAGAAAATTGGTTCCAAGAATTTCCATTTGTTGAAAGAGTTGAAATGACAAAAGCTAATTCCCTTTCTTTTAATGTAATTGGTAAACAGCAAAATCTAAAAAAAGGAAATGATTATACAACCGTTGCCTATTCCGGAAAAGGAAAAGTTAGTGGAGATTTAGTTTTTGCAGGATATGGTATTTCAGCACCAAAATTAAATTATGATGATTATGAAGGTCTCGATGTAAAAGGAAAAACTGTTGTTGTTATGCGATATCATCCTGAGCATGATAGTTCTAGATCAGAATTTGATAAGTATGCTTCGTTCAGAATAAAAGCAACGGTTGCAAAAGAGAAAGGTGCTCTTGCTATTATTTTAGTAAATGGATACACACCCAAGAATGATGATGATCCATTGATGGAACTCCGTTACGATGGTGCACCTGCTATGAAAGATATTTCCGTTCAACATGTAAAAAGAAGTTTTGTTGAAGATCTTTTTATTACCGATGGACTGAGCTTCGTCGAAACCCAGAAGCAAATTGATGCTTTTAAGAAACCATCTTCATTTGTATTTAAGAATGCGAAAGTTTCTCTTTCTACTGAGGTAAAGGAAATTGTAAAGAAAGGAAGAAATGTTGCCGGGATGATTGAAGGAAGTGATCCGGTTTTAAAAAATGAATACATTGTTATCGGTGCACATTATGACCATCTCGGATTAGATCAATTAAAAGCATCATCAATGTATAAAGGAAGTGATATACAAATTCACAATGGTGCTGATGATAATGCATCCGGCACAACAGGATTGTTAGAGGTAGCAGAGAAATTTGGCTCGATGCAAGGATTATTAAAACGCAGTATTATATTCGCAGCTTTTTCGGGTGAAGAACTTGGAATTCTCGGCTCAACATACATGGCAAACAATTTTCCTGTTGATATTAAAAATGTTGCAGCTATGCTCAACATGGATATGATCGGACGTTTGAATGAAGAAAACAGCTTAACCATAATAGGTTCCGGTACTTCTTCTAAGTGGAAGGAATTGTTAAATCAAAAAAATATTTACAACTTTAATTTAGGAATGAGCGATGGCGGATCGGGCGGAAGCGACCATCAAGCATTTTCAAATAAAGATGTTCCAGTTCTTTTCTTCTTTACCGGCACACATTCGGATTATCACAAACCATCCGACGATCCTGAAAGAATAAATTGTGAAGGTGAAGCTAAGGTTGCCAATTATGTTTTTGATATTGCCCTTGCAGTTACAAATTTAGATAAACGACCTGATTATGTTAAAGTTGAAGAACCTGCGCAAAGAGGCGGTGGAAAAACCCGCGTTACTGTCGGGACAGTTCCGGAATTTGGTTACAACGGAGCCGGTTATAAATTATCAGGTGTAACTGATGGAAGTCCGGCAGCTAAAGCCGGTATGAAAGCTGGCGATATCATCATCAAGTTTGGTCCTAAAACAGTCGGCAATATTTATGATTTTATGTACGCGGTTCAAGATTACAAAGCGGGCGATAAAGTTGACATAGTTGCTCTCCGTGATGGTAAAGAGATGACCTTTAATGTGGAATTGATTGCGAAATAGTTTGCAGTTGATAGTAAGCAGTTTACAGAAAGGCGAATCAAATTGACTCGCCTTTTTTATGCCAATTATATATTTGTCGGAAATAAACCGTCTTAAAACCGTTGTGAGACTGATAAATCCGAAGTATTTTGTATAAACAAATTTTAGAGGGCCCATGGCTGAAAATCATGTTGGACAAAAAATTGCGGAGTTAAGAAATCAGAAAGGACTTACACAAGAAGAATTAGCTTCAAAGTGCAATATCAATGTTCGTTCTATCCAGAGAATTGAAAAAGCTGAAGTCCAACCGAGAAAGTATACTTTGAAAATTTTATCTGAAGCGTTGGGATATGATCTGCTTAATTCATCCGTATCGAAAACAGATTCATTACCATGGCTTCTATTATTAAATCTCAGTAATATTTTTCCGATTTTGGTTGTTGCCATATTAGTGTGGGCATTTAAAAGAGAGGAATATGAAGATATTGACAGGAACGGAAAAACTATTATTAATTATCAGATAACATTTATTATTATTTACATTTCATTCCTTATGATTTTAGCTCTGTCCCCACTATTAATGATAATACCCCGTTTTCGTATCGGAAATTTAGGGGTGGGTGAATTCATATTGATGTTCCCTATTGGTTTAATTATAACTAATCTACTATTAGTCATTCTTAATGTAATCCGCTCTCTAAAAAATAATTCTGTGTTTTACCCAGCTTTTAAATTTATTAAATAAAAAGTAGGCGAAACATTTGTTTCGCCTGTTCTTTTTTAAATCTTTAATAACTAAACGAAACCGACAACACAACATTTCTCGGCATTCCGGGTTCAAGATAAATTGCTTCTTTGTTAACAATATCCGGATTAATAAATGCAGAGGAAGCGTATTTTAGATCGAATAAATTATTTACAGTTAAAAATCCTGTAATGGAAAGTTCACCGATTAAATTAACCGGTTTGTTTAATCCAATTGTTGCATTTAAAACGTTGAATGATGGAACAGATAAAGTATTAGCATCATCAACAAAATATTTTCCAATTCCGTTAATACTTATTGAAACAAAAGCTCCGTTCATCTTAACAGGCGAGTAAGTTAAACCAACGTTGTAAAAGAAATCCGGTATGCCTGCAACTTTATTGTTTTTGTAGTTAGCAAACTTACCTGCTTTATTCAAATCATAATGAACCGAATCAATAAGATATTCTTGATACTTGTTATTTGAGAAAGTAAATGCTCCATTTATTGAGAAACCGTGAGTAAATTGAGCCGAAGTGCCGAGTTCAACACCAATACGCTGAGTCTTACCGGCAGTGAAATAAAATCTTCCTCCGCGGTAAGGAATGATATCATTCTTAATATCAATGTAGTATAGTGCAAGATCATACGATAAACTTTTTAAGAGATCATTTTTCTGAAATGCAATTAATTGTTTTGTACCAATTTCATAAGTAGTTGAAATGATCGGATCAAGTAAAGGATTTATCAAATAGACAAGATCTTGGCTGTAAGTGCCGGCAGGATCAGTTTCATTACCAGCCGGGACTTCAATTCCTCCGCCAAAATTTGCATAAAGACTTTGGGTTGAAGATAATCGGTATGTGATTCCTGCTTTAGGAGTGAGACGCTCAAATGATCTTGTCTGCAATCCATATCCACCAGTTATAAAACTCTCGCTGTAATATGTAACATTATCATATCGAGCACCGACAATAATACTCAGCTTATCGTTAAAAAGAATTTCATCCTGAACAAAAGCACCGAATGTGTTAGCTCCTTCTCTTTTATTATCTCTCAATACATTCCCGCGCGAATTTGTGGAAGATAAGTTATAAAATAAAATTGCCCCGTCTTGATAAGCTTCATCAACACCAATTACAAATTTATTTTGTAACGAAGACGACAACTCAGAATGATTACTATACATTAAATTGCCGCCAATATGGTATCGTGTAAAATCGCGAAACGTTCCGCGTTCCGACCGCTGAAGATATTTAGGATTTACAAACACCATGCCCGAAATACTATTTGCATTATCAAAATTGTGGTTTAATGTAATGCCAATTTTTCCTAAGCGGTTAAACCTTCTCTCATCTCTTTGTGAATAGGTTGGATTCGATTGAGCAGGATCTGTATCAAATTGTTTTTGAGTTAATGGTCCTGGAATATGAAACATATTTGAAACTCCGGAAAGAAATATTCCCAGTTTAGTTGCGTTATCCAAATTTGCAGCTAAACCCAAATTGAATAAAGTTCTAAAACTTGAAGAATGATTTCTCCATCCTTCCAAATTACTATTTGAGAGTGATGTAAAAAGTTTCCCATTCTTAAAATTTGTATTAGCTTTCACCTGAAACTGATTGAACCCAAAACTTCCGACAAGAGAACGCAATGAAATTCCTTGATCCGATCCTGTAGGTACTGTAGAAAGATTTACAACCCCTCCGGCAGCATTACCCCAGATCGCAGAAGCATTTGAGCGTATTACTTCAATATTATCTGCAATGCTTAGATCAATTTGATCAAAAGAAGTTCTGCCATCAGGTTCTGTTTCCGGAATTCCATCAACCATAACACGGATTCCTCTTGATGTACCCGAATTAGACCTATCACCTGCACCGCGCGCACCAAATCCGCGAATTACAAGCCGGACATCTTGATTACCCGATCTCGACTGCGCCAAAACTCCGGGTATGGTGGAAAGAACTTCATCCAATCCGTAACCGCGCAAGTTTTTTAACTGTTGTAATTGAAGTATTGAAACTGCATATGGAATTTCCAAAAGATTTTCTGCATAGCGTGTTGCAGTAACTGAAATTTGTTTCATCTCATACGTTAATGTGTCTGTTTGAGACTTTTGCTGTGCTTGTACAAATGAAATTGTTATAAGAATAAAAAGAATAATTCTTTTCATGCTGAACTCCGCCAAATTCAAAATTTATTTGATTAATAATCATCCCCGTTTAACAAAGTGAAGTTAAAAGAATATACTTCATTCTTGTTACGATATAATTGGAATGATTTAATTAAAAAGTCTTGATTAGATGAGCGGAAACTTAGGAGGCGGAGTTAATATTTTCGATGTGTGTAGGTAGAAATTACAATTCAAATAGTTTGAATATTTTACTTTGTGAATTGGTGATTCAATTCCCCACATCACACCATATTCTGCATATTGAATTAAATGATTAAAATTTATTGAAGAACCGGCTGCTGCTTTTTGATTAAGATTTTTATTAACTGTTTTGGCAAAATCTTTTTCCAACTTATCTTCTTTTTCATCGTGAACGCAATAAAAAATTATTTTATCTGTTCGCTTTTCTTCCTTTACAATATCATACATCTTTCCTTCATATTTAATCTCTTTATTATTAATACGCAGAAAGATCTTGCCATCATTAATCACGGATTTAGAAATAGATAGAACTTCAATCTTCTCGTTTGATTTCAAAGATGTAATTTCTTCAAATGCTTCTCCTTTTGCATTTTCTCTTTCGATCAAAAAATAAAAAATGAATCCAAACGAATTGAAAGCGAATACAAGAGCAATTAATGTAAGGGCTATATTTCTAATTTTCGGCATTGATCTTTTTCACTTCTTCAAGAAGAGGCGGTAAATCATATTTAACGGTATTCCAAATTGCTTCGAAGTCAATATCAAAATAAACATGGATTAAACGGTTCCTCATTCCAACAATCTGTATCCATGGTATATGTGGATTTATGGCTTTAAGTCTTTTGCTGAGTTTTGATGCTGCTTCACCTACGATTTCGATTTCTTTCATCAATGCTAATGCAAGTTTACGATCAGTATATAAATCCTCTAAGCTTTTATCACCCAAGAATGAAATAGCTTCAGTAACCGCTTCTATTATATGCTCAATTCGAGCACTATCTTTTATTGCCATATTCAATTTGAGCTTCTCTTATTACATCATTACGAAAATGTCTACTAAGTTCTTCCGGTGTTCTTAAATCAACTTTCCGTCCTAACATTTCTGTTAATTCAATCTCCATTCCGACAAGACCTAATAAACCAGGCTTCTTTTTCTCTTCAAACTCAACGAGTATATCCACATCACTTTCATCTGTAAATTGATCCGATAAAATCGATCCAAAGAAAGAAAGTTTTTTAATATGATTCCGAATGCAGAATTCAGAGAACTGCTCTTTCGAATATTTTATTTTATCTTCTATCATAAAACAAATTTATTATCTTGAGTAAATTTAAGAATTTCTTATTATGATATAAAGCTAATAAAAACGCAAAAGGCGAACCAAAGATTCGCCCATATTCTCAATTCTAAACCTGCCTGCCTGCCGGCATGGTTCGCAATTCTCAATTACTTATTTATTTCCTCTAATGGAACCGCTGTCTCTCTCATCGAGTGGACTTTGTTAGGAACGGTAAATGAAATATCCTTATTCACATACTTTTCAAACTCATCTCGGAAACGAGAGATCATAAACTTTACAGGCCATGCTGCTGCTTCACCTAACGCGCAGATTGTATTACCTTCTATATTGTTCGCAATGCTTATAAGCAGATCTAGATCTGCAGATGTTCCATTGCCTTCATCTATTCTGCGTAAAGTTTTTTCCATCCAACCGGTACCTTCGCGGCAAGGAGTGCATTGCCCGCAGCTTTCATGATGATAAAAATGTGCAATGCGAATTAATACTTTAAGAAGATTAGTATCTTCATCCATTACCATCACTCCACCGGTTCCAATTGCAGAGCCTGCTTCTTTCAATGATTCAGCATCCATCCGCACACCTTCAAGCTGATCGCCGCGTAATGGAGGCATTGATGAACCACCAGGAATTACACATTTAATTTTTTTGTTATTCAGAACTCCGCCCGCTGTATTGTAAATCAAATCAGTTAGAAGAATTCCGGATGGTAATTCATAAACGCCGGGTTTGTTAACGTGCCCGCTGATACCAAATAAAATAGTACCGGGATGTTTTGGCGCGCCGATTTTTGAAAACCATTCCCAGCCGTTTTTAATTATTGCAGGAACATTTGCAATTGTTTCAACATTATTGATCGTTGTAGGACAGCCCCATAATCCTCTTTGAGCAGGGAAAGGTGGTTTGACACGCGGGTAACCACGTAATCCTTCGATTGAATTCATCAAGGAAGATTCCTCACCGCAAATGTAAGCACCGGCACCTTTGTGGATGTAAAGATCACAGCTATAATCTATACCGAATGTGTCTTTCATTTTTTCGCCGATAAATCCTCGTGCATAAGTTTCATCAATAGATTTTTGCATCAGCTTTATCCACTTGTGGTATTCACCGCGGATGTATAAATATGCAACCTTAGCACCGATTGCATAGCAAGTAATTATTGCACCCTCAATCAACTGAAATGGATTATCTTCAAAAACTTGTCTGTCCTTAAAAGAACCGGGTTCGCTTTCATCGCCATTGATGCAGAGATACTTGGGCTTATCTGTATTCTTCGGCATGAAACTCCATTTCAATCCGGCAGAAAATGCAGCGCCGCCTCTTCCGCGTAATCCGGATTTTTTTACTTCATCAATAATTTCATCCGGAGTTTTTACAAATGCTTTCTTAGCAGATTCAAATCCGCCGTTAGCAAGATAAACTTCTAACTGATTATAATTTTCTATTTGAGGAAGAACTATTCTTTCCATTATTTAAGCGAATCCAAAATTTCAAAAACTTTTTCTTTATTTAGATTTTCAAAATAATCTTCATTTACTGCGATCATCGGTGCATAGCCGCAAGCGCCCATACATTCAACTTCTTCAAGTGAATATTTTCCATCCGGTGATACTTTCATGTGATCAAGTCCCAATTTCCCTTTTACACCGTCCCAAATTTCATAAGCACCGCGAAGCATACAAGAAACATTTGTACAGACTTGAACATGGTATTTGCCCATCGGTTTGGTATGATACATTGTGTAGAAAGTTACAACACTTAGAACATTTACTTTATCAATGCCAAGTACATTTGCGATCTCTTCCATAACTTCATTGCTGATAAATCCATTCTGTTCTTGAGCGATATAAACAGTATCCATAACTGCAGCAAGTGCAGTAGGATATTTTTTCTTCGCCGCTTCTATTCTTTTAATATTTTCTTCTGTGAATTTAAAACTCATCTAATAATCGCTCTAAGTTTTTTGTGAACTAACGTTTTTTATTATTTCAATAAATTTGTTTGGATTATCTATTTCGCTTTCATTTTTCAAATAACCACTCATTTGGTAAGAAAAAATTGACTGTGTAGCTTGAAGTAATACAGCATTCTTTGTATCACTATCTGTAGCGCTACTAACAAAAGTAGAAAATGTCTGAAGTGCATTCTGCCGATGTTTATTAATTACATAGTTATGACGATGAGCATTATAATTACGTACAAATAAGACTAGTAAATAATAAAGAACTGAGAATGAAATTATTTTCGTGATAGAAAACTGAACTATTACATAAGCACTTGGATTTTCTTCCTTAGGCCGTAAATCAAGAAAAAGATAAGCTATATATAAGGAAATTGCGCCTATAATAACTGTAGCGATAAGCCAATAAATAGCTTGTTTCTTATTACCCTGTGCTTCCTCAGCAAATATCGCATTATATTTTGTAATCCCACTTTCTGCTGACAAATCTTTCAATTCTTTTAACATTTTATCTGCATTTTCAAGAGCAGTTTTCTTTTTTTCAATAGTTTCATTTTGCATAAACTCCATACTCTTAATAATATCTGTTGCGTTTTCTTTTATCGATTCAAGAGTATCTGGATGTGTTGTTAGAAAAGAAATAAGGGGCATTATATTATCAAGAAAATCTGTATACTCAACATCAAGTTGATCTATTAACGAGTCTCTGCTAACTCGATTATCTATTTTCGGATCATAACGATTTATATTTTCTAATTTCTCAATTAAGCCATGTATTCTTTGATTCAGACTGTCCAATCGTCTTTCAGGTAATTCAAAAACTGGGCATTGCTTCAGTAAAATTCCATATTTTTTGATATCCTCAAAATATTTTCTTGCTTTTTCAAATGAATAAATTTCACCAAGTTCATTTTTTCTTACTAAACCTTCAATATCAATATTTACTAAATATTGAATATTACTTTTCAAGGTGTTTTCAAAATTAATTTTTGAGTTCTTATCAAACATATAATTTATACTCTTTGTTAATACTTTTAAATTTACTTATCCGCTTCACCCATTACCGGATCTAGCGAACCAATGATTGCAACAACGTCAGAGATCATAGCACCTTTACATAACTGCGATACAGCTTGAAGATTGCAAAATGAAGGTGAATGAATTTTCAATTTCCACGGTTGTCCGCTGCCGTTACTTACAATATAAAACCCTAATTCACCTTTCGGATTCTCAACAGAAAAATATGTATCGCCAACCGGCGGATTAATTCCAAAATTGATAATCATAAAATCGTGAATAAGTTCTTCCATCTTGGAATAAATTTCAGTTTTGTGAGAAAGAACTTTCTTAGGTGAATTTGCAATCACCTCACCTTTCGGCATTTTAGCTAAACATTGATGTAATATTTTTATACTCTCTTTAACTTCATCACCTCTCTGGAAATATCTAGCTAGACAATCACCTTGTGTAAAGGTTGGGATCTTAAAATCAATTTCATTATAAAATAAATATGGTTTAGCACGTCGAACATCATACTCAACACCGCTTGCACGTAAATTTGGACCCGTAACACCAAGTGAGATCGCATCTTCTTTAGGTAGAATTCCAATCCCTTCAAGACGATCAATAAAAATTCTATTAGAAAGCATTAGCTTATCCATTTCACCTAATGCCGGTTCCAACTCTACTAAAAACTGTACTATCTCTGCAATTGATTGATCATCAATATCGGAAGCAACTCCACCAATACGAGTATAACTTGTAGTGAATCTCGCACCGGCTATTCTATCGAAAATACTATTAACTTTTTCACGTTCGCGGAATGTCCACATCACCATCGTAACAGCACCGACATCCATAGCAAAAGTACCAATGGCAACCAAGTGTGCGGCTATTCTTGAAAGTTCAGCAACAATCATTCGAATATATTGTGCACGCTTTGGTGCTTCAATTCCGGCAAGTTTTTCTACAGCGAGAACATAGCCGACATTATTACACATTGTTCCTGTGTAATCAAGACGGTCTGTATGCGGAATAAATTCGATGTAGCTCATGTTCTCTGCCATCTTTTCGTAACCGCGGTGCAGATAACCAAGTTCAGGTATAATTCCAACAACTGTTTCACCGTCTAGACGTAATACAAGACGAAGTACACCATGAGTAGCCGGGTGCTGAGGACCCATGTTGATTATCATTTCATTTTCCAGAACATCTTCAATGGTGAGGTTTTGATCTTCTTGAAGTTTCTTAAGAAGTTTTTCGTCGTTATATATCTGTCTAACTCTATCCATTTTAATCTGCTTTATGAGGAAGAGGTAATGAGCCGGGAATTCCGAGAACCGGAAAATCTTTTTTCAACGGGTGATGTTCAAATCCTTCAGGCATGTATATTCTTCTAAGATCGGGATGATTAAGAAATTTAATTCCGTACATATCCCATGTTTCGCGTTCGTACCAATTTGCACTTTTCCAAACAGATGATACAGTTTCTATTGTTGGTGGTTCGTCATCAATGTTTGCTTTTAATCTAAGCGCATAATTCAGCTTGAAAGAATAAATGTGGTAAACAGTCGTAAATCTTTTTTTGCGGGTTGCCCAATCTATTGCGGTTACATCTTTACACATTATAAATTGTAGGTCTGAATCTTCTTTTAAATATTTCCCAAAATTTACAATTTGATCTTTCTTAATTATAAAACAAAGGTCGTCTCTAAAATCTGTAATTTCTTCTACGGATTCGCCGAATTTTTCTTTTACTTTTTCAATAATTAGTTCTTTGGTATTCATTGATCAGTTTTGAGAGTGTTCGAGTTCAGTAAGTGATCTGTTCTGAAAATCGCGTGCTCTGGTTTTTCCAATTTTATCTTGAATTGTCATTAATGCATTTAATAAATTTTCCGGACGAGGAGGGCATCCGGCGGTGTAAACATCAACAGGAAGAAATTGATCAATCCCTTGCACAACACTATATGAACGGTACATTCCTCCCGATGAAGTACAAGCACCCATTGCAATAACCCATTTCGGTTCCGGCATTTGATCATAAATTCTTCTAACAACTTGTGCCATTTTATAAGTTACGGTTCCGGCTACAATCATAAGATCTGATTGACGCGGACTAAAACGCATTACTTCGGAACCAAATCTTGCAATATCATATTTTGGATCTGCAGCAGCTATCATTTCAATTGCACAGCAGGAAATTCCCATCGGCATTGGCCAAACAGAACTCTTGCGTGCCCATCCAACAATTGCATCTATTGTTGTTGTAAAGAAACCATCTTTTTGAAGTACTGCTTCTAATCCCATTTCAATCCGCCTTTCATATAGACATAGAGAAATCCTAATTCCAGTACTATTAAAAATATAAACATAGGAATGAATGCAAAAATTCCGTGATGGGCAAAAAGTGTTTTGAATTCTACCGCCCACGGATACACATAAATTACTTCGATATCAAAAATAATGAACATCATAGTAACGAGATAATATTTAATAGAGATTCTTTCGTGAGTTGAACCGACAGGATCTTTACCGCTTTCATAAGTCATTGTTTTTATTTTAGTCGGTCGCTGAGGTCCGAAAAGTGTTGAGGAAAAAACTACAATCCCGCCAAAAGCAGTGGCTACAATTATGACCAGAATTATAGGTATGTAATCAAGAATCATTTAATATTTTCATTTTTTTGCACGGGAAAAATAAATGAAATGAGGTTAGAAAGCAAAGCTGATTATGAATGGAGAATTGCTAATGGCGAATTGAGAATTCAAATGAAAAACAACGATTGTGAAGTGCAGAATGAAATATATAATTTATGAAAACTCTCTTTTGAATTCTCCATTCTGCATTCTCAATTCTCAATTACTTAAACAAGTATTTCTACCAATTTTTCTACTACAGTATCAAGATCTTCATAACTAATTACCAACGGCGGCAGCATACGCAAGACAGTAGTTCCGGCAGGCAAAGAAAGTATTTTATGATTCAACAATTCAAGTATTATTGGTTGAGATTTATCTTTTAATTCTATGCCGATCATCAATCCGATGATTCTCATTTCACGCATTTTTGAGAGCTGATGTTTTTCCAATTTCTCTCTAAAATATTTTCCTTTAGCTTCAGCTTGTTCCCACAATTTATTTTCAAGCATGAAATCTATTGCAGCTATTCCAGCGGCACAAGCAAGAGGGTTGCCGCCAAAGGTTGAACCGTGTTTACTTTTTTCAACAGTTATTTTATCAGAACAAAGTAACGCACCCATCGGAAATCCGCCTGCCATTGATTTTGCAAGCGTCATCATATCTGCTTCAATTCCAAGATACTCGATGGCAAACATTTTTCCGGTTCGGCAGAATCCGGTTTGTATCTCATCAATTATCAGAAGAATATTTTTTTCATCGCAAAGCTGTCTTACTTTCTGAAAATATTCTTTCTGCCCGATATTTATTCCGCCTTCGCCCTGGATCGGTTCAAGAAAGATTCCTGCGGTATCATTATCAACCGCCTCTGCAAGTTTTTCAAAATTGTTGAAAGGAACGAAAGAGAAACCCGGCACAAGCGGTTCAAATCCTTCGCGGTACTCTTTTTTATAAGTAGCGCTTAGCGCACCCATTGTTCTGCCATGAAAACCTTTCATTGCTGCAATGAATTTTGTTTTCTTGGTATTTAAACGTGCAAACTTGATTGCAGCTTCAATTGCTTCGGTTCCGCTATTCGTTAAAAATGCTTTAGTTAAATTTTTGGGTGCTATGTTGAAAAGTTTTTCTAGAAATATTGCTTTTGTATCATTGTAAAAAGTATTTTGACAAGTAATAAGAGTCGCCGCTTGTTTGGAAATTGCTTCAACAACTTTATCGTTCGCATGCCCAACATTTGCTACGCTGATGCCTGCCGCCATATCAATATATTCATTTCCTTGATCGTCCCATACGTGCGCGCCTTTTCCTTTTACAAGTACAACATCGCGGCGGGGATAAACATCAATTTCATATTGCTGTGTGATTGCTTTGTAATCTTTCATTGTATTGTAGTTCCTTTTCCATTTAATGCGTCTTTAATTGGATTTTTTGTTCTTCCGTCTGAAAGAATGACAATTGTATCTCCCGACTCGAACAATTTTCTAAGTGCAAGAATTTTTCTTTTCATTCTTCCATCTACTTTTTGTTCTATTTCTTCTAATTCTGCTTTAGAAATTTTTGAGACAAGTGATGAAGGATCGTTTTTATCTAATAAAAATCCCGGCGCTTCAATCAGTGAAATTATTTTTTCCGCCTTGAATTCATTTTGAAGCAAAGCAATGATATCATCGTTTTCGGAATTGATAGCGAAGTTATTTTCATCTATCAACGGAACACTAAGAACAGGTGTGTAACCGTTATCAAGCAGCAGATCCAAAAGTTGTTTGTTAATTGCTTTCGGTTTACCGGAAAAATCTCGTAACAATAATGTCTTTCCACCTTCGCGGACTTTAATTCCGCTATTCCGTTTGCCTTGTATAACTTTACCGTCCAATCCTGAAAGACCTACTGCATTAACTCCGTTTTGTTGAAATAATTCTACTATTCTTTTATTCTTCAAACCGGCGTAAGCCATCATAGCAAGATCAATTGTATTATCGTCACTAAAAACAGAATCGTAGCCAGATAATGACGTTACAACTTTTTTCTGAATATTTAATTTCTGCGCAAGTTCATCTCTTAATGCATTAGCTCCGTGAACAACAATAAATTTTTCATTAAGTGATGCCAAATCTTTTACGATCCCGACAAGATTTAAATTCTTACCGCCGCCGATCTTAATTAAAAACATGGCATCACCGTTAATGAATTATTTTGAACTAGTGTCCAATCATTTTCATCTGATAATTTTTCTGAACAGACAATTAACATATTATCATTTTTTTTTAGCTTCATTGTAAAGTAGTCTTCATCTTCGTTGAAATGGGAATAGACATAAGCTGATTTCTCGTCTGCCATAATAATATTCATAGCACGAATATAACTTGATTTATTTTTAATGATCTCAGTTCCCTTTCTTAAAGCGTCTTTGATGCTGCCTTTATCAAATCTTTTTATATAATTGAAAATTTTCTCTGCGCCGATCTTCCCTTCTTCTTTAATTTTTACCCCTCTAAGTTCACCGTTGAAAATAAAAATATACTTGTCATCATAGAACGGCATATTATTTTCGACAACTATACCTTCATCTTTGAATGCGCTTCTGGCATGTGCAATCAAACGGTCTGAATTGCCAAATTGAGAAAGATCATCTTCCCAAATCGGTTTTACATTTTTATAATAATTCCACTTACCGTTTTGAAAATATGCACATCCCCAGCCGTGTCCTTGAAACTCTTTACTGTTCCTGGAAATCTCAGCGAACTTGTTGAGAAACTCAGCACAAGAAAATATTTTTTTCGAATTAACGTAAAGTAATCTGCACATGTTATAGTCTTGCTCTTGCTCTTACTCGTAATCTTAATCTTTATTAAGTAAGAGTAAGATTATGATTAAGAGTAAGATTTTTAGATTGGATGAAGTCCCGGAAATTCTAATCCGGTTCGTTCATCAAAACCATTCATTAAATTAAATGCTTGAAGCGCTTGACCTGCTGCGCCTTTCATTAAATTATCAATCGCACTTATAACAACAAGACGATTAGAAAACTCATCTTTCTTAAATCCAATATCGCAATAATTTGTGCCGATCAATAATTTCGGTTCGGGATAACGATAGATGCCTTCACTCTCTTTAACGATTCTTATGAACGGCTCGTTACCGTATGCATCGCGGTAAACTTTCCAAATATCTTTTTCTTGAAGATCATTTTTCAAAAAAACATGACAGGTAGCCAGCAGCCCGCGAACCATATCAATCGCAGTTGCAGAAAAGTGAATTGTAAGTTTTTGCATAAATGAAAGTTCTTGTAGCATCTCAGCAGTATGGCGGTGCTGAGTCGGCTGATAAGACCGTACAACATTAGCTCTTTCGGGATGATGCGATCCTTCGTTCCCTTTATTACCGCCTTCGCTTGATCCTACTTTAACTTCGATTACTGTTCTGTCTAATTCGACTAAATTATTTTTATAAAGCGGATACAAACCAAGTATGCTTGCAGTAGCATTGCATCCCGCACTTGAAATGTAATTTGCTTTCTTCATCTCTTCGCGGTGAAGTTCGGGAATTCCATAAACAAAATCGTTTAGTAAATCCGGACGCGCATGTTTATGTCCGTACCATTTTTCATATTCGTTAATGTCTTTCAATCGAAAGTCTGCACTGAGATCAATAATCTTTGGTGCTAACTTTTTAAATTCATCAATTTTATTTTGTGATCTGTTATGAGGTAAACATAAGAATAATAGATCGCACGGCAGCAGCTCGTTTGCAGAACTGAATTTGAGCATTGTTGATTTACGTAAATTCGGGTGGATCTTGTAAACATATTTTCCTGTATAGCTTTCAGATGTAACTTGATTTACTTCAACATTGGGATGAAAGAGTAGAAGTCTAAGTAACTCTCCTCCTGTATAACCTGAAGCACCAATGATCGAAATTTTTAATTTCATTTTTTACCTTCAGCAACTTGCAAAATATATTCAACCATTTTCTGTGGAATGTTTACTCCGGTTGTTGTGATACTGTTTTTATATTCCATTGTATAGTTAACTTCGTTAACCATCAATCCCGGTTCAGTTTCAAAAACATCAATTGCGACAATTCCCCCGCCAACTGCTTTTGCAGCATTGACTGAGATATTATTTAATTCATCTGTAACGGGACAATTAGTTGCAACACCACCACGTGCAGTGTTGGTAATCCAGTGAGGAGAAGTTCTGTAAATAGCGGCAATACATTTATCACCAATAACAAATGAACGGATATCTTTTCCTTTTTTCTCAACATACTTTTGTATGTAAAAGATCGAATGATGATATGAACCAAGGACGGCTTTATGTTCCAAGATTGCTTCTGCGGAATCACGGTCATTTACTTTTGAAAGCAATCTTCCCCAAGAACCTACAGCAGGTTTTAAAACTACGGGGTAACCCATCTCTTCAATTGTTTTAAGAGCAGATTCTTCAGTGAAAGCCACACGAACTTCAGGTTGAGGAACTTTATAATCTGCCAAAGCACAAGAAGTTAATAATTTATCGCCGCAAATGGTCGCTACATTATATGTGTTTACACATTTAATACCTGCTGATTCAAATAATTTCAATCCATGCAATGCTCTTGAGTGGTTGATGCTGCGTTCAACTACAACATCAAGATCAAATTTATCTTTTCCGATATTAAAATTAATTTCACGGTCATCTATCATTACTAATTCAAGTCCTTTTACTTTATTGAATTCATCAATAAGAAATTTTTCATCTTTTCTAATCAACGAATGAAGCATCCCGATTTTCATTTTTACTCTCCTAGTTCAAATATATTTCAAAAGCAGAGCTGAGAGAATTATCTCAGCTATTGAATGACTTGTGATGTTTAACTGCATCAACGATATGTTTAAGTTCGGCAAGATCAACAGTACGACCGCGTTGACCGACAGATTTTACTTCTTTAAGAACATCCATTTGATGCGGTTCATCAAGCAAGTCTTCTTCTATTAATTTTAACGCATATCTTAATGAAGCTACTCCGGACATGTGGTCAAGTGCAAAGTTTCTTGGTCTCCCAAGAATTTCGGGATTCAAACTTTCATAATGCATAGGATTGATTGAAGCCGCATGTGTATGAACGCCAGCACAATGTGTGAAAGCATTTTTACCTGTAACAGGAAAGTTTGCAGGAATTGGAATCCCGGAATGTTTACTAACTAAATCATAAAGTTCAACAAGTTTCGAAAGATTCCATCTAGTTTCATTATAATCTACAGTTAACACAACGAGAAGCGAAGCAAGATCAACTATACCTGCTCTTTCACCTAAACCTAAAGCCGCAGCATCAATTATACTTGCACCGGCTCGATAAGCATCTAATGCATTAGCAAGAGCCAAGCCGCGATCGTTATGGCAATGAACAGCAATTCTTGGATGCAAATTTAATTTGTCTAATTCTTGAATCAATCGTGATATATAATCATACATACTTCTTGAAGTGCCGGGAACCATATAACCTGTTGTATCGGCAACACTAATAATATCTGCGCCTGCTTCAACTGCCGCAGCGGCTGCTTTAACAACATTTTCAAATTGAGAACGAACTGTATCTTCAGGAGTGTAACGAATTAATAAATCCGGTTTCTGTGATTTTGCATATTTGATAACATCAGTAATTTGTTTGATTGCAGAATCAAGATCTTTCTTAAACACAGTACTTAAGCGTTCATCAGAGACACAATAAAATATTCCGAGAAATCCAACTCCGCATTCGAGAGCAAGATCAACATCTGCTTGAAGTGAACGCGCGTGAGCGCCAACTACTGCTTTGTATCCTTTTTGTGCAATTGATTTTACAGCGGCATGAATCTCCTGTGTAACCATCGGGTGACCGGATTCGATGATATCTATACCAATTTCTTCCAGAAGACTTGCAATCGCAAGTTTTATGTGTTTATCGAAATAAACACCCGGAGTTTGTTCGCCTTCGCGTAAAGTTGAATCTAATACCCAGATCAAATTACTCACCCCAGTCTTCTTCTTCTTGAGGAGCTTCTTTTACTTGTGGCGGATTGACAGAAACAACTTCCAATTCAGTTCCGCAATCAGGGCACCCAATTAATTCGCCTTGAACAACATCGGAAGCTAGTTCGATCTGCGCACCGCATACCGGGCATTCTGTTTTCATATTACATCCCTAAGTTTATAAAGTGTTGCAAAACTATGAAACTAATTTTTTCTATGCAATGATTTTGATATGAGATTAAAAAAAATTAATCGGAAGGGTTGAGAGGTAAATTTTGACAAATCGTTAAATGAATAATTATTCATAATGTTGCAAGAAAATGCAAAGCAGCTTTCTGCGGTCAGTAATCAGCTTTCAGCTTTTTGTTTTCGATTGGGCGGCAATATCTGAAAAATGATTTTCGGTTGATATTAGTTTTTTCATCCAATCATTTTTAACTACATCATATTCTTGTTTGTATTTTTTACTAACCGGACCCGATGATTGATATTTTTCTCTTAACGGATTTACCTGTCTTCCGTTTTTCCAAAATCGGAAGCATACATGCGAACCTGTTGATAGTCCGGTACTTCCTACATAACCGATCACTTGACCCTGAGAAACCGAAACACCCCGGTGAATTCCTTTTGCAAAACGCGACATGTGTAAATATTGGGTTGAGTAAGTAGCGTTGTGTTTAACTTTAACATAATTTCCATTACCGCTTGTATAACTTGCTTCAACTACAATTCCATTGCCGACAGTCATGATCGGTGTTCCAGTTGGAGCGGCGTAATCTGTTCCAAGGTGTGCTTTTGCTCTGTGAAGTATTGGATGATAACGGTTCATGGAAAAACGCGAACTTATTCTGCTGTATTTCAGCGGCGCTTTTAAAAATAACCTTTTTAGACTATTACCTTTCTCGTCAAAATAATTTTCGCCTTTTTCTTTATCGAAGTAAAAAGCGAAATGATTTTCCTTATTGGAAAAGAAATTTGCGGCACGGATTTTTCCAACATCAACGGGCTCTCCATCAACAAGAATTTGCTCATAAATTACTTTGAAACTGTCTGTTGGTTGAATTCTAAAAAAATCAATCTGCCATGCGTAAATATCTTCCAGTCGTGCAGCAACTTGTAATTCAATATTTTTTTCCTGGAGTGTTTGATATAAAGAATTACTGATCACTCCGGAAACTGTTCTTTCTCTTATCGTAACCGGTTTCTGTTTTTTGTAAATATTAACAGAGTCGCTAACATCAAATACAACATAGTTCACCGGATCCTGCACATATACAAAATATTTAACGGTCTCTACAGAATCCCACTTTGCATAAATATACAATTCGTTATCTGCTCTAAAACTACGAAGCGGAAATATTTCACGAGCTGCTTTTTCTATTTGATTGATCTTCTGCTGATTTACTCCATGAGGGATTAAAATATCGGAAAGTGTTTGATCTGCATCTATTGTATCGCGTACTTCAATAAGATTTGCAACACTAAGTCCAAATTGATTTGGTTTTTGAACTGAGACCGGATTTTCTTTTTTTGATGTGCAATTGGATAGTAACAAAGTTACAAAGAGACAGAGTACAAAAAAGATAACTTTGTTATTTACCCGCACGAGCATCCTCCCGCAGTAAACTGAGTTGGATATTCCAGCCAAAAACTTTTTTGTAAAACTCAATCTCTTTTTGCAGATCGTTTGCAGGTATTTCAAAATGTATTATGAGGTTCATTTAATTCTTACTTTCATTGCTATTAAACAATTACATTTCTTCATGATAGTTGAATTCAACTTTGCTGTGTTTGATTATTTCTTTAAGAATTTCATTTAAGAGTCCTTTATCAACAACATCCTTAAATCTTTCCATCAGACTAGGTATGTTAATCACTTCTTCAATAGAATTCATATATTTGTCAACAACTGCTTTAACTGAAAACTTTTTTAAGGCATTACTTCTCAACTGAGAAAGTATTTCTTTCTCAGTTAATTCAGATTTAATGACAAAAGTGATTGGATAACGTTCTATTTTATCTATATCTAAAAAATATTTCTTAACATCGAGTGTCTCTGTTACTTGAAAGAATCTTCCGAGAGGTTTCATCACAAAATCTATTCCTCCATCGTTAGCATTAGTTCTGCCTGTCTTAAACAAAATCAAATAATCTTCATTGATTTTGGTCTTTTCAAAACCCCAATAGATTTTTTGGTTCTTATAATAACTTTTTAGGATTGAAAAACTTACTATTTCGAATAAGCGGGCATCGACATTGGGTTGTATTAATTCACTTATAAACTGTTTCGCTTTTGTGGAGTTAGCTTTTTCAATTTTTTGAATTTTAATACAATCTTTTATAAATCTCTCAAAGGATTCCTTCTTAGCAAGCATATAATCATCAATAATTTCCACAATTGATTTAGCAAGATTAAAAGTGTTCTTACCAACCTTAACCTTCAGTAAGTTTTCATTTATCCAATAACGATTCGTTTCAAGGTTACGTAAGATGGGAATAAATTCTGTGTTCGAAAAATATTTTTGAAATTCAGAATTCATTCGATTATTCAAAGCATGGTTTTGTAATTTTCTCCCGAAAGGTAATTCACGTTGCCTTGAAAACAATTTTGTAAATTCTGCCCCTTCGTAATTTGAATAACCAGATTTTCTATCGTAGCCATTCTCTAGATAATCCTCAACAAGAACATAGATAGCATATAAATTTGCAAAACTTGATCTGGCTTTTGAACCTTTATTAGCCGATTTGGTTTTGATGTTTAAATACTGAAGTAGTTCACTTCTTTCAAAAAGTTCTTCATTTTGTTTTGGGAAGTTTCTTTTCAGTATTCTTCTTATTCTTTCTGTGAAGATATGGTTTATCATTTTTCTCAAAAAGTAAAAATTGTTCTTTATTTATTTTGATCTCTTCATAGGTTCTCAATTCTTTAATTAGTCTCTCACCCTTGTATTCATCTGATAGCTTTAATCTTCTCAACCCAATCTTAATATAGTCTTCTTGCAGTTCGATAGAAATTGATTTACGACCAAGCTGCTGAGCAACATATGCAGTTGTAAAACTTCCTGCGAAAGGATCTAATACTGTATCGTTTGGGTTGGAACTTGCTTTAATTATCCTCTCCATTAGCGTGATTGGTTTTTGCGTAGGATGATTTTCATATTCATCCATTCTATATCTTACTCGTGGAAATTCCCAAACATTACCAGGTACTTTTTTTGAATTATAAACCTGTGGTGGGTCTTTTCGGTAATCAATCAGCTTACGTTCAGAACCGGTTCTCGCATCAACAAGAATTTCATCAATATTAAAAGTGTAATTATTTTTATCCTTAACACAAAATAAAATTGGTTCATAGAGCGAGCCGTAATAATTTTTTGCTTGAACACCGGAGCTATCATAATACCATACAATGCGGGAAAGAATATGTAACTTATTTCTTAAGAACATATCAAAATAAGGCATAAACTGCGTTGAAGTCATTACATATAAACTTCCACTTGGTTTTAGTTTTTTGATGCAAAGTTGCAACCAAGTATATGACCACTCCAAGTAGTCAGAATCATTAGCCCACTTATCTTTATGTCCATTGAAATTTTTACCAATGTTGTAAGGCGGATCTATGAAGATTAGATCAACTGAAGAATCTTTGATTTCACTCGCAAGCACATCTATTGCATTGCCGAGAATTATTTTATGGTACTTATTGCCAAATATTTCCATAAAGAGATTATTTTATTAAACTAATGACAGATGTGTTAGGCAAAATCTATGAAAATATAATGATGATGTAAACAAATAAAGTACTTAGGGATTTATTGTATTCTTTTTACATTAACTTTTTTATTATCTCAACCGAATTAATCCCTTCCGCTTCTGCTGAAAAGTTTGGAATAATACGGTGACGAAGTACCGGAACTAAAAAAGTATTAACATCATCAATAGCCGGTGTGAATCGTCCTTCCATAACTGCTTTTGTTTTAGCTGCTAATATCAAATACTGAGAAGCTCGCGGACCGGCGCCCCAAGCTACGTGTTCTTTTATAAAACTATGTTGGTTGTTTGTTGTGGGCCGTGTGTTGTTTACAAAATTAACTGCAAATTCTATTACGTTTTCAGCAACTGGAACTCTTTTAATTAAATTTTGAAAATTGATCAGTTCAGTTGAACTGAGTACTTTTTTAAGTTCGGGTTTATAATCGCTTGTCGTTGATTTAATAATTTCTACTTCTTCCTTAAAGCTTGGATAATCTAACCACAAATTGAACATGAAACGATCAAGCTGAGCTTCCGGTAACGGATAAGTTCCTTCCTGCTCGATAGGATTTTGTGTAGCCAGCACAAAGAACGGTTCATCAAGTGTTCGTGTTACACCTGCGGCGGTTACTTTGTGTTCCTGCATTGCTTCAAGAAGAGCGCTTTGAGTTTTTGGCGGAGTTCTGTTGATCTCATCGGCTAAAATAATATTTGCAAATACCGGACCCTGAATAAATCTGAATATACGTTTCTTAGTAACTGGATCTTCATCAATTATTTCTGTGCCTGTAATATCACTTGGCATTAAATCCGGTGTAAACTGAATACGACTGAATTTAAGATCAAGAACTTCCGAGAGTGTTTTTATTAATAAAGTTTTCGCAAGACCGGGAACACCTACAAGCAGGCAGTGACCTCTAGACAGAAGACTAACAAGAAGATCATTTACAACTTGGTCCTGGCCAATAATAACTTTTGCAATTTCCTGTTTGATTTGTTTTATTGAATGAGCTAACTGCTCAACAGTCTGTACATCATTTGTGTTTTTTTGATCTGACAATATTTTTCCCATGATTAGACTTTAGTGAATGAAAATATTTTTGTGCTACAATTTAACATCCCAATAAATTTTATTTTTTAATTCATCCATCCACTTAGCATACAATTTTTGTTTCTTGTAATATTCGGCAATTCGTTTAATCTCCGGATAGTCAATATTTAAATCTGCTTTATGAGCTGGAATTCTTTTTTTCAATTTAACAATATGATAGCCGTAAACATTTCTATCTACTTCAAGTCGTTTTGGATAACTTACCTCGCCTTCTTTTAATTTATAAACTACATCAAGCAGAGATTTGTCAAGCTGGCTCGTCTCAAAAGTTCCAAGCTCTCCACCGAACTTAGCAGATTCTTTATCATCACTATACAAGCGTGCATAGTATTCAACAGTATTTTTACCACGTACCACACTATCTCTTAAGTCAGTTAAAAACTCAATTGCCTTCAGATCAGATTCTTCATCACTCTTAACTTTAATAAGAATATGTCTGCAATGTATAGATTCGCCGCGTCTTTCTATAAGTTGAATTATATGAAATCCAAAAACAGTTTCTACAACGCCGGAAATTTGATTTGGAGCTAATGCAAATGCAGCCGCTTCAAACTCTGTCACCAAAGCTCCTCTTTTTACCGAACCAAGATCGCCGCCTTGCGATGCATTGCCGGTATCATTAGAATGTCTTTTTGCAAGAGCGGCAAAATCAGCGCCTTGCTTTAGTGAATCCAACAAGGATATTGCAAAATCCTTTGCTTTCTTTTTTATTCGCTCTCCTGTTTTAGGATTTTGAAAGATATGCTGTATAACAAATTTCTCCTGTACATCCGGCAAAGAATCACGGAAAGTTTCAAAAAAATCTTCAACTTCTTTTCTTGTAGCATCAAGTTGACCGAATTTTTTTTGCTGAAGCATATAAGACATTAATCCTTTACGAGTATCATCTTGGAGTGATCGTTTTATTTTTTCATACGGCATACCGTAAATTTGTTCAAGCCGATCACGCGAGCCATATTGCTGAATAAAATAATTCATCTGTTCTTCAAGGCGCTGCTTCACTTGATCATCTGTAACAGTTATCGAATCAAGTTCTGCCTGAGCAAAAAGCAGTTTTTCTTCTATCATTGCATTTAGTATCTGACGGCGTAAATTAACATCAGCCGGATTAAGATTCTTTTGTGCAGCTTCCATATTAGTTCTGAAATCAAGTTCTGATTGTAAAATGATTTCATTATCAACAACAGCAACAATTTTATCTATTGCTTGCTGTGCATTTATTACTCCGGCAATTACCAACATGATTAAAAATATTTTCTTCATTCTAAATACCTCTCAATTTCCAAATTATGATCTGCGATTAATTTATCTATATACTCTTTTATAAACTGATTTCTTTTTATAATTGATAATCTTACTTTTACTTCATTCTTAACCATATCCAGCGGTGGGATAAGATCTTTACCAAGCTTTTCAAGAAGTTGAACAACTGTGAATTTCATCGGTTCCGTTTCTAAAACAACACTTACTTCGTTTACACCTAAAGTTGTGATAACGCGAAGCAATGCAGCCGGTTGAATCTGATATTTCAATAACAATTTTTGAGGTTGTAATTCTATTATTGATTTATCATCACGATATTGATTTAATGCCCGATTCCATTCGGTTTCTAGTAAAGAATTTCTGAATTCAACCGCTTTATTATAATCGTTAAATTTAATTTCATTTAATCTGTAAGCATCATCAACCAGTTTAAAATCATCTTTATTGTTACCAAAATATTTTTTTATTTCGTCTTCAGTCGGTTCGATTCTATTTTCATCCACTATTTTCCTAATGAATAAGGCGGAAGCTAATTCTTTTTGAGTCCGTTCCAGCAATGATTTGAACTCTTTGTCATCTAATAATCCTTTATCAACCGCTTCTTGAAATAGAATTTCTGTTTGTATCCAGTTGTTGATATACTCTTCTCTATATATCTCTTTATTACGTTCTTCCGATAAAGCTAATTTTACATCATCTTCCGTTAATACGGACTTATTTACTTTTGCAATATGCTTGGATGGTTTTTCTTCTTTAGAACAACCATACTGAGTCAAAGCAAAAACGAAAAAAAATAAAATATAATAAATGCTACTGTTTAAAAGCTTTGTTAAGATTTTCATAAAATAATTTTGGTTTATAAACTTTTTTTAGTTTATTCAAATATTCATCCTCAAGACGTTTGCTTTCGCTTTCCTGTAATTGACTGCTTGTTTCCGCTTTTGCTTCTTCAAACGTTTTTATACGAGCTGAATCGCGTTTAATAAGTTTTACAATTGACCAGCCATTATCAATACTAAATGGTTTGGAAATATCACCTAAGTTTTTCAGTTCGTTCGATTGCCTTGATAATTCATTAATATCAATATCTACTAATCCATGATAGCCGGGTGTGTTATCATATCCGGTTCTTTGATTATACTTTGCAAACAATGTATCAAAGTTAGTTCCTGAAACTGCCCATGAATAACATTTGTTAATCAAAGAATCTGTCTGACAAAAGATTTCCTTGAATTCAACTCGGTTCTTCCATTTAAAATTTTGTTTTTTCTGATTCCAAAAAGAATAAACTTTTGCACTGTCTATAGAAATTTTAGACCATACTTCTTCTTCAAGAATTTTGAATAAATAAATTCCTTTTTCGTATTCGTCAATCAGTTTTGCAAATTCGATATTCTCATTATCGTATGTTAAAGCTTTTTCTTTGATCAATAAATCGCCGGAATATATTTTCAGCGATTCATCAAGGATTAATGAATTTATAATCGTATTTAAGCTAATATTATTTTTGATCATATAAGCGAACAAACTATCGCATGGATAAGGTTTATTATTAATACTAAAAAGCTCCTGGCTTCCAACTACTTTTTGCAGATTACTTTTCCAGTAACTCTCGGCGATTCTTGTTGTATCGCTGTTAGCCATTATTTTAGCAAATGTTTCTCCATTTAATGAATATTTCAATTCAGTTCTTAATTGTTCTGCTAATTGTTGATAGTCTGTTTTATAACGCATCCGGTCGTAAATCGTTTTAAGTTCTTCTTTCTCTTGCTCGTAGGTCGGGTAAGAAAATTCATCGGCTAATCTTATTAAGTGAAAACCAAATTGCGTTTTAACAATAGGAGAAATTTCACCTTTCTTTAGTTTGAATGCAGTTTCATCAAATTCTTTTACAGTACGTCCGCGTTGAATGGATCCGATAGAACCTCTCTGAATAGCGCTTCCTTTATCTTGAGAATATTTTAGCGCCATTTCGCCAAAGTCAGCTCCTTTTTTAATTTGTAATTCTATATCTTGAATTGTTTTGTATGCTTTGGCTGTATCGGTTTGACTTGTTGAATCAGCAAAAGGAATTAATATATGTTCAACTGCGATTGATACTCTTCGAGGATGTTTTTCGGTAATTTTTATTATATGATAACCTGATCCGGAGAAAACTAATTCGGGATAAATTTTTCCTAGTTCTGTTCCATAGACAGCATCTTCAATAGCAATATTGTTTACTAAACCGGCGGTAAAATAGTAAACATCTCCGCCATTATTTTTTGAATAGGTGTCTTTAGAATATTGCTTTGCCAGTACTGTAAAATCTTCTCCGTTTTGAATACGCTTTATAAGTTCTTTACCCAATTCTTTTAATTTATTTTCATCCATAGTTGAATCGGGAAGAAGGAAAATATGACTTGCTCTAAATTCAGTTTTTCTTTTTTCATAAAGCTTATGCATATTCGGTTCATATAATTTATCGTTTAAATATAGAGTAGAGCCAATATTCATTTTATAATCACGTAATTCTTTTTGCATATCGGAATCTTTTGTATAACCACGTACTTCAGCATCGCGTAATTTTAATTTATAGTTAAGAAATAGATCGAGAAATTTTTGATAAGAACTCAACGAATCTGTTTTAACTTTTTCAAATCCGCCGGAATTTCTTTCGTATGCCTTTTCAAAATCTTCTAAATAAATTTTGTAGTCGCCGTATTCTGCAACAACTATCCTCTGGTTTTGGGATGCGCATGAAATGAAAATAAATAATGGTAAAATGAGTAAAAGTAATTTCGTACTATGCATTAGAAAACCTCCGTTAGTATGATTTTTTAGTGTGCTATTTTACCCATTGAGGGTTTGAAAATCAAGGAATGAAGCGGTTGTTCTTTAAGTGCTAATGCTTCTTCCGTTGAGTTTTTATACTGACTGGTGCGGTATTGCGTTCCCAAAAAACACCAAATTCATATCCTTGAATAGTTTTATTTTTTTCTGCTTCTACTAACCGTTTTTCTGCTATACAAGCATAATATTTGTCTAATTCAATACCGACAAATTTGCGTTCTAATTTTTTAGCAACAACCGATGAAGTACCCGAACCGAGAAAAGGATCAAAAACCAAATCTCCTTTATTAGATCCGGCTAGAATTAATTTAGCAATCAACTTTTCCGGCTTTTGAGTAGGATGAGGAGTATTCTCTGCCATAGACCAAAACGGAACTGATATATCATTCCATATATTAGAAGGAAAAGTTAAGCGGTAATCGCCGTTCTTAAGTGAGCTCCAATCTTTCGGTTTCCCGTTTGAATCACGGTAAGGGGCAAGAACTTTTCTGTTCAATTTAACAGTATCAGTATTAAAAGTGAATTTATTTGAGTTAGTGCAGAACCAAATATCTTCCGAATTGTTCTTCCAATTTTTTTTAGCTCCTCTTCCTTTTTCTCTTTCCCAGGTAATTCGGTTTCTAACAATAAAATATTTTTCAAGAACAAGAGGAATTGAAATCGAAGTATGCCAGTCACCGCAAAAGTAAATGGAAGCAGTAGGTTTCAAAATCCGTTTTAGTTTGGAGATAAAACTCTCAATCCACTCGGCATATTCAAGAACGGATCTTTCTTTAAATGAATTTGAATTAAATGTTTTAGTAAGATTATACGGTGGATCTATAACTATCAGATCAACAAATTTTTCCGGTAAAAAGTCTAAAACATCAAATAAATTTTGGTTGATAGTTTTATTAATGATTTCCGTAAGTGAAGTTTTGTTGTCCAGTTTTATTAATCGTTTAGAATATTTTGCAATTTCACTTTTACTAAGAGTAATTGTTTTGTTACGTGGTGATTTTAGTTTATTCAATTTGTTTAGTTTTTTCATAGCCATGAGCTTTAGCTCGTGGTATTTTTTAATCCCCGATCTGAAGATCGGGGCTATAATTATTTAGCTGTTTTGCCGAGTTCAATTGCTTCGTCTATTTCAATGATCATTACTTTTCCTTCTTCCGGAGTATCAACAGCTAAGATCATTCCTTGAGATTCAATTCCAAATAATTTTGCCGCTTTAAGATTAGTAACAATTAAAATTTTCTTACCAATAAGCTCTTCCGGTTTATAGCTTTTCGCTATTCCTGCAACTAATTGACGCTGTTCATTTCCTAAATCAATTTGAAGTTTAAGAAGTTTATCACTCTTCTTCACACTTTCGGCGGCAATAATTTTTGCAACCTTTAACTTTATCCGCTTGAATTCATCAATTGTTATTTCTTCTATTGATTCTATTGGCTTATCTGCCATTGGTTCGAGTTTATTAATTTGTTCTTCTATCACTTTATCTTCAATTTTTGTGAATAAAATTTCTGCTTCATTAAGTTTTTGTCCGGGATGTAAAATTGAATCTCCGCATTTCGACCACTCAGTCGGTCTCGCATTTAGCATTTTCAAAATTTTAACACTTGTATTTGGAATTACCGGTTCAAAAATTACTCCAAGAGTATAAATTATGTTCAAGCAAATATTGATTGTAGTAGCACATTGCTCTTTATTTTTCTTTGAAGTTACCCAGGGTTCAGCATCGTTAAAATATTTATTCCCCGCACGAGCAAGATTCATCATTTCGAAGACTGCATCCTTAATTTTATATCGCTCCAATAAATCTGCGATCTTTTGAGGTTGAGATTTTAAATAATCGAGCATTTCATCATCAATTTTTTGAAGATTACTTCTCTCCGGAACTTTACCATTAAAATGTTTGTGTGCAAAAGTAAATGTTCGGTTTACAAAGTTTCCGAGTATATCAGCAAGTTCACCGTTTGTACGTGATTGAAATTCTTTCCAGAAAAAGTCTGTGTCCTTATTCTCCGGTAGATTAGCAGCAAGTGTATAACGAAGAAGATCGGAAGGAAATATCTGAAGAAATTCTTCAAGATCAATTCCCCATCCGCGGCTTTTAGAAAATTTTTTACCTTCAAAATTTAGGAATTCATTTGCGGGAACATTCTGCGGCAGAATAAATTTATCTTTGTTAGCATCGTTCCATGCCATAAGTATTGCCGGAAAAATAATTGTGTGAAAAACAACATTATCCTTTCCAATGAACGCAATATACTTTGTGTCGGAACCTTGCCAGAAGTCTTTCCACAAATCCGGTTCGCCGCGCTGATGCGATAATTCTTTTGTAGCTGAGATATACCCAAGAACTGCTTCAAACCAAACATAAAGAACTTTGTTCTCCACTCCGTCAAGCGGAACCTTTACGCCCCAATCAAGATCGCGGGTTATTGCGCGGTCTTTCAAACCGTCATTGAACCATCCTCTGCAATAATTAAGAACGTTATCTTTCCAACCATATTTTTCATTCATCTCATCAATATATTTCTTTAACCGGTCTTGGTATTTTCCTAAAGGGAAATAATAGTGAGATGTTTCTTTCAATACAGGAGTTTGTCCGCTGATCTTGCTCTTTGGGTTTTCCAATTCGGAAGGATCATAAAGTGAACCGCATTTCTCACATTCATCGCTTCGGGCTTCTTCATTTCCGCATCGCGGGCAAGTTCCTTCTACATAACGATCCGGTAAAAACATTTTTACTTTCTCATCGTAGAATTGCATCGTTTTCTTTTCTACAAGAATTCCTTGATCATAGAATGATTTGAAAAAAGATTGCGCTGTTTCATGATGGATCGGTAAACTTGTTCGAGAGTAAACATCGAAGCTCATTCCAAATTTTTCGAAAGCGGATTTATTTGCATAATGAAATCGGTCTATAACTTCTTTTGGTGAGATCTTTTCTTTATCTGCTGTAATTGTAATAGGAACACCATGTTCATCAGAACCGCAGATATAAAGGATATCATCGCCATTCAATCTTTTGTAGCGTACGTAAATATCAGCAGGCAAATATGCACCGCTTAAGTGTCCGAGATGGATATTTCCGTTAGCATACGGGAGTGCTGATGTAACTAAAACTTTTTCTTTTGCCAAGATTAAACTCAATAATGTGGATTATTTGCGGGTTAATATAAGAAAAATCTCTTAATTGGAATGAGAAGATATTTACGATTGTTGATTTACGATTTACGAATTTTCATTCAATCATCAATCTACAATCGTCATTCGTACTTCGTCAATCTAAAATCGTCATTCGTCCCTCGTCAATCTAAAATCGTCAATCATACTTCGTCAATCGTCAATCGTACATCATCAATCTGCA
>Ga0082335_1000977_pt1 | contig 66311 bp, 55 predicted proteins | sample Subgrocontami58m_FD_72375 | JGI IMG/M metagenome (GOLD analysis project Ga0082335, IMG submission 72375) | Subsurface groundwater microbial communities from S. Glens Falls, New York, USA - GMW37 contaminated, 5.8 m (SPADES assembly) (version 2) ... | reverse complement strand
CGGTCACGTGGAGGATGAAACGGCACATATCCTCCTTCCCCTCCACGTTCATGCCGGCCATCGGCTCGTCCAGCAGCAGCAGATCCGGTTCCGCCGCCAGCGCACGCCCGAGCTCGACGCGCTTTTGCAGCCCATAAGGCAGACGCCCGACCGGCATTTTGCGGACTGCCTGGATCTGCAGGAACTCGATGATTGCCTCGACCTTTTCTCGGTGTTCGATCTCCTCGCGCACGGCCGGGCCAACACGCAGCGCCTGCCAAAAGATGCCGCGGCGCATCTTCAACAACCGCCCGGTCATGATGTTGTCGAGCGTGGACATCCCCTTGAACAGCGCGATGTTCTGAAAGGTGCGTGCGATCGATTGGCGTGCCGCTTCGTAGGGCAGCATCCGCTGGCGTTCGCGGCCCTTGTAGGTGATGCTGCCTTCCTGCGGGTGGTAGAAACCGTTGATGCAATTCAGCATGGACGACTTGCCGGCGCCGTTCGGACCGATGATGGCGCGGATTTCCCCCTTGCGGATATCGAAGGACACTTCCGACAGGGCGCGCACCCCGCCGAAGGAGAGCGAGACGCTGTCGACTTTCAGCAGCACCTCGTCGCTGATCCGTGCCGGATCCGTCATGGCGTCCGTCATGGCGTCCGTCATGGCCCCCCCGTCGCTTTCCCGAGCGTATGGGCTTTCCCGAGCGTATGGATCGCCAGTTCGGCCTCCAGGACACTCACGCGTCCGTCGTCGAAGTCGATCCGCGTGTTGAGCCATACGCGGTCCTGGTCCGAATAGACTCCCTCGATCAGCGCCGCATAGCGTTCGGCGATGACCATTCGACGGATCTTGCGCATCCGGGTGAGTTCGCCGTCATCGGCATCCAGCGGCTTTGGCAGGATCAGAAAGCGCCTAATGGTCTGGCCAGCCAGGTCGGGATCGGCGGCGAGGTCGCGGTTCACCGCTTCGACACATTCCGCGAGAAGATCGTAAACCTCCGGCCTCGCGGCCAGTTCCTGATGGCCCGAGAACACCACACCACTCCGCTCGGCCCACCCGCCGACCGCGCCGGCATCGATATCGAGCAGGCAGGCAACGTAGTCCCGGCCATCGCCGAAAGCCACGGCTTCCTTGATGAACGGATAGAACTTCAGCTTGTTCTCGATGAATTTCGGTGTGAACAGGGTGCCGTTGCGCAGCCGTCCGATATCGGCGGCACGGTCGATGACACGCAGTTGCCCGTCTGCGTCCAACACGCCGGTATCGCCGGTGCGCAGCCAGCCATCCGTGGTTATCGCCGCCTCGGTGGCGGTCATGTCCTTGTGATAGCCGATGAACGTTCCTCCGCCGCGCACCAGGATCTCGCCCGCCGGGTCAATCCGTAACGCCACATTGGGGACCGCAGTGCCCACCGTGTCCACTCGCACCTCCCCGTCGGGTTGCAGACAAACAAAGCCGCTTGCCTCGGTGAGAGAAAAGCTCTGCTTCAGGTTCAACCCCAGCGCTCGATAGAAGCGAAAAACATCCGGCCCGATGGCATCGCCCACGACATAGGCGCGCCGGACCCGGCTGAAACCCAGCGCATTGCGCAATGGTCCGTAGATCAGCGCGTCCGCCAGGCGGTAGCGCAGCCGTTCGCCCAGGGTGACCGGCCCGCCTTCCAGTATCGTCCCCCCGACGCGTTGAGCCAGGGCGATGCCGCGATCATAGAGGCGGCGCATGAGCGGGCCGGCGCCCGTCATACGCGACGTCACGTCACTCAGCAGGGCCTCGAAGATGCGGGGCGGGGCGATGAAGTAGGTCGGGCCAATCTCACGCAGATCCGCAAGTAAAGTGGCGCCGCTTTCCGGGCACGAGACACAATACCCGGCGACCACGGACTGCGCGTAGGAACAGAGATAATCGCCCACCCAGGCCATGGGCAAATAGGCCAGCACCTCATCCGCTGCCGTCAGCCCATCGAAACGGATTGCGGCTTGTGCGGCGGCCATGACGTTGGCGTGGCTCAGCATCACGCCCTTGGGCGGTCCGGTGGTGCCGGAGGTGTAAAGGAGGACCGACAGGTCGCCGCCCTGGCCGGACGCGATGGCCGCATCCAGCGCCCCGGGCTGCGCCGCACGCCAATCCTCGCCGCGCTGGCGGAGGTCATCGAGCGAGATCAGGCCAGACCCGGCCATATCGCTCAAGCCACGCCCGTCCTTGAAGACGATGTGCCGCGGTCGGCCGTGGCGGGCTCGGATCGTCAGCAGCTTGTCGACCTGTTCCTGATCCTCGGCGATGGCGAGGTCGACCGCCGCGTGGTCGATGATAAAACCCATCTCGGCCGCATTGGCTTCCTGGAAGATCGGAACCGGGACGGCGCCGAGCATCTGCGCCGCGCAGATTGACCAGTAGAGTTGCGGTCGGTTGTCACCGATGATGGCAACCGCCGCGCCGCGTGCCACCCCCAAGGCGGCCAACCCAGCGCCGATCGCCCTGGCCTCGGTCAGAACCTGCGCCCAGGTCCATTCGCGCCAGATGCCGTATTCCTTCGCCCGCATCGCGGACCGTTCGGCCAGATCGCGCGCGTTTCGTACCACCAGCTTCGGCAATGTATCCGCATGGGCTTGATCCATGTCCGGAGGGCTGCGTGTTCGACTGGGGTCCTCAGCCATGCTTGATCAGGAGCGCCATCGGGGCCCGAAGTTCCAAACGGGGACTCCCCCGATGAACGGCCAGTCTGGCCGCAACGGGGGCAGATTAGCGGCCAATGCTGGCATACCGCAACGGTCGGACATCGTCTCAAGCCCGCTGATGTCGCTGGAAAGCAGCGGCAGCGGATGCGGGATCAGCCACCGTCCCGGCGGATATTCCAGAACACGTGCATGCCGTTCTGCAGCACGCCGTTCAGGTTGGACCGATAGGCGGTGGGCGGCGCGAACTGGCCCAGAAACATCTGCGGCGCCTGGTCAAGGACACGGATCTGCATCTCGCGTGCCAGTTCCTGGCGTTTCGCGGGGTCGGCCTCGACCTCAAACTTCGCCACCAGATCGGGCATCGCGGGATCGCAGTTCCAGCCCGGATAGCTGCCGCCGCAGCTATAGGCGGTCGCGTAATGCGACAGCGGGTTGATCATGTCGTAGCCACTCCAGACCACCGGCATCAGGTTCCAGCCGCCCTTGTCCGCCGGTTCCTTGCGCAACCGCCGCTGCGCCTGGCTGCTGTAATCCGATGTCGAAACTTCAAGGTTGAATCCGGCCCGCTTGATCTGGTCGATCACCACCAGCGCGATCGGGTTGATCATCGCCGAGTCCGTGCTGTGCAGCAAAACCACGGGCTCGCCCCTGTAGCCGGCCTCCTTCAGCATCGCGCGGGCCTTCTCCTGGCTGGGCTGGCGCAGAAACTCGGTGCCGACATCGGACCCGTAGGGGCCACCGCACAGGAACACCGACTGACAGAACGGCAGATACATGTCCTCGGGCAGACCAAACCCAGCCATGATCTCAGCCTGATCCAGCGCCATTTGCAGCGCGCGCCTGATCCGCACGTCGTTGAACGGCGGCGTGATGTTATTGACGGACAATCCGCCGGTGATCTGAGCCATGGGCGGCTGGCGGATCACCGTGATCTTCGGGTCCTTGCGCATCATGGCAACAAAATCGATCGGGAGGATTTCCAGGTAGTCGATACCGCCGGTCTGCAAGGCCGCGACCTTGGTGGCCGGGTCCGGCATGCTGACCATCTCGACTGTGTCCAGATACACGACCTTGCCGCCCGCCAGCCCGTCCGCGGGCTCACTTCGGGGTTTGTAGGCGGCATTGCGGCGGAAAATCGCGCGATCGCCCGGTCGCCATTCGTCGCGGCGGAAGGTGAAGGGGCCGGAACCCATCACCTCGGTATTCGGCTTGCTGGGCGGGTTCGCCGCCATGCGTGCCGGCATCATGATCGGCAGGATGGCGTTGGGCTTGCCGATCGCCTCGATCACGAACGCGAAGGGGCGAGACAATTTCAGCTCGAATGTCGAGGCATCGATCACGCGCAGGTCCTGCGTCGCGGTCATCAACCGTTTGCCGAACCCGTCGATCGTGGCCCAGCGACGCAGCGATGCGACGCAGTCCTCGGCCGTCACCGCGGCGCCGTCGTGCCAGGTCAGGCCCGGGCGCAAGGTGAAGGTCCAGGTCAGGCGGTCTTCGCTGGCCTTCCATCCCTCCAACATCTGCGGGCGGAACTCGCCCTTGGAGTCCATGGCGATCAAGGTGTCGTAGACCATGTAGCCGAACGCGCGGGTCACCGTCGCGGTGGTCGAGTGCGGGTCCAGCACCTGCAACTCGATATTCATCACCGCACGCAACGGTTTCTGCTGGGCCTGGGCCGGTGCGATCAGTGACATCGCCGCCAGCAGGCCCAGCACCAACATCATGCTTCGCATCGTCACGTGGCGCATCCCAGAGTCGTGCCTCCGGGCGTTCTGCCTCCGACGGATAGGACCGTCGGGCTGGGACATAGGGTCTTTGATCATGTGTTCCGGGCCAGGCGCCGCGCCGGCCCCATCTGTCACCATCGGAACATTGTCGGCGTTCCGAGAACCCGGATGCAGTGCCATCAACCGGACGCCCCCGCGATTTCCGCAGCTTTCCGCCGATGATCGAAATTCGTCATGTTCAGTTTCCGCCTGTGATCGGCATACAGCAGTGGGTCGTATCGCGCCGGGTTCTCGGCCGACACGCAGGTCGCGACCGGTCTGATCACCGCATCCAGCCCCGGCCCGAAGAAGAACGGAATTGCATGGCGCAGGGCGTTGTTGGTGTTGATCACCCGATGCTGCGTTGGCGTGAAGCGGTCGTTCGAGTAGCGGCCGAGCATTTCGCCGGTGTTGACGACGAAGGTGCCGGGGATGGAGGGGGGACGCAGCCAGGTGCCGTCGCCGCTGCGCACTTCCAGGCCGGGCAGCGCCGATTGCGCCAGCAGGGTCAGGAAATTCGTGTCGATATGGGGGGCGAAGCCGAACTGGTTGTCCTCAGCCCCATCATGGGGAGGGTATCGGATCAAACGCAGGGTGCAGGTGGGTTCCTTGCCGAAATCGCGCTCGAAATAATCCGGCTCCAGCGACAACGCGGTGGCGACGACGGAGACCATTTTCTGCGCCAGCGGGCGCATGGCGCCGCAATAGGCCAGGGTCGCCGCCTTGAACTCGGGCATGCCCGGCGGCCAGCGGTTCAAGCCATACAGGGGATTGCCGGCCAGGATACGCGGATCGTCCGGCGCCAGGTCGGTGGTGATGTAGAAGCTCTCGCTGAGATTGGGCTTGGTGTTGTTGTTGACCTTCGACGTGCGGACGATTTGCGCGCCATATGGCAGGTAGCCGATGTTCAGGTCGCCGACCTTCAGGGGAAGCTTGAACGCCTCATCCCGATCGAAGAACGCCGCGGCGGCCGCGAAGGCGCCATCGATCAGCGACTGGTCGATCCCATGATTGGCGATAACCAGGAAGCCGGTGTCCTCGCAGGTGCGGGCCACGGCTTTGGCCAGGGCCTCCCGCGCGCCCGGCGCGCCAGACAGGTAAGGACCGATGTCCAACACCGGGATCCGGTCCACGGATCGGATGATGGGGGGAGCAGGCATGGTCTGGCTCACGGCGGTGACCTCCGGCGTCTGTTTGTGCGATGCAAGGTAGCAGGGGATTTTCGCCGGACGGAAGGGCTGGCCCACGCGCGGCCAAGGCATTCGGGTGGAGGAAGAGAGGCCTCGGGGCTCCGCCCCGGACCCCGCGAGGGGCTTTGCCCCCTCGACCCCCACCAAGGCTGGGCCTTGGATGCCGTTTATTGGGTCAGGGACCCAATGGATCGCGGTCCAGGGGCCGTGCCCCTGGTGGGTTCGAAGGGCGAAGCCCTCGCGGGGTCCGGGGCGGAGCCCCGAAGCCTTTCTTCCCTCCCCCAATTGGCCCTCGCACGCGCGGTGGGCGATGCTCGGATGAAGCCTCCATGTCGCCTCGTCGTGCGCACCAGCGGCCGACGACGACAATTATGGCGCGTTGTCGCCGTTTCCTCGGTCCGTAATGCTTGACGGCATGGCACGCCGGCCGTAAACGCTGCCGCCTGCCGCTGCGGGTGTAGCTCAGTTGGTTAGAGCGCCGGCCTGTCACGCCGGAGGTCGCGGGTTCGAGCCCCGTCACTCGCGCCAGTGGTACCTGGACCGAACTCGATCGGCCCGGTTGCCGCGCATGGCGCCCCTCCCTCAACCGCCTTCAGAGCCTGGCCCATTGAGGCTGAGCGGCGGCAATTGTGGATTTTTGGTCACATTGATCGGATCGGGTGTCGGGGATGCAACGCCGATGCGCCCCACTCAACCTGGACGGGTTGCGTCCGATCCCGGCCAGTGACCGCCCGAGGCAATTTGGAACTCCGCCATAACCGCCTGAGATATCGTCATATTCGGCGCCTCTCGGCCCCATGTGACCCGGAGTCCCACAGTCCGACCGCGCCTGCCGGGGACCCCACACTCCGGTCCCACCTCCCGCGAACCACGCAAGACCGTCGCCGAGGCTATGGCGGTTCGGAATAGTTGGGTTTATGGTCCGGCCCGTGCTGCACCGCGACAGCCAAGGACAAGCCAGCTCCCCCAAGCTCGGCTTTCTTGGGCGCGCGGTCGCGATGGGCAAATGGGGCGAACGGAACCGACATGCAGCCTGTGCTCTACGAATACCTGCCGATCCTGGTGTTCCTCGTTATCGCCGGCGGCATTGCGCTGGCCATGGTCGGCGGATCCCTCCTCGCGGCCCGCCAGAAGCCCTATGCGGAAAAACTGTCCGCATACGAATGCGGGTTCGAGGCGTTCGACGACGCCCGCCGCCGCTTCGATGTCCGCTACTATCTGGTGGCGATCCTGTTCATCATCTTCGACCTGGAAGTGGCGTTCCTGTTCCCATGGGCCGTCGCCCTGAAGGGCATCGGAGCGTTCGGCTTCTGGTCGATGATGGCCTTCCTAAGCGTGCTGACCGTCGGGTTCATCTACGAATGGTGCAAGGGCGCCCTGGAATGGGAATAGGGCGCATGGGACTGAGCCGGATGGGAACAGGGCAAATGGGAGTTGCGGCATGAGCGACTCGTCAACCGCGATAGCCTGGAACCGCGACCACCTGCCGCCGGGGCCGGAGCAGGACGCGGTAATCAAGGGCATCACCGGCGAAATCGCCGACAAGGGCTTCCTGGTCGCTAATCTGGACAAGGTGGTGAACTGGGCACGCACCGGCAGCCTGTGGCCGATGACCTTCGGTCTCGCCTGCTGCGCGGTGGAGATGATCCACGCCTACATGCCGCGCTACGATCTGGACCGGCTGGGCATCATCCCCCGCGCCTCCCCCCGGCAGAGCGACGTGATGATCGTCGCCGGCACACTGACCAACAAGATGGCCCCCGCACTGCGCAAAGTGTACGACCAGATGCCGGAGCCGCGCTGGGTGATCTCCATGGGAAGCTGCGCCAACGGCGGCGGGTACTACCACTATTCCTATTCCGTGGTGCGCGGCTGCGATCGGATCGTGCCGGTCGATATCTATGTGCCGGGCTGCCCGCCGACCGCGGAGGCCCTGGTCTACGGCATCATGCAATTGCAGAAGAAAATCCGCAGGACGGGGACGATCCTTCGTGGGTGAGACAACCGAAGCTGCACCGCCTCCACCGCCCACGGCGCTGGAGCTTCTCGGACTCACCGTCGGCACCCTCCCCGGTGTGCTCGGCACGCGCATCCTGCTGGGCGAGTTGATCGTCGATGCCGATCGCGACCAGATCCCGATCCTGATGACCACCTTGCGCGACGATCCGCGGTTTGCGTTCGAGCAGGTGATGGATGTTTGCGGCGTGGACTGGCCAGAGCGGGCGGAGCGCTTCGATGTCGTCTACAACCTGTTGTCAGTGTCGTTGAATCAGCGCATCCGCGTCATCGTCACAACGGACGACACCCAGCCGGTGCCGTCCGTGCACCAGATCTGGCCGGTGGCGACGTGGTGGGAGCGCGAAGCCTGGGACCTGTTCGGCATCATCTTTTCCGGCCAGCCCGATCTGCGCCGCATCCTGACCGACTACGGGTTTGAGGGGCATCCTCTGCGCAAGGATTTCCCGCTGACCGGCTATGTCGAGTTGCGTTACGACGAGGATCGCAAGTCCGTCGTCTACGAACCGGTGAAGCTGACCCAGGATTTCCGCAGCTTCGACTTCCTGTCGCCCTGGGAAGCGATGACCAGCCTGCCCGGCGACGAGAAAGTCTTCACCGAACGCCGCGCCGCCGAGCAGAAGGGGTGATGGAGATGAGCGAAACAACCATCCCCGCGACGATCCCGGAAGCCGGTCCCGTCACCAAGACCGTCGAGATCGAGAGTCACTCGATCAATTTCGGACCGCAGCATCCCGCCGCGCATGGCGTGTTGCGGCTGATCCTGGAACTAGACGGCGAAGTGGTGGAGCGCGCTGATCCGCATATCGGCCTGCTGCATCGCGGCACCGAGAAGCTGATCGAATACAAGACCTATATGCAGGCGGTGCCGTATTTTGACCGGCTGGATTACGTCTCGCCGATGTGCGAGGAGCACGCATTTGCCCTCGCCGTCGAGAAGCTGCTCGGCATCACGCCGCCGGATCGCGGCCAGTGGATCCGGGTGCTGTTCGCCGAAATCACCCGCGTGCTGAACCATCTGCTGAACCTCACGACCTACGCGCTGGACGTCGGCGCGATCACGCCTGCTCTGTGGGGGTTCGAGGAACGTGAGAAGCTGATGGAATTCCATGAGGCCGCGTCGGGTGCGCGCCTGCATGCGAATTATTTCCGGCCGGGTGGCGTGTCGAAGGACCTGCCCGCCGGACTGACCGACAAGATCGCCGCCTGGGCCGAGACCTTCCCGAAATTCATCGACGATCTGGAAGGTCTGCTGACCAACAACCGCATCTGGAAGCAGCGCACGGTCGATATCGGTGTCATGTCGGCGGAAATGGCGTTGGCCTGGGGCTTCAGCGGGCCACCCTTGCGGGCCTCGGGCGTGCCGTGGGACCTGCGACGGTCGCAGCCTTATGACAAGTACGCCGAAGTCGATTTCCAGGTCCCGGTGGGTCGCAACGGCGATTGCTACGACCGCTATCTGATCCGCCTCGCCGAAGTGAAAGAGAGCGTCAAGATCATCAAGCAGGCACTGGCCAAAATGAAGCCGGGGCCGGTGAAGGTGCAAGACCGAAAATTCTCGCCGCCGACGCGGGGCGAGATGAAGCGCTCGATGGAAGCGCTGATCCATCACTTCAAGCTTTATACAGAAGGCTATCACGTGCCTGCGGGCGCCACCTACACGGCGGTGGAAAGCCCGAAAGGGGAGTTCGGGGTGTATCTGGTCGCGGACGGCACCAACAAGCCGTATCGCTGCAAGATCCGCTCGACCGGGTTCGCCTTCCTGCAGGCGACGGATGTGATGTGTAAGCGGCACATGCTGGCCGATGTCTGTGCGATCGTCGGATCGATGGATGTCGTGTTCGGCGAGATTGACAGGTAGACCATGGCAGCCAGCAACGCCGCCCCCTTCGAGCAGCCTTCCAGCTTCGCGTTCGACGCCGAATCGGAAGCGCAAATCGCGATGATCGTGGCTCGCTATCCGGCAGGAAAGCAGGCCAGCGCGGTGATCCCCGCTTTGTATGTCGCGCAAAAACAGATGAAGCGGACCACCGGCAGCGCCTGGGTGCCGGTGAAGGCGATGGACGCGGTGGCGCACCGCCTGGGGATGGCGCCGATCCGCGTGTATGAGGTCACCACCTTCTACTTCATGTTCAACACCAGCCCGATCGGCACCTATCACTTGCAGGTCTGCACGACGACTCCGTGCTGGCTGCGCGGCTCCGACCAGATCACCGAGGCCTGTCGCGCCGCCACCGGCATCCAGGGCTGGGGCGAAACCAGTGAGGACGGCGTGTTCACCATGACCGAAGTCGAATGCGTCGGTGCCTGCGTCAACGCGCCGATCCTGCAAGTGGACGACGATTTCTACGAAGACATGGATGCCGAGAAGGTGACCCAGTTGCTGGCCGCCCTGCGCCGGGGCGAACGCCCGCCAGCCGGGTCGATGGCCGGACGACAGAAGGCGGCGCCGGAAGGTGGACCGACGACCCTAACCACCCTGCAATTCGCGCCGGAGGCCTAGACGTGCTGCAGGACAAGGACCGGATTTTCACCAATCTCTATGGCCTGCACGACCCGCTGCTGAAGGGTGCGCGGGCGCGGGGCGATTGGGACAACACCGCCGCGATCCTGGCGCGCGGACGCGACGCCATCATCGATGAGATGAAGACGTCCGGCCTGCGCGGCCGTGGCGGCGCGGGATTTCCCACCGGCCTGAAATGGTCGTTCATGCCCAAGCAGTCCGACCGCCCCTGCTATCTGGTGGTGAACGCCGACGAATCCGAGCCCGGCACCTGCAAGGACCGGGACATCATCCGCCACGACCCGCACAAGCTGGTCGAGGGTTGTCTGGTCGCCGGTTTCGCCATGGGCGCCTGTGCCGCCTACATCTACATCCGCGGCGAGTTTTACAACGAGAGCGTTGTCCTCCAGGCCGCGATCGACGAAGCCTATGCGGCGGGGTTGATCGGCAGGAACGCCTGCGGGTCAGGCTACGATTACGACGTGTTCCTGCATCGCGGCGCCGGCGCCTATATCTGCGGTGAGGAAACCGCCCTGATCGAGAGCCTGGAAGGCAAGAAGGGCATGCCGCGCCTGAAGCCACCGTTTCCGGCTGGCGTCGGGCTGTATGGGTGCCCCTCCACTGTCAACAATGTGGAAAGCATCGCGGTTGCGCCGACCATCCTGCGGCGTGGGGCGGCGTGGTTCACGTCGATGGGACGGCCGAACAATGCGGGGCCGAAAGTGTTCTGCATTTCCGGCCATGTGAACAAGCCGTGCAATGTCGAGGAAGAACTCGGCGTGCCGATGCGCGAGCTGATCGAGAAACATGCCGGTGGCGTGCGTGGTGGCTGGGACAATTTGTTGGCGGTGATCCCGGGGGGCGCGTCGGTGCCGCTGATCCCGAAATCAGTGTGCGACGACGTACTGATGGATTTCGACAGTCTGCGCGGGGTGCGCAGCGGGCTGGGCACGGCGGCGGTCATCGTGATGGACAAGTCGACCGACCTGATCAAGGCCATCGCGCGATTGTCGAAATTCTACATGCACGAAAGCTGCGGCCAGTGCACGCCGTGCCGCGAGGGCACCGGCTGGATGTGGCGCGTCATGACCCGCATGGTCGAAGGTCGCGCCGAAGCCTCGGAAATCGATACCTTGGAACAGGTGACGCGGCAGATCGAGGGGCACACGATCTGCGCCCTGGGCGACGCGGCGGCCTGGCCGATCCAGGGCCTGATCCGGCATTTCCGGCCGCTGATGGAAGAACGCATCGCGGCCTACAAGACCCGCGTTCCGGTCCGGCTGGCGGCGGAGTAGGCCATGGACATCACCAACCTTCGCGAACCGCTGGCGGCGACCGAGAGCGACCTGACGGGTTCGACCTTTACGTCCGTGATGCTGCGTGACGCGAAGCTGTCGAACGTCGGGATGCAATCGGCGAGCTTCCAGAACATCAACCTCTCCGACGCCGCGTTCAGCCAGATGAACATGTCGCGCGCCACGTTCACGGATGGCACGATCCCGGGTATCCGTTTCGATGACGTGAACATGTCCGGCGTCTACATCAACAACGCCAATCTCGCCGGCGGCACCGTGCGGAACGCCAATCTGCGCGGGCTGACGATCGAGAACTGCAACATCCAGGGTCTTCGGATCGATGGTCATCTGGTGAGCGATCTCATCGCCGCCCATGGAAAGTGCGCCTGATGCCCAAACTTACCATCGACGGGATCGAGGTCGAGGTTGCGAACGGCTCCACCGTTCTGCAAGCCTGCGAGGCCGCCGGGATCGAGGTCCCGCGCTTCTGCTATCACGACCGCCTGTCCATCGCCGGCAATTGCCGTATGTGCCTGGTGGAGATCGAAAAGACCCCGCCCAAGCCAATCTCCTCCTGCACCTATCCGGCGGCCGAGGGCATGGTCGTGCACACCGACACGCCGATGGTCCGCAATGGCCGCCGTGGCGTGATGGAATTCCTGCTGATCAACCACCCACTGGATTGCCCGATCTGCGACCAGGGCGGCGAGTGCGACCTGCAGGACCAGGCCATGGGCTATGGCATGGACCACTCGCGCTACGCGGAAAACAAGCGCGCGGTGAAGGACAAGAATCTCGGCCCGCTGGTGAAGACGGTGATGACTCGCTGCATCCATTGCACGCGCTGCATCCGCTTCATCGCCGAAGTCGCCGGCGTGCCCGATCTCGGCGCCACCTCCCGCGGGGAGCACATGGAAGTCGGCACCTATGTCGAAAAGGCGCTCGGCTCCGAACTGTCCGGCAACATCATCGACCTGTGCCCGGTCGGCGCGCTGACCTCGAAGCCCTATGCCTTCACTGCCCGCCCCTGGGAATTGTCGAAGACCGACAGCATCGATGTGCTGGACGCGGTCGGCACCAATATCCGCATCGACTCCCGCGGTCCCGAGGTGCTGCGCATCCTGCCCCGCATCAACGAGGACGTGAACGAGGAGTGGCTGGCCGACAAGGGCCGCTTCGCGCTGGACGGATTGAAGCGCCGCCGACTGGACAAGCCCTGGGTCAAGGACGGCGGAAAACTGCAACCGGCGAGTTGGGCGCAGGCGTTTGCCGCCATCGCGAGCAAACTGAAAGGCCTCACCGGAGACCGGATCGGCGCCATTGCCGGCGATCTTTGCGACGCGGAAAGCATGACCGCGTTGCGCGACCTGATGGTGGCGCTGGGCTCCGCCAACCTGGATTGCCGCCAGGACGGGGCTCGCCTGGATGGATCGCGACGGGATTTCTACAGTTTCAACACCTCGATCGGTGGGATCGAGGAAGCGGACGCGGTGCTGATCATCGGCGCCAATCCGCGCAAGGAAGCGCCTGTGCTGAATGCCCGCATCCGCAAGACCTGGGTGAACGGCCCGATCCCGATCGGTGTGATCGGCGCTGAAACCGACCTGACCTATGACGTGACACATCTGGGCGCCTCGCCCGCGGTGCTGGCGGCACTGCATGACGGGTCACACCCGTTCGGCGCCGAACTGCGCGCCGCCAAGAAGCCGATGATTATCGTGGGGCAGGCGGCACTGGCGCGTCCGGACGGATCGGCCATTTTGGCCGCCGCATGGCGGCTGGCTGCCGAAACCGGCGCCCTGGCGGCCGACTGGCACGGGTTCAATGTGCTGCACACAGCCGCAGCGCGCGTGGGCGCGATGGATCTGGGCTTCCTGCCCGGCACCAAGGGCAAGAACCTGGACGCGATGATGGACGGCGGAGTCGATGTGCTCTGGCTGCTGGGGGCCGACGAATTCGACACCAGCCGGATCGGTGCCAACACCTTCGTCATCTACCAGGGCCATCACGGCGATGCCGGTGCCAGGCGCGCCGACGTGATCCTGCCCGGTGCCGCCTACACCGAGAAACACGGCACCTACGTCAACACCGAGGGCCGTGTGCAGCACGGGTTCCGTGCCATCGACCCACCCGGGGAGGCGCGGGAGGATTGGCGCATCATCCGCGCCTTCAGCGACCAGATCGGCCACAAGCTGCCCTATGACACGATCGAGGCCGTGCGCACCCGCATGGAGCAAATCAGCCCCGTCTTTGCCCGCGTCGGCTTCCTGCTGCGTTTCGGCTGCACCGACCTGTCCGGCCCGGCCGGCGACCCGGCGGCGATCTCCGACGCACCGATCCAGCCCGTGGTGGCAAACTACTATCAGACCGACCCGATCAGCCGCTCCAGCCCGACCATGGCTGCCTGCACCGAGGCCGCGTCGCCGGCCCTGGTGGCGCCCGATCTGGTCGCGGCGGAGTAGGGCGGGATGATCGATTTTCTGCTTACCCACCCGGTCGGCATCGTCATCCTGACCTTCATGAAGGCGCTGGCCCTATTGGTGCCGCTGCTGATCGGGGTCGCCTACCTGACCTATGCCGAACGCAAGGTCCTGGCGGCGATGCAGTTGCGCAAGGGGCCCAATGTCGTCGGGCCATTCGGGCTGCTGCAGCCCTTCGCCGATGCGCTGAAAATGATCATGAAGGAGACGATCATCCCCTCGGGGTCCAATCGTCTCCTGTTCCTGCTGGCGCCGATGCTGACCTTTGGCCTCGCCATGCTGGCCTGGGCGGTGATCCCGGTGAACGACGGATGGGCCATCGCCGATATCAATGTCGGTATCCTGTACCTCTTCGCGATCAGCTCGCTCGGCGTCTATGGCATCATCATCGCCGGCTGGGCGTCGAACTCGAAATACGCCTTTCTAGGTGCCATGCGGTCGGCGGCGCAGATGGTCAGCTACGAGGTCTCGATGGGCTTCGTGCTGGTCTCCGTCCTGCTCTGCGTCGGCAGCCTGAACCTGACGGATGTCGTCCGGGCGCAATCGACGGTGTGGTTCGCCATTCCGCTGTTCCCGATGTTCATCATCTTCTTCATCTCGGCGCTGGCGGAAACCAACCGATCACCCTTCGACCTGCCCGAGGGCGAGTCGGAAATCGTCGCCGGGTTCTTCGTCGAATACAGCTCCATGAGCTTCGCGCTGTTCTTCCTCGGCGAATACGCGAACATGATCCTCATGAGCGCCATGACCACCATCCTGTTCCTGGGTGGCTGGCTGGCGCCGTTCGGAATCGAGCCGTTCACCTGGGTCCCCGGCCCGATCTGGTTCATCCTGAAAATCTGCGCCTGCCTGTTCGTCTTCCTGTGGGTGCGCGCGACCTTCCCCCGCTACCGCTACGACCAGTTGATGCGCCTGGGCTGGAAAGTCTTTCTCCCCTTCTCGCTGGCGTGGCTGGTGTTGACCGCCGGCGCATTGCTCGCCTTCGGATGGCTGCCCGATGTTTGATCGTCCCCCCGTCTTCGCTCCGAGGGAGCTTGCCTGATGGCATTCCTGGACCGCACCGCGCGCAGCATGCTCCTCATGGAACTTGTCTCCGGGCTCGGCCTGACCCTGCGCTATTTCTTCAAGCCCAAGGTCACGATCAACTACCCGTACGAGAAAGGCCCGATCAGCCCGCGCTTCAAAGGGGAGCACGCGCTCCGTCGTTACCCGAACGGCGAGGAACGCTGCATCGCCTGCAAACTGTGCGAAGCGGTCTGCCCGGCCCAGGCGATCACGATCGAGGCTGAACCGCGCGACGACGGCTCCCGCCGCACCACGCGCTATGACATCGACATGACCAAGTGCATCTATTGCGGCTTGTGCGAGGAAGCGTGTCCGGTCGATGCCATCGTCGAAGGCCCGAATTTCGAGTTCGCCACGGAAACCCGCGAGGAACTGCTCTACGATAAGGACAAACTCCTGGCGAATGGCGACCGGTGGGAACCGGAGCTGGCTCGCCGGCTTGAGCTGGACGCGCCCTACCGATGATCCCCACCATCCTGTTCTATCTGTTCGCCGCGGTCCTGATCGCGTCGGCGGCCATGGTGGTCAGCGCGCGGAACCCGGTGCATTCCGTGCTGTTCCTGATCCTGGCCTTCTTCAATGCCGCCGCGCTGTTCCTGATCGCCGGCGCCGAGTTCCTGGCGATGACCCTGGTCATCGTCTACGTGGGCGCCGTCGCCGTCCTGTTCCTGTTCGTCGTGATGATGCTGGACGTGGACTTCGCCCAGTTGCGCGGCGGGTTTCAGCGCTATCTGCCGGTCGGTGCCGCCGTCGGTGTGGTGCTGTTCGTGGAACTGGCCGCGGTGCTGGGTGGCTGGAAGCTGGCCCCGGACACCAAGGCGCTGCGCATGTCGCCGATGCCTGGCGATCTTAGCAATACTGAGGCGCTGGGGCGGATCCTCTATACCGACTACGTGTTCCTGTTCCAGGTCGCCGGTCTGGTGCTGCTGGTGGCGATGATCGGCGCGATCGTGCTGACCCTGCGGGATCGCCAGACCTCTCGCCATCAGAGCATCCGGGTGCAGACCGAACGCACGGTCGCCGAGACCCTGGAGATGATGTCGGTCGGGATTGGGGTGGGCGTGAAGGAAACGGGGATTCTGCGGCCGAAGCCTCCCGAGGTCGAGGAAGAGGCGCATGCGCCGGCGGAACACCATCATGGGCATTGAGCGCCGCGGGGCGGGGCTCCGCCCCGGACCCCAACCAGGGGGCTTTGCCCCCTGGACCCCCACCAAGGGCGACGGCCCTTGGAACCGGAACATTGGTGCCGTGGAGGATAGGGGCCTACCCGGACCTCTCACCGACCGTGCAGGCCCCTATCCTCCACGGCACCAAACGAATCGAATTCCAAAGGCCGTCGCCTTTGGTGGGGTCCAGGGGCAAAGCCCCTGGTGGGGTCCGGGGCGAAGCCCCGCCCAACGGAGCACAAACCCATGATGGAAGTCGGCCTCCCGCACTACCTGGTCGTCAGCGCCATCCTGTTGGTGCTGGGCATTTTCGGGATTTTCCTCAACCGCAAGAACGTCATCGTCATCCTGATGGCGATCGAGTTGATCCTGCTCGCGGTCAACCTGAATTTCGTTGCGTTTTCCGCCGTGCACAACGACCTTGCCGGCCAAGTCATGGCGATGCTGGTGCTGACTGTCGCGGCAGCCGAGGCCGCGATCGGCTTGGCCATCGTGGTGATCTATTTCCGCAACCGCGGGTCGATCCAGGTTGAAGACGTCAACCTGATGAAGGGCTGACATGATCTACACCCTTGCCATCTTCGCGCCGCTCGCGGGCGCCCTGGTTTCCGGCCTGCTGGGCAAGTCCATCGGCGACCGCGCTGCCATGGGCGCCTCCGTCCTAGGGATGGTGATTGCCGCGATCTGCGGCCCGCTTGCCTTCTTCCAGCTTGTCGTCGGCGGCCACGAACCCGGTGTGATCTCGCTCGCCCCATGGGTGGAGGCCGGACGTTTCCACGTCGAATGGGCTCTGCGTTACGACACTCTCGCGGCCGCGATGGTCGCCATGGTGTCGTTCGTCGCCATGCTCATCCATGTCTATTCCATCGGCTACATGGGCCACGACGCCCGCCCGCGCTATCGCTTCTTCGCCTATCTGTCGCTGTTCACCTTTGCGATGTTGATGCTGGTGACCGCCGACAACCTGCTGCAACTGTTCTTCGGATGGGAAGGCGTCGGCCTCTGCTCCTACCTGCTGATTGGCTACTGGTATGACCGGCCGTCGGCCTGTGCCGCCGCGATCAAGGCGTTCATCGTCAACCGCATTGCCGACCTGCCCTTCGCGGTCGGTCTCGCGCTGATCTTCATGAAGTTCGGTTCGATCGAGTTTGCCGTCATTTTCCCGGCGGTCGCCGCGCACGCTGCCGACACCTACAGCCTGTTCGGCAGAACCTTCCCGGCCATCGAGGTCATCGGCTTCCTCCTGTTCATCGGCGCCATGGGGAAATCGGCGCAGATCGGCCTGCATGTCTGGCTGCCGGACGCGATGGAAGGCCCGACCCCGGTCTCCGCCCTGATCCATGCCGCGACGATGGTCACCGCCGGTGTGTTCCTGATGGCGCGCATGTCGCCGATGATGGAATTCGCCCCCTGCGCGCTGGGTTTCGTGACCTTCATCGGCGCCACGACCGCGCTGTTCGCCGCGACGATCGGCTGCACCCAAACCGACATCAAGCGCGTCATCGCCTATTCCACCTGTTCCCAGCTCGGGTACATGTTCGTGGCCGCCGGCGTGGGCGCCTATGAGGCGTCGATCTTCCACCTGATCACCCACGCGTTCTTCAAGGCGCTGCTGTTCCTGGGCGCTGGCTCGGTTATCCACGCGATGTCCGATGAGCAGGACATGCGCAAGATGGGCGGGCTGGCGAAACTGATCCCGGTTACTTGCGCACTGATGTGGATCGGCAATGTAGCCTTGGCCGGCATTCCGCCGCTCGCCGGCTACTACTCGAAGGACCTGATCATCGAGTCTGCCTGGGGCGCGCATTCCGCTGTCGGTACCTACGCCTTTGTGTGCACGGTCCTGGCGGCGTTCCTGACGGCGTTCTACTCCTGGCGCCTGCTGTTCATGACCTTCCACGGCCGCTCGCGCGCCGATCACCATGTGCTGAGCCACGTGCACGAAAGCCCCTATGTCATGCTGGTGCCGCTGTTCGCGCTGGCAACGGGGGCCGTGCTGGCCGGCTGGGCGCTGCAAGGCTGGTTCGTGGGCGATCAGGAAGCCGCCTTCTGGGGGGTCAGCATTTTCAACGGGCCGAACAACCATGCGTTGGAGGCGGCTCACCACGCACCGGGCTGGGTGAAGCTGCTGCCGATGGTGATGATCGCCGGAGGCATCGGACTTGCGTATCTGATGTATATCGCCAGTCCGCTGATGCCGCTGAAGCTCGCCTCCACCTTCCGTCCCATCTACAATTTCCTCCTGAACAAGTGGTATTTCGACGAACTGTATGACGCGCTGTTCGTCCGCCCCGTGATGCGCCTGGCCCGTGGCTTCTGGCAGGTCGGCGATGTCGGGATCATCGACGGGGTACCCAACGGGCTTGCCGGCCTGACGACCGGTGGTTCGCGACAGATCGTCAAGCTGCAGACCGGTTCGCTGGCTGTTTACGCCTTTGTCATGCTGATCGGCGTCGTCGCGCTGATCGGCATCTTCATGCTGATCCGGTGAAAAAATGAACGAGGCCGGTTTCCCGCTTCTGTCCCTGATTACCTGGCTGCCGCTGGTCGGCGGGCTGGTGATCCTGTCGGTCCGCGGCGATGAGGCGACCGTCGCCTCCAACGCCCGCTGGACCGCGCTTTGGACCAGCCTGATCGTGTTGGTGCTGTCACTGGTCCTGTGGGTCAAATTCGACCCGTCAGAAGGCGGCTTCCAGTTCGTCGAAAGCGTCTCTTGGCTGCCGGAATACCAGGTCGGCTACAAGATGGGCGTCGACGGCATTTCCGTGCTGTTCGTGCTGCTGTCCACCGTCCTGACCCCGCTGTGCATCCTGGCGAGCTGGGAGAGCATCCAGACCAGGGTGCGGGAGTTCATGCTGAGCTTCCTGATCCTGGAAACGATGATGGTGGGCATGTTCTGCGCGCTCGACTTCATCGTGTTCTACATGTTCTTCGAGGCTGTGCTGATCCCGATGTATCTGATCATCGGGGTGTGGGGCGGACCGCGTCGCGTCTATGCGGCGATGAAGTTCTTCCTCTACACGCTCACCGGCTCGGTGCTGATGCTGCTCGCGCTGCTGGCGATGTGGCTGTACGCCGGCACCACCGATATCCAGGTGCTGATGACGACACAGTTCCCGCCGGCGATGCAGACCTGGCTGTTCCTGGCCTTCCTGGCGTCCTTCGCGGTGAAGGTGCCGATGTGGCCGGTGCACACCTGGCTGCCCGACGCGCATGTGGAGGCGCCGACCGCGGGGTCCGTCATCCTGGCCGGCGTGTTGCTGAAAATGGGCGGGTACGGGTTCCTGCGCTTCTCCATCCCGATGCTGCCAGATGCCTCGGCCTATTTCGCGCCCTTCATGTTCACGTTGTCGGTCGTCGCGGTGATCTACACGTCCCTGGTAGCGCTGGCGCAGGAGGATATGAAGAAGCTGATCGCCTATTCCTCGGTCGCCCATATGGGCATCGTGACGATCGGCATGTTCACCTTCAATGAGCAGGGCATCCATGGCGCCCTGTTCCAGATGTTGTCGCACGGCGTTGTGTCCGGGGCGTTGTTCCTCATTGTCGGCGTCGTCTACGACCGCATCCATTCGCGGGAAATCGCGCGTTACGGCGGGCTGTCGGACCGCATGCCCGGCTACGCGCTGGTCTTCATGCTGTTCACCATGGCCTCGGTCGGCCTGCCCGGGACCGCCGGGTTCGTGGGTGAGTTCCTGGTCATCGTCGGCGCCTTCCAGGTCAATTTCTGGCTGGCCTTGCTGGGTGGCGCGGGCATGATCCTGGGTGCCGCCTATATGCTCTATCTGTATCGCCGGGTGATGTTCGGCCGGATCACGCGCGACGATCTGCGGCACATCCTGGACCTCAGTCCGCGCGAATGGGCGGTGTTCGCGCCGCTGATCGTGCTGACCTTGTGGATGGGCATCTACCCATCCAGTTTCACCGTCTTCTGGGATGCCTCGGTCGCCGCCATGGTGAAGCACCACCAGGACGCGCTGGCTACGACCATCAAGCTCGCCGGGGTAACGCACTGATGAACTGGATGCTTGCCCTGCCCGAGATCGTCCTGGCCTGCTGCGGCCTGGGCATTCTGGTATTCGGCGTGCTGCGCAAGCACGACAGCGCGCTCATCTGCACCATGATGACACTCGGCGCCTTCCTGATCGCAGGGCTGCTGGTCCTGACCGGGCTTCCCGGCATCGGCTACCATGGGCAGTTCGTCTCCGATCCGTTCAGCGCCTTCAACAAGCTGTTGCTGCTGTCCGGCGCCGCGCTGACCGCGATCCTGTCCCTGGACTGGAACCGCCAGGCCGGCATCTCCCGGTTCGAGTTCCCGATCCTGATGCTGTTCGCCGTGGTCGGCATGATGGTGATGACCTCGGCGTCGAACCTCATGACGCTCTATGTTGGGTTGGAACTGCAATCCCTGGCGCTCTATGTGCTGGCGGCGTTCGCGCGTGACGATCTGCGCTCCTCCGAGGCCGGGCTGAAATATTTTGTCCTTGGTGGGCTGGCGTCCGGGTTGCTGCTGTATGGCGTGTCGCTGGTCTACGGCTTCGCCGGCACGATGGATTTCCACGAATTGCGGGCACTGTTGACCCAACCAGGAGTCGCCTCCCCTGGGGCGTCCCCCGGCGTGATCGTCGGCGTGGTGTTCGTGCTGGTGGGGCTCGCGTTCAAGATTTCCGCTGTGCCGTTCCATATGTGGACGCCGGACGTCTATGAGGGCGCGCCGACCCCGGTCACCGTGTTCTTCGCCACCGCGCCGAAAGTGGCCGCCATGGCGTTGATGCTGCGGGTGATGGCCACGCCGTTCGGCCCGCTGCTGGCGTCCTGGCAGAGCCTGATCGTCATCGTCTCCATCGCATCCATGCTTCTCGGCGCGTTCGCCGCCATCGGGCAGACCAACATCAAGCGGCTGATGGCGTATTCCTCGATCGGGCATATGGGCTACGCGCTGGTCGGTCTGGCCGTGGGCTCGCCCGAGGGCATCCGCGGCGTGCTCGTCTATATGGTCATCTACGTGTTCATGACCGCCGGCACCTTCGCCTGCATCATGGCGATGCGCCGCAAGGGCCAGCCGGTCGAGCAGATTTCCGATCTGTCCGGCCTTGCCAGCAACGATCCCGGGCTGGCCCTGGCGCTGGCGGTGTTCATGTTCAGCCTGGCCGGCATTCCGCTGATGTCGGGCTTCTTCGCCAAGCTGTATATCTTCCTGGCGGCGGTGCAGGGCGGGTTGTGGACGCTCGCGGTGGTTGGTGTGCTGACCAGCGTAGTGGGGGCGTATTACTACATCCGCATCATCAAGATCATGTATTTCGACCCGTCGGTGGAGGCGTTCGACCGCCGCCCGCCGGCCCTGTCCTTCGTGGTCGCGGCGACCGGCTTGTTCACAGCCTTCTTCTTCCTGTTCCCCGCCCCGGTTGTGGACGCGGCGCAAGTGGCGGCCGGGGCTATTTTTCGGTGAACTGGCCACCGGGCGATGCCTTGTGTTCCGATCGCCACAGATGGTGCGAACCCGTCGCGTAAATCGGGACACAAAATCAGAGAGCCCGCGCTCCGGCTCAGACGGTAACATCCGTCGGAGTCCGGACACTGGCGTCGTCATCGGGCAGGCACTCCCCCGAAGCCTGCCTGCGTAGGGATCGCCTGTCGGTCCGTTCCCATCCATGGCATGGTCGGGCTCTGCCATCCATGCCATGCGTGGGGCGATATCCCGCCCGCCATCGGGAGACCCAGGACACATGAACCGACTGGCGATCTGCGCCATCTTCAAGAATGAGGCGCCCTATCTTCTGGAGTGGATCGCCTACCACCGGGTCGTCGGCTTCGATCATTTCTACCTGTACGACAATGACAGCACGGATGGCGGTGCGGCGCTGATCCGCCGATCCCCCCTCGCCGCTCATGTCACCCTGACCCAGTGGCCGCCACGACCAGGCCAGCTCTCCGCCTACCGGCACTTCATCGACCACCACGCCCAGGCTTGCGACTGGGTTGCCTTTATCGACATCGACGAATTCCTGCTGCCGCTGACGGACCGTTCGGTCCGGCCGGTGCTGGACCGCCTGCCGCCCGCCTCTGCCGTTCTGGTGCACTGGCGGGTGTTCGGCCCGTCCGGCTGGGTGGAGCGGCCCGACGGGCTGGTCATCGACAACTACACGATGCGGGCGGAAGACGGTTTCCCCGCCAACCGCCATGTGAAATCCATCGTCCGCTGCGCCGATCTCCTGGATGTGACCGCAAACCCCCACGAATTCCGCCTCCGCGGCCAACCCTGCGACACGACAGGTCGGCCGGTCCGCAACATCGGCATCCAGGAGACCGCCTGTCACGAGGCGTTGGTCATCAACCACTACCAGACCCGTTCCCGCCAGGACTGGTTGGAAAAGATCCATCGGGGCAGCGCGATGATCGAGCAGGACCAGCCGAAATACCCGGCTGAGTTGCTTGACCACTACGCGGAGATTTCGACCGTACCCGATCAAACGATCCGGTCGTTCGCCGACGCCGTGCGGGCGGCGCTCGGGACCGCCGTTCGGCCACCGGACCCCGCCCCGCAAGCGCCGGGGGAGGTGACGGCATGGGCGCCCCAGGGCAACGCGGCCTGGACCCACGGGGATGGGCTGGCCCTGGTTTATCGCGACAACGGGCGGCCCGATCTGCCCTGGCTGGGCGCGCTCCGCCGCTCCGCCGCCGGCCGGATCGACCCGACTTTCCTGAGCGATCCCCTGGGACATGTCAGGACATTCGCGTCGGACCGGGAGGCCATCGCGGCGTGCGAAGCCGAATTGGCCGCATTGGCCCCCGGCACCGCCGTCGAACCGGACCGCACCGCCGGCGGAACGCAAGCATGACGCCCTGCCCGTCCGACAGACCGGCGCCATGCAACCCGAGACACGGCCCCGGACACACGTCCCCGGACAGCCGGCCCCGAAAATACCACCCTGAAAATACGACCCCGGAAATTGCGTGCCGAAAATTACGGCCTTGGGCAGGGCAAAACGCCGGGGGTGCATTTTTTGGGTTGTGTCGACCATAGGTTGCCGGGCAACACGACGGCGTGAGCGATCCTGTGTCGGCAAGCAGGCGTAGAACGTCATCTGGGGACAGAAACATGAGCCGGTTGGCCATCTGCGCCATCTTCAAGAACGAAGCGGCGTTCCTGTTGGAATGGATCGCCTACCATCGCGTCGTCGGCTTCGATCATTTCTACCTGTATGACAACGACAGCGACGACGGTGGCTCGGACCTGATCCGGCACTCCAGACTGGCCTCGCACGTGACCTTGACCCAATGGCCGCCGCGGCCGGGCCAGATTCCCGCCTATCGGCATTTCATCGATCACTACGCTCGGCAATGCGATTGGGTCGCGTTCATCGATCTCGACGAATTCGTGCTCCCTCTGCAGGAGCGTTCGGTGCGGCCGTTGCTGGACCGTCTGCCGGCCGCGTCAGCCATGCTCGTGCAGTGGCGGATATTCGGCCCATCGGGCTGGGTGGAACGGCCGGAGGGTCTCGTCATCGACAATTACACCATGCGGACCCCGGACAATTTCAGCGCCAACCGCCACATGAAATCCATCGTCCGCTGCGCCGATTTGCTGGATGTGACGGACAACCCCCACCAGTTTCGCCTGCGCGGCGGTGCCTGCGATACGCTCGGCCGGACGATCCCGAATATCCCCCTCCAGGAAAACCCGTGTCATGAGGCGCTGGTCATCAACCACTATCAGACCCGCTCCCGTCAGGATTGGTTCGAGAAGCTTGATCGGGGCAGGGCAGACACCAACAAGGAAGACGTGGCCTATCGATCATACCTGATCGAGCACTTTGCCGAGATGTCGACCGTTTTCGATGAAACGATCCGGTCCTTCTCCGACGAAGTTCGGGATGTACTGGCCACCGCGGCCGCGGATGAGCCCGAAGAAGAACCCGTCGCCGCCAATCCGCCGGCCGAGGCGGCTGATTGGACGCCCCAGGGCGTTGCCGCATGGCATTATCGACTGGGGCTGGCTCTGGTCTACCGGGACAGCGGCCGACCGGGTCTGCCCTGGCTGGGCGCGTTGTGCCGCGCCGCCGCCGGCCTGGTGGACCCGACATTCCTGACCGATCCCTCTGGACACATCCGGACATTCGCCTCGGACCAGGATGCAATGTCGGCATGCGAAGCCGAGCTGGAACAGCTGGTGCGCCGGGAGGCGGAGAGAGCGATCGCCGATTGAAGACGGCGGTACCCTGGCTGGCAGAGCCCCCGGGGGCGGTGCATCGGTGGGGCGCTCCGGCGGCGCGGTTCCCTTGGGGGGACGTCCCTGGGGCGATGTCCTTGGGAGAACCCACCCTGCTTCAGGCTCAACCAGCCATACCGCACGCTGCCGTGGCGGTGTGTTGCAGGACCTGTAAAGGGCTGCCCAACGATCCGAACCATGCCCGGGCTCGCCGTGATCACTCTGAGCAGGCAGATACCTGGACCGTGAACGATGCGTCCATACCAAGCGTTAAAGCGCGCTCACCGTGTCATTTCACGATGAACGCGCTCTATCGGATCGCCAGCTCGGGCATCAGCCCGTGACAAGCTTTGCTGACATCAGAGGGAAGCGGGCCCCCGGTGCCCGTGCATCCGCATGGCGTGACGCTTCATGTGCATGCCGGGACCGGCGAGGCCCGGCAATTCCATCAGCGCTCGGACCTTCTGCGTGTCGGTCAGCACCGGCAGCAACGCGTCGGCGGCGGCCTTGACCGCGCCGCGAGCCTGCTCCCGCTGGTCCCGCTGCTTCAGCAGAAGAGCCAAGCGCTCCGGCGTCGACATCTCCATGAATGTATGCCGGGTCATGCCCTGCCGGCTTGCCCGCATCTGCGTCGCCGTATCCTGCACTACCTTCGCATAGGCATCCCATGCCCCGGCCTGGGCATCGGTGATTCCGATGTCGGTCCGCAGGGATTTGAGATGCTCCGTCGGGTCACCCATGGCATGGCCTTGCATGGCGCGGGCGGCCGGCGCCATTGAGCCGTGCGCGGCAGGCGGACCCGATCCTGGTCCGGCGGGTTGTGCGCTTGCGGTCAACGCGGTGCCGCCGAGCATGGCACCGATAGTGGCGATCGCGAGGGCGCTGTTGATCATTCTCATGGCGAAATTCCTGTCTCCTGTGGCGGCGCCTTCTGGGGCCGACACGTCTCATATGACCCCTGGCGGTGACCAGAGTTTGTCGGATTCGGCCTAAGTGGTGACAGACTGTGTCAGACCGCCTGCCGGGCACATCCTGCTACAATTTTTCCGCACCGATTCCGCCACCACCACCCTACCTTGCCGACATGAACACGAGCCCGCACATCCTGATCGTGGACGACCATCATGAAATCCGTGAGCTGGTTGCCCGCACCCTTGGCCGGGAAGGGTTCCGCACCAGTTCGGCCGCGGACGGCAAGGCCATGCGCAAGGTTCTGGCCGACGGCCGCATCGACCTGATCCTGCTGGATCTGATGCTTCCGGGAGAGGACGGGCTGTCGCTCTGCCGAGCGCTTCGGGCGGAAAGCGACGTGCCGATCATCATACTGACGGCGAAGGGGGAGGAAATCGACCGGGTCATCGGCCTGGAAATGGGCGCCGACGACTACCTGCCGAAGCCCTTCGGCAGCCGCGAGCTGATTGCCCGCATCCGCGCCGTCCTGCGCCGCGGCCCCGCCGATCCCGCCCGGACCGCGCGGCCGGCCGCTCCCAGGCAGTACCGCTTCGACCGCTGGGTGCTGGACACCGAAACCCGGGACCTGTTGCGCGCCGATGGCGTGACCGTCCCGCTCAGCACGGGCGAGTATGACCTGCTGCTGGTCCTGGTCGAGCGGCCGCAGCGGGTGCTGAGCCGCGAGCAACTGCTGGACCTGGCGCGTGGGCGAGCGGCGGTGGCGTTCGACCGCAGCATCGATACCCAGGTGAGCCGCCTGCGTCGCAAGCTGGAGCAGGACCCCGCCGATCCCAGGCTGATCAAGACGATCTGGGGCGGCGGCTACATGTTCACCCCTCAGGTCGATCATTCATGAAGCGTTTCTGGCCGAACACCCTGATCAGCCAGATGATCCTGATCCTGCTGGCGGGACTCGTGGTGTCTCATGTGATTGCCGGCTGGATCTACACCTCGGACCGGACCCGGGTTGCTCGGGCCATCGGTGGGTACGCTGCCGCCCAACGTATCGCCAACCTGGCCCATCTGATCGACGAGGCGCCACCGGAATGGCGCATCCGCCTGATTGCCGTGGCCGCCGATCCCAGGCTGCGGATTTCCCTGTCGTCCCAGCCGCCACCTGCCACCACCCAGGCCACGGATGCGGCCGATCTGCCGATCCGCGCCTATCTGCTTGACCAGCTCCCGGATGCCCTGGCCGCCAAGCTCCATGTCCTGGTCACGCGGCCGGCCGGCCCACCACCGGTCGGCCAAGCCACCTCGGCGGTGGTTCACCGGATGCAGGGAGCCGGCCCGCATGGCCCCAACCTGCACGGTCCCGGCCCGGGCATGCCGGGGCCACCGCATTGGCGCCGGATTCAGGTCACCGTGCAACTCACCGACGGCCAGTGGTTGAGCTTCAATCTGGGCCTGCCGGATGCCGCGCCCACCACATCCTGGCAGTTCCTGATCGCCATGGGCGTCATGTCCGGCATCGTCGTTCTGGCCTGCGTCTGGGCGGTCCGTCGCGTCACCGCACCTCTGGGCATCGTGACCCGGGCGGCCGAACGCCTGGGGCGCGACGTCAACGCGCGCCCCATCGCGGAAACCGGATCCGCGGAGATGCGTCAGGCCGCGCAGGCCTTCAACGACATGCAAGCCCGCCTGCAACGGCTGCTGCGGAACCGGACGACCATGCTGGCCGCCCTGTCGCACGACCTGCGCACACCCCTGACCCTGCTGCGCCTGCGGATCGAGGGATTGCGCGAAACCGAGGAGCGGGACCGGATGCTCGCCAGTATCGAGACTCTGGACAGCATGGTCGATGCGACCCTGAGATTCGCCCGCGACGCGTCGGCCCCCGAGGCACGGCGACGAACGGATCTGACTTCTCTGCTGGCCTCCATCGTCGACGACATGGCGGATGCCGGGATGCCGGTCACGATGGAGCCGGCCGACGCGGTGGTGCTGGAATGCCAGCCCGGCGGATTGCGGCGCGCGGTGACCAACCTGCTCGACAACGCGGTCAAATATGGACAGCGCGCGCATCTGGAACTTCAGGCATCGGCGGACTGGATCCGCATCGTGATCGACGACGACGGCCCGGGCATCCCGGACGCCGAACTGCTGAACGTCTTCGAGCCATATCGTCGCCTGGAACAGTCGCGCAGCCGTGGCACTGGTGGGACCGGTCTGGGCCTGGCCATCGCGCAGACGATCGCCGACGCGCATGACGGCAGGATCACCCTGGCCAACCGCCCAGGCGGGGGCCTGCGCGCGGTGCTTGATCTGCCCCGAGGAACAACGCCAGGGACGACGCAAGGGAAGACGTCAGGGACAACACCGGGGACATCGGCGGAGCAAACCCAGCCGGCGGAAGCATCGGCAACGGCGCGCGTGTGAGGTCCGTACGCGACCACCGATCCGTCACGGGATTGACCGCGCCGGGTCACCCGCCGCCCAAGCCGCCCTCCCGGCCAGTCTTCACCCTGCCGCAATCGCCTTTGGTGTGCTGAACTGCCTCCAACGACGGAGGCAACCATGGAACCAACCGACCTTCTGACCCAGTTCTGCCATGCCGTGGAAGCCGGCGATGGAAGGGCGTTCGCCGCTCTGTTCGCCGAGGACGGGGTCTATCACGACGTCTTCTACGGCGAGTTTCGGGGCCGCGAACGGATCGCCGCCATGCTGACGGATTGGTTCCATCGCGATGCCGCCGATTTCCGCTGGGACATGCACACCCCGGTTTTCGACGGCTCGACCTTGTATGCGCGCTATGTCTTCAGCTTTACCTCGAAACTCGCGGGACTGGAGGGCAGGCGCGCGATGTTCGAGGGGGTGGCGATCATGACCATCCGCGACGGGCGGATCGCCGAATACCGGGAAATCGCCAACCCCTGGCCCGGGCTCCTCAATCTTGGATTTGCGCCCCAGCGGCTCGCCAAGCTCATGACCCGCGAGGTGGCCGCGTGGCAGGCCCGCCCGGAGTTCGCCCGCCATCTGCGGGCCGCGGGTGACCACGGCGCCTGATCGCTGGCGGACCCCATCGATTGACCACTCGATTGACCACTCGATTGACCAGTTGATTGACCATGGCGCCACGTCTGGGCAGATTGCCGCCGCACCCGCCGGTCACCGGACGGGGCGTTCCCTGGAGACCTGACACGTGAAGCACCGTTCCCTTGCCGCCCTGCTGGTCGCGGCGCTCGCCATCGCGCCCGCGCAGGCGCAAATCTCCGACGATGTCGTCAAGATCGCCGTTTTGACCGACCTGACCGGGCTCTATTCCGACAACACCGGCAAGGGCACCGTCACGGCCACGCAGATGGCGGTCGAGGATTTCGGTGGCACCGTGCTGGGCAAAAAGATCGAGGTCATCGCCGCCGACCACCAGAACAAGGCCGATGTCGCGGCGTCCCTGGTGCGCAAGTGGATCGATGAGGAAAAGGTCGATGTCGTCACGTCCGTCGCCAATTCGGCGGTGGCACTGGCGACGCAGGGTATCACCCGCGACAAGAACCGCATCCTGCTGAACACCGCCGCCGCGACGTCGGACTTCACCGGCAAGGCGTGCTCCCCGGTTGGCTTCGGTTGGACCTACGACACCTATGCCCTGGCATCCGGCACCGGCAAGGCCGTGGTGAAGCAGGGTGGCAACACCTGGTACTTCCTGACCGCCGACTATGCGTTCGGCCATGCGCTGGAGCGCGATACTGCGTCCTTCGTGCAGGAAGCCGGCGGCAAGGTTCTGGGCAGTTCTCGCGTGCCGATTAACAATGCGGACTTCTCGGCCTTCCTGCTGCAGGCACAGGGCTCCGGCGCCAAGGTGATCGGCCTGGCCAATGCGGGCGGCGATTTCATCAACAGCGTCAAGCAGGCGGCCGAGTTCGGCGTAACGCGCGGCGGCACCAGGCTGGCGGCGCTGCTGGCGGTGATCCACGATTTCCGTTCCCTGGGTCTGAAGGCCGCGGGCGGTCTGGTGGTGACCGATTTCGGCTACTGGGACCTGAACGACGAAACCCGCGCCTTCTCCAAGCGCTTCATGGAGCGGCACGGCACGCCACCGAACTTCATCCACCTGGCCGACTATGGTGCGACGACGCACTACCTGAAGGCGGTGCGGGAAGCGGGCACGGATGAGGCGAAGGCGGTCGCCAAGAAGATGCGGGAGATGAAGATCAACGATCCCGTGGTCAAGGACGGCTGGATCCGTGAGGACGGCCGCGTGATGCGCGACGCCTGGTTGGTACAGGTCAAGACTCCCGAGGAATCCAAGGGTCCCTGGGATTTCTACAAGATCCTGGCCCGCATCCCGGCCGAGGAAGTGATCCGCCCGCTGGACAAGGGCGACTGCCCGCTCGTCGCGAAGAAGGGCTAGTCACACCTGCTTCGGGACAATACGCCCGAGCCAATGACCGTCGACGTGGTGGAGCCTGCCGGCCCCACAACGTCGATGGTATCGTCGGGCCGCCCGCCTGGGTTGGGGTTCGGCCCGTCCACGCGCACGACGCGGGTCGCCTACGCAGCCTTGACCTGCGCCAGGAAGCCTCGCATTGCGTCATCGAGCGTCCGGGCACGATCCGCAAGCCCGGACGCTGTTTCCAGCACTCTGCCCGCGGCTTCGCCGGTCGCGCGGGCGCCATCGGCGACCACGACGACGCTGCTGCTGACGAGCTGCGTACCCGCCGAGGCCTGTTGTACACTGCCGGCGATTTCCTGAGTCGCCGCCCCCTGTTCCTCCACGGCAGCCGCGATCGCGGTCGCGATGCCGCCAACCTTGGTAATCGTGGTCACGATCCCCTGGATGGCCTCAACGGCTTCGGCGGTCGCTGACTGTATCTGGGTGATCTGGCGGGATATGTCCTCGGTCGCGCGGGCTGTTTGAGTTGCCAGGCCCTTGACCTCACTGGCAACCACGGCGAACCCCTTGCCGGCGTCTCCCGCGCGAGCCGCCTCGATGGTCGCGTTCAGTGCCAGCAGATTGGTTTGTCCGGCAATATTGCTGATCAGTCCAACCACATCGCCGATCTGCCGAGCACCTTCCGCCAGGGCCTGAACGACTGTGTCGGTGCGGCGGGCGTCGACGATCGCCTGGTCGGTGATGGTGGACGACTCGGCAACCCGCCGCGCGATCTCGCTGATCGAGGCGGACAACTCCTCGGCCGACGCTGCGACGGTCTGAACATTGCTGCTGGTCTCTTCGATGGCTGTTGCCACCGTTGCCGCCTGCTTCGAAGATGTTTCCGCGGTACCCGACAAATCCTCGGCGTTTGCCACCATCTCCTTTGCCGCCGTGCCCATTTCCCCCAGCAGTTCTGCCGCTCGGCCTTCGAACCCATGGGCCAGAGCGTCAATGGATTTCGAGCGTTGCTCAGCCGCGTCGACCAACCGCTCCTGGTAGACGGAAAGGGCGATTTCCATGTCGAGCAGGACCGCCGTGACCAGGGCCTGCGTCACCCGACGAGCGCGTCGCGGCGAAAACCGGTGCACCCGCCCGGCGAGTTCGCCAAGCAGGACCAGCACGAAATTGTAACCGCCGATATACCAGCGTGGTTCCAGGCCGATCCTGGCATGCACCAACCCGACCGTACGCACACTGTCAAAATAGTCAGCGTCGAAGCGGCCGGAAAACAACCGCTCCCAATGTGCGCCCTGCGCACTCTTCAACCGGTCAGTCTGACTGCCGACCAGCCGCGCGAGTTCGGGTTCAGCGGTGACATGGCGATAAAATTTATCAAGCATTACGGGCAGCGCCGCACGGACATGCGGCCAGAACCCCGATAGTGTCTTTGTCGTTTCTCTATTAATTTGCATGAAAGCCAAACGTGCTTGAGCGTCCACATTGGCATTTAGTTTTGACACATCGTCTTTCATGGGTCCGGCTCTTCTGTCTTGATGCATTAATAGAAATAACATTAAAATCCTAAACTATCGTTAACGACCACTGAAAAATATCTCTTTATATCAATTGACTGTTTGTCTGAAAGAGTCCGAATGGTGCCACATTCCGATCCTCGTGCATGCTTCGGCGCGTTTCGGTTACCCAATCTGGCATGGCGAATCATTCTTGTTACGTGGAGGGTGTCAACAGGGTCTGAAAGATAGGACACCAGGCCAGCGGAACCGCGTCTATGAACCTCCGCGGTTGGCGTTTCCAAGCCATCAACAACCCGGTCCGTGCGCTATGCCGCCCCGGGATGATCACCGTACCCGCCGCCCCAATCCGGATTGGGGTGCTCGCCGTACCCAACGGTCCATCCCAATCCGCACGGCCCCTCGGCGGCCCGACGCAATGCCGCGTTCTGGCCTCGTCGGCCCCCCACTGACCCAAAGAAGGCATTCTGCCCAAATTGGAAGCAACCGTTAACGGCGGGGAAAAGCAACGATACCCCCCGAGTCCCGCATGAGTTCGTAACAAACCCCCGCCATATCGGCGCCTATCCGGAATAGATTACCAAAAATCCACACTTAAAGTGAAATCTTAAGAAACCGAGACACGACAATCGTATCAGTCGTTTGCGAGACAACTTCAAACCAATATCTGAGCCGAACCGGAAATCGCCAATATGCCATTTTGGTCGGGATCAAAAAAGCGACGCATCCGTTAACTGTTGCCCACAAGTGCGGCAAACCACCCTTCTGTCCGGGATAACTATCATTCAAACGGCCACAAACCCACCCAAAACGGCGTTTTTCCTTGCCCGGGTCGCCGTTCCCACCTAGGACAAAAAGAGAACATTGGATCGTCCACCATGTCGTCCCCCGCTATCACCCCGCGCTATTCGACCCCGCCGCCCCAGCTTCGGCCGCCCGTTTGCGGGTCTCAAAACCGGAATCGCACTGCCGCGGTCGAAAAAACTCGCGCACGAACCTGTCCGACGGAGGGGCACCTGACACATTCAGACGATGGACAAAGCCGGATAAAGGTCTCGCGGCTACAACGCCTCCCCCAACCGGCCGCGCTGACCGACAATCTCCAAGGCGATAACCCCTGCCGAGAGTCCGTGCCCATTATAGCAATGGGGCATCCGCCGAACCCGCGCCCCGCCAACCTTGAAGCTCAGCCCGCTCCATGCGACCAACTACCCATGGCAGCATTCCGGCATCTCCACGCCCCAACACCCCACCCCCACCCCGCATGCCCCCAGGGCCCCGCCAACGCATGACCGCCCTGAAGGACGCCTTCCTCTCCGCCGCCGTCGCCCTCGGCCTGTTCGGCCCCATGGTCGGCCTGGTCACCCACAATGCCGCTGCCGGCCTGGACCTGGTGCCTAACCCCATCGCGGTCGCCGTCCTCGTCGCCATGGTCTTCTTCGGCCGCCTCTTCATGCTCGCCTGGAGAGACCGCCACGCCGGCCAGACGCGAACCCCCAACCCGGCCATCGCCGAAACGCTGACCAAAGCCGGCCGCTATCTGACTCCCGCGCTGCTGGTGCTCGCCATCGCGCTCCCATTCGGCGGTTCCCGCTACTATGTCGATCTCGGCACCCTCGTCCTCACCTATGTCATGCTCGGCTGGGGCCTGAACATCGTGGTGGGGCTGGCCGGGTTGCTGGACCTGGGCTACGTCGCTTTCTATGCTGTCGGCGCCTATTCATACGCGCTACTGGCGGAATATTTCGGTATCGGCTTCTGGATCTGCCTGCCGCTCGCCGGCATCCTGGCCGCCTTCTGCGGAATCCTGCTGGGCTTCCCCGTGCTGCGCCTGCGCGGCGACTACCTCGCCATCGTCACTTTGGCGTTCGGCGAAATCATCCGCATCATCCTCATCAACTGGGTGTCCCTGACGCACGGACCCAACGGTATCTCCGACATTCCCCGCCCCACCCTGTTCGGTCTGCGTTTCAGCATGGATGGCGGCGAGGGCACGTTCTCCGGCTTTTTCGGCATCGAGCCGGAAACCATCCAGCGCGTCATCTTTCTCTATTACGTGATCCTGGCTTTGGCTCTGCTGACCAACTGGGTCACCATCCGGCTGCGCCGCATGCCGCTGGGGCGGGCGTGGGAGGCATTGCGGGAAGACGAGGTCGCCTGCCGCAGCCTGGGCATTGACGTCACCAACACCAAACTCAGCGCGTTCGCCATCGGCGCGATGTTCGGCGGCTTTGCTGGCGCGTTCTTCGCCACCAGACAGGCCTTCATCAGCCCGGAAAGTTTCACTTTCATTGAAAGCGCAACGGTCCTGGCGATCGTGGTGCTGGGGGGCCTCGGTAGCCAGTTGGGCGTGGCGCTGGCCGCGCTGATCATGGTCGGCGGCCTGGAAATGCTGCGAGAACTGCTAAGCTGGCTGGCCGCCCAGATGGACAGCCCGTTTTTCGCGGGGATCGCCGGCGAATTGCCAACCTACCGCATGCTGATCTTCGGCCTGGCTCTCGTGGTCATGATGGTGCTGCGCCCGCGCGGCCTGATCGCCGGCCGAGACGCCACCGCCACGATGGGCGCCAAACGGACCATCACCGCCAACCTGGCCGAGCCGGGCAAGGGCTGATGGCACCGTTACTATCCGTTTCCAACCTGACGATGCGGTTCGGCGGCTTGAAAGCCGTGGATGATCTGTCGTTCCAGGCCCGGGAAGGCGACATCACCGCGGTGATCGGCCCGAACGGCGCCGGCAAGACCACAGTGTTCAACTGCATCACGGGCTTCTACCGACCGACCACCGGCGCCATCACCCTGACTCATACGGACGGGCGGGCGCATGCGCTGCATCGGTTGGCTGGCCACCGGATCGCCTCCCGCGCCAAGGTCGCGCGTACCTTCCAGAACATCCGTTTGTTCGCCGGCATGACCGCACTGGAAAACCTGCTGGTGGCGCAGCACAACACGCTGATGGCCGCGACCGGCTTCGGGGTGCTGGCGGTCCTCGGCCTGGGCCGCTACCGCGCCGCCGAGGCGGCCGGGATGGACAAGGCCCGCCACTGGCTGGACGCCACCGGCCTGACCGATCGCGCCGACGATCCGGCCGGTTCGTTGCCCTATGGCGCGCAACGGCGGTTGGAAATCGCCCGGGCGATGTGTATCGACCCGGTCCTGCTTTGCCTGGACGAACCCGCCGCCGGCCTGAACCCGCGCGAGTCCGACGAACTCAACGGCTTGCTGCTGCGCATTCGCGACGGCGGTTGTTCCCTGCTGCTGATCGAACATGACATGGGCGTCGTGATGCGCATCTCCGACCACATCGTGGTGCTGGACCATGGCAAGAAGATCAGCGACGGCACGCCGGCCGAGGTGCGCGCCGATCCCGCCGTGATCGCCGCCTATCTGGGTGAGGGCGACGAAGACGAGGTCGTGGCATGACCGATCCGTGTCCGAGCCCATGCAAACCGATGCGCCGCCCATGACCGCCCTGCTGTCGCTGTCCGGTGTCACCGCGTTCTATGGTGCCATCCAGGCCCTGCGCGGCGTGGACCTGGAGGTGCACCCGGGCGAGATCGTGACTCTGATCGGCGCCAACGGAGCCGGCAAATCCACCCTGATGATGACGATCTGCGGCAATCCCCAGGCTCGTGCCGGATCCATCGTCTATGACGGCACCGATATCACCCGCCTGCCGACCCACCAGATCATGCGCCAGCGGATCGCTCAGGCGCCCGAGGGGCGGCGCATCTTCGGGCGCATGAGCGTCTACGAAAACCTGCTGATGGGCGCGGAAGTTTCGGGCCAGACCGACATCCAGACCGTGATGGAGCAGGTGTTCACCCTGTTCCCACGCCTGAAGGAGCGTCTCAACCAACGCGGCGGCACGCTCTCGGGCGGGGAGCAGCAGATGCTGGCGATCGGGCGGGCGCTGATGTCGCGGCCTCGATTGTTGTTGCTGGACGAGCCATCGCTGGGCCTGGCCCCTTTGGTGGTGCGGCAGATTTTCGGGGCCATCCGTGACCTGAACCGCGCCACCGGGCTGACCGTGCTGCTGGTGGAGCAGAACGCCTACCAGGCGCTGCGGCTGGCGCATCGTGGCTACGTGCTGGTGAACGGCGCCATCACCATGGCCGGCACCGGCGCGGAGTTGCTCGCCCGCCCCGAAATCCGCGCCGCCTATTTGGAAGGGGCGCACGCGTGACCGCGAAGGCCGAGCGGAAGCGGGCGGCTTTGAGGGGGAGGTTCGTGGGAAGGTTGGGCCGGGCGTTGGTCGGCTGGCTGCGAGCACGTCACGCGCAAACAGACGGTGTCCTCGGCCGGCCGGTGGGGGGTAGTCCGACCGCGTGGCTACCGCCGACCTCGGACATTGCCTTTCCCGGCCATCGCGTCACACTAGGCCCCTACGCATCGCAAAGCGGGAGGAAACCAGATGGGCTACAAGATCGCAGTCATGGGCACCGGAGCCGTCGGCGCCTATGCCGGAGCGCATATGGCGCGGGCCGGCGAGGACATCACCTTCATCGACCCCTGGCCGGCTAATGTCGAAGCCATGAAGGCCAATGGCCTGAAGGTCTCTCACCTGCGGGACGTGGAACCCTGGTCCACCAAGGTCCGAGCCCTGCATCTGACGGAGTTGCAGCAGGCCGCGAAGGAAAAGCCCTTCGACATGGCCTTCGTCTGCATGAAATCGTACGACACCGAATGGGCGACGACGATGATCGCCCAGTACCTGGCCCCGAACGGCTTCGTCGTATCGTTGCAGAACTGCATGAACGAGGAAACCATCGCCGGCGTCGTCGGCTGGGGCAAGGTGGTTGGCTGCATCGCCAGCTCCATCACCGTCGACCTGTTCGAGCCCGGCCACGTGAAGCGCGCCGCTGGCAAGAGCGGTGATAAGCACACGGTTTTCCGCACCGGCGAAGTGCATGGCCGAATCACCGACCGCGTGCAGGAAGTCCGCCGTCTGGTGGCACTGTCCGACTCGGCGCTGGCGACCACCAATATCTGGGGGGAGCGCTGGTCGAAGCTGGTGACCAATGCGATGGCGAACGGCATGTCCGCCTCCACCGGGCTGATCAGCAAGGCCATCCTGACCAACGACTCGCTGCGTCGTTTCGGCTCCCGCCTGGGAAGCGAGGCGATCCGCGTCGGCCAGGCCCTGGGCTATGAGTTGGAGGAAGTCCACCACATCGATCCGGAGATCATCGCCAAGGCGGGTGAGGGCGATGCCGCCGCCACCAAGATCTACGACGAGCACCGCCTGGCCGAGGTCGCCAAGGCCGGCGGCGGGGAGCATCGCCCGTCGATGGGCCAGGACATGGTCAAGGGCCGCCGCACGGAAATCGAGTTCCTGAACGGCCTGATCGTCCGCAAGGGCGAGGAGATCGGCATCCCAACGCCGGCCAATGCCGCGCTGGTCGATATCGTCAAACGCGTCGAGAAAGGGGAGCTACAGGCCGATCCGAAGCACATCTTGGATCTGCGGCTGAATTGAATCTGACCACGATCAAAACGGGCTGCCTGGTGGGGAAAGCCCACCAGGCAACCTGTTGTCATCTCACTGTAACGAGGCTGCCAGTCGATAGAATGTCGGCTCCCGTCGGTCAGGACGACAGCGGCGCCATGTCCGGCGTTCTCTGGCGTCTGCGCCGCAACCAGAGAATCTCGCGCGGTTCAGGCCGATGGTGCCTACCGGATGCCGGATAGATAGGCCCTGCTACCGTGCCCCACCGTCATGCCGACCGACGGATCCAAACCGTGGGCAAGCTCTGGTTGGCATCCGCAACTTTACCATGCTGCCATCGGTAAAGTCGCGGCGGATCTGAAATGCGTCTACTTGATCAGTCCCGCGCTACGCGGCAGGAACAGGGACAGTTCCGGGACGCAAATGATCAGCATCAAACCCACCAACAACGCGATCATGTACGGCCAATAGGTCCGCGCATGGGCCCAAACCGACACCTCGGCAAAGCGCAGCGCCATCAGCAGCCCCACGCCCAGCGGCGGGGTGAACAGGCCGATGCCGACCGCCGCGGTCTGCACGATGTCGAAATGCACCGGATGGATGCCGACTTTCATCGCGATCGGAAACACCACCGGGATCAGCACCACCGCCGCCGGCAGCCCTTCCAGCAGCATGCCGAACAGCAAGGTCAACATCGCGACCGCCATAAGGAACAGCCAATGGCGATCGGCCAGCGGCTCCAGGATCCATCCCAGGAACTCCGGCATGCCGGACAGGCCCATCAGGTACTGAAAGATCGTGGCGACCGCGAGCAGGATGATCACGACGCCGGTCATTACTCCGGCCTCATAGGCAAGCACCAGGATCTGCCACCAGGTGACGTTGCGGTAGTAGAATTTCGCCGCCAGCAGGGAATACAGCGCGACGATGGCGCCGGCCTCGGTCGCGGTGAAGGCACCCATGTAGAAGCCGCCCAGGATCACGATCGGGATCACCATCGGCACGGCGGCATTCTTCGACGCACGCCAAAGCCGCTCGAAACTGGTGCGGGTGTCCTTGGGCCAGCCCATGATATGGGCCTGGATCATCACCAGCACGCACAGACACGCCGCGATGACCGCCGCCGGAATGAACCCGGCCAGGAACAGTGCCACGGCGGATTGGTTGGTCACCGCGCTGATCACAATCATGAAGATCGCCGGTGGCACCAGCATGCCCATCGCGGTGCCCGACGCGATCAGCGACGCCGCGTCCTCGGCGCGGTAGCCGGCCCGCTTCAACGGCGGCACCAGAGCGGACCCCAGCGCCGAGACCTCGGCCATTTTCGAACCGCAGATGTCGGAGAAGAAATACGACACCACGATCACCGACATCCCCAATCCGCCGCGCACCCAACCCACCAGGGCACGCGCCAACTCCACCAGGGATGTAGACATGCCGGCTCGCTCCATCAGCGAACCGGCAAACACGAAGGACGGAATGGCCAGCAGCACCCAACTCTGCGAGGCTGCGATCATGGAGGAACCAAGTTGCTGCAACGGATAGCCGCCAACCAGAAGGCCGGTGACACCGGCCAGGCCCAGGCAGAACACGATCGGTAGGGACAGCAGCAGCAGTAGCGTGAAGACGATGACGGTGGCGGCGAGGACCAACGGGCTACTCCTTCACGTCGGTAATGTCGTGTTCCCCCGGATCGGCCCCGGCGCGGATCGCATAGATCGCCATCAGCACGCCACCCACGGCTGCCGGCGCGTAGAGCCAGGCCAGACTGAATTCCAGGGCCGGGCTCGTCAGGCTCGCGTTCAGTAGCATCAGTTTCCACCCCAGCCAGGCCACCAGCAGCGCGAAGCCGACGATCAGGGCGTGGTTGAAGATATGAATGGACCGTTGGAGCCCGGGCGAAAACCGATGCGTCATGACGGTCAGCGCGAAATGGCTGCGCTCCCCCACCGCAATCGCCGCGCCGATCAAGGTCATCCAGGCCAGCGCGGCCTCCCCTGCTTCCTCCACCCAGAAGAAATTCGGCGGGTCCATGTCCAGCCAGTCGGTCACCGGTAGCAGGATGTACCGGGCCAGGACGCCATACAGCATAAAGCCGATGGCGAGCAGAACCAAGCCGCCAACCACGATCTTGGGGACCATGGCGACGGCCCGCAGCGCGGGCGAGGCCATCGGCTCAGCTCTGCGCCGCCGTGATCAGCTCCCACAACTCGGCATATTGCTTCTGGTAGGCGGGCCACACCTTCTCCTGCGCGAGCTTCTTGAACGGCGCCTTGTCCGGGACATTGACGGTCATCCCCAGCGGCTCCAGCAGGGCCTTGGCGCTGGCTTCGGAATCGATGCTCTCGGTCGCGTGGCGCACCATGGCCTGCGCCTCCCGCCCGGTATCCAGCAGCAATTTCTGTTGCGCCGGCGTCATGCCGTTCCACTGCGCCAGATTCAAAACAACCACGGTCGAGCCGTAGTTGTGGCCGGTCATGGAATAGTATTTGGAGACCTCATACGCCTTCAGCGGTACCATGTTGACGACGGGCAGATCGGCCCCGTCGATCACCTTCTGCTGCGCGGCGGTGATTACCTCGGCCCAGCCGAGGGGGACGGCGACGGCGCCGATGCCGTTGACTGTGTCGGTGAAGACCTTGGACGGTTGGGTGCGGATCTTCAGGCCACGCAGGTCGCGGGGCTCGTTGATCGGGCGCTTGGAGTTCCAGATGTGACGGAAGCCGTAATCGAAGAAATAGACGACCTTGACGCCGTATTTCTCCTGGAAAATCTTGTCCAGCTTATCGCCGACACTGCCGTTCAGCAGCTTGTAGGACTGATCGTAGGCACTGATCAGATAAGGCACCAGGAACACGCCCATTTCCGGAAAGATCGTTGCCGCGGCACCGGATGGCGTGCCCATGGACACGTTGCCAGCCTTCACCGCGTTCAGGATGTCGATTTCCTTCGTCATCAGGGTGCCGCCATGGAATTCGACGACGATCTCCCCCTTCGAACGCTCGGTCAGGGACTTCGCCAACCATTCCAGTGCGATGGCGCCGGATTCCGGTGGCGGCGTGATATGCGCGATCACCAGTTTCTTGGGTTGGGCCTGGGCAAACGCCGGCGCCTTGCCGATCGCGAGGATACCTGCCAACCCAGCGGCAGCCTTCAGAACACGACGGCGCGCAGGTAGAAGCGGACGCGGCACGGACGTTACCATTGAACGATTCCCCATATTCGTTGTTAGTCGGTTTTCAACACCGTAAAGCACGCGGTTCAACCGGCCAACCGGTAATTTCGGCGGCGGGAAGGTGCATCGTGAGCCATGGTGGATCGGTGACAGGAGATCGGTGACAATGAATGCGATTCGGATCGTGCGCCTTCGCGAGCAGCCGGCTCTGCTGCCTGTCGTCGGCAACTGGCTGTGGGAAGAATGGGCACGACGGAAGGGCCGCACCATCGAGCAGGTGACCGCGCGTCTCGCGACCCTGCGTGCAACGATCGGACCGGAACAAGGCTTCGTGGTGCTGGACGGGGAAACACCAGCCGCGACCGCCAGCCTGGTACATCACGACCTCGATACAAGGCCGGATCTGACGCCTTGGTTGGCGGGTGTCTATGTCGATCCGCCGTTTCGTGGCCGAGGTCATGCGGTGCGGTTGGTGCGGGCGGTGGAGAACGCGGCAACCGCCGGCGGGGTGCGCCGGCTCTGGCTGCACACCGAGCATTCCGCCGAACTCTATGCCAAACTCAGCTGGATCGCGGATGGGCCGGAGGTCGATCACTTCCATGCCGTAACCTTGATGCACCGGGATCTCGGCTGATCTACGATGGCGCTTTCCCACGACCTGTCCATGCCGCAATGAATCTCGCATTGGATCGGCCGAGCGTCACGCGCCGTTGCGGTGATCGAGGCTGATCGAGCCCAGCGCCATGGCGATCCGGGTGTTGGTGTCGTGCCATCCGTCAAGACACCGCACGCCAGTTTGGACGATCGGCGAGTTCACCTCCCCCGATTCCACCCATGTCAGCGGACGCAAAAGATAAGAACCCCGTCAGTTCAAGCCATTAAGCTACATCGGGCATCGCATTGCCGCAATTCAATCACAACGGACTGATGTTCGGAAAATGTCACGAATCAGGTCGAAAGGGATGATACCGGAACCACAGTACTGGCCTGCGGTCCATTGTCGCCCTCTTCTGGGTCGATGACATAGCGGACCCGGTCCCCAACCTTGAGTTTGTCAAACCCTTTCCCTGGGACGGCATTCCGGTGGACATAGACTTCCATGCCATCTTCGGTGGCAAGGAAACAGTAGTCCCGTTCCGCGAAGACCCGGACGATATGCCCGATGGCCGAAGCCTCGTGCGTCTTGATCTGTCCGTCCATTCGCCGCATGTGGTCTTGCAGCCTCCGCCTGGCGGCATCGAACGCATCGCGTACGGCGACGTGTGGGTCTTCGTGGGCATGGTCCAATCCGGGATCTTGATCGGCTATGATGGTGCCGCCGGGAACCGATAGTTCGACCCGAACATGGTACGTGTTGCCCTGGCGATGGCGCTTGGCGCTGGCCTCGATCATCACCCGACACGCTGTGATGCGATCGGAAAACTGCTCAAGCTCTGCTGCTCGGCCCTGGATCAGAGATTCCAAGGCCTCCGATGTCTTCATATGCCGAAATGAAATCTGGGCATCCACTGGCATGACTCAACCCTCCGACCCTACGGTTTGGGACTGGTACCGGATGGCGCGCAATGCGACATTGATCTGCCTCAAGTCAGCCGGGGTGCGGGTGAGTGACGGCCTTGGCGCCCTACTCGGGCCGCCTTGCCCCAGCCGGACGTGCCATCATTGAGTGGCGCCTCGCGCGGCCAGGGCGCCGGCATTGCGGATCGTTGCAAGCACCGTCCGGCCTCGATCCTGGCCGGTCATGTCACGCTGTTCATCCGGCATGTGCTGAATGTCCTGCCGCGCACCGAGACCTGGCAGGTGCCGTCAGGGATTGCGGCGCCGGCTTGCCGAACCGGCGCCTCGGGTGCCAGTTTAGCCGCAACAATCACATCCGTTGCGCGAGGAGCCTCCATCATGTCCGGCCTGATCCACGACCACTCCAAATGGGGCCCCACCGACCAGCTTGGCGCCGGCAACCTGCTGACCGTCGAAAAGCGGCTGGCGGCCCTGGCATCGGTGAAGCACGGCCGCGTTTATGATGTCAGCCATGAGATCCACATGGGCGCGCCTTACATGGCGCCGAACCAGACCCCGTATCTGATGTCGATCTGGGCGTCGTGGAAGGACAGCATCAAGCGCCGCCGCGGCATGGGGATGACAAACGACGCGGGCACCAACCTCGAACGGATCGAAATGACCACCCATGTCGGCACGCATATCGATGCGCTTGGGCATTTTTCCAGCGGCGACCGATTGTACAACGGGTTCTGCGCGCCGGATGTCGTCACCGATTGGGGACTGACCAAGCTTGGGATCGAGAACGCGCCGCCGATCATCACCCGAGGGCTGATCTTTGATGTGGCCGGCTTCGATGGCGGTGCGCATCTAAACCCCGGGCGTGTGGTGACACCGGACGATCTGGATCGCGCCGCGCGAGCCGGGGGTTTCAAGGTGGAATCCGGGGACGTCGCGCTGATCCGAACCGGCTGGGGCCGCTATTTCGCGGTGGATAATGCGAAATACCTGACCGGTGAGCCCGGCATCGACGTGCCGGGCGCGAAATGGCTGATCGAGCAAGGTATCGCCGCGATCGGCACCGACAACATGGCCGTGGAAGTGCTGCCGAACCCCGACCACACGCAGGGACTACCCGTGCATCAGTATACGCTTTCGCAATGCGGGGTCTATCTGATCGAGAACCTGGAACTCGAAGAACTGGCGCGGGACGGTGTCTCGACCTGCTGTTTCATTCTGCTGGCGACGAAGTTCAAGGGCGCCACCGGATCGCCGGTGCGCCCCGTGGCGATGGTGTAAACAGGAACCGTCCGGGCGCGATGAAGGACCATACCGCGTAGGCAGGTCCATCACCGCGCCCGTTTGGCTTACTGCCGCGCCATCGCGACGCGGATCACATCCTCCGGTGAGACGAGATGGTCTGAGTTCTCGGCAGCGTCTGCGATGGTAAGAAGCACACCTTTAACCCGGCCATTGAATGCATTGCCCCGCGAACCGTAATCCGGGGAGACGGGAGCGCCGCCGTCCTCGCCGACATCGCAGCCGTCGTCGGCGGAGAAGACCATGGAATGCGTCATCGGGATGGCGCCTTCGCCCACCTTCGCGCCATCCACATAGAGCGACACCTGACCGCCCTTGCCGAGGCCGCCCCCGGCATAGGCGAACTCCATGCGCACCTGGTGGGCGCCGGCCGGCAGCGCGGCCGCTGCCTCGACATAGTAATGGTTCACGCCTGCAACGTTATAGCAGTACTTAAGCCTGCCGCCCTTCGCATAAAGGCTCCAGCCACCGATGTTCGCGCCCTGGGCAATGATGACGCCCTCGGCGCCCGAGTCTGGCACGTCGATCTCGGCGGTGACGGAGTGGGACTTGTTCTTCACGTTCAGGACGCAATTTTCGGACAGGCGCCCCATGCCTTCGAAGAGTAGCTGGGTCGTTCCCCTGATCAGCACCGGCCGGCCGGCGGTGTCCGGGTTCATTTTCTCAATGACCCGGTCGTCGATCGGCAGCACGTTATAGCGCGTCGCCTCGATCAGCCAGAGGCGCTGCAGTTCCCGCAGTTTTTCTGGCATCTGTTTGGACAGGTCATTCGCCTGGCTCCAGTCCTTGCTCGTATCGTAGAGTTCCCACACGTCGTCATCGAGGGGAACCGTCTTGCGGCCCGTCAGCACCCAGGGTGTCCCGTGCTTTGTCACCGCGGTCCAGCCCTTGTGATAGATGCCACGGTTGCCGAACATCTCGAAATACTGTGTCTCGTGCCGCTCCGCCGCCTTCGCGTCGTCGAATGAGTAGAGCATGCTCACGCCCTCGATGGGGCGTTGTTGGATGCCGTTGACGGAGACTGGCTCGGGTAGCCCCGCCGCCTCGAGTATCGTGGGTGCCACATCAATGACATGGTGGAACTGTGAGCGAAGTTCGCCCTTCGCCTTGATGCCGTTCGGCCAATGCACGATGGTGCCGTTGCGCGTCCCACCCCAGTGCGAGGCAACCTGCTTGGTCCACTGGTAGGGGGTGCTCATCGCGTGCGCCCAACCCACGGCGTAATGATTGTATGAGTCCGGCCCGCCCAGCCTATCCAGTCGTTCCATCAGGAATTCCGGGGTTTCCAGGCCTGCCAGGCCATTGAAGTTGGCCATTTCGTTGTATGCGCCGTTGAGTGTCCCCTCGGCCGAGGCGCCGTTGTCGCCGATGATATAGTAGACCAGCGTATCGTCGAGGATGGTGAGCTTCTCCAGGCTATCGAGGAGGCGCCCCACGTGGTGGTCGGTGTACTCCAGGAAGCCGGCGTACACTTCCATCTGGCGGCGGAGGACCGGCTTGAGCGCCTCCGGCATGTCGTCCCAGGCCGGGATTTCCCCGTGGCGAGCCGTGAGTTGTGTGTCTTCCGGGATGACACCGAGAGTCTTTTGCCGGGCGATGGTTTCCTCGCGCAGCTTGTCCCAACCCTGGTCGAATTTACCCTTATACCTGTCAGCCCAGTCCTTGGGTACATGGTGGGGCGCGTGAGTCGCGCCGGGCGCGAAGTAGGCGAAGAATGGCTTGTCCGGTGCCAGCGCCTTCTGCTGAGAGATCCAGGCCATCGCCTTGTCGGTCATGTCCTCCATGAAGTGATAGCCCTCATCGGGCGTCTTCTTTGGTTCGACCGCCGTGGTGCCTTCATATAGCGTCGGGAACCACTGATTCGCCTCACCACCGATGAAACCGTAGAAATACTCGAAGCCGCCACCGCCCGTGGGCCATGCGTCAAACGGCCCGACCGGGCTTGTTTCCCACACCGGCACTTCGTGGCACTTGCCGAACTGAGCCGTGGAGTAGCCATTAAGCTTCAGCGTTCGCGCCAGCGGTGAAATGGTATTGGGCAGCACGGAGTTGTATCCTGGTGCGCCGGTGGCGATTTCAGTGATGCCACCCATCCCGGCGGAATGATGATTGCGCCCGGTCAGCAAGGCCTGACGGCTCGGCGAACAGAGGGCGGTGGTGTGGAATCGATTGAACTTCAGCCCACCCGCTGCCAGCTTTTCCGCGTTCGGTGTCAGGCAGGGGCCACCGAAGGCGCTCGATGAACCGAACCCGGCGTCGTCGATCAGGATGATCAGCACGTTGGGTGCGCCCTTGGGCGGGCGCAGTTGCTCGATCGGTTGGAATTTGCTGTCCGGATCCTTTGCATCATAGGTTATCAGACCGGACCGTTCCGGCGTGGCCATGGGGAGATGGGACCGATGTTTCTTGTCTTCGCTGCCCATGACCTTGTCTCCCGTGTCGGTGTTGAAGTGAGCATAGTTATCAAAGAGCAGCACCACTGCAAACCATCTTATCGCGCGGTCCGGTTTGATCGTCGCGCGGCGTGACACCATCGCCAACCTTGGCGACAATGCGCTGAACCGCACCGTTCCACCGATTCGGCCAGGCCCGCTTAATCTATGGCCTCGGCGACTGGCCAGGAGGTTCCCATGAGCACCGAGAGCAACGCGAAACCGACGCTGCACCAACGCGTCAGGCACGAGTTCGAGGAGCTCTTGGTTATTTCTGTCTACCTCTACGTCACCTTGGGGGCGATAATCATGATGAAGGCTGCGGTGCTGCACACCGAAGGCATCGCATTCGCTCCTTTCGGCCTCGCCGCCGTCAAGGCCGTGGTGCTGGCCAAATTCATGCTGCTCGGCAATGCCATGAAGCTCGGTGAGCGCATGACCGCGCGCCCGCTGATCTGGCCTACCCTGCATAAGGCGTTCGCCTTCCTGGTCCTGCTGATAATCCTGAACACGACCGAGGAGGCAGTCGTCGGCCTGTTTCATCACCAATCGATCGCCGCCTCGCTCGGCGAACTCTTCGGCCCGCGGCTCCAGGAAACGATCGCCGGATTCGTGATAATGCTACTCGTGCTGATTCCGTATTTTGCCTTCAAGGTCCTGGGCGAGGAACTCGGTCCAGGCAGGCTGTCACGGATGTTCTTTGTCGAGCGGAAGCCAACGGGGCCGAGTTATACCAACCGCCCTAAACATTGACGCTCGGTCGCGCCACTCCCCCTCGTCCTGGTCGGGCTTGACCCGACCATTTCCGCACGCACCGTCGTCCAGTTCTTGCGCAAGAACAAATTCTTGTGCGGTTTGGGAAGGTCGAGTCACGCGAGACCATGACGGAAAACCGAGAGCGCCACATCGGTCATTGATTCGGGCCGTTGATTTTAACAGCGGACCGAACCCTTGGTTGTCCATACCGGACCGCTGCCCCTTGAGAAAATTTGATACGTACCAAACAGTGCGGGCGCCGGCCCGTTTTCCACCCCAAGCGGCGGCAGGTCGGCCTTGCCGGTTGCCCCCGTAAGTACCCCTGCGGGCGTTCCGAAGAAGGCTGATCCTCCGCGCCAAAACTGGGCAGTTGTGGCTTTGGGCGAGCGGGACGAAGCCCTCGGCAACCGGTCCATCCCTCCGTGCCGGGGTACTAGACTCGCCGCGCGCCATGGAAGACCGGCCAACCGATCTGGACGTCCGCCAGATTTTTTTTCCACGCAGCCGGTTGGAAGAACTGCCCCAGCGGAGCGTAGGGTACATCCCGCCAGGACTGCATTTGCATCTCGCGCACGATCCGGCGTTGCTCCTCGACCGTCGGGGCGTTCAGCCATTCTTCCCGCAATTCTTCCATGCGCGGCATGTTCGGCCAGCCGAACCAGGCCGCCGAACCGCTGCGGATCGCGATTTGCGCGGGCACGAAGACATTGTTCAGGCTGGTCAGGTTGGTGATGAAAATGTTCCAGCCGCCCTTGTCCAACGGTTCCTTGCTGGCCCGCCGCTGCACGACGGTGCCCCACTCCAGGGACTGGTAGTCGACATTGAAGCCCATCTTCCGCAGCAGATCGTCCGCCACCTGAGACTCGATGTGCAGCGACGGAATGGTGGACGCGCCGAGCAGAACGACTTTTTCACCTTTGTAGCCGGCCGCGGCAAGGTCTTGCTTGATCTTGGCGAAGTCGGTGCGCTCTGTCAGCGCCTCGACCCCCGCGTCGTTCGCCATCGGCATGCCTGGCGTGAACAGCCCGACCTTGGTGCGGTAAAGACTGGGTTCGGCGCCCGAGACCGCCTCCATGAACTCCTTCTGGTTGACCGCGGACAAGACCAGACGGCGGATCGCCACATTGTCGAAGGGCGGCAGCAGGTGGTTGAAACGGATGCAGCCGATCGATCCCATCTTGTTCAGGACGTCAACGTTCAGGTCGCCACCCCGCCGCAGCAGGCCGGTCAGGTCGGCGGGCGGATTCTCCCACCAATCATATTCACCCTTGGTCAACGCGGCCGCCGCCGTTGCCGGATCGGGTTGGTAGGTCCACACGACCCGATCGAAATGCACGACGCGCGGTCCGGACAGGAAACTGACCTTGCCATCCGGGCGCGGCACATAGCCGGCAAACTTCTCGTAGACGACGCGGGAGCCGGACACGCGCTCATTTGTCAGGAAGCGGAAGGGACCGCTGCCGACAGGGTCGGTGACCTGGGTGTTGGCGTCGGTCTTGGCGATCCGTTCCGGCATCATCACGCAGGCAGGCTGCGCCAGGGCTTCCGGCACCAACGCGAACGGCTTCTTCAGCCGGATGCGAATGACGGAGTCGGACGGCGCGGAGATCTCATCGGTCCGGCTCATCATCGCGGCGCCGAACGCGTCGCGCTTGAAGCAGCGCAGCAGGCTGGCGACGCAGTCGCGCGCCAGGACTTTCTCACCATCGTGGAATTTCAGGCCGTCACGCAGTGTCAGCTCCCACACGATTTTGTCCGCACTGACGGTGTGGCCGGCCACCATCTGCGGATGCGGCGCGAAGCCGGTGTCAAATCCGAACAACTGATCGTAGACCATGTTGCCGTGGTTGCGGGTGATGTCGGCGGTGGTCCAGACCGGGTCCAGGGACGCAACGTCGGCATGCGGGATGAACTGTAGCTCCCGCTGTCCCTGGGCCGCGACGATGCTTGGCGCGGATAGAGCAATGGCACCGGCTGAAGCCAGCACCCTACGTCGAGTGACAGACATTATGAATCCCCCTGATCGGTCCGATGCCGATTGTCCTTTTATGCTAGAGCGGTTTCACCCTTACTGGAAACCGCAAACCGCTCTAGCTTTCTGTTTTATCGCACGATTCACACGCTGATACGCACCGCTCGGCGTGATCATGTTCCGGCCTCGCTCCCCGCGTTTGTGCACCGGTGTCGGTGAAATCGTGGCGACGACGGGCGATTAAGATGGCCCCGTATCGCCGGCGAACATCATGTCCGGGACCGGGGTTCGTCTGGCCGGTGCTACGGCCGCGCGGGGTGTGCTCAACACGAGGTTGACCGCACGGAAACATCTGACTAGAGAACCGCTGTCGCGGCAGTGATCGGGCGTAGCTCAGCGGTAGAGCAATCGGCTGTTAACCGATTGGTCGTAGGTTCGAATCCTACCGCCCGAGCCATCCCGCGCCGCGCGCTGCCCCCTACCGATGATTGTCAGCCAGACAGCCGATTTGCGGCGTGCGCCGTCAAATGGGCGATGCCCCCTTGTGCGATCGTTGCCACGGCCCGTGGCACGGCGGGATCCACCAGCACCAGATCGGCTCGCAGGCCAGGCTCGATCCGGCCGCGATCATGCAACCCAGCCGCGGCCGAGGGGTTGGCTGAAATCAGCGCCCAGGCCCGCGGCAGGTCCAACACCCCGCGATCGGCCAGGATCAGGGCGGCGCGTAACATCGCCGGATAGAAATAATCCGAGGACAATACATTGCAGATCCCGGCTTCCGCCATGACCGCTGCGGACGCCCAGCCAAGATGCGACTTCCCGCGCACGACGTTGGGACTGCCCATGACCACGAAATCCCCGGCATCGCGGGCGGCCTGCCCGACTTCCTCGGCCATCGGGAACTCGCAAATCCGGGCACCGCGGGCCCGGAAGCTGTTGCGGACCTCCAGCGAATCATCGTCATGGCTGGCCAACGACACCCCCGCTTCCCGGGCCGCGGCCCCGATGCGGTCCAGAGCGGCCGGGACATCGCTCGCCCGGGCTCCGACGCGGGCCGCCAATGAGCGAAAATCGTCCAGTTTCATGCCGGCACGGTCGCTGTATTTGGCACCGGCCACCGGGTCTTTGATCTTCTTCAGGATCGGCGGCGTGTGGTCGTTGAACGCCACCAGATGCACCCGGCCCGCCGCGATGTCCGCGAGGGCGACCTCCAGCGCATCGAGGTTATAGGCCTCCCACCGCAGATGCACCCGCATGTCGCAGGTCCAGATGCCGGCATCCAGCGCGTCCAGCAGTGCGGTCCAGGTCGTGGGGCTGCGCAGCCCGGGCTCCCACGACAGGGTGATGCCGTGGAACGCCGTGGTGATGCCGTTGGCCAGCAACTGCGCCTCGGTGTCGCGCAGGGCGAGGTCGACGGGGAATTCCACCCCGGGACGAGGCTGCACCTGACGCTCGAACGCGTCGCCATGGATGTCGACGATGCCGGGCAAAACCAGCAATCCCGTCGCGTCCAGGGTCGTGCCGCCGCCGCCGGAGCTACCATCGATGGCGGCGATCCGACCGCTGGTCAGTCTCAGGTCGACCGGTTGCAGCCCGCCGTCAGGCAGCAGCACGCGTCCGTTGATAATCCGCAGGTCCGGCATCCTGGCGCCCTTCTATGGTTCGAATACGATCTGCACGCGTGGCGTCGGGTAGCAACTGATCCCGAACTCGATCACCGCGCCCGCGCGGTCCACGTTGATATTCTCGGCGATCAGCACCGGCCGATTGCGCGGCATCCGCAGCAACTCCGCCTCCGTCGCGGTTGGCAGCCGGGCCGTCACCCGCGTCGTCTGGCGCAGATAGTCGGCGATGCCGATGGCCTGCAAGGCCTCGGTGATGCGTGCCGAATTCTGGAGCGCCTCCAGCAATCCCTTCAGGCGGGTCGCCGGGAAATGGTGCCGCGCGAGGCTGACGGGACGATCGTCGGCAAAGCCGAGCCGCTCGAGGAGGATGACGCGGGCGCCGGGGCGAAGGCCGAGGGCGGCGGCGACCTGGGCATCGGCGCCGATTTCGCGCAATTGCAGGATCCGGCCGGATGGCTCCTTGTTATGGCGCCTGATCCATTCGGAGAATCGTGTGCGCGGCTCGACGCTGTATTCCAGCACGTCCTCGCTGACGAAGGTGCCGCGCCCCTGTTCGACCCGCACGAGGCCGCCGCGCGACAACTCCTCTAGCGCACGCCGGACCGTGTGGCGGTTGACGCCGAACTGTTTGGACAACTCCGCTTCCGTGGGCAGGCGGCTACCGGGCGGGTGGTCGCCGGTGGTGATGCCCTGTTGCAGCCGGCCGGCAATCTGACGCCAGAGAGCGATGCCATCCTGACGCAGGATGGTCGTATTGGAGCCTGGGTTGTCCCCCATCGGGACATTCCCCATTGGGGCATTCATGGATGTTTCATCCAAATCTGGACCGATCTGTGCGAGTTCGGTGTTGACTGTAGGCGGTCGCGCGGCTAGCTGTCTAGACATCTAAACAACTGGCGGTCAGTTATGCCGGAAACAAGCGCCTCCCCCGATCCGCAACGCCGCCGCTGGATGGCGGTGCTGGCTCGCGCAGATGGCGCCGCGATCGCGGAACGCCTGGCGCAATGGGGCGAGCCGCCCGGCTTCACGCGGTTGCGCGGACCCGAAAGCGGCCTGGTCATGGTGCGGGGCCGCACCGGTGGGAATGGCGCCGCGTTCAATCTGGGGGAAATCACGGTCACAAGGTGCAGCGTCCGTGTTCCGAGCGGGCAGATTGGGCATGACTTTGTTGGGCACGCGTATGTCACGGGACGGGATGAGCGTCAGGCTGAACTCGCCGCCCTGGTCGATGCGCTGCTGCAGGATCCCGATCGGCGGGACAGTGTGCGGTCCGCGGTGATCGACCCCTTGGCGCAGGCGCAGCAGCAAGCGCGCGAGCTGGTTGCCGCCAAGGCGGCCGCCACCAAGGTGCAATTCTTCTCCATGCGGACGATGCGGACGTGAGCACGACGTTATCGGCGGGTTTCACCAATCCGGTCGCGGATGCCCAACGGTGTTTCCGCGCGGTACTGGAGGCGATGTCACGGCCTGGGACAGTCCTCCGGGTTGGCGCGGAACAGCCACCGCCGTGCCTTTCACCCGCCGCCGCCGCCGTACTGCTGTCGCTGGTCGATCACGAAACGCCCCTGTGGCTCGATCCCGCCGCCGAGGCGGCCTGGGATTGGATCGCCTTCCATTGCGGCGCGCCCAGAACGGGCAGCGCGTCCGCCGCCCATTTCGCCGTGACCATGACCTGGCTCGATCTGGCCGGGTGGAATCCGGGCACGCATGAGACCCCGGAAACCTCGACGACTGTGATCGCCGAGGTTGCATCGCTTGCCGCCGGCTGCCGCTACCGCCTGAGCGGCCCGGGGCTGCGGGTGCCAAAGATCATGGCGGTTGACGGACTGCCGGCCGACTTCGTCGCCTCCTGGCGCCGAAACCACACTCTCTACCCGCTCGGCGTGGACCTGATCCTGTGCGCGGGCGACATGATGACCGCGTTGCCCCGCAGCGTCGCGATCGAGGAGGCCTGAGCATGGCATATGTCGCGGTCAAGGGCGGCGAACGCGCGATCAACAACGCCCATGCCTGGCTGGCAGAGGCGCGCCGTGGCGACACTGCGGTCTCCGACCTGACCTTGCCGCAGATCGAGAACCAGTTGGGTCGCGCGGTGGATCGGGTGATGGGCGAGGGGTCGCTGTATGATCGGGAATTGGCGGCGCTGGCGATCAAGCAGGCGCAAGGCGACCTGATCGAGGCCGCGTTCCTGCTGCGCGCCTATCGCACGACCTTGCCCCGGTTTGCCCATTCCCAACCGGTCGATACGGCATCGATGCTGGTGGAGCGGCGAATCTCTGCCGTTTTCAAGGATTTGCCGGGTGGGCAGATCCTTGGCCCAACCTACGATTACACCCACCGGCTGCTGGATTTCGAACTGGCCGAGGTTCCGGTGGAGGTGGTGGCGCCGATGGCGGCCCCGGATCAGGCGGCCATGCCTCGCGTCCCGGACATTTTGGGTGAGGAAGGCCTGATCGAAACCAATCAGCAGACTGAGCGTGAGCCCGGTGATCTGACTCGCGAACCTTTGACGTTTCCGGCGGATCGTGATGTGCGGCTGCAGGCTTTGGCGCGCGGGGATGAAGGCTTCCTGCTGGCATTGGGCTATTCGACGCAGCGCGGCTATGGCGGCTCTCACCCGTTTGCCGGCGAAATCCGCATGGGCGCGGTGAGTATCGAGATCGAACCAGCGGAACTCGGGTTTGCCATCGATATCGGCGATCTGGTGGTGACCGAGTGCCAGATGGTCAACCAATTCAAGGGATCGAAGACGGTGCCGCCTCAGTTCACCCGCGGCTATGGTTTGGTGTTTGGATTCTCCGAACGCAAGGCGATGTCGATGGCGTTGGTGGACCGGGCCATGCGGGCGGCGGAACTGGGCGAGGAGACGACGGCGCCGGCACAGAACATTGAGTTCGTGCTGTACCACTCGGACAATATCGAGGCGACCGGGTTCGTGGAGCATCTGAAGCTGCCGCACTATGTCGATTTCCAGAGCGAGTTGCAGAACATCCGCCGCATGCGCGAGGAGGTCGCGCGGACGGCGGAACAAGCGAAGGTCGATGAAGCGACGATGGTCTTGGCTCCCGCGAGCGGCTCGCACCCCGTGGACGTCCCGGACCCGGCGAGGGCCTCCGATCAGGCGATGGCTTCGCGCCTGACGAGGGTCCCGGACCCGGCCAGGGTGGCTGACCCCGCGAGGGTCTCGGACCCGGCAAGGATTACGAACCCGGTGAAGGTCTCGGACCCGGCGAGGGCCGCGGAATGAAGGGCTACAACTTCGCCTATCTGGACGAGCAGACGAAGCGGATGATCCGGCGCTCGCTGCTGAAGGCGGTGGCGATCCCAGGGCATCAGGTGCCGTTCGGGTCACGGGAAATGCCTCTTCCCTACGGGTGGGGGACCGGTGGGATCCAGGTGACGGCCTCGGTGCTGGGGGCCGGCGATGTGCTGAAAGTGATCGACCAGGGGGCCGACGACACGACCAACGCGGTCTCCATCCGGCGCTTCTTCGCCCGCACAGCCGGCGTGCGCACCACCACCGTTACCACCGAGGCAACGGTGATCCAGACCCGTCACCGCATCCCGGAGACGCAACTGCGGGAGAACCAGATCATTGTCTACCAGGTGCCGCAGCCCGAGCCGCTGTATCGGCTGGAACCCAGCCGGGTAGAGACGCGGCGCATGCACGCGCTGTCCGATTACGGGCTGATGCATGTGAAACTGTACGAGGATATCGCCCGCTACGGGCAGATCTCGATCAGCTACGACTACCCGGTGCTGGTCAATCACCGTTATCTGATGTCGCCCAGCCCCATCCCGGCCTTTGACAATCCGAAGATGCACATGATGCCGGCCTTGCAGTTGTTCGGCGCTGGGCGGGAGAAGCGCATCTACGCGATCCCGCCCTGGACCGAGGTTCGGTCGCTGGATTTCGAGGACCATCCGTTCCGCGCGATCAACGCCCCGTATCCGTGCGGGTTGTGCGGCGCCACAGACTCCTATCTGGACGAGGTCATCACCGATGATCGCGGCGGGCGGATCTTTGTCTGCTCCGACACCGATCATTGTTCGGAGCGACAGGCCGCGGGGCATGTCGGCGCCGATGGCTGGCAGGATGCCGCGCAATGAGCGACGAGACCCTGATCGCGGCCCGCGGCCTGTCACTGCGGTTCGGTGCGATCCCGGCTTTGGTGGATGTCGACATCGATCTGTGGCCGGGCGAGATGCTGGCCATCGTCGGCGAGTCCGGCTCCGGCAAGACATCCTTGCTGAACGTGTTGTCCGGGCGGTTGGCTCCGGATGCGGGCGCGGTCTGGTATCGCGATCCAAGCGGGCAGTTGCACGACGTCCACACGATGCCGGCCCCGGCGTTGCGGACCCTGCACCGTTCGGATTGGGGGTTCGTGCATCAGGACCCGCGCCAGAACCTGCGGATGAATGTCTCCGCCGGGGGCAATGTCGGGGAGCGGCTGATGGCCCGCGGGGCCCGTCACTATGGCGACATCCGCGGCCAGGCGATCGACTGGCTGGAGCAGGTGGAGATCGACGCCGACCGCATCGACGATCTGCCGCGGACCTTCTCCGGCGGTATGCTGCAACGGTTGCAGATTGCGCGCACCCTGGTGACGCATCCGCGGCTGGTCTTCATGGACGAGCCGACCGGGGGTCTCGACGTGTCGGTCCAGGCTCGTCTGCTGGACCTGATCCGTGGGCTGGTGACGCGGCTGGGGATCGCGGTTGTGCTGGTGACCCATGACATCGCGGTGGCGCGTCTGCTGGCGCATCGGATTGCGGTGATGCAGCGGGGCCGGGTGGTGGAAACCGGATTGACCGACCAGGTCTTGGACGATCCGCAGCATCCGTACACCCAGTTGCTGGTTAGCTCGGTTTTGAATGCATGAGTATTCAGCAGGGAATTTCTTGCCCGGAAGCGGTTGGTATGGTAACCCCGAGCGTGAAGGGTGGCTGCTACTGCCCTCCAGCTCCGGTGGTTCAGAGGCGGATGGAGATGGAAATCTCGATCTGCCGCTTTCCCCACCGGATCAGTATCACGACGCATATGCGCATGATGCCTCTCCGATGGCGGTCGTGCCCGATTGACCGGGTGAAATACCCGGGCTTCCGACGGGCACGCCCCTACCGGTCTGGGCTTCAAGGCTCGCAGGCGGTTTCGTCCTTCGGGACTCATCAGGCGGCGGAAGCGTGTCATTGCCCGCCCATTCGAGCCAGCCTTTGTAAAGCCAGCCTTCGTAAAAGTCGCATGAACAGCGGGGAACGCCCGTGACCCGATCCATGTTGCGCGCCGAGGGCGTGGCGAAAGGCTTCACCCTGCATCTGCGCGGCGGGCTGCGGATCCCGGTGCTGGCGGATGTCACGCTCACGGTGCATGCCGGGGAGTGCGTGGTGCTGTCGGGTCCGTCAGGGGCGGGCAAGTCCACCCTGATGCGCAGCCTGTATGGCAATTACCGCGCCGAAGCCGGCCGTATCCTGGTGTTCCATCGGGGTGCCATGGTCGACGTCGCCGCGGCCGACCCACGCAGCATCATTGCGATCCGCCACGAAACCCTGGGGTATGTCAGCCAGTTCCTGCGCGTGGTGCCACGGGTGTCCGCCCGCGACGTGGTGGCCGAGGCACTGATCGCCCGCGGCACCGAAGCTGGGGAAGCTGCCCAGGCAGCAACCGATCTGCTGCTGCGGCTGAACATACCATCGCGTCTGCATGGATTGCCGCCGGCGACATTCTCGGGCGGGGAGCAGCAGCGGATCAATCTGGCGCGCGGCTTCATCGCCGGCCACCCGATCCTGCTGCTGGACGAACCGACAGCGTCTCTGGATGCCGAGAACCGGCAGGTTGTGATCCGCATGATCCAGGACGCGAAAGTCCGTGGCACCGCGGTCATCGCCATCTGCCATGATGCCGATGTGCGTGACGCGATCTCGGATCGGCTGTTTCCCTTGTTACCCTTGCAGGATGCCGCATGACGCATGAAACCATCCTGACCAACGCCATTCTGGTGCTGGCCGACACCGTCGTCTCCGGCACGATCGTGCTGCGGGGGACGGAGATCGTCGATATCCAGCCGACACGCTCCACGGTGGCGAGTGCAATCGATCTGGGCGGTGACTATCTGATCCCGGGCGTTGTCGATGTGCACACGGATAATCTGGAGCGGCAGGTGCAGCCGCGTACCCTCGCACGTTGGCCGTCCCGGTCAGCCATGGTGGCGCATGACGCGCAATGTGCGGCGGCTGGGGTGACCACCGTGCTGGACGCCCTGTGTCTGGGCGATCTGGGCTTCGACAAGGAGCGGGTGCGGACGTTCAAGGAAGGCGTCGTCGACCTGGACGCGCTGACCGAGGCCAACCTGCTCAAATCCGAACATTTTCTTCATTTGCGCTGCGAGATCCCGGCGGTGGACACGCTGGAATTGCTGGAGCCGGTTGCTGATCATCCTCGGGTGCGGATGATCAGCCTGATGGATCACAGCCCCGGCGTGGGCCAATACGCCAACATGGAATTCTACCGGAAGCTCCGGCGTGGCAACGGCATGGATGACGCCTACATTGAGCGGCGCATCCAGGAATTGCAGGAACAGCGCTCTCGGCTGCGCGATCCAAACCGTCGAGCCCTGCTGGATCGTGTGCGGGGCCGCAACATCGCGCTGGCCAGCCACGACGATCGGACCGAGGAAGAAGTCGCCGAGAATGCCGCCGACGGGATCCGCATCAGTGAGTTCCCGGTGTCCATGGTCGCGGCAAAAGCGGCTAAGGCGGCGGGGATGCAGGTGATCGCCGGGGCACCAAACATCGTGCGCGGCGGGTCGCATTCGGGGAACGTCAATGCCTCGGACCTGCTGGCGGCAGGGGCAGTCGATGCGTTTGCGTCGGATTACGTGCCTCCGAGCCTGGTCGAGGCCGCGTTCCAGGTGGCTCGGGAGGCACGGATCGGATTGCCAGTGGCGATTGCAATGGTAACCGAACATCCGGCGCGGATGGCGGGGCTGCCGGATCGGGGGCGACTACAGGTCGGGTTGCGCGGCGACGTGGTGCGGGTGCGCCTGCACGAGACATTACCGATCGTCCGGCAGGTCTGGAGCGCGGGGGAGCGGGTGATCTGATGGCGCCGGATGCTCGCACCGCACGCGACGTTCGGGCCGCACCCGACGCTCGGGTCGCGGTGTATTACGCGCCGCTGCCCGACGATCCGCTGTCCTCGGCGGCCGCGGTTTGGCTGGGCCGGGATCCGGTCACGAATGCCGCCGTGCCTCAGCCGAACCTGCCTGGGATCGAGGAGATCACCGCCGATCCGCGTGGCTACGGCTTCCATGCGACCTTGAAGCCGCCGATGCGGTTGGCGGCGGGGCGGACCTGGGCGGAATTGCTGGATGCGACTGCCGCCCTGGCGCGGAGGATCGCGCCGTTCGACTTGCCATACCTGGCGGTCTCCGACGTGCATGGGTTCCTGGCTCTGCGGGAAACGGCGCCATGCCCGCCGTTGCAGGCCTTGGGCGATGCGTGTGTGGAGGGGTTGGATGGGTTTCGTGCCCCTCCGTCGGAGGCGGAACTGGTGCGTCGGCGGCGGTCGGCTTTGTCCGCGGAGCAGGACGCGATGCTGGAACGCTGGGGTTATCCCTATGTGTTCGGCACCTGGTTTTTCCATATGACCTTGACCCGCCGGGTCTCGGTCGCGGAGAAGTCCGTCTATATTCCGGCCGCCGAACGGCACTTCGCGGTGGCGGTGGCGGTACCTCGGCGCGTGGTGGATATTTGTCTATACACACAGGCCGGGGCGGGCGCGCCATTTGTCATTGCCGAACGGTTGCCGTTGCGAGGGTAGGGATTTTGGCTCTTACGGCGATGGGCGTTGATGCGGCCTTCTCGCCGACCTGGTCGGTGCGCGCTGGTCCGTCGGTTGGGCATGCACCGGCCCATCAGTCAGGCAGGCGGTGTCAACAACCTACGCCATGAAGAGCCGAGAGCTTTTTGCAGAGCCTGGGTTCGATCAATCATCCATGGGTCCGCTTCTCACGATGTCCATCTGATCCCGTTATGACGATCTTGCGGCAACCACCCCCGGGGTTGTCAGCATCCGACGTCCATCCGTCACCGAGCCATGAACCCGGCCGAGCGGGTCAAGGCGGCCAGAAACCGGGCGACACCATCGGCCAGGGTTGAGTCGTTCATGACCGTTTCCACTGGCACGGAAGCCGGCAAACCGACCGAGCGCGCGAGGCGAGCTGCGACATCGGCGGCGCTCTCACGGCCTCGCGCAGCGAGACGGGTGGCGAGGATGTCCGGTGGCGCCGTCACCTCTATGACGCGAGTTGGGTAGCTTGTGGCGGCGGTTTCGATGACGCCGCGCGAGACATTGGCAATCACGGTGGTGCCGCGCGCGATATCGGCCGCGATATCGGCGGGGATGCCGTAGCGAAGGCCGTGGGCCCCCCATTGCAGGGCAAATTCCCGGGTCAGGAATTCGGCCTCGGTGACCGGTTCGTGGTCCTCCCCATCGGGGTCCGCTGGGCGGGTGATCGTTCGGCGGACGAAACGGAAGCGCTGATCGGCCGCCAAGTCCAGGCGAGCCGCATTCAGCAACGTATCCTTGCCCGCGCCGCTCGGTCCCACGACCAGTACAAGCATCTGTCTCCCCCTGCTTTGCCTGCCGGCGCGTCGGAGCGGGTTCGCCGTAAGAGGCAGAGCGCGTCCCAGCGCTCCGTTCGAAACCCCGATCATCCTCCGGGACGTTTCCGCTCGAGCCCATGATGTTCTAGCTTGCCGGCCGATCAATCGGGAGTCCACGCGATGTTCACCACTCGCCCTGAAATCGCCGGCACGTTCGGCGTCGCCGCCAGCACGCATTGGCTCGCCAGCCAGACGGCCATGGCTGTGTTGGAGCGCGGCGGCAACGCATTCGACGCCGCGGTCGCAGGCGCCTTCGTTCTCCATGTCGCCGAACCCCACCTGAACGGGCCGGGCGGCGATGCGCCGATCATCCTGCACGATGCAAGGGCCGGCACGCAGCATGTGATCTGTGGCCAGGGGCCCTCGCCGCAGGCCGCGACCTTGGACGCGTTTGCCGCTCTGGGCCTGGACCTCATTCCCGGGACCGGGTTGCTTCCCGCCGTCGTGCCGGGTGCCTTCGATGCCTGGGCCTTGCTGCTGCGAGACTGGGGGACCTGGGAACTGGCCGATGTGCTGGCCTATGCCATCGGGTACGCCCGCAATGGCTGCCATGTCGTAGGGCGGATCAGCGCGCAGATCGAGACGATGCGGCCGATGTTCGAGCGGGAATGGACGACCTCCGCCGCCGTTTTCCTGCCCGGCGGCAAGGTGCCCTTGCCCGGAACCCTGCTGCGCCGCCCTGCCCTCGCCGATACCTATGAACGCGTATGCCGGGAAGCCGTGGGCGGTTCCCGGGAAGCGCGGATCGATGCGGCGCGCGGGGCCTGGTATCGGGGTTTCGTGGCCGAGGCCGTGGACCGGTTCTTCCGGAACCACGAAATCCTGGACGTCTCCGGCCGCCGCCACCGCGGGTTGCTGACCGGGGCTGACATGGCGCAATGGTCCGCGACGGTCGAGGCACCACTGACCTACGACTACGGCGAGCACACCGTCCTGAAATGCGGACCGTGGAGCCAGGGTCCCGTGCTGTTGCAGATGCTCGCCCTGCTGAAAGGTTTCGATATCGGCGCGATGGATCCGATCGGCGCCGATTTCGTGCATGTGGTGGCCGAGGCCATGAAGCTCGCCTATGCCGACCGCGAAGCCTATTACGGCGACCCGTTATTCGCCTCGGTGCCGATGGAGGTGCTGCTGTCGGATGCCTACAACGCCGACCGTCGGGCGCTGATCGGCCGGTCCGCGTCCATGGACCTGCGGCCGGGGACAGTGCCGGGCTTCTCCCCAGTGGTCGATCACAATGCCGCCGCTCGCGCCGCCCTGCTGTCCGGCGATGTGGCTGGCAGCGGGGAGCCGACGGTGGCCCGTTTGGGGGCTTCTTCCGGCGATACCTGCCATATCGACGTCATCGACCGGTTCGGCAACATGGTCAGCGGCACGCCTTCCGCCGGGTGGCTGCAATCGTCTCCGGTTATCCCGGAACTTGGGTTTCCGCTGGGTAGCCGCGGGCAGATGTTCTGGTTGCGGCCCGGGCTGCCGAACAGCCTCGAACCCGGGAAACGGCCTCGGACCACGCTGTCCCCCAGCATGGCGTTGCGTGACGGGAAGGCGTGGATGGCATTCGGGACACCGGGCGGGGAGCAGCAGGACCAATGGTCGGCGATCATGTTCCTGCGGATGGTGCACCACCGGATGGGCATTCAACAGGCGATCGACGCCCCCTCGTTTCATTCCGAGCATTGGCCGTCCAGCTTCTGGCCTCGTGTCGCACGCCCCGGCAAATTGGTACTGGAGGGGCGCTTTGCCGCGTCCGTACTGTCGGACCTGGTAAGGTGTGGGCATGCTGCATCGATGGGCGAGGATTGGAGCGAGGGGCGGCTGTCCGGTGCTCGGTTGGAGCCGGACGGACAGATGTTCGCCGGCGCCAACCCGCGCGGCATGCAGGGCTATGCGGTGGGACGGTGATGCGGGTTCTGCGGCAGCCGGGTCCTCTGGGGTTTCCACGGGTCGAGATGGCCGGTGGCGCGATCGAGCGCATGTCGTTCGACCTGCTCCCAGGTGTCACGCTGCACGAGGCAATGACGGGACCGATGGTCGCGGCCGGATTTCAGGGTGGCACCGTCGTGGTGGAAGGGATCGCGCTGAGCCCGTTCCGCTATGTGATGCCAGGGCCGCCCGACGATCCGTCGCATGTCGCTTACTTCACCGCACCGGTTGCTCCGGTTGGTGTCACGCGACTGGAGCGCGCCAATTTGACCTTCGGCTGGGCGGAGGGCGCGCCGTTTCTGCACTGCCACGCGGTTTGGGTCGAACCGGATGGGGCACGGCGCGGTGGACATATTCTGCCACGCGAGACGTTTGTGGCCTCGGCCGGGTGCGCGACGGCCTGGGGGTTTCGCGATATCCGCGTGGAGACGACGTTCGATGCGGAGACCAATTTCACCCTGTTCGGCGTGCAAGGGGCATTGAGTCCTGGCGCCGATGCCGTGACGGCGCGGGTGCGACCGAATGAGGATGTGACCCTTGCTGTTGAGGGAATCGCGGCGGCCTGCGACTGGTCCGATGCCGTGGTGCGGGGAAGCCTGGGATCGCTGGTCGGCGCGACATTCGCGGATGGGCGGGTTGTGGAAGATCTGGCGACCGAGGTTTTCGTCCGTAGTGGGATCGTTCGCGACGGAGTTGCATCGTTGGACCTCGCGGTGGTGGATATGGCCGGACGGGTTTCGGACGGGGTGTTGGCGCGCGGTCGGAATGCGGTGCTGATCACGTTTGATTTGGTGGTGGAGGGACCTGGGGGATCGGATTGAGGGTTGGGGGGCTGTGGCGCGACATCCAGGCTTTCTCATCCGACCATTCGGTATTATTAGCTACCAGTCCGTATCCTGAGGTGACGACCGTGACGACAGAGACCATCCTGAGCGCAATCGACCCGACCGCCGCCGCGACCGCGTGGCCGCGGGAATTCGAGTCCGCCCTGGCTCGTCTGAACTCCATGGCAGCGCCGGTGGTGTTTCGGCCGAACGGTCACTGAACGGACAGGCCCGCACCCTGATCATGCTCTCAAAACAAAGAGCCAGAGCGCGTTCCCCGTCTCCGGCCACGGCGAATGCGTTTTCATGGTCGCTCTCGATCCAGGATGTCGGTTGGCAACCCAGGACGCATGCCAGTGCGTATGGACGGTATCAATGACGGAAGGCTCAGTTATGCGTATCACGCCGACAAACAGTTCCTTGGGCGCGACGATCGAGGATATCGATCTCAACATCCCCCTGTCCCCCAGCGATTTTCGGATCATCCTGCGAGCCGTGGGCCAGTACGGGGTCCTGTGCTTCCCGAAGCAGGATCTGACCCCGGACACGCAGGCCGCATTCGGCGTGCTGTTCGGAGAACCTGAACTGAATGTCGCCGCCGCCGCCTATCATGAACCCGGGCATCCCGAGATGATGATCCTGTCCAACATGAAACGGGATGGCAAACCCGTCGGTCTGCACGATGCCGGGCAGGATTGGCACACCGACATGTCCTATTCCAAGGATATCTCCATCGCCAATATCCTGCACGCGCGCCAAGTGCCCATGCGGCATGGGAAGCCGCTGGGGGAGACTCAGTTCCGGAACATGCACCGGGCCTATGAGGAATTGCCGGAAGCCCTGAAGATCCAGTTGGACGGACGCACCGCAACGCATGATTTCAACAAATACTGGGAACTGGCGCTGCTACGGCCGGGCACGACCCGGAAACCGCTGACGGCGGAGCAAAGGTCGAAGAAACCGCCGGTATCGCAACCGATTTTCCGCACCCATCCGATCACCGGGAAGAAGGTGCTCTATGCCAATCCCGGTTACACGATGTGGATCGACGGTATGGACCGCCAGGAGAGCGACGGTATTCTGGATTTTCTGTTCCGGCATCAGACTCGTGCCGATTTCTTTTATGCGCACCAATGGGCGGTGGGCGATGTCCTGATGTGGGACAATATCGGCACCGTGCATAACGCCGTGGCGGACTACCAGATGGATGAACCGCGCTATATGCGGCGGTTGCAGATCATGGCGACGCTGGATTATCGCGCATTGGCGGCGTAAGCGCCCATTCGGGATCATCACGAGCCAGGTCAGGGGCAGATGATGATCCCGGGTCGGGCAGTTACGTTTCCAGATCGTGTTCGATGGTTTCCAACAGGCCCGGGCGGCGATGCTTCAGGATCAGGAACCATGCCGCGGCCACTGCCATGTACAGCGCAAATAAATACGGAATGAGGTTGTAGGGAGAGGGGGGCACCGGATACAGGCTGCCAAACATGACAAAGCCGACGAGCATCACGCCAATCCCCGCCACGATCGCCTGACGCGGCAGCAGCGGGCCGGTGCGTCGCAGATCGATCGGGGCCACCAGGCATACCAGCAGATAGACAAACAGGAATCCCATCGTCCCGAATGTTCCCGTCAGGCCGAACGCGTCCAACGTGCCGATCGGCATCACCCCCAGGCTGATCACCAAAGTGAAGCCACAGCAGAGCGTGACAGCGACATGTGGTGTCTGATGGTGCTCATGCACCGAACCCATGGACTTTCCGACGAACTGGTAACGACCCATCGCATACAGCAGCCGCGACGCCGCGTTGATGCTCGCAAGCGCACAGGCGAAGCCGCTGATCACCGCGGAGAAATACACGATCCCCGCCATCCATCCCAGGCCCACCTTCGTGGTCAGGTCGGCGAATGGCGCGCCACTCCCGGCGATCGCAGCCGTGTCGCCGTCCATCGCCAGCACCATGAAATACGTCAGGACCACAAAGAACACGCCGACGCCGGCGGCGCTGACCATGATGGCACGCGGAATCGCGATATGCGCGGCGCGGGTTTCCTTGGCCAAGGTCGCCGCGCTCTCGAAGCCGACAAAGCTGAATACCGCGAATGCCAGAGCCGACATGACACCGCCCGCGGGCAACTGGGTCAGGTCGAGCTGTGTTGGATCGATCACCGTGCCATGTCGGACCACGATGATCGTGGTGATCAGCACGATGATGCCAACCGATAATCCTTCCAGCACCAGGGCGAGCCGCGATGACATCTTGATATCGCGATAGCCGGCGAGCCAGACCATGCCCACGAAGATCGCGACCAGCGCCCATGCGGGCGGCACGAAGGCCGCCAGCCCCAGGCTGCGCATGATATGGCCAAGAAAGAGGGTGAAGGCGAGCGTGACCGCGACTGCCGTGAACAAATAGGCGGCGATCATGGCCGCACCGGTCATCGCCCCGGTGAACGGTCCGAAATTCCGGCCAATATAGAGAAAATAGGATCCGGATTGCGGGTGACGGCGGGCCAGGGCGCCAATATTGGCAGCGACAAACATCATGCCAATGGTCGCGATCAAATAGGCCAGCCAGGACCCCGGACCGGCCAGCCCCGCCACCACGCTGATATTCAGCGCGGGGGTCATGATCGGCGCGATATTGGCGATCGACTGGCCCAGGCTTTCCGCCTGGCTCAGGGTGGACTGGCGTAGCTGCGGTTCGGCGCCGGCGGTTGGTTGCCTGGCAAACTCTCCAGCGGATCCGCTCACGGTTTGGTGCTCCTGATCAGGCGGCTCAGAGCGGTTTCACCCGGACTGGAAAAGGCTATCGCTCTGGCTCCTTGTTTTGTCGCGTGATCCACACGCTGTTACGTTCGGGTCAGTCTGATCACGTTCTAGGGGGCGCAGCAGGTACCGTCGAGACGGCTGGCGGCGTTAACCATCGGCGCCAAGTCAATCCCCGGGTTCTGGTCATGGAACCCGTTCGGCGTCAGCTTGAAGCCGGTGGAGATGACAGGCTGGACCGGAAAATCCTCGGTGCGCGGCAAATGATGCAGGCCGAACACATGCCACACCACGATATCAGCATTCTCGATGCAACGATCCTGGGCCACGAAGTCAGTCAGGCCACCTCGGCCACTTGAATGGTTCATGTATTCGCCGGCCGGATAGCGTTCCTCGGGATCGAACGCGGTGACCCAGAGATGGTTTTGCATGAAACCGGCTCGGATGCCCGACGGCGAGTCCGGCCGTACGAATGGGGTCAGGACATGCCCTGGTTCCAACCGAAATCCGGTCGGCCGGCCGACATGGTTCAACCGGTTCGGATTGACGATTTTCCAGTAACGTTGCGTCTCCTGATTGGCCCGCCGACACCCCGCGCGCTCGGTCGTCAGCACCGTTTCCTCGATGAAGAAGGCGTTGCCATAGGGGTTCCCCGGACCGGCGGGTTCAGCATAGGTATTGCACTCAACCACCGAGTTCGCGTCGCCGTCGATGGCCATGTCCAGTCGCGCACAGAATGCGTGCTGATGGATTTGCGCCTCCACCCCAGGTGCGACTTCGGCGCCGTATTTGGATGGTTGTCCGGGTAGGCATGCGGCGGTGTTGACGATGCCGGTGGCCTTCATCTCGAACTCGATGCTGCCATCCTGCTTGAAATACCAGTACGACGCGTATTCGTAGTTGCCGACCGTGCAGATGCAGGACACGACCAGCTTGCGGCCGCGCCGGACTTCCGTGCGCGCGGTGCGAAAATCCGTGTGTTTCCAAAGGATACCGTTGTCTTCCTCGTGGACGCAGATGGCGGAGGGGATGGTGAGGATGTCGCCTCCCATCGTGTTCAGATGCACGTCCAGATAGGCGATGTGGCCCAGGCAGTCACAGCCGAGCTGCAATGAATTGGCCAGCTTGCCGAAGCCGTATTCGCCAATGTCGAACACGTTCTTGCGCGCATGCGCCCGGTCCGGGGACCCGTAGGGCACGACCATCTCCACCAGGGAGGCTCGATCGACCACACGACGGCCGTCATACCTTATGTCATGCAAGGTGATCGCCTCCCGCGCGTTGAAGCCCACCACCAGGGACCACTTGTCCCAGGTGAGCACATGGTCCTCCAACACAAAGCTGGCGCCGTCCGGTTGCACCACGTCCAGCGGCTTCAGCGGCGTGCGGAAATCATCGCGGAACTGAGCCTCATAGTTCACTTCCTGCATCGGGATCGGCACCACGCCGTAATCGTCCACGCGCAGAACGGTGCCGGCCTTGATATCCACCACGGCGTTCAGGCCACCGATCGGATGGGCGTAGAAGTTCTCGTTCTCGCGCAGGCGCAGCCAGCAGAATATATGCGCGAGATGACCGCCTTCCTCCCCTTTCACGCCGAAATTGCCGGCCGACCAGGGATCGACGCAAACCTGGTTCATGTCCGTGATGCCGCGGCGCGCGCAGGCGACGATAAAGTCCGGATCAGCCCGGACCACGGCTTCGATGGTCAGGAACTGCTCCAGTTGGATCATGGGGCGAGCATCTGGGATGTGGGTGAGGGCGGTGATGGAGCGGGCGGCGAGGGAGATGGTCAGGCGATAGACGCCCGGTTCATCCAGGCGGAACAGGTTCGCGCGTGCCTCCCGTGGGATCGGCGCATCGCCTCGCAGCGCTGCTTTGGTCGGTTCCTTCAACTCGATCGTCTCGAACATGACCGCGCCGCCGCATCGTGCATCGGCCCGGACAATCGCGACCACGGCGCGGATTTCCGCCGCGGTCAGCGGGGTCAGGGGATGTGGTGCCCGACCCGTGACGACGGCTGTGCCCGGTCGTTGCGCCGCGAGGCCTGCCACGTCGTCCATCGTTCGCCCCTGAAGCTGTGTGTGCGCTAAAGCAACTCCGCCGCGGGACCAGCAATCCGACGGACGGTTTGCCGCGATCAGGATGGCCCAATCGTATTCGATCCGTCAACGCAGGCACCAACACGCGGCGGGGCAATCGGGTGAAGGTAAGCAAGCCTCGGGGCGCCGCCCCAAACCCCGCGAGGGCTTCGCCCTTCGAACCCACCAGGGGCACGGCCCCTGGACCGCAATCGGTTGGGTCAGGGAAGCAAGGGCGCCAACCATGGCGTTTCGACATCCGTGTAGGCCCCCTTTCTTCCCTGACCCAATAAATGGCATCCAAGGCCCTGCCTTGGTGGGGGTCGAGGAGGCAACGCCCCACGCGGGGTCCGGGGCGGAGCCCTGGGGCTTGTCTTCCTTCATTCGATTGCCCGGCACCACGGTGCGGCGCGCGGCAGTCCGGTATACGCTCCAGTCATGAACGAGAGGAGAGAAACCATGCATGCGACGCATCTGGTGATTGGCGGTGGTTCAGCCGGCTGTGTGATGGCCGCGCGCCTATCGGAGGCACCCGGAAACCAGGTGGTGCTGGTCGAGGCGGGGACGGCCCACACGGCGGACACCACGCCCGACGACATCCGGGACACCTATTCCGGCAGTGCGCTGATGAATCCGAATTACTTCTGGAAAAACCTCAAGATTCGTCGCAA